>Ga0097691_1000392_pt1 | contig 39296 bp, 37 predicted proteins | sample NGESurdeep072012_8_FD_72858 | JGI IMG/M metagenome (GOLD analysis project Ga0097691, IMG submission 72858) | Arctic peat soil microbial communities from Barrow, Alaska - NGEE Surface sample 210-1 deep-072012 | ecosystem: Environmental > Terrestrial > Soil > Wetlands > Peat ... | reverse complement strand
GCCCGGCCACCGCCGGGCCTCCCCGCGCAGTCCCGGCGTGTCCCGCCGCGATGTTGCGAGCCGCGTTCAGGTCGGCGTGCGCGGTGTGGCCGCAGGACCGGCAGACGAAGCGCGCTTGGCTCTCGCGCGACTCCGCCGCGGTGTACCCGCAGGCGTGGCACCGCTGCGACGTGTACGCAGCGTTGACCTGCTCCACCCGGCCGGGGGCCTTCTGCTCCAGCCGGGTCACCAGCACGCCCCAGCCCTGGTCCAGGATGGCGCGGTTCAGGCCGGCTTTCGGTCGGACGTTCGTACCCGGCGCGTCCACGGTGCCCTTGGCCGAGCGGGTCATGTTGCGCACCCGCAGGTCCTCGACCCGGATCAGGTCGAAGCGCCGGGCGAGGTCGGTGGACAGCTTCTCCACCCAGTCCTTGCGGGCGTCGGCCCGGCGGGCGTGCAGGCGAGCCAACCTGGCCTTGACCCGCCGGCGGCGGTGGCTGCCCCGCTGGGCCCGGCCCAGCCGGCGCTGGGTGCGGCGGACCTGCGCATCGAGGGAGTCGGTGTCGAACCGGCACAGTTCGCCGGTGGACAGTGCGGCGGCCACGGCCACGCCCGCGGCGCAGGCGTTGGTCCGCCGGGATGACGACGTGAAGGTGGTCGTCGAGCTCAGTAGCTGAGCAGTTCGCCGGTGCGCGAACGAGCGGTTGGTCGCGCCGAGCTACCCGCAGTCGGCAGCCAGCATTCTCAGCAGCTTGCGGCCGCGAGCCCGCATCGCCGGGCTGCCCGTGGCGGTGAGCTGCTCGAGCAGCGGAACGATCCGCGCCGTCAGCTCCTGGTCTTCGTCGGCAAGGTCGGCCAGCGCCTGCATTGCGCAGGTCTTCACGATGCCACTAGCGTCGTCGAGGTAGCCGAGGAGCACCTCGACAACCCGGCTTCGGTGGGCGGCAGCCAGCGGCGCCCGGCCAAGCAGCTGCGCGGCGTGCCAGCGCACTTCCGTGTCCCTGGTTGTGGCGGCGATGGCCAACAGCGCCTCCGCGTGCGGATCGAGCAGCTCCGGCCGCTCGCGACTGACCTTCTCGATGGCATCCGCAGCGCGCATCCGCACCACCGGCTGTTCGTCGTGGAGCGCGGCGAAGACCGCGGCGAACAGTCGGGGATCGGCAAGCACGTCATTAACCACCTCGTTCGCCCTACCGATGGAGCGTCGGTCCGGCGGGTCCACGAGCTTGCCGACGACGGCCTCGACGACCGAGCGGCGCGCGGGCGCCGCCCAGTCGGGACAGTGGTTAGGCACTGGGCAAGGGTAGTGACCCGCAGCGCCGCCGGTCGCCTGGGCGGCGAAGACGTACTCGTCCCGACCGCCTTTGCCAACGCCGGCTGGACCCAAGGCTCTGATCCGGACACCGCGGTCGCGACGTGGCGGATCGACCGCGTGGTGGAGACGGTGGAGCTACGGGTCGAACCCGATGGGCAGCTCGTAGACGTGCAGCTGCAGCGCTGGGGGACCCCGGACAGCGCGCCGTACGGTCGCTACCCCTTCGGCGTCCGGGTCGAGGCGGAGACCAGGTTTGGCGGCCTCACCCTCCCCTCGGTACTGCGCGCCGGTTGGCGGCACGGCACCGCGCGCGCCACCGACGGTGAGTTCTTTTCGAGCCACAATCGTCAAAGGCGACGTTTCGGTGGGGCGTTGCCGGCGCATCCTGGACCCTGCCGGGCATGGCGCTGATCGTGAGACTCCCGCCGCCGACGGACGTCTGCGGGCTAACCCTGCTTCTGGTGCCGGACCAGCGTCAGCTCCACAAAGAAGGTGACGCGCTGTTCGCCGGGCTGGCGGAACGGATAGGCGTCGGCGCCGATGTACTTCTTGGCCAGTCGGTCGATGTGGCCGTCGGCGACCTCGGTGTTCGCCGTCACGGTGCCCCGCATCTCGACGTACTCGAACGGGTTGGACTCGTCGTAGACCAAGACGGTGATGCGCGGATCGCGCTCGAGGTTCGTCGGCCATCTGCGACCCAACGCGCTGTTGACCGCCACCTTGCCGTCTTCGATGTTGACCCAGACGACGGTGCTGTGGACGGAACCGTCCTCGTTCAACGTCGAGACAACCGCATGATTGCGCTCCAGCAGGTGCTGAACCGCAGGGTCATCGATCCCGGCCATGAACTCTCCTGATCTCCGCGGTGTCCGCCTTGGCGGAACACAACAGTAGTGGCGCAGCAGCCCTCCTGCCTTACGCCCCGTCGCGCGGCCGCGGCCAGCTGAAGGCGGCGGTGAGCTCGCCACTGTGTTCGGGGTCGGCCAGCACCAGCAACTCGTCGCCGGCATGCAGCACGGTCCTACCGCGGACCGGCACCAGCTCGCCGCCGCGGACCACGAAGCAGATCCAGGCGTCGTCGAAGCTCAGCGTCAGGTCCTCCAGCGTGCTGCCGTCCGCCGGCGAGCCGGCCGTGATGCGGTACCGGCGCACGCTGTCCGGCTCGTCGCGCAGCCGGACTCCCAGCGCCCACGGTTCCGGCTCGACCGTGCGCATCGGCACCCGCAGCAGCCGGGCGACCGTCGGCACCGACCCGCCCTGGACCAACACGGAGAACGCCACCACCACCACAATCACGTCGTACAGGCGCTGGGCCTGCGGCACCCCGGCAGTGAGCAGAAAGCTGCCCAGCAGGATCGGCACAGCGCCCTTCAGGCCGGCCCACAACACGAACGCGCGCTCGTTGCGCCGCAATCGCACCGGTGCCAACACGAGGCCGATCAGCACCGGTCGGATGAGCAGGGCCAGCGCCATCGCCAGCACCAACCCCATCACCCAGACATCGCGATGCGCCAGGGCAGTGAGGTCGACGGTGAGGCCCAGGATCAGAAAGGCGACGATCTCGCCCAGGCTGGCCAGGGCGGAGTGGAAGCGCTCGATCTCCCCCTTGTACGGCGCGCGGCCATCACTGATGACGATGCCGGCGACAAAGACGGCCAGGAACCCGGAACCGTGCGCCACCGTCGCCAGTCCGAACAGGGCCATCGCGGCGGCGAGGGTCCGCAGTGGGTAGAGCCCCTCACTGGGCAGGGCCACCCGGCGCATGAACCACAACAGCGCCCAACCGCCGAGCACGCCCACCACGGCGCCCACCGCCATCTGGGCGACGAACTCGGCGGCCATCCGGCCAACCGCCCCGACGCTGACTCCACCCGCGGCCAGCAGGCTGGCCAGCAGGGCGATGCCGACCGGGTCATTGGCGCCGGACTCCCCCTCGAGCATGGTGCCGCTGCGGCCGGAGACCTCCCGGCGGCCGAGGACGGAGAACACCACCGCCGGGTCCGTGGGCGCCACCGCCGTCCCGAGCAACAGCGCCAGCCACCAGTCCAAGCCGAAACCGACGTGGGCCAGCAGCGCGACCGCGGCAGCGGTGGCAAAGGTGCCGACCACGCCGATGGCCAGCACGGCGTACCCGGCTGGCCGAAACCGCGACCAGCCGATGTGCATGCCGCCGTCGAACAGGATGACGACGAGGGCCACCGTCACCACCCGCTCGACGGTCTGGTGCGAGAGGTTCCCGAGCTGCGGCCGGACGTTCGAGGCCACCGCCGCGCACATCAGGAAGATGGCCGGTGCCGGGATGTGCGCGCGCTCGCTGAGCCGGTTGGACAGCACGGCCAGCAGTCCGGCAACGGCAACGACTCCGACGACGAGGCCGAACGGGACGACGTCAGTCACGGTGGCGAGCCAGTCAGGTAAACGAGACGGCGACGGCTGCTGGCCGGCTCAGTCGGTTTGGCCGTCGTTCATGCGACGGTAGTCCCCAATCAGTACGCCGAGTGCCGACCGCGCCCGCTCCTCGCGTACCTTGTGCGGCGGCGCGTCGAGACCGGACTCGGCCGATCTCCGTCGGGGGTCTGCCGGCTGGTTCACGGTCGCTGGCGAGCTCACCAGTTGTGGCTGCCCGCCGCTGCCGGGGCGAAACAGCCCGCCGGGCGGCGGTGACGGAGCGGGCGTAGCTACGGTCTTGGTTGTGCGCGATGACCGGCAGCTCGACGTAGTGGTGTTCGGGGCGACCGGGTTCGTCGGCCGGCTGGTGGCGGCGTATCTCGGCCAGCACGCGCCGGCCGGAGTGCGGATCGGTCTGGCCGGACGCTCGGCCGACCGGCTGGCCAGTGTCCGCTCCAGTCTGGGGGCGGCGGCCGCGGACTGGCCGCTGATGGTGGCCGACTCCGCGGACCCGGCGTCGCTGGCCGCGCTGGCCGGCTCTAGTCGGGTGGTCGCGACCGCCGTCGGTCCCTACTCCCGGTACGGCCTGCCTCTGGTCGAGGCCTGCGCCCGCGCCGGCACGCACTACGCCGACCTCACCGGCGAGGTGCTCTTCGTCCGCGACAGCATCGACCGCTACCACGACACTGCGGTCGGCAGCGAGGCGCGCATCGTGCACTCCTGCGGCTTCGACTCGATCCCGTCCGACCTTGGCGTGCTGCTGGGGCACGAGGGTGTGCGCGCGGACGGCGCCGGCGAGCTGACCGACACTACCTTGGTCGTGACCGCGCTGCGCGGCGGTGTCAGCGGCGGCACCATCGCCTCTGCGCTGGACCAGCTGGCGGAGACCCGCGCCGACCCGGTGCGCCGCCGGATAGCCGCCGACCCGTATGCCCTGAGCCCAGACCGGGCCGCGGAGCCCGACCGCGGCGTCGAGAAGGAGCTGCACGGCGTCTCCTACGACGGGGAGCTCGGCGGGTGGCTCAGCCCGTTCGTGCTGGCCGCCCACAACGCCCGGATCGTCCGGCGCAGCAACGCGTTGCTGAACTGGAGCTACGGCCGGGGGCTCCGCTACCGGGAAGTGACCCGGTCGGGTGCCGGACCGGTGGGCGTGGTGAAGGCCGTGGCCACCAGCGGCGTCACCAGCGGCCGCACCTGGCTCGCTGGGGCCGCGATCGGCTTCCCGCCGGTCCGAGCGGTGATCGGGCGACTGCTGCCGTCGCCCGGCCAAGGCCCCGGCGAGCTGCGGCGCCGCCGCGGGTTCTTCCGGCTGGAGATCCACACCCGAACCACGACCGGCGCTCGTTACGTGGTCGACGTGGCGGCCCAAGGCGATCCCGGGTACGCCGCAACCTCGGTCATGCTCGGCGAGAGCGCCCTGTGCCTCGCGCTGGACGCGGATCGGCTGCCCGCACGGGCGGGCGTGCTCACTCCGGCCGCCGCAATGGGATTGCCGCTGGTCGACCGGCTCCGGGGCGCGGGCATGACGTTCGACGTCAAGCGGCGCGACGCCGGCGTTGGTGGGTGAGCGGGCCGGTGGGAGAGTGACGGCACCGGCGGCCTCCCGGGACCTGGCCGAGCTGCTGGGCCTGGCCACGGCGGCGGCCGAGGCCGCCGGTGCGGAGCTGCTGGCGCGCTTTCACGACGTACCCACCGGGTGCAGGGGTGCAGACGAAGTTCTCGGCCACCGACCCCGTCGCCGAGGCTGACCGCGCCGTCGAGACGCTGCTGGTGGAGCACCTGTCCGCCGCGCGACCGGACGACGGGCTGCTCGGCGAGGACGGAGCGCAGCGCGTCTGCCAACCGGTGGTCCGGGCGCTGCGCACCCGCCCGGACGTGGTCGGGGTCGTCCCCGCCGGTCCTCGCCTGCTGCCGGAGCTGCTGGTGGCGGCCGGCATCGCGCCCGACCGGGTGTGCTCGCTGGCCTAACTAGCGGCTAGCCGACCGCGACCGCAACGGGCGATGCGAAGACGGCACGCGCCGCTGCGGCCGGCCGCCGCTCCCCGACGAAGATTTCCTCCCGGTCCCGCTCGGACATGCCGCCCCACACGCCATATGGCTCGTGCACCGACAGGGCGTGCGCGGCGCACTCGGCCAACACCGGGCAGCCGGCGCAGATCGCTTTGGCCGCCGCCTCCCGGGACGAGGCACGGGAGCCCCGCTCGCCCTCCGGGTGGAAGAACAGTTCGCTGTCCTGATCGCGGCAGGCCCCCACCAACTGCCATGCCCAGGTGACGAAGGAGGGTCCGGGCAGTTGTCGAGCGTCGGCCATAGCCATATTCGGCTCTCCAGAGTGATTGCGCGGGCACGCAGAGTACATCTACGCCGTAGTCATGGGACGACAACATCCGCCGTATGTCAAGACCTGGCACTCGGCTTTTCCAAACCCGCACGCAACGAAGGGGCCGGCATGATCGCAGCGGCGCGGGCGGCGCAAAGCCGTAGCGGCCCGACCATGACAGTGAGTGCCGCGGATCCGTGGGTTAACGCCGGGTTAACGCGAGTTAACGCAAGGTGCGCAGGCTCGTCAGGAGCAGGTCGAGGCCTTGCTCGAGCTCCGCCGCGCCGTCATAGCGGGCCAGCGCGCTCGACAGCGCCCGCAACCGGGGGAACTCCCGTACCGGCAGCCGATGCAGACCCAGTCGCAGCAGGTCGTCGGTCTCGTCCGGGTTGTCCACCAGGGCTTGCAGCTCGTTGAGGACGTGGCCGTACAAGAATCCGGTGAACGATCGGTAGGCTCGCAGTGCGACGGGGGCCGAAAAGCCCGCCTTGATCAGGAGCTCGAGGAAGTCCTCCAGCGGTCGCAGGGTGCTCAGCGGACGAAGGCTCAGTGGAGTGGTCAGCGGCTGGGTGACCAGCAGTGGGACGACGTTGGGATGCGCCAGCACCAGCCCCCGAAACGCCCGGGCGACCGCCCGCAGCTCCCCTTCCCAGTCCGGGCTGTCCGGCTGCACCACCAGCTCGGCCAGCACCAGCTCGGCCAGGCCGTCAAGCACGGCGGCTTTGTCCGCGGTATGCCGGTACAGCGACATGGGGTCGCGGCCAAGCGCCCGGGCCAGCTGCCGCATGGACAGGCCGTCGACGCCGTCGCGGTCGACGATTTCCAGGGCGGCGGTGAGCAAGCGTTCCCGGGATAGCGGCGCCTGCAGGGGCGCGGCGCCAACCCCGGCCGCCGTCGCCGACCCGCGTCCACGCCACAGCCGGCTTCCCGGTCTGTCGGTGCTTCTGCGGGTGACCATCCAGGCCCTTGCCCTCGACGTGCTACCGACGATACGTCCACGGGGCAAGCCCACGGGGGAAGCCGACGAGGGCGCTGACGAGATAGACGCCCTACTCGCCCAGTGCAGCGGGGGGCCTCAGCGAACCACGAGCACCGGGCAGGCAGCGAGATGGATCACTTTGTGGGCGAGGCTGCCGAGCAGGAGTCCGGTCAGCTCCCCACGGCCACGCGACCCCAGCACGATCAGCCCGGCACCGAAGGTCTCCGCCGCGTCGAGCACCTCGCGGGCCGTGGAGCGGTACACGCTGGACCGCACCTCCCCCCGCACCTGGGCGCCCACGGCCGTCAGTTCAGCGACGACCCCTTCGACCAACTCATGGGCCTCCTGCCTGGACTCGGCCGGCACTACCGTCATCCCGGCGACGGCCTCCTGGACATGAAGCACGAGAACCTCGCCGGCACCGGCTTTCACCAAGTCGACGGTTGCGGCCACGGCCTTGTCGGCGTACTCCGAGCCGTCGACCGCGAGCAGAACCTTCTCCAGCATGCCTACCCCTTCGACCAACGGACCACCCGGCACCGCTGCGAGTGCATGGCGGCGATCATGCCACCTCGGGTCTGGCGATTATTGCCGAGGCGGTGCCGCACGGATACCACCGGTTCGGCTGCGAATGTGGTCAAATCCACCATCCCACGACACCGCTCGCTTCCGCCCTCTGGAGCAGCCATGAACCCGCTCGCCACCAAGACCGTCGAGCAGTCGATCCGCGACACCGAAGAACCCGACCATCAGCTCAAGAAGTCCCTCGGGCCGCTCGACCTGACCGTCTTCGGCGTCGGCGTCATCATCGGCACCGGTATCTTCGTGCTCACCGGCAAGGCGGCCGGGGTCCAGGCCGGACCCGCAGTCGCCTTCTCGTTCATCTTCGCCGCGATCGCCTGCGGTCTGGCCGCCCTGTGCTACGCGGAGTTCGCCAGCACCGTGCCGGTGGCCGGATCGGCTTACACCTTCTCCTACGCCAGCCTGGGTGAGATCTTCGCCTGGATCATCGGCTGGGACCTGATCCTGGAGCTCGCTCTGGGCGCCAGCACGGTGGCGGTCGGCTGGTCGACCTACTTCGCGGACGTGATGAAGTCGGCCGGCATCACGATCCCCAAGTCGCTGTACGGCGAGAACCACAACCTCGTCGCCGCCGCCATCGTGCTGCTGCTCACCGCCGTCATCTGCCTCGGCATCAAGGTGTCCTCGCAGATCAACCTGGTGGTGGTCACGATCAAGGTCGCGATCGTCCTGCTGGTCATCATCGCCGGCGCCTTCTACATCAAGACCGCGAACTGGTCGCCGTTCATCCCGCCGAGCGGGTCCAAGGCTGCCGGGGGCGCGTCGTTGACGCCCTCGCTGCTGCAGGACATGGGCTTCTCCCCCGGCGCCTTCGGCATCACCGGCATCTTCACCGCCGCCGCGCTGGTGTTCTTTGCCTTCATCGGCTTCGACATCGTCGCCACCGCGGCGGAGGAGACCCGTAACCCGCAGCGGGACCTGCCGATCGGCATCTTCGGCTCGCTGGCCATCTGCACGACGCTCTACGTGGCGGTGTCCCTGGTGATCACGGGCATGGTCAAGTACACCGAGATCAAGATTAATGCTCCGCTGGCCGAGGCGTTCCGGTCCGTTGGCAAGCCCGGCATCGCCACGATCATCTCGATCGGCGCGCTCGCCGGCTTGACCACCGTGATGATGATCTTGATGCTGGGGCAGAGCCGGGTGTTCTTCGCGATGAGCCGGGACCGGCTGCTGCCCAGCGTGTTCTCCAAGGTTTCGCTCCGGTTCGGCACGCCGTACCGGACCTCGATCGTCACCGGAGTCGTGGTCGCCGTCATCGCCGCCCTGGTGCCGCTCGGGGAGCTCGCCGAGCTGGTCAACATCGGGACGTTGTTCGCGTTCGTCGTCGTCGCCATCGGCGTGGTGCTGCTGCGCCGGTCTCGGCCGGAGCTGCCGCGGGCGTTCCGGTGCCCGGCGGTGCCCTTCGTGCCGATCCTGTCGGTGCTGGCCTCGTTCTACCTGATGCTGAACCTGCCGGCCCTGACCTGGGAGCGGTTCGTCATCTGGATGGCCATCGGCCTGGTCATCTACGTGTTCTACGGCGCGCGCAAGAGCCGGCTGGCCACGGCAGCGGAGACCGGCTACAACACCGCCGAGTACGGCGGCGAGGCGGCCGAGATCGCCGGTCGGCAGTCGCGTAGCGGCGCCACGCCAGCGGGCTGACCGGCGCGGTCGGCTGACCGGCGGCGTCGGCAGGCCGGCGGGGTATCAGCGCAGCCGGCGCGCGCCCGAGGTCGGCGTCACCCCGAAGACCTCCGGCGCGCGGAACCCGGCGGCGGCGAAGGCGGCCCGCACGGCGGCGGTCAGCTCCTCGCGCGCCGCCGTCGGCACCAGGGCGAGCGCGCAGCCACCGAAACCGCCCCCGGTCATCCGGGCTCCCACGGCGCCGGCGGCCATCGTGGCCGTGACCGCGGTGTCCAGCTCGGGGCAGGAGATCTCGAAGTCGTCGCGCATGGAGACGTGCGACGCGGACAGCATCGGCCCGATCTGGGCGATCTTCCCGGCTCGCAACAGCTCCACGGTCGCCAGCACCCGAGCGTTCTCGGTGACCACGTGCCGCGCCCGCCGCCGCGTCACCGGGTCCAGCTCTGATCCTGCGGCGTCAAGCTGGTCAGGGGTGACGTCCCGCAGCGCCGGCACCCCGAGCACGCGGGCCGCCTGCTCGCAGGAGCGGCGGCGGGCGCCGTACTCGCCGGTGGCGTGGGCGTGGGTGACCCGGGTATCCACCAGCAGCAGCGCAAGGTCGTCGGCGGCGACGTCGAGCGGTACGGCCTGCGCCCGTAGCGACCGGCAGTCGAGGAAGACGGCGTGGCCGGCCTGGGCGAGCAGCGCCGCCATCTGGTCCATCACGCCGACCGGGGCACCGACGACCTCGTTCTCGGCCCGCTGGCCGGCCAGCGCCAGCTCGGTGCGGGACAGCGTCGAGTCGGTTAGGTCGGCGACCGCCAGGGCGACCGCACCTTCCAGCGCGGCGCTGGAGGACAGCCCACCGCCGACCGGGACGTCGGAGTCGACCATGACGTCCAGCCCCGGGACTGCAACCCCCGCCTCGCGCAGTGCCCACACCACTCCCAGCGGGTACGCCGACCAGCCGGACACCACGCCCGGGGCAAGGTCGGCGACCGCGAGCTCCGGCGCCGTACCTTCCTGCCTCGACCAGCACCGCAGCTGGCCGTCGGCCCGTCGGCCCACTGCCACCAGCGCCTCGCGGTCGATGGCGAACGGCAGCACGAAGCCGTCGTTGTAGTCGGTGTGCTCACCGATCAGGTTCACTCGGCCCGGGGCGGCCCACACCCCGTCCGGGGACCCGCCGGTCTGCTCGGCGTAGCTAGTGGCGACTGCGTCGGCCCGCTCCATCGTGCGGCTCACCGCGCGTCCACGACGCGGACCACCCACGCCGGCGCAGCCTGATCGCGCATGGTCGGCCAGGCTACTGGCTGTTCCGGCGAGGCGGTCCGGCGAGACGGTCCGGCGAGGCGCTTCCGGCGAGACGCTTCCAACCCGCCGTACCGTGGGTTAGTTTGTCGGGTCGAAGGCAGGTGGCGGTGATCACTGTCCAGGCGGCCGCCCAGCGCGAGCTGCGGTCCGACGAGGTGCTGGTCTTCGACTGGCACCACGTGGCAATCTGCTGTGCCGGCGCCGGGGAGACGTCACTGCGCGCCGCGCCCGGCACGAGCATCGCCGGTTCATCGACGTACCGGCTGCTGCCCGGCGATCCCGTTGCCCCGGTCTACGCCCACCGGCAGGCCTATCCGCACCTGGTCGACCGGGACGTCACCATCGACGCTCGGCGCTTGTTCGGGCGCCGGCAGTTCCGCTCCAACCTGCCAAGTGACTTCGGACTGCGCGCCAGCCTCGGTCGGCTGCCGGCCCAGCCGTCTTCCCCCACCCCCCGCGGAGGTGTCCGATGAGCTCCGAGCTGCGTACCGACGACCGGTCCGGTGACCAGCTGGCCGACCGGCCCGGCGGCCGGTCCCGCATCGGCCAGACGATCGTGTGGGTGCTGGTCGCGGTCGTCGGCGCGACCGCCTGGGGAGTGCTGGCGCTGGTCCGGCACGAACGGATCTCGGCGCTCTGGCTACTCGCCGCCGCGCTGGGCTCCTACGCCATCGCCTACCGCTTCTACGCGCGGTTCATCGTCCGCCGGGTGCTGGGAGTCGACGACACCCGGGCCACGCCGGCGGAACGGTTGGAAAACGACATCGACTTCCAGCCGACCGACCGGCGGGTACTCTTCGGACACCACTTCGCCGCCATCGCGGGCGCCGGCCCGCTCGTGGGTCCGGTGCTGGCGGCCCAGATGGGCTACCTACCGGGCACGATCTGGATCGTCGCCGGCGTGATCTTCGCCGGTGCGGTGCAGGACATGGTGACGCTGTTCTTCTCCATGCGCCGCGACGGCAAGAGCCTCGGGCAGATGGCCCGCGAGGAGATCGGACCGGTCGGCGGGGCCGCCGCGCTGCTGGCCGTCTTCACCATCATGATCATCCTGTTGGCGGTGCTCGCGCTGGTCGTGGTCAACGCCCTGGCCGCCTCGCCGTGGGGCACTTTCTCGATCGCGATGACCATCCCGATCGCGCTGCTCATGGGGTTCTACCTGCGGGTGCTGCGACCCGGCCGGGTGATGGAGACCACGGTGATTGGCGTCGCCCTGCTGCTGCTGGCCATCGTTGCCGGCGGTTGGGTGCAGGAGTCCAGCTGGGCGAGCGCCTTCACGCTGTCGGCGAAGGCGCTGGTCATCTGTCTGGTGGTCTACGGCTTCTTCGCCTCCGTGCTGCCAGTGTGGATGCTGCTGGCGCCGCGGGACTACCTGTCGACCTTCATGAAGATCGGCACGATCGGCCTGCTGGCGATCGGCATGCTGTTTACCCTGCCGGTGCTGCACAACGAGGCGATCACGAAGTTCGCCACCAACGGCAAGGGTCCGGTCTTCGCCGGCTCGCTGTTCCCGTTCGTCTTCATCACCATCGCCTGCGGCGCACTGTCGGGCTTCCACTCGCTGATCGCTTCGGGCACTACCCCAAAGATGATCGAGAAGGAGTCGCAGATCCGGCTGATCGGGTACGGCGGGATGCTCGCCGAGTCCTTCGTCGCCATCAGCGCCATGATCGCCGCTTCGGTGCTCGACCAGGGCCTCTACTACGCGATCAACGCTCCGGCGGGCGTGGTCGGCGCGACGGCCCAGACCGCCGCGACCGCCGTCACCAACCTCGGGTTCCCGATCACCCCGAACGCGCTGACCGCGGCCGCCGCACAAGTGCAGGAAAAGACCCTGATCGCCCGAACCGGAGGGGCGCCCACGCTGGCGGTCGGGATGTCGGAGATCTTCTCCAGCGCCTTCGGGGACACCCTCAAGGCCTACTTCTACCACTTCGCGATCATGTTTGAGGCGCTGTTCATCCTGACCACGGTGGACGCCGGCACCCGGGTCGGCCGCTTCATGCTGCAGGACACGCTCGGCAACGTTTGGAAGCCGATGGCTCGGGTGTCCTGGTGGCCGGGCGTGTGGTCCACCAGCGCCGTCGTCGTCGGCGCGTGGGGTTACTTCCTGTGGACCGGCGTCACCAACCCGCTCGGCGGGATCAACCAGCTGTTTCCGCTGTTCGGCATCGCCAACCAGCTGCTGGCCGCGGTAGCCCTGGCGGTGTGCACCACGTTGTTGATCAAGCACGACAAGCTCAAGTACGCGTGGGTCACCGCAATCCCGCTGGCCTGGGACACCTTGGTGACCCTCACTGCCAGCTGGCAGAAGATCTTCTCCGCTGATCCGGGTCTCGGGTTCTTCGCCCAGCGCAACCGCTTCCAGACCGCGCTGGACAAGGGCACAGTGCTCAAGCCCGCAAAGAACATCGCCGACATGCACGCGGTGGTGACGAACTCCACCGTCGACGGCGTGCTCTCGGCGCTGTTCGCCGGACTGATCGTCATCGTGCTGCTCGACGCCGTCCGGGTCTGCATAAAGGCGGCCCGGACCCGCGGCGGGTTGCCGACCGCGGAGGCACCTTACGTCGAGTCGCATATCGTCGCGCCGGCCGGACTGATCCCCACCGCCGAGGAGCGGCGGGTGTTGGCCGGGACCGGGGCCGGTAGTGGGTCGGGAACTCGGGGGGCGCACCCGTCGTGACTATCGGCTGGGCCGGCACCGCCCTGCGCGGCATCCGCTGGTACCTGCGGGAGGCCACCGGCGAGTCGGCGTACGACTCCTACGTCGCGCACGCTCGCCGGGAGCATCCCGATGCGCCAGTGTTGCCGCGGCGGGACTTCGAGCGGGTCCGCCAGGACGCCCGGGCGAGCCAGACCCGGGCGCGCTGCTGCTGAGCTGGCCCTACCGTCAGGACGCCGCAGCGGCGTCCGCCTGCTCGCCGCGGTGCACCCGGGCGAAATACGTCGTCACCGTGGTGATGACGGCGATCAGCGGTACGGCGACGATGGCACCCGGGATGCCGGCGATGATGCTGCCGGCGGTGATCCCGAAGGCCACCGCCAGCGGGTGCAGGTGCACCGCCCGGCCCAGCACGAGCGGCTGCAGGATGTGGCCCTCCAGCTGCTGCACGGCCAGCACCACGGCCGCGATGATCAGCGCCACTGCCGGCCCCTTGGCGACCAGGGCCACGAGTACGGCGGCGATGCCGGCGACGGTGGCGCCCACCAGTGGGATGAAAGCGGCCAAGAAGGTCAGCAGCGCCAGCGGCACGACCAGCGGCGTCCCAGTGAGCAGCAGGCCCAGTCCGATGAACACCGCGTCCACGGTGGCCACCAAAATCGTCCCCCGGATGTAGCCGGTCAGGGTCCTCCAGGCTCGGGTGCCGGCCTCGTCAACCTCCGGTCGCACGTGTGCGCTGAACAACCGGAGCACCCAGCGCCAGATACGCTCGCCGTCGAAGAGCAGGAAGAACGTCGTGAACAACACCAGTACGGTGCCACCCAGGACCTCCAGCGCCGTCCGGGCGCCCTGCACCGCGCCCGTCGCCAGCCGCGACTGGTTGTCCCGGATGGCATCCCGGATCTGGCCGCGGTAGCGGTCGATCTGTTGCTGGTCGACGCTCGCCGGCCCGGTGACCAGCCAGTTCTGCACCTTGTCGATGCCGCCGCTGACACTGGTCTGCAGTTGGGTGATGTCGTGGCCGGCCTGCCGGGAGGCCAACGTGCCCACACCGGCCAGCAGCAGGACTAGGCCCAGGACGGTAACCGCGGCCGCCAGCCCTCGCGAGGCGCCGGCCCGGCGCAGCCGGCTCGTCACCGGCCACAGCAAAGCGCTGATCAGCAGGGCCGCGAACACCGCCAGGGCGATCAGCTGGAGCCGGGCGAGCAGCAGGCCCAGCAGTACGACGGCGGCCGTCACGATGAGGATGCGCAGGCTCCAATCGGAGGCGGCGCGCAGCAGCGGCGGAGCCATGGTGCTGGGAGCGCGGCGCGCGCTGGGACTCGCTTCGCCGCCGGCACTCGCCCGTTCGCCGCCGTCGCGCGGTCCGGCGTCCGCTTGCCGGTCGCTGACCGGAGGGCCGGCGGGGGCAGTCGTCGCCCCCGGTCGGCTCAGGGTGTGCTGAGCGTCAGCTGACATGCCGCACATTCTGCGGCAGGTTCCGGGTGCCGACGACTGGGCGGCACCGCACGCCGGTCAGCGAGAGCGAGCTCGCCGGCGACGCAGGAACACGAAGAGCACGGTCATCGCGCCGCCGGCCATTGCCACCCGGTCCCAGCGGACCGTCTTGCGCGCCGGGTCCCAGGCGGCGACCCCGGCGTAGCCGGTGTCGGCCGGCAAGGTCCCCGCCGAGTCGCCAATCGGCAGCCGGCTGGAAAGGTCGGCGGATGCGCTTCCGGCCCGCTCGCGGAACGCTCCGGCCTTCTCGAGCAGCACCTCGCTCTTGGCCCGGAGCACCTCGCCCTGCTGCCGAGCGGTGAGCTTCACCTTGTACGCGCTCCGGTTGGCGACGTTTTTCGGACTGACCCTCTGGGCGATGGCATCGACCGTCTCGGCCAGTTCGCGGCGGGTCGCCTCGATCTCGCGCTGGATCGCCTTCGGGTTCGAACCGCTCGCAGCCACGTCCGTCGCCTCCTCGTCGTCACATTGTCCGGTTGGCCGTTCTCGGGGGTGGCAGCGCCATGCCCGTCGAGGCATACCCGTCGAGCGCCATGCCCAGCCTGGCAGATCAGCGGCCGGCGGCGTGACCCGGGCTCAGCTGGCCGGTGCCACCGTCGGCGACGCCGCGCATCGCCAGGCTGTGGGCGGTGTTGATGAGCGCGACGTGGGAGAAGGCCTGCGGGGTGTTGCCGGCCTGTCGCCGTGCCTTCGGGTCGTACTCCTCAGCGAGCAGGCCGACGTCGTTGCGCAGCGCCAGCAGGCGGTCGAACTGCGCCCGGGCCTCGGCGCCCCGACCGGAGCGGGCGTAGTTGTCCACCAGCCAGAAGCTGCAGGCCAGAAATGCCGCCTCAGTGCCGCTCAGGCCGTCAACCCCGTGCTGTTCGCCGGAAGAACCGCTCGGACCGCCACCCGGGGCGTTGCCGGTGGAGTAGCGGTAGACCAAGCCGTCGTGCTGCAGCTGCTGCTCGATCGCCGCCACCGTGGCGACCATCCGCTCATCCGTTGCCGGCAGGAAGCCGACCAACGGCATCATCAGCACCGCGGCGTCCAGCTCGCGGCCGCCGTAGTACTGGGTGAAGGCTCCCAGCTCGGCATTCCAGGCCTGCTCGAGCACCTCGGCATGGACGGTGTCGCGCAGCTCTCGCCAGCGCTCGACCGGTCCATTGCAGCCGTACTCCTCCACCGCCCGCACCGCCCGGTCGAAGGCCACCCACACCATGAACCGGGAGTGGGTGAAGTGCCGATCCTCGCCGCGGACCTCCCACAGCCCCTTGTCCGCGCGCTGCCAGTTCGCGGTGAGGAAGTCGAGCAGCGCCAGTTGGACCGGCCAGGAGAAGTCGTCCTCGGCGATGCCGGCCTCGCGCGCCTGGTGCAGGGCGTTGAGCACTTCGCCGTAGACGTCGAGCTGGAACTGCTTGGCCGCCGCGTTGCCCACCCGGACCGGTCGCGATCCTTGGTAACCGGCCAGCCAATCCAGTTCGTACTCGGGCAGCTGACGCTCGCCGGCCGCGCCGTAGACGATCTGCAGGTCCTCCGGGTCACCGGCGATGGCTCGCAGCAGCCACGCCCGCCAGGCCTCGGCTTCCTCGCGGTAGCCGGAGATGAGCAACGACCACAGCGTCAGCGTCGCGTCCCGCAGCCAGCAGTAGCGGTAGTCCCAGTTGCGGTCGCCGCCGAACTCCTCGGGCAGCGAGGTGGTCACGGCCGCGACGATGCCGCCGGTGGGGGCGTAGGTCAGCGCCTTGAGGGTGATCAGCGAGCGAACCACCGCGTCCCGGTCGGGGCCTTCGTAGGTGCACCGAGATGCCCACTGCTGCCAGAACCGGGCGGTGCGCTCGATCTCCCGGCTGGCGTGGTGGTAGTCCGGAATCTTCTCGACCGAGGAGAACCACACCATCGTGAACGACAGCGACTCCCCGGCGGAGACCGCGAACTCCGCCAGGTGCCGGCGCTCGTGCCCTTCGGGCAGCAGGTCACCCCGCAGGCAGACCGCGTCCGGACCGGCCACCGCGAGCAGGCACTCCTGGCCGCGCCGGTCCGTCGTCCGCCGTACCCAAGGGGTGGCCGAGCCGTAGACGAACCGCAGCACGAAGCGCATGCTCATCTCGACCCGGCCGGAGACGCCCTCGACCAGCCGGACGACGTCGGCGTGCTGATCGCGCTCGGGCATGGCATCTACGACCCGGACGACGCCCGACGGCGTCTCGAACTCCGTCTCCAGCACCAGCGTCTCGTGCCGGTAACGGCGGCGGACCGCCACGACCGGCCCACTCGGCGCGATCTGCCAGCGACCGTTGTCCTCGTCGCCGAGGATCGCGGCGAAGCAGGCTCCGGAGTCGAACCGGGGCAGGCAGAGCCAGTCGATCGAGCCGTCCCGGCCGACCAGCGCCGCGGTGTGCTCGTCACCGATGACGGCGTAGTCCTCGATCGCCAGCGCCATTGCTGCCTCCCTTCCGCCCGAGTCGCTTGGCAAGCTTAGGAAGCGCCCAGCCGGTGAACCCGGTGCGTCAACACGGTCGATCGCGCCGACACCGACGGTCGTGGCAGGACTTCCGTCCCGCGATGAAGGAAATCCGCTTCGCCGGGTGCCGCGGCTACGAGGCTCAGCATGCCAAGCGCTACCACGACGTCGACGCTCCTTTGGGGTGACGCTTGCGACGAGGGTGACGCTTGCGACGAGCCAAGACACCGATCAACTGGCGGGCGAGATGCTCGGGGAGCTGCCTCGTCGAGGCTGGCCGTCAGGAGGCAATGAGCCGCCAGGCGGCGGCGAGCAGCAAAACGGCTGCGCCGACGCTAGCGAGCGCGATGCCGAGGCCGACCGGCGATCCCGGGCATGACCCACGCCGGCGGGCGCGAGCCCTCCGCGAACCGTGCGAGCCGCTTGCCGAAGGCGGTGTACCAGGCTGCGCTCGCTATCACTCCGCCGCCAGCGGCAAGTCCGACCGCGCGGGAGCTCGAGCGTGGCCATCACGTGTCTTGGATCTGCTGGGGTGACGGAGGTGGACCACGCCGCACCGCTGATGCCACCCGCGCTGAGCAGCTTGGAGATGCTTGATCGCGTGATACGTTCCCCGCCCATTGACACTGGGCAGTGTGGCCACAAGACTCCCACGAAACCTAAGAGCGACCCCCTGTTGCACATTTGGGTGTGTAGCACCGAACAGGTCTCGGAGTCACTGGCGAGGAAGTGACCGAGAGGTGCGGTCTTTCCACCCGAAGTGCTCCGCACGACGAAGGAAACCCAGTGAAGTTCTGAGGAAGAGGGTACAAGGTGGACTCGGTAAGGAAGATGGCGCTGCTTTTCGGCGTGCTCTACATTCTTACCTTCATCACGTCGATTCCGGCGCTGCTATTGTATGGCCCGGTGCTCGACCATACCAACTACATTGTTGGCGCGGGCGCCGACACCCGCGTGGAGTGGGGAGCCTTCTTAGAGCTCCTCCTCATCATCTCCAACATCGGCACCGCCGTCGTGCTGTTCCCGATCCTCAAGTGGCAAAATGAGTGGCTTGCTCTCGGCTATGTCACCGCACGACTCATGGAATGCGCGTTCATCGCCGTCGGCATCCTCAGCGTTCTCTCCGTCGTGACTTTGCGACAGGACTTCGCCGGATCTGGTGGCGCAGACGCCGCCTCTCTTGTAACAGCCGGCAAGTCGCTCATCGCCATCAAAGATTGGACATTCCTGCTCGGGCCTGGATTCGTTGTCGGGGTAGGGAACGGGCTGATACTCGGCTACCTGATGTACCGGTCGGGCTTGATGCCACGAGGCCTGGCCATACTCGGGCTCATCGGCGGCGCCCTGGTGTGCATCTCGGGGATCGCCGTGCTTTTTGACGTCATCGAGCGACAGTCCGCGCCGCAATTCATCATGACGATCCCGGAAATTCTCTGGGAGTTGTCCCTCGGCATCTACCCCATCGTCAAGGGATTCAAGCCTTCGCCCATACTCATGCGATATGAAGCCGCGGAGGCAGCTCAATCCCCTGTGTGAGGAAGCGCGATCCGCAGTACACCAAGTAGCCGTCGCGTACGCGGACCTTCACGTCGGTAGGGAACACGATGGTGGACGGCTTCGATAACCACGATCCCGGCGCGGGGCGCCACGCGGGGTGACGTCGAGGTGGGACGTGCTGCACCCCGGACGCCCGCGGCTACAGAATTGTCCAACGTGACGAGACTCAGGCCCTCAGGCCCAGATCGAGGACGACGTGCACAGCCCGCGTCAGGGCGGGCGAGATGATGAACGGTCACGGAAAAGGCGGCATCTGCGTCCCCACCCGCCCGCCAGCCGAGGCCGATGACGTTGGCTTGAGTGAGTACGCCCCTGAGGGTGACACCCACGGCTGCCGCGAGGCCGGCGACCGCGCCGTACACCCCGAAGACCGTGGCGCGCTGCTTGCCCTTGAACAGAGCCCGGAACGTCGCGAGCACCTGAGGTGCGAGGACCGCAGCATGACTCCCTGCGACGAGGCGGCCCGCGACGAGTTCGCTCGGGGTTGCGCTATGCCCGAGAGCAGGCTCGCGACTCCGAAGCTGGCAACGCCGGCCAGGAAGAGTCGACGACGGCCGAAGAGGTCACTGAGGCGTCCGGCCGTGATCAAAGTGGCGGCGAAGGCCAGCATGCAGCCGGAGACGATCCACCGTACGTCGGTGGCGTCGGCGTGCAGCTCGCGCTGAACGGTCGGAAGGGCAACGTTGACCACGGTGCCGTCGAGCAGGTCCATCAGCGCCGCGAGAGTCATGATTGCCGCTACCAGGCCAGATCCTGGTTGCGCGGGGCGAGGCTAGGCTTGGATCTTCTCAACGACTGGCAGGCTTTCGTTCAGCATGTCGGCTCCGCTTCAAGGTCGTTCGTTTGGGCGGGCATCTTGGTCTTCGTGTTGTTTGGTGATCCGAGGGGATAGCGAGGGGACGTCCGCCGCAAGCGACACCCAGTAGACCGCCGACGCATCGTCGTAACGCCAGACCTGGGGCGGGTAGCGCTTTGAGCTGGGGCCGCACTACGCCAGTCAGACGGCGAACCTCAGCGCTGTGCTAAGCAGCTTCACGACCGAACACCTCGAGGTGGTGGCCGAGTTCCTGACAAGGCTTCTGGCTGGCGGCACCGGCGACTGACCGCAGCCTGACGACGACGACGCCGTCCGCGACGCACCACCGGTCAGGACAGTGGTTTGCCGCGGTGGTGCAGCGACCACCTGCGCGTGCGGCCGCGCCCGTAGGGTGCTCGGTCGGCGCGACTGCACCGCTTCCCGCGGGCCCAGGCAGACCTCGGCCTGGCCATCGGCACCGGCACCGACGTGGCAATCGAGGCCAGCGATCTCACGCGGTGCGCGTGATCTGCGGGCCGCGGCTGATGCCATCGAGCTGTCCCGCCGCAGTGCCGGCCAGGTAGGTGACCCAGCCGCAGACCGCCATGGTGAGCAGCACGAAGCCCAGTACCAGAAGAGTGGCCGGCACCGGTGGCTGCCAGGACGCGGGCAGGGGAGTCAGCGGGTTGAGCGGCCCGTCAACGCCGACCATATGGCGGCGCAGCGCCGCATAGAAGGCGGCCAGCGAGCCGACGCCGACCACACTCGAGACCGCCCCCGCCAGCCGGCGGGCGTCAGCGCCGTCACCGGGATGTCGCGCCAGTGCGAACCCGGCGAGCAGGGGAACGCCGACGGCGATCGGCAACAGGTAACGACCCTGCCAGATGAATCCGGACTGACGAGCGGTCGTCGCCTCGGCCACGATCGGCAGCACCGCCGTCGCCACCGTCGTCGCCACGATCGCCAGCCGCATTCGGACGCCCGCGGCCGCAGCGCCGATCAACAGGACGCAGCCAACGGCAGCAATCCAGGCCACGACCGCGAGCAGTGGGGTCGGCGTTTGCCACCCGAGCTGCGCGATCATCTGGTGCAACCACAAACCGGAGTGGCCGGCGGACACCCGCCAGATGGCCGCGTCGGTCAGCGTCACTGGCGGACCCGCAATCAGCGTGATCGTGTGCGCGACGCGGATATAGACCTGGGCGACGGCCGCCGCGGCCACGACGACCAGCAGCGCGGCCCGCACCGCACGACGCGCGAGCAGTGCCCAAAGGTCCCGCCAGCGAGTGCCCACGAGCACCAGACCCAGGATGGCCGCCACCCACGCCGGTGAGAGCCCGCGACAGAAGGCCAACGCCGAGCCGGAGACCGCGATCCGCGCCGGCAGCTGCCACCCCGGCGTATGGCCCCCGTCCTGTGCGAGCCGTAGCAGCGATGCCCACAAGCAGATGGCGGTCGTTGCCTCGAACCCCGCCGGGTTCACCGCACCGGCAAAGAAGTAGATGGTCGGGGTCGCGGCTATCAGGACGCCCAGGACCGGTAGTCGCCGCCGCCGTCCCTCAGCGGCGGCGACGAAAGCCGAGGCGAGGAAGGCCGCGGACACGGCGGCGCTGAGCAGCCGCGCGACGTAAAGGGCGGTGAAGCTCGGGGCGGACAGCAACGGAGCGCCGACCAGCAGGTAGTACAGCGGCGGATAGGGCGCGGCTCCGGTGGGGACGTCGTCGATCCGGTCGTCACCGGGCCCAATGACCGCGCGGACGCAGGATGCCGTCGTATTCGGTCCAAAGGCGAAGCACGCTGGGTTAAGGGCGGCCGTGCCGAAGAAGTGCGGCGCTCGCACCAGCCCAACGCCAGGCTGGGCCGAGGGTCGGCTACCGAAGTTGCCGCGGACCACAGCGGCGGCCTTTATGTACTGCGCCGGCTCGTCCGGGGCTGCGGACAGCGGCATGGCCAGCGACCAGGTGGCGATGGTGAGGAACATCAGGACGAAGCCGATGATCCAGACGCGCCGCAGCCCGCGCCGGTCGAGCATGAGATCAGTCTCGTCGTGCGGCCCTGCATGGACCTGTGTCGCCACCGCGCCCCTGCCTGCGTCCGAACGGGCGCGGGAAGCATAACCAGCCGGCGGCAACCGCCGGCCGGTGACGCGCGGGTTCGGCGGCGGAAGATCAGGAACTCCACCGAGCGGCTTGACTGCAGGCGACCCCGCTTCGCCGACGCCCTACCATGGCCGGGCGCGAGAGTGGCGGAATGGTAGACGCGTCGGACTTAGGATCCGGTGCCTGCGGGCGTAGGGGTTCGAGTCCCCTCTCTCGCACCCCCCTGCTGGCGCGTCGCGTCGGTCGGCTTCGCCCACGACGTACCGGAGGCTGTTCGGCATGACCACGCCGCGCGCCGTCGTAACCGGCGGTGCCGGATTCCTCGGCAGCCACCTGTGCGAGCGGCTGCTGGAGCAGGACTATGAAGTGCTCTGCGTCGACAACTTCTGCACCGGTACGCCGGCCAACGTCGCCCATCTGCTCGACCACCCGCGGTTCCGGCTGCTTCGCCGCGACGTCACCGACTACCTACACGTGTCCGGCCCGGTGACCGCAGTGCTGCACTTCGCCTCCCCCGCCTCGCCGATCGACTACCTGCAGCTGCCGATCGAAACCCTGAAGGTGGGGTCAATCGGCACCCTGCACGCGCTCGGTTTGGCCAAGGACAAGGGCGCGCGGTTCCTGCTGGCGTCGACCTCGGAGTGCTACGGCGATCCGCAGGTGCATCCGCAGCCAGAGACCTACTGGGGGCACGTCAACCCGGTCGGCCCGCGCGGGGTGTACGACGAGGCGAAGCGCTTCGGCGAGGCACTGACCATGGCCTACCGGCGCAGCCACGGCGTGGACACCGCGATCGTGCGGATCTTCAACACGTTCGGGCCGCGGATGCGCCCGAACGACGGCCGGGCGATCCCCACCTTCATCCGCCAGGCGCTGGCCAGCGAGCCGCTGACGGTGGCCGGCGACGGTGCCCAGACCCGATCGGTCTGCTACGTCGACGACCTCATCGAGGGCCTGCTGCGGCTGCTGCGCAGCGACCTGGCCGGGCCGGTGAACATCGGCAACCCGGGCGAGCTGTCCGTGCGCGCGCTGGCCGAGCGGATCCGAGCGCTGTGCGCCAGCCCCAGCAAGCTGCGCTTTGTCGCGCGACCCGAAGACGACCCCACCGTGCGCCAACCCGACATCACCCTGGCCCGGGACACTCTCGGCTGGGAGCCCAAGATCGAGCTCGACGACGGGCTGCGGCGCACCATCGCCTGGTTTCGCCGGCTTGACGGATCCGCCTGCCAACGTTCGCCCCACTCATGATCCAAGTGCGGAACTACCGTACTTTGTCGACCGCGGTGAGGCATCTCGGCACATTGATCGTGTTCGCCCGGTTCAGCGGTGCCCGGGAGGCGGTCGAGTCAGGAACTCCGGGAGGAACGCCGCCACGTCGCGAAACGCCCGCCCGCGGTGGCTGATCGCGTCCTTCTCCGCCGGTGCCATCTCCGCCGTGGTGCGCCCCTCGCCCACCGGCACGAAGATCGGGTCATAGCCGAAGCCGTTGGTCCCTCGGGGCGTCGTGGTGAGTACTCCGACCAGCTCCCCCTCGACCACCCGCTCCGCCCCCGTCGGCAGCGCGACAGCCGCAGCGCAGACGAACCGCGCCCCCCGTCGCTCCGCCGGTACGTCGGCCAGCTGGCCCAGCACGAGCTGGAGGTTGGCCACGTCGTCACCGTGCCGGCCGGCCCAGCGGGCGGACAGCACGCCGGGCATTCCGGCCAGCGCGTCGACGCAAAGCCCGGAGTCGTCGGCCACGACCGGGAGCCCGGTCGCGTCGGCCACTGCGTGCGCCTTGAGCAGCGCGTTGGCGGCGAAGGTCACCGCGGTCTCGGCAATGTCGCCGACCTGCGGGAACTCCTCCAGCCCGACCAGATCGACGTCGAGGCTGGGCACCTCGGTCAGGATCCGGCGCAGCTCGGCGATCTTGCCGGGGTTGCGGGTGGCGAGGACGATCCACGTACGCCCAACCGTCGGGCTCACATCCCCGCCGGCCGCGTGGGCAGCGGCCGCGGCCCCGGGCGCGGCTGAGCGAGCGCCGCCCGCTGTACGCCGGCGAGGTCGGCGCAGCCGGCGACGGCCAGGTCCAGCAGCGCGTCCAGGGCCCGGCGATCGAACGCGCGGCGCTCCGCGGTGCCCTGCACCTCGACGAAGTCGCCGGTTCCGGTGACCACCACGTTCATGTCGGTGTCGGCGGTGACGTCCTCGTCGTAGCAGAGGTCGAGGCGCGGCTCGCCGGCCACCACGCCGACGCTGACCGCGCTCACCGATCCGACCAGCGGCTGCCCGTGCAGCGACCCCCGCTCGCCGAGCCAGGACACGGCGTCGGCCAGCGCGACGTACGCCCCGGTGATCGCCGCGGTCCGGGTGCCGCCGTCGGCCTGTAGCACGTCGCAGTCGATGGCGATGGTGTTCTCGCCGAGTCCGGCCAGGTCGACGCAGGCCCGCAAGCCGCGGCCCACCAGCCGGCTGATCTCATGCGTGCGCCCGCCGATCCGACCGCGCACCGACTCCCGGTCGGTGCGGGTGGCGGTGGCCCGGGGCAGCATGGCGTACTCCGCCGTCACCCAGCCCAGCCCGCTGCCGCGACGCCACCGCGGCACGCTCTCCTGCACGCTGGCTGCGCACAGCACCCGGGTGCGGCCGAACTCCACCAGGGTCGATCCCTCGGCGTACTCTTGCCAGCCCCGGGTGATCACCACGGTCCGCAGCTGGTCCGGCGTACGGCCGTCGGGGCGGGACATGACGGCGAGCCTACGGTTCGCCGATGTCGTACGACGCGTCCGCCCACGCCAGCTCGACCGGGCCGGCGAAGGCGCCGGCCGCCTCGGCGAGGATGCCGGTCGGGTCCAACCACGGGAAGGTGCCCGAGCAGCCGAGCACGGTGAGCCGCACCTCAGGCTCCCGCGGCGGTGAGCCGCTCCACCGCCCGCGCCTGCCCGACCTCCGGGCCGAGGAAGCGCCGGCCGAGCCGGCCGAACGGCTCCGGGTCGCCGGTCGCCAGGAAGACGTGCTCCGGCGGCGGCAGCACCGGGTCGCGAAACGCGTTGCCCCGCGCCAGCGCGTGGTGCACGTCCTTGCCGGTCTCCTCCGCACTGCTGACCAGCGTCACCTCGTCGCCGACCACCCAGGAGATGACGCCGGTGAGCAACGGGTAGTGCGTGCAGCCGAGCACGAGCGTGTCCACGCCGGCCTCGACTACCGGCTGCAGGTAGCGCGCGGCCAGCGCCAACAGCTCCGGGCTGGAGGTGTCACCGCGCTCGACGTAGTCCACAAACCGCGGACAGGCGGCGCTGGTCAGCCGGACCTGGGTGGCGGCAGCGAAGGCGTCGTCGTACGCCCCGCTGGAGATCGTGGACCGGGTGCCGATGACCCCGACCCGGTGGTTGCGGGTGGCGGCGACAGCGCGGCGTACGGCGGGCTGGATGACCTCGACCACCGGGATGTCGTAACGCTCCCGGGCGTCGCGCAGGCAGGCTGAGCTGGCGGTGTTGCAGGCGATGACGAGCAGCTTGACGCCCTGATCGACCAGGTGGTCCATGACCTCCAGGGCGTAGGCCCGGACCTGGGCGATCGGCCGCGGGCCGTAGGGGCCGCGGGCGGTGTCGCCAACGTAGACGACCGGCTCGTGCGGCAGCTGGTCGAGAACGGCGCGGGCGACCGTGAGGCCGCCAACGCCGGAGTCGAAGATCCCGATCGGCGCGTCGTCCACGCTGGACAGCGTAGGCGACGGCGTCGTCGGATCCTTCTTACCGGCCCTCGACCCGCAGATCGCGTCGCCCACCGGGCGTTCTGCTGCCCACCGCGCCGGCTCAGGCCCAGAGCTGCCCTTCGAGCGCGTCCTCGGCCTCGTCCAGCGTGCCGGCGTAGGCCCCGGTGGAAAGGTACTTCCAGCCGCCGTCGCAGACGATGAACGCGATGTCGGCCCGCTCGCCGGCCTTGACCGCCTTGTCCGCCTGCGCGATCGCGGCGTGCAGGATGGCGCCGGTGGAGATCCCGGCGAAGATGCCCTCGGCCTCGATCAGCTGCCGGGTCCGGCGCAGCGCCTCCCGCGGCCCGACCGAGAACCGGGTGGTGAGCACCGAGGCGTCGTACAGCTCCGGCACGAAGCCCTCGTCGATGTTGCGCAGACCGTAGACCAGCTCGCCGTAGCGGGGTTCGGCCGCCACGATCCGGATGTCGGGCACGTGCTCGCGCAGGTAGCGTCCCGTGCCCATCAGCGTCCCGGTGGTTCCCAGCCCGGCCACGAAGTGCGTGATCGACGGCAGGTCGGCGAGCAGCTCAGGGCCGGTGGTCTCGTAGTGCGCGGCCGCGTTGGCCGGGTTGCCGTACTGGTAGAGCATCACCCAGTCCGGGCGCTCGGCCGCCATCCGCTTGGCCACCCGGACCGCCTCGTTGGACCCACCCGCGGCCGGCGAGGTGACCACCTCGGCGCCGAACATCGCCAGCAGCTGCCGGCGCTCGACCGAGGTGTTCTCCGGAATGACGCAGACCAGCCGGTACCCACGCAGCTTGGCGACCATCGCTAGCGAGATGCCGGTGTTGCCCGACGTCGGCTCCAGGATCGTCGCCCCGGGCTGCAGCAAGCCGCGCTTCTCCGCGTCGGTGATCATGTAGAAGGCGGGTCGGTCCTTGACCGACCCGGTCGGGTTGTCCTGCTCGAGCTTGGCCCACAGTCGGACGTCCGGCGACGGTGACAACCGCGGCAACCCGACCAGCGGCGTATGGCCGAGCGAGTCCAGCAGCGAGTCGTAGCGCATGGCGCTAGTGGGCTACCCGGGCGATCCGGTCCGACGCCGCCCAGGAACCGCCGGCCACCGCCGGCAGGATCGTCACGGTGTCCCCGTCGGCCACCGGGGTCTCCAGGCCGCCGAGAAAGCGCACGTCCTCGTCGTTGAGGTAGATGTTGACGAACCGCCGCAGCTCGCCGTCCTCCACCAGCCGGTCGCGCAGCCCGGCGTGCCGGCCGTCCACGTCGGCGATCAGGCTGGCGAGGGTCTCACCCGTGCCCTCCACGGCCTTCTGCCCATCCGTGTAGCTGCGCAGGATCGTCGGGATCCGGACCTCGATGGCCATGGGGGTCTCTCCAGAACTCGGTACGGCGGGAAGCGGCGGGCCGCTGGAGTGTGCAACCGGAGCCGGTCGCCGCGGATTCCGGCGTCAGCGGGCGGTGAGCTCGGCCGAGGCGATGACCCGCACCTCCTCCTCGCTCACCTGGCCGTCGACGATCCGAAACGAACGGAACGACTCCCGCTCCGGGTCGGCGGTCGAGACCAGCACGTAGTGCGCCTCAGGCTCGGCGGCGTAGGCGATGTCGGTCCGCGATGGGTACGCCTCGGTCGCGGTGTGGGAGTGGTAGATCACCACGGGCACCTCGTCCCGGTTGTCCATCTCCCGCCACACCCGCAGCTGCTCGGCGGAGTCGAAGCGGTAGAAGGTCGGGGACCGCTCGGCGTTCGCCATTGCGACGAAGCGCACCGCCCGGTCGGACCCCGCCGGGCCGGCCACGATGCCACAGGCCTCGTCCGGATGGTCGCGCCGGGCATGGGCGACGATCGCGTCGTACGTCGCCTGGGTCAGGACCACCATGGCCGCAACGCTACCGACGCCGGTGGTCACCCGCGGGCGAGCGCCGCCACCAGCGTCTCCTGCAGCCATCCCAGCCAGGCGAAGATCCCTAGCGCCGCAGCCTGCGGGGAGTCCTCCGGCAGCCGGTCGAGCTCGGCGTAGGTGTCCTCGGTGACCTCCAGTCGGGTGCCCAGCGCCAGCCGCAGGTCGTTGAGCGCTCCCAGCCAGCATCCGGCCGCCGCCGTGTCCAGCGTGAGCCGACCCCCGGTGGCCGGCAGCGCCGCCAGCACCGCCTTGGCCGCCGCCAGCTTCTCCCGGCGCAGCTCCGGCTCGGTGTAGCGGCGCAGCTCCGCGGCCGCGACCGGGTCGTCGCGGTAGCCGTCGGGCAGCAGCCGGGCAAGCACCGGATCGACCGGCAGCTCCGGCGGCGGCGAAGCCGGGTCGGCCATGCCGACCATGGCTTCGAGCGGGTCCCGGGCCGCGGAGTCGGCGGCCGGCGTCCCATCGACCGGGCCGAGCAGCTCGGTCAGCTCGGTCAGCAGCTGGCGCAGCATCTCTGCTTCCGCCGCGTCCAGCCGCAGCTCGACACCACGGCGGGTAAGCCGGAACCGTCCCACCTCAGTCCCGTGCCAACGTCAAGTCCCGTGCCAACGTCAAGTCCCGTGCCAACGTCAGTCCTGCGCCAGCGTGGCCCACAGCCCGGCCACGTGCAGCCGGGCGACGTCGTGCTCCATCTGCTCGCGAGTGCCGCTAGAGACCACGGCCCGACCCTTGTGGTGGACGTCGAGCATCAACGCCGTGGCCTTCTGCCGGCTGTAGCCGAACAGCTGCTGGAAGACGTAGGTGACGTAGGACATGAGGTTGACCGGGTCGTTCCACACGATCGTCACCCAGGGCCGGTCCGGGGCGACGTCCTCGTCCTGGATCGGCTCGCGCACCCGCTCCGGCGCGATGGTTACCTTCGTCGCGAAGGTGGGCGCGAGGCGCAGGACCGGGGCCGCACGCATGCCCCCATGGTGCCAGACGGGTGCAACCGGCCGGCTAGTCGCTAGTGTCCGCGCCGTGAATACCGCCGCCCCGCAACTGCCCAGCAGCGCGTTGTTCACCGACCAGTACGAGCTGACGATGCTCGAAGGCGCGCTGCGCAGCGGTACGGCGGGGATGCGCGCGATCTTCGAGGTGCACGCCCGCCGGCTGCCGAACGGCCGCCGGTACGGCGTGGTGGCCGGCACCGGTCGGCTGCTCGAGGCGCTCGAGCGCTTCCGCTTCGGCCCGAGCGAGCTGGAGCACCTGACGGCCGCGAAGATCGTCGACGAGGCAACCTGCGAGTGGCTGTCGACGTACCGATTCCGGGGCGACATAGACGGTTATGCCGAGGGCGACGTCTACTTCCCCGGCTCGCCCATCTTGACCGTGGACGGCACGTTCGGCGACGCGGTGCTGCTGGAAACGCTCGCGCTGAGCATCCTCAACCACGACTCGGCGGTGGCCTCGGCCGCCTCGCGAATGGTCTGCGCCGCCGGGCAGCGGCCGCTGATCGAGATGGGCAGCCGGCGGACGCACGAGGAGGCGGCGGTGGCGGCCGCCCGGGCGACCTACATCGCCGGCTTCGCCGCCACGTCCAACCTGGCAGCCGGCCGGCGCTTTGGCATCCCGACCACCGGCACCAGCGCGCACGCCTTCACCATGATCCATCCGGATGAGCGGTCGGCCTTCACAGCCCAGGTCGCCGCGCTCGGACGCGACACCACCCTGCTGGTCGACACCTACGACGTCCCCACCGGGGTGCGGACGGCCGTCGAGGTCGCCGGACCCGAGCTCGGCGCGATCCGGCTGGACTCCGGCGACCTGCTGCTGCAGGCCCGGCAGACCCGGGCGCTGCTGGACGAGCTCGGCGCCCGGGACACCAAGATCGTCGTCACCAGCGACCTGGACGAGTACGCCATCGCCGCGCTGGCCGCGGCCCCGGTCGACTCCTACGGCGTCGGCACCTCGGTGGTGACCGGCTCGGGCGCACCGACGGCGGGCTTCGTCTACAAGCTGGTCGCCCGGGCCACCGCGCCGCACCCCGACGCACCGATGCGCCCGGTGGCCAAGGCGTCCGCGGGCAAGATCGGCCGAGGCGGCCGCAAGTGGGCGCTGCGCCGGTACGACGCCGCCGGCCGGGCCGTGGAAGAGGTGTTGCACTCGGCGCCGCCGAGGCCGGGACCGGACGAGCGGGCGGTGCAGACCCCGCTGGTTCAGGCGGGCGAGCTCGCGTGCCCACCGAGCATCGACGCCGCCCGGGCGCACCACCGGCGGGTCTTCACCGAGCTGCCGCCCAGCGCGCACCAGCTCTCCCGCGGCGAGCCGGCGCTGGCAACGGTCTACGCCGAAGAGGACGGCCGATGACTACGGCGCTGCTCGTGGTCGACGTCCAGCGTGACTTCTGCGAAGGCGGCAGCCTGGCCGTAGCCGGGGGCGCGGCCGTCGCCGCCGCGATCAGCCGGCACCTGCATGTGACCGACGCCAACTATGCCCAGGTGGTCGCCACCCGGGACCGCCACGTCGATCCCGGCGGCCACTTCGCCGCCCAGCCCGACTACGTCGACACCTGGCCGGCGCACTGTGTGGTCGGTACGCCGGGCGCCGAGCTGCACCCGGCGCTGGACACCGGCCGGATCACTGCCGTCTTCGACAAGGGCGCGCGAGCAGCCGCCTACAGCGGGTTCGAGGGCGTCGACGCCACCGGTACGCCGCTCGCGGACTGGCTGCGGGGCCGCGGGGTGGACGCGGTGGACGTGGTCGGGATCGCCACCGACCACTGCGTCCGGGCCACCGCGTTGGACGCCGTGCGGGCCGGGCTGGCCACCACCGTGCGCCTGGACCTGACCGCCGGCGTGGCCGCGGCGACCACCGAGACGGCCCTGGCCGAGATGCAGGCGGCCGGCGTGCGCCGGCGCGGCCAGCTGGTCGTTGCCAGTTGATCAGCCGGCCAGTGGACCGGCCTGGCGCGGACCGGCCTGGCGGAGCATGCGCTTGAGCACCTTGCCGGTTGCGTTGCGGGGCAGCTAGGCGTGGAAGACCGCCGAGCGCGGCACCTTATACGGCGAGATGCCGCGATACCGCGATACCGCGACAACCGGTCGCGGATGTAGTCGCCGGCGGCGGCCGGCGCCACGCCGGCGCGGACGCCACGCCGGCGCCGACGCGGGCCGCTGGCCCGCGCGCCGCTGCCAGCTCCGGCGAGCGGCGCCTGGAGGTCAGGTCTCGCCGCCAATATCGAGGGCGTAAGCCTGGAAGACGAGGTCTGCGCCTTGCTGACGGTGCCGGACCAGCCGAGCGATCAGCCGGTTGATCGACTCTCGGGCTGCGGCCAGACTGTCGACTGCGTCGTCGTCGAGACCGTGCGCAACGACCTGGTCGATCTCCCCGCGAAGCGCGGTTACCGCGGCCGTGATCTCGTCGTGCTCCGCCCGCAGCCGGTTGACGGCGTTGGCCAGCCGGGGCGAGACTTCGAGCACCTCGGTGTACAGGCCATCCTCGCCCTCGGTGCCGGCAATGTGGCTGGCGAAGCGGGCGTCGACCTCGTCGAGCTGCGCCCGTACGTCCCCCAGCCACCGGGTCTCCCGGCCAGTGGCGGCTCCGGACGCGGCCTGCTCGAGGTCGAGCATTGCCCGGCGCAGTCCGGCCCGGCGGCGACGCACGGTCTCCAATGGCGCTGAGTCGGCCGCAGCTGTTCCCACCGTCCCAGCGGCCGTCTCTTTTCGCCCGTCCATCCGATCCTCCAGCCCACGCAGGTTTGCGCCGCCGCGGTGGCGATGGCGCCCCGGACTTGCCCTGGAACAGTTTGCCGTACCGGCGGTCCCCCAAGTTCTAGACCCCCACCGGGTTCTAGACCCCCACCGGCTTCTAGACCCCCACCGGCCTACACCCCACCGGCCTACAAGGTCACCCCCAGCTCCGCCACGCCGACCCCGTAGCCAGACCCGTCCGCCGGCAACTTGGTCAACCAGACGAGCACGTAGCGGGCCATGGTGCCGCGAGGGAGCGTGAGCAGCACGTCCGTGCCCGCGGCCGGTGCAGCGGCCAGCACGGGCAGGGATTCCGGATCGGCGGTGGGGTCGTCCGCAGCCCGCAGATCCACCGCGGCGCCGGCCGCGGTCAGCCGGGCGCGGACCGTGCCGACCGCACTACGTTGGCCCAGGTCGATGAGCAGCCCAACCCCGGCCTTCAGTCCACCGAAGTCGCTAGTGGCGTAGCTCTGGGTCGTCCACGCGGTCTGCGGATCGCCGTCGTGACTCAGCGGCGCCGATGCCTGGCGGCCGGCTTCGTCCCCCTTGCGGTCGACGATCGTGACGGCGGCGATCGGCAGCACCGAGCCGGCCGCGGGCACCGATGGCGATGGCGATGGCGACGGCGATCCCGGTGCGGCGGAGCTGGGTGCCCGCGGTGCCGCCACGCCCGGCGTGGACCGTGGTCGGGGCTTAATGATGCCGCCCGGTGCCAGCAGCGCGATGAGTAGACCGACGGCGATGCCGGCGACCGCGGCGAACACGATCAGTCCGACCGCGGCCCGCACGGCGCGCGGCCAGCGGCTTGGGCCGTGCCGGTTCGGCGCCGACCTCAGGGGTGCGCTCGCCGGCCGCTGCGGCCCCTGCGGCGGCACTTGTGGCCCTTGCGCCGGCCGCGGCGGGGCTTGCGCCGGCCGCCGCGCCGCCCGGACTGCGCGCGCCGCCCGCCGGCGCGGGTCGAGCTCGGGCGGCAGCCCGGGCCGGGCAGTCGGCGGGCCGCTCGGTTCGGTCACGACGGCGGGCCGGTCATGGCAGTGCGCGCGAGCATCGGCGACTCTCTTTCCCGTCGCAGCACAGGGTAGGCAGTCAGCACTGAGGTCCGCGGGCCGGTGCTGGTTTCCCACCGCCGCGACGAAAGGTCGCGACCATCTCGCGCAGCAAGTCCGGCTCGCTCAGCAAGTCCGGCGACGCCTTCTCCAACTGCTTGCGCAGCCAGTCCGGACCGGCCACCATCGTTGCGTCGACCACCGCGTCCTCCTCTACATGATCTCCATCCAAGACCTGTTGAGGATGACGCGGAGGTACGCTACGTCACGGCAGGCTCGCCGCCCGTACACCACGTCCGTGGACGCTAAGGTCATTCGGGCATTCAGGACCATCTTCTCTTGGGTCCGGTTGTGGGCGGCCCTTACGGTCAGCGTGAAGGTGCAGCCGACCCGCGTGCTGCCCTTCTATAGCGGAGGCATTGTATGGAACGCTCCTGGGCCTGCATGGACGGCAACGAAGCCGCGGCGCGTGTCGCACACGCGCTCAGCGAGGTCATCGCGGTATATCCCATCACCCCGGCAACCCCGATGGGTGAGTACTCCGACGCTTGGACCGCCGAGGGACGCACGAACCTGTGGGGTTCGGTGCCTGAGGTCGTCGAGATGCAGTCCGAGGCCGGCGCGGCCGGCGCCATGCACGGCGCCGTCCAGAAGGGCGCGCTGGCGACGACGTTCACGGCGTCGCAGGGCCTGCTGCTGATGATCCCAAACATGTTCAAGCTGGCCGGCGAGCTCTCGCCCGTCGTGCTGCACGTGGCAGCCCGCACCATCGCCACCCACGCCCTGTCCATCTTCGGCGACCACAGCGACGTCATGTCCGCCCGATCCACCGGCTGGGCGATGCTCTGCGCCAGCTCGGTCCAGGAGGCGCACGACTTCTCGCTGGTCTCGCACGCGGCCACGCTGCGTTCCCGGGTGCCGTTCATGCACTTCTTCGACGGGTTCCGCACGTCGCACGAGATCGACAAGATCGAGCTGCTGGACAGCGCTGACCTCCGGGCGCTGATCCGTGAGGACGACGTGCTGGCCCACCGGCTGCGCGGGCTGTCCCCGGACCGCCCGGTGCTGCGCGGCTCCGCCCAGAACCCAGACGTGTTCTTTCAGGCCCGCGAGGCCAGCACTCCGTTCCACGAGGCCGTCCCCGGCATCGTGCAGGCCGCCTTCGACGAGCTGGCCGAGCGGGTCGGCCGCCGCTACTCCCTCGTTGAGTACGTCGGGGCGCCCGACGCCGAGCGGGTGCTCGTGCTGATGGGCTCCGGCGTGGGTGCGGTCGAGGAAACCGTGGACGAGCTGGTCCGCCGCGGCGAGAAGGTCGGCGTACTCAAGGTGCGCCTCTACCGGCCGTTCCCGGCGGCCGAGCTGCTGGCCGCGCTGCCGGAGACGGCGAAGCGCATCACCGTCCTGGACCGCTGCAAGGAGCCGGGCGCGCCCGGCGACCCCCTCTACCTCGACGTCGTGACCGCGCTGTTCGAGGCCGGCGTCACCGACCGGCTGGTCACCGCTGCCCGCTACGGGTTGTCCTCCAAGGAGTTCACCCCGTCCATGGTCAAGGGCTGCTACGACGAGCTCCGTCGCCCCAAGCCCCGCCGGCACACCACCGTCGGCATCATCGACGACGTCTCGCACTCCAGCGTCGACCCCGATCCGGAGTTCACAGCGCCGAGCCGGGCGGTGCAGGCGGTCTTTTACGGCCTCGGCGCTGATGGCACCGTGGGCGCCAACAAGCAGTCAGTCGGAATCATCGGCGAACGCGCCGGCCGCTATGCCCAAGGCTACTTCGTCTACGACTCCAACAAGTCCGGCTCGGTCACCACCTCGCACCTGCGTTTCGGCTCGGACCCCATCCGCTCGACGTACCTGATCGAGCAGGCGGACTTCGTGGCTTGCCATCAGTTCGGACTGCTGGAGAAGACGAAGGTGCTCGGCCTGGCCAAGCCGGGAGCCATCTTCTTGCTCAACAGCGCGTACGGCGCCGACCGGGTCTGGGAGCACCTGCCGGTCGAGGTGCAACAGCAGATCATCGACAAGAAGCTCGGGTTCTACGTCATCGACGCCTACCGGGTCGCCCGCGAGGTCGGCCTGGGCACCCGCATCAACACCGTGATGCAGCCGTGCTTCTTCGCGCTGTCCAACGTGCTGCCGCGGGAAGAGGGCATCGCCGCGATCAAGGACTCGATCGAGCACGCCTACGGTAAGCGCGGCCGCACAGTCGTCGAACGCAACTTCGCCGCCGTCGATCGGGCCGTCTCGGAGATGGTGCGGGTGGACGTGCCGGCCGACACGACCGGAGACCGGCACCTGCTGCCGCTGCTCGGCTTCGACGCCCCCGACTTCGTCACTCGGGTGACCCAGCGGCTGCTCGCCGGTGAAGGCGACCTGCTGCCGGTGAGTGCGCTGCCTGTGGACGGCACCTTCCCGACCGGTACCGCGCGCTGGGAGAAGCGCGCCATCGCCCAGGAGATGCCGATCTGGGACCCGAGCATCTGCATCGACTGCGGCAAGTGCGCGATCGTCTGCCCGCACACCGCGATTCGGATGAAGATCTACGATCCGGCGGAGCTGGACAATGCTCCGGAGGGCTTCCAGTCCAAGGCCTTCAAGGACCGGTCGCTGCCGGGCAAGCAGCTGACCGTCCAGGTCGCCCCCGACGACTGCACCGGCTGCGGCATCTGCGTCGACATGTGCCCGGCGCACAGCAAGGAGGAGGTCCGGCACAAGTCCATCAACATGGAGCCGGCGATCTCCCACCGCGACGCCGAGCGGCCCCACTACGACTTCTTCCTCGGCCTGCCCGAGGTGGACCGCAGCCTGGTCCGCCACGACACGGTCAAGGGGTCGCAGCTGCTCGAGCCCTTGTTCGAGTTCTCCGGCGCCTGCTCCGGCTGTGGCGAGACGCCGTACCTGAAGCTGCTCACCCAGCTCTTCGGTGACCGGCTGGTCGTGGCCAACGCCACCGGCTGCACGTCCATCTACGGTGGCAACCTGCCGACCACGCCCTGGTCGCAGAACGCCGACGGCCGCGGCCCGGCGTGGGCCAACTCGCTGTTCGAGGACAACGCCGAGTTCGGCCTGGGCATGCGGCTAGGGTACGAGCGACACGTCTCCGATGCCCGCCGGTTGCTCGAAGAGCACTCGGGAGTGGTCGGCGAAGAGCTGGCCCGGTCCATCCTGGACGCGCCCCAGGACACGGACACCCAGGTCAGCGAGCAACGCGTTCGGGTGGCCGAGCTCAAGGAGCGGCTCGCGCAGTACAGCGGCGCGAGCACCGGGCCGATCCGGCACCTCGCCAGCCTGTCCGACGAGCTGGTCAAGAAGAGCGTGTGGATCGTGGGCGGTGACGGCTGGGCCTACGACATCGGCTTCGGCGGCCTGGACCACATCCTGGGCTCCGGGCGCAACGTCAACATCCTGGTGCTCGACACCGAGGTCTACTCCAACACCGGTGGCCAGGCCTCCAAGGCGACCCAGCGGGGGGCATCGGCGAAGTTCGCCGCCTCCGGCAAGACGACGCAGAAGAAGGACCTCGGTGCGATCGCCCAGGCCTACGGCAACGTCTACGTCGCCCAGATCGCGCTCGGCGCCAACGAGGTGCAGACGGTGCGGGCACTGTCTGAGGCCGAAGCCTGGCCGGGTCCGTCGATCATCATCGCCTACAGCACCTGCATCGCCCACGGCATCGAGATGTCCACGTCGATGACGCACCAGAAAGAGGCCGTCACCAGCGGCTACTGGCCGCTCTACCGGTTCCACCCGAGCCCGGAAGAGGGCAGCCACCCGTTCAAGCTCGACTCCAAGAAGCCAACCATGCCGGTACGGGCGTTCGCCCTGCAGGAGGGCCGGTTCTCGATGCTGGCCCGCAGCCGGCCCGAGCTCTCCGAGCAACTGCTGAACATGGCGCAGGCCGACGTCGACGAGCGCTGGCACTACTACGAGCAGCTCGCCGGTCTCGAGCGCACCGTCCCGCAGGAGCCGGTGCTGGTCGACGACGAGGACGAGATTGCCGCGAGTCCCGGCCCGCCGCAATCGGCCGCTGGCCCGATGCCCACTCAGCCACCGCAGGAGAAGACGAAGTGACCGACCTGACCACCACCTACCTCGGCTTGCAGCTGCGGTCCCCGCTGGTTGCCTCCTGCGGACCGCTCACCGGAGAGATCGACAGTCTGCAGCGGCTGGAGGAGGCCGGCATCGGAGCGGTCTGCCTGCCCTCGCTGTACGAGGAAGAGATCATTGCCGCATCGCTCGAGGTCGACCGCGTGCTCGACGCCGGCGCGGAGTCCTTCCCGGAGGCGCTGAACTACTTCCCCGACCTCGCCGACTACGACGTCGGCCCGGACGGCCACCTGCGCCTCGTCGAGGACGCCAAAGCCAAGCTGTCCGTCCCGGTGATCGCCAGCGTCAACGCCAGCTCACCGGGCGGGTGGACCGGGTACGCCGGCCAGCTCGAGGACGCCGGCGCGGACGCGATCGAGCTCAACATCTACCGGGTGGCAGCTGACCCGGCCCGCACCGGCGCCGAGGTGGAGCAGGACTGCATCGACATCGTTACCGAGGTCCGGGCGACCCTGCGGGTGCCGTTGGCGGTTAAGATCGGCCCGTTCTTCTCCTCCATGGCGCACATGGCCCACCGGGTGGTCGGCGCGGGGGCGGACGGGTTGGTGCTGTTCAACCGCTTCTACCAGCCCGACCTCAACCTGGAGACGCTCGGCGTTGAGCCCCGGGTCGAGCTCAGCGACTCCCGGGACCTCCGGCTGCCGCTGCGCTGGATCGCGATCCTGCACGGCCAGGTGCGCGCGTCGCTGGCGGCTACCAGCGGCGTACACACCTCCGCCGACGTGGCCAAGGTGCTGCTCGTCGGCGCCGACGTCGCCATGATGACCGCGGCCTTGCTGCGCAACGGTCCCGGGCACGTCACCGCCCTGGAGCGGGAGCTGGTCGCCTGGATGACGGAACGGGAGTACGAGTCCGTGGACCAGCTGCGCGGTAGCGCCAGCCAGCGCGGCGCCGAGAACCCGTCCGCCTTCGAGCGCAGCCAGTACATGAAGGCACTTACCACCTACGCTACGCAACGCTGACCAGCGAGCCACTCGACCAGCGAACCGATGACCGGGAGACGGCCGTGACCTCAGACCAGACCGCGATCGACATGAACGGCTCCGGCGGTGACCGGCACGTCGTCGACATGCTGATCATCGGCGCCGGGCCGACCGGCCTGTACTGCGCCTACTACGCTGGTTTTCGGGGCCTGTCTGTCGCCATGATGGACTCGCTGGAGGAGCCCGGCGGCCAGATCACGGCGATGTACCCGGCAAAGATGATCTTTGACGTGGCCGGCTTGCCGGCGATCAAGGGCCAAGACCTGGTGGACAACCTCGTACAGGCGGCGGCGCCGTTCAACCCGCTCTACATCCTCGGCCACCGGGCGGAGACCCTGGTCCGGTCCGACGACGGCACGATCACCGTTACCAGCCACAAGGGCGCCGAGGTGCTGGCCAAGGTCGTCATCATCACCGGCGGCATCGGCACCTTCACCCCGCGACCGACCCCGGTCGGCAAGGAGTACGAGGGCAGGGGGCTGCGCTACTACGTGCCCAAGCCGGAAGAACTGGCCGACCAGGACACGCTCATTGTCGGTGGCGGCGACAGCGCGGTGGACTGGGCGCTCGCCCTGGAACCGATCTGCCGGTCGGTCAGCCTTATCCACCGCCGGGATGAGTTCCGCGCCCACCACGCCACCGTGCAGCAAATGCTGGCCTCCAGCGTCAACGTCATCACCAGCGCCGAGATCTCCGGGGTGGATGGCGACGACGCCGGCATAAAGGCTGTCGAGGTGACCCTGAAGAAGACCGGGGAGAAGCAGCGGCTAGAGGTCCAACAGGTCGTGGCCGCCCTCGGCTTCACCGCCCAGCTCGGCCCGATCCTGACCTGGGGACTCAAGCACAACAAGCGCCAGATCGAGGTGGACACCAAGATGGAGACCAACCTCCCCGGGGTGTTCGCGGCCGGCGACATCACCGAGTACCCCGGCAAGGTCCGCATCATCTCGGTCGGGTTTGGCGAGGCCGCCACCGCTGTCAACAACGCTGCCAGCGTCGTGGACCCCTCGCTCAAGCTGTTCCCGGGTCACTCCTCCAACCCCGACCAGGCGCCGACTGCCAAGAAGTCGGCGAAGGCTACCGTCTAAACCCACAGGGGATTACCGGCAACCATCCACTGCACCCGGAGGCCCTACTCCATGCCCGACTCCACCGCTCTGCTGCGCACTGAGCTGACCACCTTGTTGCGACTCACGCACACCGAGGCCGCAATCGCGCAGGCGCGCCGCGCGCAGGCGGCGTCCGACGAGACGAACCGGGAGCTCGCGGAGAACGCCGCCAAGGCCGACGAGCGGGCCGCCCTGCTGACCGAGCAGATTCAGCGGCTGGGCGGCGTCCCGGACGTACTCGGGACGGCACTCGACCGCGTGTCGGCGTTCGCCAAGCTTCAGCTTGACCAGACTCAGAGCTTCTCCGAGGCGCTGCTCGGCGACCTGGCCCTCGAGCGCCAGCTGCTCGACCGCACCCTGCTGGCCAAGGCGCTGGCGGAGGCCAGCGGCGACACCGAGGTGGTCGACGTACTCGACCGGCTCGAGACCGCGCACACCGCAACCGTCGACTGGCTGCACACCCGGCTCGCCGAGGTCGCCGTCGGTGGCCCAGCGGCCCTGCGGCCGACGACGGTGCAGGCGGCGCTCAGCACCGCCCAGACCGTGGCCGGCCTGCCGGTGGCTCAGGCCAACCGGCTCGTCAACCGCTCGATCGCGCTAGCCAAGCTGCTGCGCGGACGCACCGCTGAGTCCGCCAAGGCGACTGTTGAGCGCGGCAGCGAGCTGGCGTCCGCGGGTGCCTCGGTCGTTGCGGCCGGCCGCGACGAGGTGCTGGACCAGACTGAGACCGTGGCGCAGGAGCAGGGCGCCGACGGGCTGGCCGACTCGGTGCACGAGGAGCGCGAGGACCTCGGCGTGGTCGCCGCCCCCGAGCTGCCGATCAAGGCCTACGAGAACCTCAATGGCGACTCGATCATGCACAAGTTCGGCGAGATGGACGACCCAGACGAGATCCGCACTGTGATCGCGTTCGAGGAGTCTCACAAGAACCGCAAGGGCGTCCTCAAGGCGGCGGAGGCCCGGATCGAAGACATCGCCAACGAGCTGGCGGGTAGCGGCGCCACCTGACCCGACGCCCGCTGTCCGGTCGACGGCCGGCCGGCCGGTAGGTCAGCCGGCGGCCGCGCAGCTCAGCCGGCCAGGGAGCGCAGCTCAGCCGGCCAGGGAGCGCAGCTCAGCCGGCCAGGGAGCGCAGCTCAGCCGGCCAGGGAGCGCAGCTCAGCCGGCCAGGGAGCGCAGCTCAGCC
>Ga0097691_1000391_pt1 | contig 39347 bp, 37 predicted proteins | sample NGESurdeep072012_8_FD_72858 | JGI IMG/M metagenome (GOLD analysis project Ga0097691, IMG submission 72858) | Arctic peat soil microbial communities from Barrow, Alaska - NGEE Surface sample 210-1 deep-072012 | ecosystem: Environmental > Terrestrial > Soil > Wetlands > Peat ... | reverse complement strand
CCGCCCTCGCTTCCCACAGGACCAACAACAACAGACGGTTCAGGAATAATATCTTTCATGAGCTTCATTCCTTCTCGGTTTCATTGGACAATATCGTGTCCAAAGAAACCGGGGCCAGCTCAGTGAAGCCAAACCAGGTTACAGCCTCAAATCCGGGCAGGCCGGATTCGCTCACCGTCGGTACCTGCGGCAGCAGGGCCGTGCGCTCCCGGCTGGTGACGGCGAGCGCGCGCAGTCGACCGGCCTCGATATGGGGCAGGGCGGTCGAGGTGATGGCGAACAGACAGTCGATCTGTCCGCCGAGCAGAGCCGTCGTCGCCTCGGGTCCGCCCTTGTAGGGAACGTGAACGATGTCGATTTCGGCCCTTCGCCGGAACAGCTCGCCCGTCATCTGCGGCGAAGTCCCGGTGCCGCTCGAGCCCATCGTCAATTTTCCAGGCTGCGCTTTCGCAAGCTCGATCAATTCATTGACCGTTTTTGCCGGCACTGACGGATTCACGATCAGCACGTTGGGCGCGGTGCCGGCGAGGATCACCGGTGAGAAGTCGCGTAGGACGTCGAACTGCAGCTTCTGATAGAGCGTCGCGTTGATAGCGTTGGCAACGGTTGCAACGAAAACCGTGTAGCCATCGGGGGCGGCTGCCGCCGCGAAGCGGGTGGCGATGTTGCTGCCGGCGCCGGGCCGGTTTTCGACGATGAACGGTTGTCCGGTCGCCTCGGCGAGCTTTTGGCCCACGACGCGGGCCATGACGTCGACGCCCGAGCCAGCGGTGAGGCCGACGATGACGCGAACGGGTCTGGTCGGATAATCGGCTGCGACGGCCGCGAAGGACATTGCAGCGGCGCACAGGCACAAGACTGCGCGCAGCAGGATCGGTCTCATGGGGTTTCCTCCGCCTAGTTGTTCATGAACAGGCCGCCGTTCACGTGGATGGTCTGTCCGGTGACGAAACGGCCATCGCGTCCGCACAGCATCATGACCGTAGCGACGATCTCGGCGGGCTCGGCAAAGCGCCCGAACGGGATGCGCTTGATGTCGAATTCGAACTGGCCGTCGCGCACCGTATTCGCCGGACCCGGCGCGACGTAGTTGACGTTGATGTTGTGTGCCGCGAGCTCCAGCGCGAGCGCACGCGTGAGGCCCGCCAGCCCCGCCTTGGCCGCGGCCGTCGGCGCGCGGTTCGGGATCGGCATGTGGCCGAACAGGCCGCCCATGTTGACGATGCTGCCGCCGCCGGCGCGCATCATTGTGGGCACTACCGCCTGAGTGCAATGGAACGCGCCGTCGAGCGTCACCGTGATCGGGGCGCGCCAGTCCGCGAAGCTCAGTTCGAGAAATGGCTTGGTGGCATGGGTGACGGCGTTATTGACCAGGATGTCGAGCCGTCCGAAGCGATTGAGGATTGCCGCGACCATCCGGTCCACGGCTGCGCGGTCGGTGATGTCGGCGATGCAGGGAATTGCCTTACCGCCGGCGGATTCAATGGCCGCGATTGTCTCGGCCAGTTCCGGTCGCTGCGACCGCGCGTTGATCGCAATCGACGCGCCAGCTGCGGCGAAGGCCGTTCCCATGGCGCGGCCGAGATTGCGGGCGCCGCCGGTGATCAGGACAACCTTGCCCGCAAACGCGCCGCTCATGCTTTTCCTCACCGCGCTAGGCGCCCAACCTCCGATGATTTTGGTATTTTAATAACGCCTTGTACACCGTCCCTGTCGTGGCGAGCGGCGCAACTGCAGGTGCAATTGGCCGCCCGCTTGCGCGCAGATCATTGGACTTTCAGCCCGGCCTTTTCGACGATCTGTTTGTACATCGGAACTTCGCGGGCGATGCGAGCCTTGAATGCCGCCGGCCCTTCGGCAATGACGGGCGCGCCAGATTTCCGGTAACGCTCCACGACATCCGGTTGCTGCAGGATTTTCGAAAGCTCTTTGACCAGGCGGTCGATGATCGGCTGCGGCGTTCCCGCCGGCGCGTATATGCCATAGCTGGTGTCGGTCTCGGCATCCTTGATGCCGAGCTCGTCCAGCGTCGGAACATTCGACATTTCAGGCCAGCGGGTTTTCCCGGTCTGTGCCAGCGCACGCAGTAAACCGGAATCGATCTGGCCCGCTACGGACCCATAGTTCGCCGTCATCATTTCGGCATCGCCGGCCAGCACCGCCTGAACCGCTGCCGGCACGGCCTTGTAGGGAATATGCTGCATATCGAGGCCGGCCCGCATTTTCAGAATCTCGCCGGCGAGATAGGGGGTCGTGCCAACGCCGGGGCTGGTCCAATTGGTTTTTCCGGAACTTGCTTTCACCGCCGCGATGAACTCGGCCAGAGACTTTATCTTTGAATCCGCCTTGACCGTGTAGACATTCGGCGAGCCGTCCAGCAGCATGACCGGGATAAAATCCTTGATCGGATCGTAGTTTGCATTGACATAGAGACTCGGATTGACCACGAAGGCGCTCGAACAGACGAGCAGCGTATAGCCATCCGGGGCCGCGCGGGCCACTGCGGCGATCCCGAGATTTCCACCCGCGCCGGCGCGATTTTCGACGACGACCGGCTTGCCGAGCGCCTCCGATAGCTGGGTGTTGACAAGTCGCGCAGCAATGTCGGTTCCGCCGCCCGCCCCGAAACAGACGATCATTGTGATTTGCCGCTCGGGATATTCCGCCCGCGCGAGATTCGTCGGCAAGATGCCGATGGCCATCGTCACTGCGATCGCCGTCAACAGACCGCGCAGAGAAAACCCGAATAGTCGCCAATTGCCCAAAATGTCCGTTCCTCTCGACTCTGTTCTATAACGATTGTCGGTTCGTTCCTATTTTCGTGACGCTTCTCCGGCGCCATTCATGCGTATCGGCGGCCACCGGCCATATTCAGGCCTTCAGTTGCGGATCGGCGCGAAAATTGTAGATGCTCATCCAGTCGTTGAATGCGCTGCGGGTCGGCGCTTGATAGAGCAGGCGCCGACTGGCGGCTGCGCCCACGCTGGCCTTGAGGTCCGCCATTGCCTCAGTGAACTTCAACAGGACGGCGTTGCAATCGAGCACCAAGGCTCCATCAACCTCGTTGATATTTTCCTTGCGAATGATCGCATTGACCGTGGCACAGGCGGCCAGGATAACCTCGGCCCCTTGGGCGGACAGGCGTTTAGCCTCGCTAATGAACCGCTCTCGCATTTGGCCCGGGCTTGTGAAGCCCTTCTGCACCTCGGTGAAATCGATTCCCAGGTCGCCGAACGGGATATGCCTCGATGCCAACCCGTATTCGAAGGCCTTACGGTCGTAATATTGCGACTGCTTGGAATGGAATGCCACGCCGGAAAACTTGTCGCCGAACATGCAGGCCGCCAGCATGCAGGTCTCGCCCATCCCGAGCACGGGGATATCGACGACCTCGCGCGCTTCCTTCATCGCCGGATCCAGGAAGCAACCGATCGCGACGGCGTCGTATCCCTTGTTGCCGGCCTGAATGATCTTGTTGAGCACGCCGCCGGGAGCGAAGGTGTTCATCGCCACGACCGCGTTGTAGTGCAGGTCCATGGAGCCGTTATCGACACCATTGATGTCGATCGAAGTATCCTGCCGCTTTACGCTGTTGAGATGCTCGGTCAGTGTATTTCGATAATCGTGTAGCCGGTGAATTGGAGTGCTGCTTTGCCACCAGATTTTCATAGTCCATCCCTTGCGCGCGTCGCCGATGGCGGCCCGTCCAAATTGAACGCCGCGTCATATTGGTATAAACTAACTAGTTAGTCTATAGCAACTCGGCTGTCGGGTTTGCCGGTATCGTGATCGACGGAGCCGAGAAATGCCAGAAAATCAGCGCTTCCCGGCCCCTTCGTCAAATCAACCGGGCGCGATTGTCCAGCCAAGGTTGCGGCATGCCGCGATGGCGCGTCCGGCGCGCCGCCTGGTCTTTTCGACGTTGCGTCATCGACGTTGGGCAAAAATTGTCCGATCGAGTCACAAAGGAGAAGTGGGATGAGAGGCCTGTACTGGGAAGACTGGGAAATCGGCCAGGAGTTTGTGAGCCCCGCCCGCACAATCACGGAAGCAGATATCGTGATGTTCGCGGGATTGTCCGGCGATTATAATCCGCTGCACGTGAATGAAGAGTATTGCAAGCAAACCCAATTTGGCGGACGCATCGCCCACGGGCCGCTCGTCTACGCGATTGCTGCGGGCCTGCTGTTCCAACTTCATCTGTACGACGATACGCTGATCGCGTTTCTCGGTTTCGACAGCCTGAAATTTACCAAACCGGTTAAGCCGGGCGATACGATCCACGCCCGATTGAAGGTTTTGGAGCGGCGGGAAACGTCGAATGCCGAACGGGGCGTCATGAAACGCCAACTGCAAGTTTTGAATCAACGCGACGAAGTCGTGCAGGAAGGCGTCCAGGCATTCTTGCTCAAGCGCAGACCAATCTAACGAGCCGATCGCGCTTGCTCATCCTTGTCGTCAGGGTGGAGCATGACATACCGAAGGACCATATCGGCGATGTGATTTTCCCGCTTGCGCAGCCGATGCGGTTGCATCGGATCGAAGTGGAATATCGCATTGAGCGTGTGCTGGTGGGCAACGTAATAGGCGGAAAGGCTGGATATCGAGATATAAAGATCGATCGGGTCGATGCCGGATCGAAAAACGCCCTGTTGAGCGCCTCTTTTTAGTAGATCGTTCAGGGCATCGACGATCTGCTGGTACATTTCGCCAATGAGCTTCGATCGCTTGACGTGCTTTCCCCCATGGAAATTTTCACTCGCCAGCAATTTCCCGTATTCCGGATGTTCGACCCAAATCGACATCAGGAGATGCACGAGCTGGCGCACGCCGGTTTCGGGATCCATTCGGCGCGCCAGGAATTCGCTTTGGCGCTCGCGTATGGTCAGATACGTGGCCTCGAGCGCCGCCGTGAATAGGCGATCCTTGTTGCCGATATGGTGGTAGAGCAAGGTCTTATTGATGCCGGAACGTCTTGCGACCTCGTCCACGCGCGCGCCGTCCAGCCCTTTGAGGGCGAATTCAGCAATGGCCGCCTTGATGATTTTCTGTTTGGAGCGCGCCGCCGTGCGCCGTAGCCGCTTGTCGGGCCGCTTCCTGTTTGTTGCTTTCACCGGGCTATCTCCATGAATTCCTGACGTTCGCCGCTCGATCCGAGATCGAACAAATCAGTTAGTGCGTGGCGCGCGACATGCCGGGATACAACAATCATCGGTGGTCCTCCAAATGATTTGCCGCGGCGCTGACTTGGCGGCGGTCACACGCAGGGGTACCCTTGGCGCTGTCCGCACGCGATGCTGCGCCGACGAGACGTTTTGGGTCTGGCATCGCCGCCGACCGGCCATGATCGTGTTCGCGGGCCATGACATCGCAGCTTCATATTGCTATAAACTAACTAGTTAGTATATATCTAAAAGTTCCGGGACGGCGGCGGCGATATCGCTCGACAGGCGAGACGGCGCCGGAAACGCTCGTTTTGCATTCGCGGAGATCATCTGCATGAAGCCGGTTCGTGTTGCTCTGTTTGCGCCGGGCATCAATGCGCGTGTCATGGCCAAGGCCGTGGCGGCCGCAGTCGACGCGGTTATCCTCGATCTCGAAGATTCAGTGCCTATCGCGTCAAAGGCCGACGCGCGTTCGCTGGTCGCAGCGACGATCGACGGCGCAGCAACGGCCAAGGGCCCGGGCATCTATGTCCGCGTGAACAATGCGGCGACGGGCCATCTTGCCAACGACTTGGAAGCGATTGTGCGGCCCGGCCTCGACGCGGTGATGTTGCCGAAGGTGGAGAGCGTCGAGGAAGTGCAGCAGGCGGCCAACGCAATAGAGCGCAATGAAACCGCGCGCGGGATAAAATCGGGATCGGTGTCGATCATACTACAGATCGAAAGCGCGCTCGGCGTTTATCGTTGCTTCGATCTGATCAAGGCTTCGCCTCGAGTCGGGGCGACCTGTTTGGGCGGCGCGCGGGACGGCGACCTACAGACGGATCTCGGTTGCGGCTGGTCGATCGAGGGAACCGAGTTGATGTATGCGCGCTCGAAGGTCCTGCTCGATACGCGCGCCGCCGGCGCGCACGTCTATCCGCTCGACGGCGTGTTCAGCGACCTCAATGATGAGACCGGCTTGGTCGCCGACACGCGGCTGTCGGCCCGGCTCGGCTATATCGGCCGCACCATCATCCACCCCAAGCAGATTGCGCCGGTGCGGCAGGCCTATGCCGTGCCCGAAGCCGAGGTCGGCTACTACCGCAAAGTCGTGACTGAATTCGAGGCCGTGGAAAAAACCGGAATCGCCGCAATCACGGTCGAGGGCAAACTCGTGGATTACGCTATGTATCAGCGCGCCAAACGTGTTCTGCAATTGGCGCAATTCGACAGCTCACGGTGAGGGCGATGGATTTTTCTTTCACCTCGGATCAGGAATCGTTGCGCAGCCACATCAAGGAGCTGCTCGACGCGGTATGCCCGCCGGAATACGCCGAGCGTTGCGACAACGACGCCCAGCCGCCGCGGGAGGCTTACGACGCCATCGCCAAACACGGCTGGTTCGGCCTGAGTCTCCCCGTCGAGTATGGCGGAATGGGCGGTTCCGCCATCGACCTCGCCATTATGTTGGAAGAGGCAGGCCGGCATTTCGAGGAGCTCGCCATTTGGATATTCCGCACGCTCACCTACGGCGGTTACGCCGTGATGCAGCACGGCACGCCGGAGCAGAAGGCGGCGCTGCTGCCGAAGGTGCTGCGCGGGGAAATATGCTTCTGCTTCGGCTTGACGGAACCGCAGTCCGGTTCCGATGCCGCCGCCTTGACCACGCGCGCGACCCCGACCGACGGTGGATATCTGATCAACGGCCAGAAGGTTTTCACCTCCGGCATGGATATCAGCGACTATTGCCTGTTGGTGACGCGGACAACGCCCGGCGGCAAGAAACAGCAAGGAATCACCAACTTCCTCGTCGACACGAAATTGCCCGGCATAGAAATCCGCAAGATCAGGACACTGGGCCAGCGCGCGATCGGCACCACGCAGGTTTTCTATAACGACGTGAAAGTGCCCGCGTCGGCCGTGCTCGGCGAACGGGACCGCGGCTGGGAGGCCGTCGATGCCTATCTCTGGTACGAGAGGCTCTGTCTCTCGGCGGCCCGCACCGGCGCGGCATCGGCCGCGTTCGACTACGCTCTCGATTACGCCAAGACCCGAAAGCAGTTCGGCCAGCCGATCGGGCAGTTCCAGGCGATATCGCACAAGCTGGCCGACATGAAGGTGATGCTCGACGTGTCGCGCACGCTCGTCTATCGGTTTGCCTGGCTAATGTCGGAGGGCAAAGCGACCCGACAGGATGCTGCGGTTTTGAAGCTGTATACCGGCGAAACCTACAAGACGGTATCCGACCTCGGGCTGCAGATTCTCGGCGGTTACGGCTACTGCATGGAATATCCGATGCAGCGGTTCTTCCGCGATTCCCGTGTGGCCGTGATCGGCGGCGGAACCTCGGAGATTCAGCGCAACATCATTGCCCGTGGCCTTGGACTCTGATCCGCCGGCGCTCGCAGCACACAAACGATGAACGTGGCGCCGTTGCCACCTTCATGGGCAAGTTCATGAAAGGGACGAGATGTCCTATCCACTCGAAGGCGTCAAGATCCTTGAACTCGGCCAGATCATCGCCGGAACCTACGGCAGCCAAGTCCTGTCCGACCTGGGCGCCGAAGTGATCAAAGTGGAAGCCCCCGAGGGCGACCTCGGCCGCAATCCCTCCGTCGCTCCGTACCGCGGCCTGAGCGGATTATTCCTCACCCTCAACCGCAATAAGCAAAGCATCGTCATCAATCTCAAGACCGAGGCCGGGCGCAGTGTCTTTTACGACCTGGTGAAAGTCTGCGACGTCGTGATCGACAATTTTCGGCCCGGCGTGCTCGAACGCTTGCAAATCGACTACGCGACCCTGAGCCGCATCAACCCACGCATCATCCAGTGTTCGGTCACCGGTTTTGGCTCGGCCGGCGCGTACAAAGACTATCCCGCGCTCGACATCAACATTCAGGCGATCAGCGGCCATATGGCGATCACCGGCGAACCCGGCCGGCCGCCGGTGCGCGTCGGCATTCCGATCGCGGATCTCAGCGGCGGCATCTTTTCCTGCAAGGGAATCCTTGCGGCACTGTTCGACCGTGAGCGAACCGGCAAAGGCCGCCGCGTAGAGCTATCGATGTTCGACGCGATGCTCCACCTGCTCGGCTACATGGGGACGATGTGGCTAACCAATGGTGAGCTGCCGCAGCCGCCGGGCTCGGCGCATGATTACACCGTGCCGTGGCAAGCCTTTGCCACCAAGGATGGCTATGTCGTCGTCGCCACGCGCCAGGAGGTGTTCTGGCGGAAGTTTTGCATCGTGCTGGAACGACCGGATCTTGCCGATGATCCACGTTTCGCCAGCAATGCCAAACGCGTGCAGAACCGCACCACGCTGCTGCCCGAGCTCGAGCGCATATTTCTCACCCGCACCACCGCCGATTGGCTCGAACGGCTGCGCGTCGCCGAAGTTCCGGTCGCGCCGGTCAACAATCTCGACCGTGCATTCTCCGAACCGCCCGTCGCCGAGCGGGAGATGATCGTCGAGTACGATCATCCCGATGTCGGTAAGGTGCGGCTGCCGGGAAATCCGATCAAGATGTCGGGAATGCCCGGTACGATTTCGACGCCGGCGCCGCAACTCGCCCAGCACACCGATGCCGTGCTCGCTCGTCTGCTCGGGTTCCCGCCGGAGCGGATCACGAGCCTGCGGCAGACCGGTGCAATCGCTTAGATTGGCTGCGCAATCGCATCGGCAGGCAAGCCATGCGCCACGCGGCCGCGCAGTGTAAGTTTCAGGTCGGACCGATCTCGCTGCGACCGGAAAATAGTGCGACCAATTTCTCCGGCAAGGCTCGCGCCCTGACCCGCCCCTGCTGCGGATCAAACGCCGTGCATACTCTCGTTTCTCCACATTCGGCGGCGAGGGCACCGGCATTAAAGACGCGGTGTTGAATGTCGAAGGCGCAGCGGTGAAGGTTGACGACGCTGGTTTCGATGCGCAGCTCGTCGCCCCATCGCGCCGGCGCCAGAAACTTGGACTTGTACTCAACGACGGGAATGCCGTCGATGCCGAACTCCGCGATCATAGTCTTCAGGGCAAGGCCGCCCCGCGCCAGCAAGGCGTGGACGGAAAAGTCAAACCAGATGAAATAATTCGGATTGTAAACGACCCCGGACGGATCGCAGTGACCAAATTCTACAGAGACGGTGCGCTCGTTCATGAGCATTGGATTGCCTTTTCAATTTGCCGTACCGCAAGTACTTGGGTGACCGGCCCCCAGTGACCGAACCAGGTGCAATGTTAGTTTAGCGGTAGCCGCGGCGCTACGGTCTGAACTGGGCGACAGCCATCAGGCCGTGAAGACGGTCATGCGGTGGACCGGAGCCAGCGAGCGGACGGTCAAGAATTGGCTCGCAGCGAGGGGGGCTCGTGGAGAGCATTTGCTTGCTATCATTCGGCATTTGAACGTGGTGCCGGAGATTGTCCTCCCGTTGGCCGATCGAGAGCAGATCATTGCCGGGAAGGCGCTCTTCGATGCGCGCAACGCGCTCGCAGACATGCTTGCGCAAATTGATCCATGGAAGAATGGTGCGAGGCGCCCACGGCAATTACGGCGCAGCGGAAATTCCCTGTTTTTTCCTAGAAATTCCCTGCTCCGATGAGTAGGGAATTTAGCTCTATTGTTCGCTGGATGAGACGCGCTTTATGAGCTTGCGCGCACTACAAAAAAAGGGGGCCGTACAAGTTGAGGCAATACACGTCGGTCAGCCGGTGCGGCAAAGTCCCCGGTGGGGCCGCCAAATGCTTCGGAATTACACTTGCAGAAACCGCTGGCGCAAGCTCGGGTCGGCGGCAAGTTCGGCCGAGCTGCCGGTCCACGCGACCTGACCCTTTTCGAGGACGACATGGCGGTCGGCGAGCTTGACCAGCGCGTCGAGGTGCTTGTCGACCAGCAGGATCGACTGGCCCTCGGCCTTGAGACGGGCGAGGCAGGCCCAAATCTCCGCGCGCAGGAGCGGCGCCAGGCCTTCGGTCGCCTCGTCGAGGATCAAGAGGCTGGGGTTGGTCATGAGCGCGCGGCCGATCGCCAGCATCTGCTGCTCGCCGCCGGAGAGCTCGTCGCCCAGGTGACCGCGGCGCTCGGCAAGCTTCGGGAAAAACGCATAGACGCGCTCGAGCGTCCAGCGCGGCGGGCCGAAGCGCGCCGCCGAGGTGGCAATCAAATTCTCCTCGACCGTCAGCGTGGTGAAGACCTCGCGGCCTTCGGGCACGAGGCCGAGCCCGGCCTGCGCAATCCGGTAGGGCGGCAAGCCCAGCAGGGAGCGGCCGTCGAATGTCGCTGTGCCGCCGGTGGCCGGCAGCAGTCCCATGAGCGTTCGGATCGTCGTGGTCTTGCCCATGCCGTTGCGACCGAGCAGCGTGACGACCTCGCCGGCCATGATCGAGAAACTCACGCCGAACAGCACCGGCGAGGGTCCGTAGGCTGCCTGCAATCGGTCGACCACCAGCATCGCGTCACTCCATCTCTTCGCCGAGATAGGCCGCGACGACTTGTGGATCGGCACGCACCGCGTCCGGCGTGCCGCTGGTGAGGATCTGGCCGTAGAGCAGAACCGAGATGCGGTCGGCGAGCGCGAACACCGCCGTCATGTCGTGTTCGACCAGCAGAATCGGAAAGCGTCCCTTCAGCCGCGACAGCACGGCAATGAGGCGCCGGCTTTCGTCGCGGCCGGCGCCCGCCATCGGCTCGTCGAGCAGCAGCAGCTTGGGCTGCATGGCGAGCGCGATCGCCAGTTCGAGCGCGCGTTTTTCACCGTGCGAGAGCTGGCCGGCGAGCGCGTCGGCGCGCTTGCTGAGGCCGACCTCGTCAAGCGCCGCCAGCGCCGGTGCATTGAGCGCGGCCTCGGCGGCGGCGTGGCCGAAAAAGCGGAAGCTCGAGCCCACGCGCGCCTGCACGGCCAGTGCGACATTCTCGATCACCGAGAAACCCGGAAGAATGGAGGTAATCTGGAACGAGCGTGCCAGACCGAGCGCGGCACGCTCGGGCACTGACAATGCTGTGACGTCGCGGCCGGCAAACAGGATACGGCCGGAATCGGGAGCCACCAGCCCGGAGATTTGATTGATCAGCGTGGTCTTGCCCGCGCCGTTGGGGCCGATGACGGCATGCAGTTCGCCGGCCGCTACCTCGAAGTTTAGGTTGCGGGTGACGGCGAGGCCGCCAAAGTTCTTGTTCAGTCCTTCGAGACGCAACACCGGCGCGGTCATGCTTGCGGCTCCGCGTGTTGCTTTCGCCACCACGCCGCCACTTGCGCCGCCAATCCGAGCAGGCCGCTGCGCGCGAGCAGGACGACCAGCACGAGCAGCGGGCCGAAGATCATTTTCCAATTCTCGGTCAGGCCGGACAGCCATTCGCCCAGCAGCGAGTAGACCAAGGTGCCGATGATGGCGCCGTGCAGCGTTCCGAGCCCGCCAAGAATGATCATGATGATCAATTCACCCGAACGCTGCCACGACATGTAGGCCGGGCTGACGAAATCGGTGGCGTTGGCGAGCAGAAAACCGGCAAGGCCGCCGAGCGCCCCGGAGATGGCGTAGGCGGCCAGTTGATAGCGGTAGATATCGAAGCCGAGCGTGGCCATGCGGGTCGCATTCTCGCGCGCGCCGCGGAACACGCGGCCAAATCGGGAGACCACCAGCGCGCGGCACAGACAATAACAACCGACCAGGCAAGCCAGCACGATGTAATAGAACAGGCGCTCGTGCTTGAATGGCGACAGGCCGAACAGCGTGCTGCGCGCGTGCATGGTGAGGCCGTCATCGCCGCCATAGGGCGCCAGCGAGCTCGCCAGGAAGAATGCCATTTGTCCGAACGCCAGCGTGATCATGATGAAATACACGCCGCGCGTTCTTAGGCAGATCGTGCCGGTCAGATAGGCAAACGCGGTCGCCGCGACGAGCGCGACCGGCAGCGAGATCCACGCCTCGTTGATGCCGTGGCTGGCGAGGATGGCGACCGCATAGGCGCCGATGCCGATGAAGGCGGCATGGCCGAAGGAGACGAGCGCGCCGAAGCCGACCAGCAGGTCGAGACCGAGCGCGGCAATGGCGAAGATCATCACCCGCATGAACAGGTCGAGCAGATAGGTTTCCGCGCCGAACGCCGCCGCCATCGGCAGCAATGCGAATCCGAGGAAGATCGCGATCGGCAGGCGGCTCATCTCACCGCCCCTTGGGCGGAAACAGGCCCGTCGGTCGGAAATACAGCACCAGCGCCATCATCAGATAGATCAGCATCGACGCGATGGCCGGGCCGACGGTGCGCGCCGGCGAGGGGGCCATGACCAGACGCAGGATGTCGACCGAGAACGAACGGCCGAGCGTGTCGGCCAGACCGATCAGCAAAGCGGCGATGAAGGCGCCGCGGATCGAGCCGATGCCGCCGATCACGATCACGACGAAAGCGAGAATGAGAATAGTGTCGCCCATGCCCGGTTCGACCGACAGGATCGGCGCGATCATGATGCCGGCAAAGCCCGCCAGCATGGTGCCGAAGCCGAACACGATCATGAACAGCCGGCGGATATCGACGCCGAGCGCCGAGACCATCGGCGCATTATTGGCGCCCGCGCGCACCAGCATGCCCAGCCGGGTCCGGCTCACCAGGATATAGAGCAGCAGTGCGACGGCGAGGCCGGACGCGATAATGACCAGGCGCCAGATCGGATAAGTCAGGCCGGGCAGCAAGACGATCGAGCCGGAAAACAATTCTGGGATCGGCAGGCTCAAGGGGGCGGCCCCCCACACGTATTTCACGGCTTGGTTCAGGAACAGGATGATGCCGAAAGTCGCGATGACCTGATCGAGGTGATCGCGCTCGTAGAGATGGCGGAAGACGACAAACTCGAGAAACAGGCCGAAGGCGAGCGCGGCGAGCAGCGCGAAGACCAGGGCCAGCAATGAGCTGCCAGTGAGGGTGTAGAACATGACGGCGAGATAGGCGCCCAGCATGTACTGAACGCCATGCGCGAGGTTGATGAAGTTCATCACCCCGAACACCAGCGTCAGCCCAGCCGCGATCAGGAACAGCAGCACACCGAGCTGCAGCCCGTTCAGAATCTGGACGACGAGAAGCGACATCGACATGGGCGGAAAGGCTTAACGCATTTCCGCAGCCGCGCAACGCTCACTTCATCGGGCAGTCCTTGGCATGGATATCGGCGTCGTTGGTAAAGACTTTCTTGGCGATTTCGGTCTGGAATTTGCCGTCGGCGCGCTTGGCGACCTTGACCAGATAGAAGTCCTGGATCGGGTAGTGGTTGGTGTTGAACTTGAAGCCGCCGCGCAGCGAGGTGAAGTTCGCCTTTTGCAACGCGGCCTGCAAGGCCTTCTTGTCGGCGGTGCTGCCTTTGGTCAATTTGAGGGCGCCGTCGATCAAGAGCGCTGCATCATAGGACTGGAAGGCGTAGGTCGCCGGGACCGCGTTAAATTCCTTTTCATAGCCGGCGACGAATTTCTTGTTCTGCGGCGTGTCGAGGTTGGGCGCCCAGTTGGCGCCGGCGAAAAAGCCGAGCGCCGCATCCTGCTGCGCCGGCAGCGTCGACTCATCGACCGTGAATGCGGACAGGAACACGAGCTTGTCGGCGAGTCCGGCCTGGCGGAACTGCTTGACGAAGTTGATGCCCATGCCGCCGGGCAGGAACACATAGATGGCGTCGGGCTTGGCGGTGGCGATCTTCGACAGCTCGGCCGAATAGTCGAGCTGGCCGAGCGGGACGAAAATCTCGTCGGCGATCTCGCCCTTGAAGAAACTCTTGAAGCCGGCCAGCGCATCGCGCCCGGCTTGGTAATTGGGGGCAATCAGAAAGACCTTCTTCAGGCCGGCGTCCTGCGCGTATTTGCCGGCCACGCCGAACGCCTGGTCGTTCTGGTACGACGTGACGAAGAAGTTCGGATTGCACTCCTTGCCGGCGAAATTGGAGGTGCCGGCATTCGGGCTGATCAGCACGATGCCGGCGTCGGTCACCGGCTTGAAAATCGTCTGCAGAACATTGGAAAACACCGGGCCGACGACGAAGTCGACCTTGTCGCGCTCGATCAGCGCCTTGACCTTGGTGACGGCGATGTCGGGCTTGAGTTCGTCATCTTGCACGATGATTTCGACCTCGCGGCCGCCGAGCTTGCCACCGAGGTCTTTGACCGCGAGCCGGAAGCCATTGCGCAACTGCTGGCCGAGCACCGCGGGCGGGCCGGAGAGCGTGGCGATGAGGCCGATCTTGAGCTTGTCCTGGGCGTTGGCGGTGGTCGTTACCAGCGCCAAGGCCGCAATCGCCGCGAGCGGCGTAAATCCTCGGTACATGTTCCCCCTCCCAATGAATACGAACGCTTTTATTCCAGCTTTAATAGCAATCTTGCGCGCGTGCGGCAAACAGCCCGCGGCCGGCCGCTGAGTTCACAATGCCGAGCTGCTCATGTATGTTGCCGCCCGCTCGTTCGTGTCGGGGTTAAATCAAGGGAGAGTTGCGTGAGTGACCAGGTCAAATATGTCTTGGACGAAACCCATATTCCGAAGACTTGGTACAATTTGACGGCCGATCTGCCGAAGCCGCTGCCGCCGGTTCTGCATCCGGGAACAAAGCAGCCGATCGGTCCTTCCGATCTCGAGCCGCTGTTCCCGATGGACCTGATCATGCAGGAGGTCACGGGCGAACGTTACATCGATATTCCGCAACCGATCCGCGATATTTATCGGATGTGGCGGCCGTCGCCCCTGATCCGTGCGCGCCGCCTCGAACAGAAGCTCGGCACGCCGGCCAAGATCTACTTCAAATACGAAGGGGTGTCGCCGGCCGGCTCGCACAAGCCAAACACGGCGGTTCCGCAGGCCTGGTACAACAAGCAAGCGGGGATCAAGCGGCTCAGTACGGAAACGGGGGCGGGGCAGTGGGGTTCGTCGCTGGCCTTCGCAGGTGCGCTGTTCGGCATCGACGTGACCGTTTTCCAAGTCCGTATTTCCTACGATCAGAAGCCCTACCGTCGCGCCTTGATGGAGACTTACGGCGCGCGCTGCATTCCCTCGCCTTCGACCGAGACCGAGTCGGGCCGCGCCATCTTGAAGGAGCACCCGGACAGCCCCGGCTCGCTCGGCATCGCCATTTCCGAAGCGGTCGAAATGGCCGCTAAGGATCCGGCGATCAAATATTCGCTCGGTTCGGTGCTTAACCACGTGATGCTGCACCAGACCGTCATCGGCCAGGAAGCGATCGAGCAATTCGCCATGGCGGGCGATGATCCCGACATCGTCATTGCTTGTGCCGGCGGCGGCTCCAACTTCTCGGGGCTTGCCTTCCCGTTCCTCGGCCTGCAGTTGCGCGGCGGGCGCAAGCGTCGCTTCATTGCCGTCGAGCCGGCGGCCTGCCCGTCGTTGACGCGCGGCCGCTATGCCTACGACTTCGGCGACACGGCCCACCTCACCCCGCTGGTGAAGATGCACACGCTCGGTTCGACCTTCATCCCGCCCGGCTTCCATGCTGGCGGCCTGCGTTATCACGGCATGGGCCCGATGGTTTCGCAAGCCTACGAGCTCGGCTTGATCGAGGCGCGCGCCTACCATCAGAAGACGTGCTTCGAAGCCGGCGTCGAATTCGCGCGCTGCGAGGGCATCGTACCGGCGCCGGAGGCCAATCACGCGGTGCGCTGCGCCATCGACGAAGCGCTGCGCTGCAAGAAGGAAGGTAAGAAAGAGACGATCCTCTTCAACCTTTCCGGCCACGGCCATTTCGATATGCAGGCCTACATCAACTACCACGACGGCAAACTCGTCGACCAGGACTACGACGAGAAGGAACTGGCCATGGCGCTCGCGGGCTTGCCTAGCGTCGCCGCTTGAGCTGGCGCCGATCGCCTGGCTAGCCTAACCAGGCTAGGCGAAAGCGATAGCCTCGCTCTTTTGCCGTTTCGGCTAAACTTTGATCCGAAGAGGAAAGCTATGATCGAGCCCTATAATGCCGTCGGCCTGATTCCGAGTTTCTGGGGTATTCGTCGGCGCGAGGAGATCAAACATAACATTGAGCATCTCAAGGGCCTGACCAAGGCGGCCTTCTGGCTGTCCAATCTTGACATTCCAGTGCGCTTGCTCGCGATCCCCGAGGGCGCCCTGATGGGCTTCAATGACGAAGTGCTGGATGTCGATCATGCCGACTATGCTCGCACCTGCTGTATCGATATTCCTGGGCCTGAGACTGACGAGATCGGAAAAATCGCGCGGCAATGGAACGTCTTCATCATGGCGCAGGCCAAGGCGCGCCACAAAGATTGGAAGGATCGCTTCTTCAATATAGGCTTCATCGTCGACCCGGACGGAAAAATCATTCTTCAACACTACAAACTCTCGGCACTCCTGCCGGTCGAGCGCTCGGTGTCGCCACATGACGTTTATGATTGGTGGATCGAGAAGTACGGCCGCACCCTCGACGCATTCTGGCCGGTCGCCGATACCAAGATTGGGCGGCTCGGGATCATGATGGCGATGGAAGGCAATTATCCGGAGAACGGGCGCGGTCTCGCCATGAACGGCGCCGAGGTCGTGTACCGCGCCTCAATGCCGGCGCCATTCACTGAGAACGATGTCTTCGAGATTTCCAATCGCGCCCGCGCGCTCGAAAACAACATGTACATCGTGGCGCCGAACATCGGTAGCTATCATCTTGATGCCGACCACCCGGTGGGCATCGACGCCGGCGGCGGCCAGTCGATGATCGTCGACTACCGCGGCCAGCTTGTCGGCAAGCAACGCGACACCAACGGCTCGACATTCGTCGCGGGCGTCATCAACATTGAAGCATTGCGCCATCATCGGGAGTCGGCACAGGTCACCAACTGGATGAAAGACATCCGGACAGAACTTGCGCAAATCATTTACGAGAAGCCAATTTATCCGAAGAACCGCTACATGAAAAAAGTGCCGCCGAAGCACGCTGAGTATAAGCGAGATGTGATTGATAAGCAGGTCGCTTTGATGCAGAAGCGGGGAATCTGGAAGAAGTCCTCATACCGAAAAAGTTAAATCATTGATTATCTGGATCGACAGTAACGAACGGTTATGCGTTACTTGCCTTTAGATTGGATTGCATCGTTCAAACGACAAACTTCTCAATGCGTTTTGTTCAATCCTGTCCCATTCGCATATTGGCAGGTTACGGAATAGGGCGGGACGCTAGTCGCACACGGCGCTTGCTCAAAAGACCTTATCAGGGCAACGGCATCTCGTTGGAAGCTTGTTGCAAAACAAATTCAACATGCGATGCGTCGTCGCCGAGCTTTCACCGAATACCGTTTATCCGCTCATTGCGGCCTTGATATTTTCCACGGTCGCGCCTGGCGCACGCGCCGCCTCGATGATGCGCGCTTCCTTCTTTGTCAGTAAGTCGAGCGCGCCGCGCATCGCAGAAATCTTGTCGACCGGCACCACGACCGCGCCGTGGCGATCGGCGTGGATGAGGTCGCCGTTTTTCACCGCCATGCCATGCACCGTCACATCGCCGCCAAAATCGACGACATGCACAAAGGCATGCGAGGGCGCGATCGAGCCTGCCAGAAGCTGAAAGCCGGCAGCGATCATCGAAATATCGCGGACGCAGCCATTGGTGACGACGCCATGGCAGCCGAGCGCCTTGTGCACGTTCGATTGCACTTCGCCCCAGAAGGCGCCGTAGCCCGCGGGGTCGTCAAGATCCTGGATCACCATCCAGCTTGGATTGGGCTGCGAGGCAACGTAATCGAGATAATCATGACGCTTTTGCATATACCCCTCACCGCCAAGTGGGATCGGGTCCTTGGCGCGCATGGTCACGGTTTTAGCAAAGCCGACTTTGGGCGGCAGATCGGGAAACGGGCAATGCAGGTGCCGGGTGGTGTAACCATGGCCGCGCCGTTCGGGCGCAACGATTTCGATCACGTTGCAAACGGTCGGCGTGTCCATGGACTCCAGAAATGCAACATCGTCTTTACCAAATGGCATGGCGGTTCCCTCTTTTTAGTCCGGCTCTGTAGCACCCTAATCCAAAAAGCAGCCAGTTATGTCATTTCTTGTCGGGCAAAGGGGTTGCCATCGCGATCAATCGATCTGCGAAGGGTCGCCGGTAAATTCCATCGGGCAATAATGGGCGCCGTGGAACTGCGCCGCGATTTCGTTTTCTTTCGCGCCCAGTGCCAGGATCTCAGCGGCGAATATTTCAGAGTCGTCCTCGGGGCGGTAGCCGATAAACTTGACGTTGGTATTATCCCAGCGGCTGCGTAAGTTGTTGGAAACACCGTAGACGGTCACGAAGTGGTAGTTCGGGTGATCGATGCAGCGGCGCACGAGTTGCACCATGTCGCGGTGACTGATCCAGGTGAGCAATTGGCGTGCGTCCACCGGCCGGTCGGGCGTGCGGAAGGTGCCGATGCGAAGACACGCAACGCTTAAACCGTATTTGTCGGCATAGAGGCGGCCAAGCGCCTCGCCGAACACCTTCGACACCCCATAGCGTGAGTCTGGCCTGGGATCGACGGTATTGTCGATGAAGCGCTCGCGCCGATGAAATCCGACGGCGTGATTTGAACTGGCGAAAATCACGCGCTTGACGCCGCAGCGACGCGCCGCCTCGAAAACATTGTAGCAGCCTTCGATATTTAGCGGCAGCACTTGGTCCCACGCGGCCTCCTCAGGCACGCCGGCCAGGTGCACGACGCAGTCAATTCCCACCATGGCTTTTTCCAACGCGGCCATGTCGCGGATATCCGTCGTTGCGAGTTCCTCGTCCGCCGCGGTGCTGCCGAGCGAGGCGATATCGGCGAGGCGAATAAGCGAATAGCTGCCGCGCAGGCCCTGACGTAGCGCGTTGCCGATTTTGCCGGCGGCGCCGGTGATCAGGATGCGTTTCATGCCGTGCTCTAAAATGTCTGCCTGCGGCAGGACCGCTGCCGTTTTGATCATTTATGCCATCAAGCCGTCGTTTGGAGTGGTTGGATTACGACGTCATGGCGTAGAACTCACGGTTGCCGACCGTCCGGCATCGCCAAAGCGGCGTTCATAGGCGCGGATATAGGCCGCCGGCGAGGGTTCTAGATGGCGCCGCGTGAGCGCAATCAGCGCGTCGCGATTCGAACTCCGCAACGCTGCGATCATTTCGACGTGGTCACGACGCGCACGATCGAGCGCATCGGGGAAGGCATTGGCATAAGATCGGATCCCATAGACCTTTTGCGCGAGCAGCTCGATCGTTTCGATGAGACATGTATTGCCGCACAACTCAAACAAAGTCCGGTGAAAATAAAGGTTGCTGTAGAATACCGTCAGCAAATCGCCGCTGTCGATCGCAGCGCTGTGCTTGCGCTGGATGTCATCGAGCTTGTCGATATTGCTGCGTGCAACGGGGAATGGCAGAATTCGAACTGCCATGACCTCCAATTCCTCGCGAACCGCGTAGATTTCTGTCACTTCGTTCGGCGTGAGGTCGCGCACGATCGCGCCGCGGTTCGGAATTCGCTGGATGATGCCCTTTTTCTCGAGTTCGAAGAAGGCGAGCCGCACGTCGGCACGGTGCGTGTTGAATTGCTCGCAGAGATCCTGCTCAATCAGTCGCTCGCGAGGGTGACGCCGACCCAACACGATGTCCTCTTCCAGGCGCGTCGCGATGACATCGGCGATGGCAGGTTGCCGCGCGCGGCGTTTAGACAGCAATTTGCGCGGCGATCGCTTCGCCGCAGCGCTCGCGCCTCGCGTCAACGGCTTGTGCCGGAGTGTCCTGCTAGCGGTCATGGGCAATCTTGCAATCCCTCGGCGTTCCGAAAGTCATGCCTTTGATGTAGTTAACTGTGCCGGCGTCCGCCCAGCCGGTTCACAGCGTCGCACGGCGCTTGCACAGCCCCGACGATGGTCAGCGCGCTTGATAAAACAAAAACTAGATGTTTGCAATCTTAGATATAATGTTGTATACAATTACAGCCCATTGTCGGGCGGCGCGCAAGAAGCGCTATAATCGCATCGGCGGGGACAACAAGAATGGCAAAAGGTTTTGCCACGGACCGTGCCGGATTAAGCGATCGCTCTAACGCCACAGGGAGGCGAACATGAAAAAGAGCCGAGGTCAGACGCCGGTAAAGTCGCAACGCCGCAGAGATTTCCTCATCAAGGCCGCGGGCGGCGCAATTGCCACCACCGCGTTCGGCGCAATCCCGCTCAGAGGCTGGGCGGCGGATCCCGTGAACATCGGGGCGCTTTATCCGGTCACCGGAAGCATGGCGCAAATCGGACAGGGCTGCGTCAACGCCGCCAAGCTCGCGGCCGAGATGGTCAACGAGGCTGGTGGCATCAAGTCGCTGGGCGGCGCCAAGCTCAATTTGATCATCTCCGATGTGCAGAGCGACACCACCGTCACACGCACGGAGACCGACCGTTTGATCTCCGGTAACAAGCTGTCTGCGATTCACGGCTGCTATGCCAGCGCCCTGACGCTGATTGCGAGCGAGGTGGCCGAGCGGGCCAAGGTGGCGATTATCACCGGTTCGAGCACTGACCAGCTCAACAAGGGCCGGCAATATACCTTCACGCCGTTTGCGCGCGCGTCGCAGTTTGCCAAGGCGCAACTACAAATGGCCAAGCTGCTGAGCGACAAGCCCAAAGTGGCGGTGATTTTCGAGAACACTGCGTTCGGCACATCGACGTCGAACGGGCTGCGCGAACAGGCACCGGGCGAGGGCGTGGAGATCGTATTGTTCGAGCCCTACTCGGCGGGCTTTGCCGATGCCGGTCCACTAATCAACAAGGTCAAGGCTTCCGGCGCGGATGCGGTGTTCTCGGTGTCCTACTTGAACGACCTTATCCTGATCGTAAAAACGATCAAGCAAACCGGCCTTAAGGTCGCCCTCAACGGCGGCTCCGGCGGGTTCGTCATTCCCGATTTCTACAAGAACGTCGGCGCTCTCGCGGAAGGACTGCAGGGCGTGGCACACTGGAACCATGACTCGGACGCCAACGCGCAAAAAGTTAACGCCGAATACAAGAAACGCTATGGAGAGTTTATCTTCGAGTATGCCGGCGGCCTCGTCGCGCAGACGTTCATGCTCGCTGACGCACTCGAACGAGCGGCGTCCACCGATCCGCAAAAAGTTCGCGACGCTCTCTCGACCATCGACGTCTCGAAGGGATACGCGGCGATGGGGCCAGGCGGAAAAGTGAAGTTTGGTCCTGACGGCAAGAACATCTACGCCCACCCGGTCGGCGTGCAGTGGCAACACGGCGATCTGGCTAGTGTATTTCCAAAGGAAGATGCCCGCGCACCGCTGATGAAGACCTAGCGCCGTCGAAGGACCAATGCTGGAGACACTGGCACAAGCCGTCGTGAACGGCTTGCTCATTGGCGGAATCTACGCGCTCGTGAGCATCGGCGTTACGCTGATTTTTGGCGTCGTGAAAATCGTGAACTTCGCCCAAGGCGAGTTCGTGATGATCGGTATGTACATCAGCTTCTTCCTTGCCACCTACTTCGGAATAGATCCTCTGGTGTCGCTTGCCGTTTCGATGCCGGTCCTGTTCATCATCGGCATACTCTTGCAGCATTTCCTCATCCGCCGGGTTCTCGGGCTCGGCGACATGCCGCAAATCTTTCTCACCTTTGCTCTCTCTTTGCTGCTGATGAACCTCGCCCTGATGGCGTTCACGGCCAACTACCGGACCGTGCACACCTGGTATTCGGACGAGGCGTTTCATCTCGGTGAGATCTATGTACCAATGGCAAAACTCATTGCCTTCGTCCTCGCCATGGTGCTCAGCGGGATTCTCTGGGTATTCCTCAAGACCACGGACATGGGGAAGGCGATGCGCGCCGCGGCTCAGAAGCCCGAGGTGGCAATGCTGATGGGCATCAACCCCAATCGCGTGTTTGCCGTTGCAACCGGGGTGTCGCTCGCACTGGCAGGCGCCGCCGGTTCGCTGCTCATGCCTTTCTACCCGGCCTCGCCAATGGCCGGTCAGGTGTTTGTACTGATGGCGTTCGTTGCCGTCGTCTTGGGTACGCTGGGCAATGTAAAAGGTGCGCTTATTGCCAGCCTGATGATGGGTGTCGCCGAGTCGCTCGGGATTCAATTCGTGGGCGCCGATTCAGGGCTGATCGTGGTCTTCCTGATGCTTCTCCTGACGCTCGCCTTCAGGCCGAGCGGTCTTGCCGGTGGGGGTGCGCGATAATGCGGGTGCTGCGTAGTTCGGGCGCGCTTTGGCTTGGCCTGCTCACGGTGGTTCTTCTCGTGCTGCCTCTTGTGGTGACGAGCCGGTTCGCCATCGATATTTTCATCAGGGTGCTCCTCTTCGCGTTTATCGGCGTCGCCTGGAACCTCATAGGCGGCTACGCCAAACAGCTCTCCTTGGGCCATGCCGCGTATTTCGGTTTGGGCGCCTACACCTCGACGATCTTGCAGATCGATGTCGGCATCTCGCCCTGGATCGGAATGCTGGCCGGTGGAGTTGTGGCCATGCTGGCAAGCCTGCCAATCGGCGCGCTGTGCTTCCGGCTGCGCGGGCCGTATTTCGCGATCGCCACCATCGCGACCGCTCAAGTATTCATGCTGCTTTTCCTCAAGTTTCGTGATTTCGCTTGGGGGGCCGAGGGCACGACCATCCCCAATCTCGGCAACGCTCCGTTGATGATGCAGTTCGAAGCGAAGGCTGCGTATTACTACATCGCACTCGGCTTGCTGGCGATCGGGCTTGCGATCACTTACCGGATCGAACGATCATGGATGGGGTATTACCTGGTCGCCATCGGCGAGGACGAGGATGCCGCCGAAGCGATCGGCGTGAACGCGATGCGCATCAAGCGCGACATCTATATGATCAGCGCATTTCTTACCGCGCTCGCCGGCACCTTCTACGTTCAATACATTTATTTCATCGATCCGCAGACCGCCTTCAACTTCAACATTTCGGTCGAGGCGGCGCTGGTCTCGATTGTTGGCGGCGTTGGAACATTGTGGGGGCCGGTTCTCGGCACCGTTCTGTTGGAAGCGACGTCGGCCTTACTTCAAAGTTGGCTTGGCAGTTCCATCGGTGGGGTTCAGTTGACTGTTTACAGCCTTATTCTGATCGCTGTGATTCTGTGGCGGCCGACCGGGCTGCTCAGCGTTCTGGCCGAGGTGTATGCACGCATCGTTCGCACGGGATCGGCGCAAACGAAAAAGGCTGCCCTCGATGGGTGACGCGCTCGTTGTCCGTAATCTCAGCAAGCGGTTCGGCGGACTGCGCGCCGTTCAGGATCTCAGCTTTTCGGTTAAGGAAAACGAGACCGTGGCGCTGATCGGGCCGAACGGCGCCGGCAAGACCACCAGCTTCAATCTTATCACTGGCTTTCATCGGCCCGATGAAGGGTCGGTGTCCGCTTTCGGCCGCGAAATCGTGGGCCTGAAGCCATACGACATCTGCGCGCACGGCTTGGCGCGCACGTTTCAGGTCGCCAAGCCGTTTGGCGCGATGACCGTCCTGGCCAACGTGATGACCGGCGCATTCCTGCGCGACAAAAAGCTCGAGGTCGCGCGCGCACGAGCCCGCGAGGCGATCGAATTCGTCGGGCTATCGGCCAAGGAACACACGCCGGCGCGCGACTTGACCACGATAGACCAGCGGCGGCTCGAGATGGCGCGCGCGCTGGCAACCGAGCCTCGGCTCCTGCTTCTCGATGAGGTCATGGCCGGGCTGAATCCGGCGGAGATCGATCAAGCCGTCGCGTTGGTAGGAAAACTTTCGAAGCGCGGACTGACCATAATCATCGTCGAGCATGTGATGCGCGCCATCATGGCTGTCGCGCGTCACATCGTGGTGCTCGATCACGGGCAGATGATTGCCGAAGGCAGCCCCAAGGAAGTCGTTGCAAACCAAGATGTGGTTCGCGCCTACCTGGGGTCCGGCTATGTGCATGTAGCGGCACCAGGAGAGAATGAGTGTTAGCGCTATCCGGAGTGAGCGCCAGTTACGGGTCCGTGCCAGCGGTCGGCGACGTCAATATCGAAGTCGGCGAAGGTGAAGCCGTCGGCCTGCTGGGAGCAAATGGGGCCGGCAAAAGTACCACCCTGCGTGCGATCTCAGGTCTCGTACGGCTGACCTCGGGTACGATCAGCTTTTTGGGAACAAACATCGCTTCGTTGCCGCCTTACAAGGTCACGGAGCTCGGCATTGCTCATGTACCAGAGGGCCGTCAGGTATTCCCCGAAATGACGGTGCAAGAAAACCTCGAGATCGGGGCTTATGTGCCGCGCGCCAAGGCTGAGCGTAGCCGCACGCTCGAGCTTGTTTTCAGCATTTTCCCCGTGCTGGCCGAGCGTCGAAAGCAGTTCGCCGGAACGATGAGCGGCGGCGAACAGCAGATGCTCGCGGTGGGCCGCGGTCTAATGTTGAAGCCGCGTTTGCTGATGCTCGACGAGCCGTCGTTAGGCCTCGCACCGATCATGACCGATATCACTTTTCAGAAGATTCAAGAGATCCACTCCATGGGCACCGCAATCCTGCTGGTCGAACAGAATGTCAGCCGTGCGCTGGCGTTGGTGCAGCGGGCTTATGTACTGGAAAGTGGCAAAGTGATCATGCACGGCACCAGCGCAGAGTTGGCAAACAACAAGCAGGTGCAAGCGGCTTACCTCGGTATTTAGTGACGAGAAAGTCACCAAACGTCCTGCTTTTCGCCGATTGGCGGGCATCGACTGAGGAAGGCACGCGAAAGAAGCTCGGCAGGGGAGGCCGATGCCGAGCTTTAGCCGGCAGGGCGACGAAAGATACTGCTATTCCCAAAAGGTTCAGGAGAGACCTTGCTATCTAAGCTTGGCCAAGAACAAATGAATGGTCAGCCGCTTACTGATTTTTCAAACGTTGCAAAATTTCAACTAATGCGTCCGCGTCACCAAATCCACCGGCTTTGGTGATGAAGGTCACTGAGCGTCCGCCTACCCGCATTTCCCCTGTCGCGATGCCAGGCATGATTTCTCCTGCAACCGAGACGTCGTGAATGCCAAGGGCTTGGAAAGTTTCGAACGCCGTGTCTCCGCCGACTATGACTACCGCATTTATTTGCAGTCGTGGGATCAGGCTCGCCGCCGAGCGGCCAAGTGTTTGTGCAACTTTGGAAGCGGTAGTTAGGCTTGGTTCACGCGACAACTCGGGTCGGACAATCAATGCTACCGGCTGCGCACCCTGATTGACATTGCGATCCAGGAGCAACTCTACCTCTCGCTCGCTCGCCGACAACGGCATTACCAGTTCCTCGGCACCGGCAGCGCATAATCGCGCCGTTTGCTCGGCGCTCGCCTCGGTTCGCGAGCCGATGACAAAGAGAATAGGCTTCTGAACTTGCTGGCTGATCTTTGGGGTTGGGAACAAAATTTCCGATGACAATGTTTGGGCGAGCCGCCGGGCTATCGCCGTACCAAGACCTGAAGCTCCAACGGGTAGTATTTCGTCGCAATGGTTCAGCGCAAATCGGGCGATGGCATCGAGATCGGCCTCGGTCTCGCAATCGGCGACGTACGCGTGAATTCCAGCCTCGACGCTGAGCGCGAATGCCGCGCCGCGCGGCCACACATGGACGATCATGTCCTTCGACGCTGCTTTCAAGACCTTCGGCAGCGGCGCTGAAGGCGGCGGCGATAACGCGTCAGACCCGATCTGCGTTTGCCGAAGCGGCACGCCATCAATGAACACCTCGCCGGCGCGCATGCTGCGGCCGTGCCTGGGAACAGCCGGTGCGATCAGTGCATGCCGCAGCCCGCTTGCGCGAAGTCCGGCCAGAATTTCGTCGGCGACGTTACCCCGCAGAGTAGAGTCTATTTTTTTTAACAAAACACGGGGCGCATGGGCGAGGGCAGCACGTGTTGCATTCCAAACGCGCTCATCGGCTGCATGCGGCGAGAGGTGCCGGCTTTCGGTGGTCAGGGACAACACCTGGGTGTTGGTCCCGGCAGCAGACGCGACCCGATCAAAATCGAGCAGTACACGTGTCTTAAGGCCTAGCACTGCAAAAGGCGCTGCAGCATCTAGCGCGCCTGTTAGATCATCGGCGACGATTGCTACGTCGAGCTTACGATGCGTCATATCGAAGCCGATCGGATTTGTGTTCTCGGTTTCGCGCGGTTAGGAACGAGCAAGTCGCCGCGCGTAAGCTATCGTCGCATTCATGTTGTCGTGCCGCGCGATGCCCTGCCAGGCAATGTCAAACGCGGTCCCATGATCGACTGATACGCGCAAAATCGGCAGTCCGAGGCTTACGTTAACGGTGGTATCGAACGCGATCAGCTTGATCGGAATGTGACCCTGGTCGTGATATTGCGCGACGACCAGGTCAAACTCACCCTGCAGGGCACGATAGAATACCGTATCGCCGGAAATCGGCCCTGTTACGGCGATGCCTTCGCTGCGTGCCGCTTCGATAGCCGGTTTGATGCGTTCGATCTCGTCGGTGCCGAACAGCCCATTCTCTCCGCTATGAGGGTTCAATCCGGCGACCGCGATGCGCGGCCGAGCAATGCCCAGTCGTTTGAGGTGGGCATTTCCGACTTGAATGGTTGCGAGCTCGCGTTCCATGGTCGCCCTTTGCACCGCGCCGGCGAGCGACACGTGGGTCGAAACGTGGATCGTCGACAATTTCTCTGACGCCAGTAGCATGAAGGAGGATTTTGCTCCGGTGAGGTGAGCCAGCAGTTCTGTATGGCCCTCGAACGGGTAGCCGGCGGCGTGCAGCGCTTCCTTGTTGATCGGCGCGGTCACGATCACCGATATGTCGCCCGCGAGCGCAGCGGAAACAGCGCGCTCGATATAGCCGTAGCTGCAAGCCCCTGCAGCGGCGGACATAATGCCGTCGCTGACCGACTCCGAACCGGGCACACGAATATCGACGACCGGAACGCCTCCCGATGGCGAAGTCGAATCCAGATCGCCGAACAACAGTCTAGCGCCGGTCAGTTCGTTTGCACGCTCCAGAATCGATTTCGTGCCGAAGACAACGATTCCGGCACGATCGGCAGGCGAGAGATCGGCAAGAGCGCGGCAGACGATCTCCGGGCCGACCCCAGCGGGGTCGCCCATTGTGATGCCGACGCTTGGCCGTCGCGTCATCGAAACTTGTCCCATCAAATCGGCTTGATTTTGGCCGCCCGTGCGACTTTGAGCCACTGGGCGGTTTCCGCAGCAATGTAAGCTGAGAATTGTTCTGGTGTATCGCTCGCCGGGTCGGCGCCGAGCGCCTCGAGATGCTCGCGGATATCCGGCATCGCCACGGCCTTCCGGATTTCCGCATTGAGTCTGTCGACGATCTCCTTCGGCGTTCCCGGCGGCGCAACGACGCCAACCCAAATACTCACGGCGAACTCGGGAAGTCCGCCGGACTCGGCGGCGGTCGGGACTTCCGGCAAGAGTGCTGATCGCTTTGCGCTAGACACCGCGATAGCTCGAAGCTTGCCAGATTTGATATACGGAAGCGCCACGGGAAGGGTGGGGAACATCATCGGCACCTGATTTGCGAGTACAGCCGTAATTGCCGGCGCGTCGCCCTTATACGGCACATGTACGAGATCAATATCCGCCATCACCTTCAGAAGTTCGACAGTGAGATGATTTGACGTTCCAATGCCTGCGGAAGCGTAATTGATCGTGCCAGGCTTCTGCTTGGCGAGAGCGATCAAATCCTTCACGCTGTGCACGGGGAAGTCGGGGTACACCACCATAATATTCGGCGCCGCGGCGACAAGCGCCACCGGGGTAAAATCTTTGGTCGGATCATAGGGCAGGCTCCCGTAGAGACTGGGTGCCATTGCGAGATTGCTCACCGAACCGAGCAGCAGTGTATATCCATCGGGTTTTGCCTTCGACACCCAATCCGCACCAATCGTGCCGCCGGCGCCGGAACGATTTTCCACTACGACGGCTTGCCCAAGGCCTTCGGACATCTTTTGTCCAACGATACGAGCAACAATGTCATTGATGCCGCCCGGCGGGAAGCCAACAACCAAATGGATTGGCCTGCTTGGATAAGGCTGCGCGGCAGCGACCATTGGCGCGGCGGCCAGGCATACCGCCGCTATTGCCAACCTCGCGATCTGCAACAAATAGCGCATTTTATGTCTCCTTCGATTTGGCCGGCGATTTGCCGAGAGCTGCTTGTATTGGAAAAATGCGTATAATTACGTGATCACAGTCGATCGCTTTTCGATTTTGGTGTGGGCCTCACCCGCTAAAATACTGACCGGCACCCCGTCGCGCTCGAGACGGGCCCGTACCGTTTCCACCGGCAGCCGATTCCAGTCGCGGCCCGCGACCAAAGCCGCAAACGTCCCAGCGGCCTGACCTTGCAGGCCGGTGGGCGCCATGTTGCGCGCGAATTTGTCGACGTCATGCGTCATCGATGCGCAGCGTCCGGCGACCACAAGATTCTGAATTTTGTCGGTGATCATGCAACTAAGCGGAAACTCGAACCGCATCAGCTTGAGCGAAAGCTTGCGTGCCCAGTCGTCGTTGGCAGAGCCTTCGTGGCCGTAGTCGGGCCCGTGAATTTCAGCGTTGCCGTAATCCACCGAGGTCATTACGGCAATCGAGTCGTCAAAACGCCTTCCGCTGGCAAGATCGTTGTAGGTCAGAGTGTAGCGACCCCTGATGCGCCGCGTCTCACGGATGCCGAGATAAGCCGACGTGTCAACCAGAAAGCTGTGCTCAAACCCCGGCAATAGCGCACGGCAGGTGCGCACAATATCGCGGAGCTGCTTGCGTCCCTCGATCTCAGCCCGAGTAATATCGGCGGCATTGGTGCCGTCGACGTTGTAGATGCGCGTGCTGTTGCAAATCAGGATCGCGCGGTCGATGTGCTCCTTGGCGTTCACTCCGCTGAAGCGCAGGTAATGGATTGGCAACGAGGCATCCAGCAACCCCATTTGCTTGGCCTTTTCTACGGTCGAGAAAAAGCCGTCGATTCGAACTATTCCCTGCTCCAAGTCGACTACGCGACGGCCGTCGTCCTGCGAAAAGTCCTCGGGATGGCTGTCGATGTGTTCCTTGAACCGCCGAAGATCGATATTGCCAAGGCGGCCCATCACCGTCGTCGGTCGCATCGCGCCGTCGTCCTCTCGCCCTTTTATGAAAGGAACGCCCGCCCGCGCCGCGACATCGCCGTCGCCCGTGGTGTCGATGACGATTTTGGCCACAATCGCCTGACGTCCCGATTTGTTTTCGATGATGACGCCTTCGATTTTATCGTCGCGGACCAACGGCTCTGAAATCCAAGTGTACAATAAGAGGTCGGCACCCGCTTCGAGCACGATGTCCAGGGCCGCCAACTTGTAGGCCTCGATATCCCAGGGAACGACGTCGCCAAGGCCAGCGCCTTGTTCGCGCGCCAGGCGGGAAAAGAACTCGCGAGGAAAGCCAACAAGTTCGCTCGCCGGAATCACAATCAAGCCCATCGCCGAACCGGTCGCGGTCCCGCCGAGAAACGCAGCCCGCTCAATCAGGAGTGTCTTCGCCCCATTTCGTGCCGCCGCGACCGCAGCTGCAATTCCAGCGACGCCACCACCGCAGACCAGAACATCGACATGAGCTGCAATGGGAATCGTTCGCTCGCCCAGTCTGACTTGATCATGCGAAATGTCGAACAATGGGGGTCTCCATAAAGATTGACCTGACGACTTTTTGGACCAGCGGGATAGAGATTACTGCATCGGCGTGATCTCATCTAGGTGGAGAGCCAAGGGTGCGAATTTCTGCGGCGCGGACGACCTATAGTTTAGCGATGAATACGGTCGGATGGTCTTGTAGTGATTGCGCCATTACCCGTTGACGACTTGCGCTTCCTTCAAGCTATAGAAGATTTCCTGGTTGAGGCATTCGTCTCTTAATTCTGTTGCGATATCCCCGCGTCCCGGCAAGCTACCGGCGCAGAATTTTCCTGCGCCATCGATACTTCAATCTGACGAAGCAGCGTCACAATCTGCTCATCACCAAACCTCTTCTTCGGCATGACCAGCTCTTTTCCAAGCCATTCTCTCACAACGCTTGGTCCAAAAAAGCCAGGTCAGGTCAGCACAAAGAAGTCATCAGGACCGCACGACAACAGCCTGCGGGCGGTTTCCTTGAGGCATTAAAAAACCGCTTGTCAGAACGTAGCTGCTTCTGGCTATTTGTCGCCGGCGATACGGTTGAGATAATCAGACTTGCTGTATTGCATATGCTCCACGCAGAGCTGCGCCAGCGCCCAACTATCCCTGCCTTTGAGAAGCTCGATCATGGTTTCATGCTGGCGGCGAGAAATTTGCAGGCCTTCGCGATCGGCGAGATTCTTGGCGCGCATCGGCAGCGTGAGGTTCATGTAATTTTGTAACGATTCGACGAGATAAGGATTTCCGCACGCGGAAAAGAGAGCCAGATGAAACGCATCATTGGCGTCGTGAATGCCGCGTAAATCGCCCCTGTCTGCGTAGGAGCAGTAGCGCTCCTGAAGGGTCGTGAGTTCCCCGATCAACGTATCCGACGCGGGCAAGGAAATTATTAAAACAGCCTGTCGCGTCAACATTTCCCGCACTTCATAGATCTGACGCACCTCGTCGCTGGAATAGAAGCGGACTGTCGCGCCAACGTTTTTTTCGCGCAGGACGATGCCATTTCTCTCTAATTGAAAAAGCCCCTGGCGAACCGAATGCCGGCTTGCGCAGTAGCGCGTCATCAACGTGTCCTCGATGAGACGCGATCCCGGCGCGAAGCGGCCAAAAATGATGTCTTCCTCGATACGCTTGATAACGTCCGCCTGCTCCTTCTCTCGTAAGAATGATCCGGCTTCGGCCGTTTTCTGGGACGAGGACGAGGTCATCAAGCCGCCTCCCAACCGGAAAGCCGATAGCAATCCTCCACCAGCCTCAATGTTTCGAGGTTATCTTCCGGCGAGGTTTCAAATGGATGATTGTATCGCAAGGCATGGATAAAATGCGCTATGGCCGCATTATATGACGCTTGGTATTCCGCGGCTAAATCATAACGTCGTTCGTCGGGCGATTTTCCCGAGCAGGTCAAAAGTGGCCCCTCCAGCCGGATAGACCCATCTTCACCGAGTATCTCAAGCCGGTCGAGCTGCGCTGCCGGATATCCATTCGCAGCAAAGCTCGCGAAAACGGAAACCGCGGCACCGTTCTGCGACTCAAGCTGAATAACAGCCCCATCTTCGCCGACAAGTTCTGGACAGGTCCGGCTTAACGCCGCAGCCGTTACATGCAAGGGTCCTAAAAGGACCCGCAAGGTGTCTAGATGATGGATCAGAACTTCCGCAACCAGCATTCGCCTTTCCGCCCGCATGAAGGGCTGTCTTTCGAGTGCTGGCCGCCGCCCATCCGAATCCGGCAGAACTCCCGAGGTCAGCAACGTGAGCTGAGCCTGTTTAACGCGTCCAATACGATTGTCCCGAAGCCACGCAGCAGCTTCACGATAGTAGCCCCGAAAACGCCAATTCTCATGGACCATGAGCCGCGTTTTTCCGTTTACCTCCGCGGCAAGTTCTTCGGCTTGCGAAAGGGTCGGCGCCAGCGGCTTCTGGCAGAGTATTGCCAGATTTCGTTTGGCGGCAAGTCGCACAAGCTCGACATGATAGGCGCGCGGCGCTGCGATATCGACAGCGTCGAGTTCTGATTCCGACAGCATCTGATCGGCCGTCGAAAATGTCGCGTCGATGCCAAACTCTGAAGCGCGCTGCATGGCATTTTCGGTCGAAGGGTCGGCGATCGCAACGACGCGAGCATCCTCGGCAAGGCTGGCCCAGGCAATAAGATGATGCCTGCTCACCATTCCCGCTCCTATTAATCCAACGCGCAGGTGTTTGCTCATGAGCGGTCGCTCCCGACGGCACGGCCGGAGCCGGAATCGAACAGGAAGGTCGCCTCGGTCGGAAAGAACAGCTCGACCTCATCGCCGGGGCGAACTTTTAAATGGCGGGATAATCTAGCAGTGCATTCGACGCCAGGTTCGGTTTCCACGAGCAGCAGCGTTTCGGCGCCGAGCGGCTCGACTGCAAATGCGCGACCCTTGATCGAGCCGTGCTTCTGCCCAGGCACGGCGTCGGATTCGAGATGCAGGTCTTCGGCCCGCACACCGAAGATTGCTGTCTTCCCCGCCATTCCTTGCAGTGTGCCGGATTGCCAACGCATCAGCGGCGCCCGCAAGAAAGCATTTTCAGCGAGATGCCCGCCAGCCGCCGACGCAATCTGCGTATTGAAAAGGTTCATGGGCGGCGAACCGAGAAAACGTGCAACAAAAGTGTCCGCCGGGTTCCAGTAGACATCAAGCGGAGCGCCAATCTGCGCGACCCGGCCGCCATTCATGACGCAAATCCGGGTACCCATGGTCATCGCTTCGACTTGATCGTGGGTGACATAGATCATGGTAGAGCGCAGCCGATGGTGCTGCTTGATGAGTTCGTTTCGAGTATTGACGCGTAACGCAGCGTCGAGATTGGAGAGCGGCTCGTCGAACAGAAACACTGTCGGCTCGCGAACCATGGCTCGCCCAAGTGCGACGCGCTGTCGTTGTCCCCCAGAGAGCGCGTGCGGTTTACGTTGCAGGAGGTCGGCAAGACCGAGCAATTCGGCTGTTGCTTTCACCCGCCGCTCGATCTCGGCATTATCTATCTTTCGGCGGCGAAGCCCGAAGCCAAGATTTTCCTCGACGCTCATATGGGGATAGAGCGCGTAGGACTGAAACACCATCGCGATGTCACGGTCCTTAGCGGCAACGTTGTTCATTACACGGCCATCAATCGAAAGAACACCGGAGGTGATCGATTCGAGGCCTGCAATCATCCGCAAGGTCGTCGACTTACCGCAGCCCGACGGTCCCAGCAGGACCATGAACTCGCCGTCTGCGATATTAAGATCAACATTATCAACGGCGAGATGCCCGGATGCGCCGGTATATCGTTTGGAAATCTTTTCGAGAGAAACGACAGCCATGAAATCCTCTATTTGATTGCGCCAGCCGTCATGCCGCGGATAAGTTTTTCTGAGAAAAACATGTAGACAACGATGACAGGAATAACCGAGATCATAACGCCAGTGGCAATCAAGCCAATGTCTTGGAAGTGATCGCCCATAAAGCCGCGAATGCCGATCGGTAGCGTCCGCTTGCTCGGATCAGTGATGAGAACGACCGCAAACAGAAACTCATTCCAGAGCTGAATAAAATTTAGGATCAGTGTCGTTGCAATGGCTGGCATCCCGACCGGCAGAACGATGCGCCAAAATATTTCGATGTCGCCATAGCCGTCGATCTTAGCGGCGTCGAATAAGTCCTGAGGGATCCGAGCAAAAAAACCTTCGAGAAGATAAACGGTCAGAGGCAACTGAAGCGATATGTACACCAGAGTGAGGCCGAACAAATTATCATATAGATTGTAATCGACCAGAATTTGATACAACGAAATCAATGTGATCTGCGGCGGAAAAATGATCGATGAGAACAAGATGCCATAGATCAGCCGATTTCCAGCAAATCTGAAGCGCGCAAGACAATGCGCGGCTGCAGCGCCAATCAGCGTCACGACTACAACTGCGCTGGTCACAACGATCGTTGAATTCCAGAAGTATGTCGCAAAATCTGAATCGATCCAGGCGCTGCGGAATTGCCCCCAATGAAAAGGTTTCGGCCATGCGTAATGGTCAAGGCTGATTTCGCCTGTGGTTCGCACGGACATAGTCGCAAGCCAGACAAATGGAGCAAGCGTGTAAAACGTGTAGAGCCCAATGATGGCGGCCAGCGTGCCTCGGCTGAACAAGCGCGGCAATGAAGTCGTGATCATTGCTAGAACTCCAGGCGTTCGCGCGAAGCTAGCAGGCGATTTAGCAGCAAGACCGCCGCACACACGACGCCGAACCACACCGCAGCGATCGCCGAGGGATAGCCGAGATCGAAAGTATTCCAGTTGAAGGCACGCTTATAGACGTAGGTCGAAACGGTTTCGGTCGACCATAGCGGGCCGCCCTGGGTCATGATCCAGACCAGGTCGAAAATCTTCATTTTACCGATGAAAGCAAGAATGTAGAGATTGAGAAGCGTCGGACGCAGCATCGGAACGATGATGTATCGTAATTTTGCACCCCAGCCGCAATTGTCGAGCTCGCTCGCTTCAAGCACTTCGGAAGGCAGGGAATGGATCGCGGCAAGGCACACGACCATGTTGAAGCCGGCCCATTTCCAGGCGTGGGTGACGATCAGCGCAGCAAGAGCGGTGTTGGGATTTCCCAACCAAGACTGCGCGAGCGAGCCAAGCCCAAGCGTTCGCAGGGCAATATTCACGAAGCCCCAATCGTAGTTGTAGATCCACATCCAAAGAATTGCGACGACCACGTAAGATAGAAGAACCGGGGTGAACCATGCGACTCGAAAGAAGCGCGCAAACGGCACTCCTGCGTATAGCGCAAGCGCCAATAGGAGGCCGGTGCCCACATCGAGAAAGGGCGCAATGAATGACCAGATAAATGTATTGCGAACAGCGGCCCAGAAAATCTCGTCGTGCCAAAGGTCGCGATAATTCTGAATACCTGCAAATACGGTGTCGCCAGGGCCGTTAATCGTAAAGAAGCTGTCGAAGATAGTGCGAAAAGCGGGATAAGCAGTGAGTCCGAAGTAAACAAGTATCGCTGGCGCGACAAACACAGCTATGACCGGCCAAGATGTGCTGCGCGGGTCGGACAAAGAAGTTGCCGACGGCGCGTTTTTGAGGCGCGTCGCCGGCGGACCTTCAGGGGTAATGATCCTCGTCAGGGTCGATTAACTCTTATGGCAGGCAGCATCCATTTTGTCTGCAGCTTCCTGCACGCTGATCAAGCCCGCGGGGAAGGCGTTGTTCATGACCTGCGTGTAGGTCTCAGCGCATTTGGCACGATAATGAAGCAACGGAGTGCCAAAGAAATACGTCGCGTCTTTGTCGCGCGCGTTCAGATCGGCAAAATATTCAGCGTGGGTACTTTTGATCTTGGTTGGATCGGACTTCACTCCGGTCTGAAGTGAAACCTGTTCCATCCATTTCGTGCCGTTCTCTATAGTGGCCATAGATTTCAACAAGGCCCCGGCACAGTCCTTGTTCTTGCCCTTCGAATACATCACGAAGCTTCCACCGATCGAGAGCGTCTTGCAGTTCGAGCACTTGCCGCCGTCCATCGCCGGGAATTGCATGATTCCAAGCGGAAAATCTTTCGGCATTCCGCCATTTTCAGGCGGGGCAAATGCCCGGCCGGTAAACCAACTCGCAACTGGGAAAGTCAATGCGCCTGGCGTGCTGTAGAAGTAGACGTGGGACTCGCCGAGTTTTGTAGTCGAGAAGCTTTTCGGGTAGGCGCCCATATCGACGAGTTGCTTGACCCACGTCATAACTTCCACGACTCGTGGGTCTTTGAATGATAATTCGCCATTCAAAAGCTTGCCGTAATCTTCCGTACCGAGCTTACGCAGCAATGATTCGAACAGAAGAAATCCGCCTGGAAATGGTCGGTCACCAACTCCTTGCGCCACCGGAGTGATACCGGCGGTAACCCCTTTCTTTACAAGATCGGTAAAGCCGGATTGCGACAACTGATATGAGGCCGGGACGTCAACCCCCACTTTCTTAACCAAATCCTTGTTGTAGTAGAGTTCGACCGTGTATGCCTCAACCGGCAATCCATAGACCTTACCGTTGGAGGTCCATGCTGGCTTTGCCCAATCTTCTAAATTTTTCAGATCGACATAACTATCGAGCGGTTCGAGATAACCGCCGGCGAGAAATTCTGGCTGATCCGGCTCCATGTAGAAAATATCCGGAGCTTGACCGGTGCGTACAGCCGACTTGGCCTGCGCGTATTCGTCAGCCTTGGGAATGAAACTTAGCTTGACGGTGCATTGCGGATTGGAAGCTTCAAAATCATGGACACGCGCCGAAACCCAATCCTTTTTTGCCGGTTCGTCAGGCCAGTTGCTCCACATTGTAATTTGCTGGGGTTCAGCGGAATGAACTGGACCCCCTGTGCCGAAAGTCGCCAAAGCCAATATTGCTATCGCGCTTGAACTCTGAAATTTCATGATCCGTCCCCTTTGAGTTTCTTGTCGGCAAGTCAACTATGTAGCCTTAAGATTGTCAATAATATTGAAGTTCTGTAGGGGATATGCGCGTGTTATTCTCGGCTAAGTGCTGTATTATTGACAATCATTCGACGATCAATAGGGTAACTGTGAAGGCAAATCTGAAAGTTTCAGAGGAAAAAGAAGGCGTAATGGGCAGCGGGTTACGAAAAGGACTCACGAGCTATGGCGACGCTGGGTTTTCGCTGTTCTTGCGCAAGGCCTTCATCAAGGCGATGGGATATTCGGAGGATGCGCTCGATCGTCCGATCGTCGGAATCACCAACACCTACAGCGACTACAATCCCTGTCACGGCAATGTGCCGACGCTCATCGAGGCGGTGAAGCGGGGCGTGATGTTGGCTGGCGCGATGCCGATGGTGTTTCCGACGATTTCCATTCACGAGAGCTTCGCCTACCCCACTTCGATGTATCTGCGCAATCTTATGGCGATGGATACCGAGGAGATGATCCGCGCACAGCCGATGGATGCCGTGGTGTTAATCGGCGGCTGCGACAAAACGTTGCCGGCACAAATCATGGCGGCGGCGAGTGCGGATCTGCCGACGGTTGTGATCCCGGTGGGCCCTATGGTTGTCGGTCATCACAGGGGCGAGGTTTTGGGTGCCTGTACCGACTGCCGGCGTTTGTGGAGCGCGTTCCGAGCCGGCGAGATCGATGAAGCCGAAATTGCCGATGTAAACGGGCGTCTCGCACCCTCGGTCGGGACCTGCATGGTCATGGGTACCGCGAGCACAATAGCTTGTATCACCGAAGCGCTCGGCCTCTCGCTACCAATGAGCGCCACGATTCCAGCGCCACACGCCGAACGCGTTCGCTTGGCCGAAGCGAGCGGAAAACGCGCAGCGGAGATCGCGGTTGCACGAGGACCATTGCCAAGTGAACTGCTCACCCCCGCGGCTTTCCACAATGCGCAAGTTGTGTTGCAGGCGATCGGCGGTTCGACCAATGGACTGATCCATCTAACAGCAATTGCCAACCGGACTGAACACCGCATCAATCTTGAGGCGTTCGATAAACTCGGACGCGAGGTGCCAGTGCTTGTCGATCTCAAACCGTCAGGTCAGCATTATATGGAGGATTTCCATATTGCTGGCGGCATTCCAAAGCTGATGGCACAGCTCGGCGATCTGATCGATCTCGATGCGAAAACGATTACCGGCGGAACGCTACGCGAAAGCGTAAACAACGCAGAGGACGTCCCCGGTCAAGACGTCATTCGTTCACGCACCAATCCGATTAAGCAGGAGGGAGCGATGGCGATCCTGCATGGCAATCTGGCACCTCGTGGGGCCGTCATCAAGCATTCGGCCGCGAGCGCGACACTTTTGCAGCACAGCGGACGGGCGGTTGTGTTCGACTCCGTCGAAGATCTCACTGCGCGGATTGATGATCCGAACCTTGAGGTTGGTGCCAACGATGTGCTGGTACTCCGCAACGCGGGTCCGAAGGGTGCACCCGGGATGCCTGAGGCTGGTTATCTGCCAATTCCGAAAAAGCTGGCGATGATGGGCGTAAAGGACATGATTCGCATTTCAGATGCGCGGATGAGCGGCACTGCGTTCGGAACCATCGTACTTCACATCACTCCGGAATCCGCCGCAGGCGGGCCGTTAGCGCTAGTAAAAACCGGCGATGTGATCCACCTCGATGTCGCTGCGCGCAGGATCGACCTTCTTGTCGATGACGCAGAATTGCTGCAACGACGAACCGATCTCGCCAAAACGCACGCGCTTGAATCGCCTCAGCGCGGTTATGCGCATCTCTTTAACGCAAGTGTTTTGCAGGCAGACGAGGGGTGCGATTTTGATTTCATGACTCGCAAAGGAAAAACATCGTGAAGTTGTGGGGACGGTCTGGTTTTCCGGGTTGTGCAGCTCAGAGGTCTGGATCCGCACCCTAAACAACGAATCTGTTGGGTGTGATCAGGATTGGCGTCGCCGAAATGGATGCAACACATTTGCAACATCCAGCAGTAAGTGGTTGAAATATCGTTGGCTGAAACGGTTTCCTAAACCGAAGGTCGGAGGTTCGACTCCTCTCGGGACCGCCAAAAATTATTGCTGACTGTGATTTAACTGCATTTTTGCGGTGGAATTGCCCCACTTTCAAAAGTGAACTCGAACCTCACGTATTGGTGACGGTTAGGAAGTGCCTGCGAACGGCTCAAGTTAATGGTTTTAAATGTCTGCCAGGAGCAGTCGCTTGCTCAGAGGGGCTGGTACATCACAAATGCGTCGACATACCCGTAAGTTGGATGTCGGAACGCGGCTGGCAGACGCCCAACGATGTCGAACCCTAGTGACTGCCACAGCCGCACAGCACGCTCATTCGTGCTGACTACAAAGTTGAACTGCATTGCCCGATAACCACGCGACCGGGCATATTCCAGCGAATGCTCGCACATGCGCCGCGCAACCCCGCGCCCGATAGCCGCAGCATCAGTCATGTAGCCGCAATTGCACACGTGCCGTCCGCCACCGGCCTGATTTGGCCGCATATAGTAGGTGCCGAGAACCACGCCGTCCTGTTCTGCTACGAACGTCTCCTTGTCGTGCCCCATCCAATAGGCCAACGCCTCGGGTTCGCTCATGTCAGGATCGAGCGTGTACGTAGTGCCTTCACGAATGATCGGGACGATGATCGCGGCAATAGCCGTGGCATCACTTGGTGCGGCTCTTCGGATATTCATGGCCCAAGATTAGAGATCAGAGGGCTTTGCCCGCAATGGGTCAAAAGCGGAAGTGACCGCAAGTACGCGTCAAGTCCGCTCTTACCCCGAAAGCGGACATTTCGGTGGGACACTGCGCTAAAATCTAGTGATATTTCATGGGACAGTTCGCGAGCGTTGGACCCGGTAAGCCATTGATCTGATTAAATCGGGGGAGCCCTCTCGGGACCGCCATGATTTCAAATGACAATTTCCAATTTGTAGCCCGAGCGAATCTCATTTTGTTCGCCAAAACAGCCTCTGGGGCTACATGGGGCTACATGCCTTGACGCACTTACAATTGGCGGCGAGGGCACCAGCCTACGAATCTGGGGGTCAGGAGTTCGAATCTCTTCGGGCGCGCCATTTCCTTACGTGGATTCAATGACCGGGCGTCGCAATGCA
>Ga0097691_1000390_pt1 | contig 39406 bp, 29 predicted proteins | sample NGESurdeep072012_8_FD_72858 | JGI IMG/M metagenome (GOLD analysis project Ga0097691, IMG submission 72858) | Arctic peat soil microbial communities from Barrow, Alaska - NGEE Surface sample 210-1 deep-072012 | ecosystem: Environmental > Terrestrial > Soil > Wetlands > Peat ... | reverse complement strand
CGACGACGAGCGGGTGGCCGTCATCCTTGGCAACGCCATCGGCGGCGAGAAGCATTACTCGACCAGCATGCGGATCCAGTTCCCGGAGTTCGCCCGCGAGCTGCGCAACGCTCCCAGCTTCCAGGCCGTGCCGGAGAACATCCGCGAGCAGATCATCGCCGAGGCGCACAAGTCGTTCGTGGCGCTGACCCCGGGCATCACCGAGGACACGATGCCGGGCGAGCTGGCGAACATCATCGCCGGCCGGGTCGCCAACCTGTTCAACTTCCGCGGGCCCAACTTCACCACCGACGCGGCCTGCGCGTCGGGCCTGGCGGCGATCAACTCCGCCATGTTCGGCCTGGCCAACCACGAGTTCGACGTGGCCGTCACCGGTGGCGTCGACCGCAACATGGGGATCGCCGCCTTCGTCAAGTTCTGCAAGATCGGCGCGCTGTCCGCGACCGGCACGCGACCGTTTGACGCTGGTGCGGACGGCTTCGTGATGGGCGAGGGCGCATCGATCTTCATCATGAAGCGACTGGCCGACGCCGAGCGCGACGGTGACACGATCTATGCCGTGATGACCGGGATCGCCGGCTCCAGTGATGGCAAGGGCAAGGGCATCACCGCCCCCAACCCGGTGGGCCAGCGGATCGCGGTCCAGCGGGCCTGGGCCAATGCCAGCGTGGATCCCGCGACGGTGGGGCTGATGGAGGCGCACGGCACGTCGACCCGAGTCGGCGACGTCGCCGAGCTCTCGGCAATGGGTGAGGTCTTCGGCAAGGCCGGGGCCGACGCCGGCTCCATCGCCCTGGGTTCGGTCAAGTCCAACATCGGCCACCTCAAGGCGGCCGCCGGCACGGCCGGCCTGTTCAAGGCCGTCATGTCGCTGCACGAGAAGGTGCTGCCGCCGAGCCTGAACTTCAACGTGCCCAACCCCAACCTGGATTGGGCCTCATCGCCGTTCAAGGTCAACACCGAGCTGCGGGAGTGGGCCAACCCGGTCGGCGGCATCCGCCGGGCCGGGGTGTCCGCGTTCGGCTTTGGTGGGACCAACTTCCACGCCGTCCTGGAGGAGCACGTGCCCGGGCGGTTCCCGGCCAACGGCCGCAAGAGCTTCGCCGGCGCGTCGGTCCCCGCGGCGCTGAGCACCAGCGGCACCGTGACGGCATCGGTGGGCGGCTCCCCGGCCGCACCCGCCGGCGCCCAGGCCTTGGCCGCGCCCCGCAAGGCGCCCCTGCGCGGGGCGCTCGTCGTCGGTGGCGCGGACGGCAAGGCGGTCGCCGATCGGCTGGCGGCCGTGGCCGCCCAGGCCGCTGCCGGGCAGGCCCCGGCCCCGGCCGCCCCGGACCCGACCGACTTGCGGGCTCCGGTGCGGGTGGCCATCGACTACGTCGACGCCGTCGAGCTCGCCGACAAGGCGGAGAAGGCGCGTAAGGCGCTGGTCAGCGGCGTACCGGCGATGTGGAAGGCGCTGCGGGCCCGGGGGGTGTTCCTCGGTCGCGGACCGGCGCCGAAGACGGCGTTCCTCTACACCGGGCAGGGCTCCCAGTACGTCAACATGCTCAAGGAGCTGCGGGCCACCGAGCCGATAGTCGCCGAGACCTTCGCCGAGGCGGACCGGATCATGACGCCGCTGCTCGGCAAGCCGCTGTCGGACTACATCTTCATCGACGGCGACGACCCGGCGGCCGTCAAGCAGCTCACCTTGCAGCTGCTCCAGACCGAGATCACTCAGCCGGCCGTGCTCACGACCGACCTGGCGCTGACCCGGCTGCTGGACGCCTACGGCATCGCGCCGGACATGGTGATGGGCCACAGCCTTGGGGAGTACGGCGCGCTGGTGGCCGCCGGGGTGCTGAACTTCGAGCACGCCCTGGAGGCGGTCAGCGCCCGGGGCCGCGAGATGGCCAACGTCGACCTCGGCGACAAGGGCGCGATGGCCGCGGTCATCGCGCCGATGCCGGAGATCGAGCGGATCGTCGGCGCTTCCGACGGGTACGTCGTCATCGCCAACGTCAACAGCAACAGCCAGGCCGTCATCGGCGGCGAGACCCCCGCCGTACAGGCGGCCGTCAAGGTGTTCCAGGACGCCGGCTTCACCGCGATCTCGCTGCCGGTCAGCCACGCCTTCCACACCCGGATCGTCGCGGCCGCATCCGAGCCGCTGAAGGTCCAGCTGGCTCGGCTTGGCATCCAGGCGCCGAAGCTGCCGCTGGTGGCCAACGTCGACGGCGAGTTCTACCCCACCGGCGGGCCGGACATTCAGGCCCAGGTCCTGGACATCCTGGGCAAGCAGGTGGCCTCACCGGTGCAGTTCGTCAAGGGGCTGCGCACGCTTTACGACGCCGGCGCCCGGGTGTTCGTCGAGGTGGGGCCGAAGAAGGCGCTGCACGGCTTCGCCGAGGACGTCCTCGGCTCTGAGCACGACGATGTGGTGGCGCTGTTCACCAACCACCCGAAGTCCAGCGACGTGGCGGCCTTCAACCAGGCGCTGTGCGGCATGTACGCCGCTGGCCTCGGCGCGGTCGCGGCCGCGCCGGTGGCCGCGGCCGTCACGGCGCCGGCCTCCGCGCCGGCGACTGTGTCTGCGCCGGCGCCGGTGTCTGCGCCGGCCCCGGTGGCGGCTTCCGCCCCGGTGGCCCGCTCGACCGGTTCTGCCAGCAGCCCCTCGCCCGCAAGCAACGGAGCATCGATGACCGACGACCGCTACCGGGAGCTCGGCCGGCTGTTTGCCGACTTCCTCGACCGTGGTCACGAGGTCTATTCCGGTGCCGCGCCGGCACCGAGTGGACCCGGCTGGGGCACCAACGAGCCGGTAGTAGTCACCGGTGCCGGCCTCGGCCTGCCCGGTGGCGAACGGGTCTTCGACGACATGAACGTCGCCAAGATCCTTCGCGGCGAGCAGTTCATCGACCTGATCCCGTCCCGCTTCCGATCGAGGATGGTCGACAAGAACATCGTTCGGCTGGTCAAGGGCGAGGACGGCGCCGGCAGCTTCCAGACCATCGACAACACCAGTGAGGTCATCAAGCTCGCGGCCCGCGCCGGTGCCCTCGACGTCGTCGCGGAGTACGGCATCGACGAGGAGCGCAACAAGGCGCTGGACGTAGTCACGAAGCTGGCGATCGGCGCCGGTTTCGACGCCTTGCGGGACGCCGGCATCCCGCTGGTCATGCACTACAAAACCACGTCGATTGGCACCCAGCTGGCCACTCGCTGGGCGCTGCCCGACGCGATGCGGGACGACACCGGCGTGATCCTCGCCTCCGCGTTCCCGGGCATCGACGCCTTCGCCGACGAGGTCGAGCGCTACGTCGTCGACCGGGAGCGGCACCGCCAGCTCGACCAGCTCGCGGCCATTCGGGCGCGGGTGACCGACGGCGCCCCAGTGGCCGCGGACATCGATCGGCGGATCAACGAGCTGCGCGCCACGCTGGAGGCGGAGCCGTACCTGTTCGACCGGCGCTTCCTGTTCAAGGCGCTATCGATGGGCCACGCCCAGTTCGGCGAGATCATCGGCGCCCGCGGGCCGAACACGCAGATCAACTCCGCCTGCGCCAGCACGACGCAGGCGATCGCGATCGCGCAGGACTGGATCAACGCCGGTCGCTGCCGTCGGGTCATCGTCATTTCTGGTGACGACGCCACCTCCGAGCACCTGATGGAGTGGATCGGCTCGGGCTTCCTCGCCTCCGGCGCGGCAGCCACCGATGACGTGGTGGAGAACGCCGCGCTCCCCTTCGACAACCGTCGGCACGGTATGATCATCGGGATGGGCGCCGCCGCACTGGTGGTCGAGGCGGCGGAGGCAGCCCGCGAACGCGGCATCCAGCCGATCGCGGAGATCCTGGGTTCGGTCACGGCCAACAGCGCCTTCCACGGCAGTCGGCTCGACATCGAGCACATCTCCGGCGTCATGGAGGACGTGGTCAGCCAGGCCGAGGCGCGCGGCGTTCGGCGGCACGACATCGCCCCCGAGACGGTCTTCGTCTCGCACGAGACCTACACCCCGGCTCGCGGGGGCAGCGCGGCCGCTGAGATCAACGCGTTGCGCAGCGTGTTCGGCGCCGACGCGGACCGCATCGTGATTGCGAACACGAAGGGCTTCACCGGGCACCCGATGGCAGTCGGCGTCGAGGACATCACCGCCGTCAAGATGCTTGAGACCGGGATCATCCCGCCCATCCCGAACTTCAAGGAGATCGATCCCGCGTTGGGTGCGCTCAACCTGTCCAAGGGTGGTGCCTACCCGGTGCAGTACGCGCTGCGGCTCGCCGCCGGCTTCGGGTCCCAGATCAGCATGGCGTTGTTCCGCTGGACGCCGATGCCGGACCGGGCTCGCCGTAGCCCGGAGAACCTGGGTTACCTCTACCGGATCATCGATGCGGCGGCCTGGCAGGACTGGCTCACCCGGATGACCGGGTACCCGGACGCCCAGCTCGAGGTCGTCCAGCGTCGGCTGCGCGTGGCCGACGTCGGCGCGCCGGTTCGCAAGGCGGAGCCAGCACGGATTGCCGCCACGGCCGCGGTGCCGACGGCGTCCGTGCCGGCGAGCGAGGCGGTCGACGAGCTGCCGACGCCGCTCGCGCCCACCGTCCCGGCCCCGGTCCCAGCGCAGGCCCCGGCCCCCGCCCCGGCTCCGGTGCCCGTCGCGACGGCGGCCCCGGCGGCGGTGGCCGATCCGGTGACGGACAAGGTGCTGGCAGTCGTCGCCGAGGTGACCGGCTACCCCGAGGACATGTTGGCGCTCGAGCTCGACCTCGAAGCCGACCTGGGGGTGGACACGGTCAAGCAGGCGGAGGTGTTCGCCACCATCCGGGAGACCTTCGGCATCGAGCGCGACGAGAACCTCAAGCTGCGCGACTACCCGACGCTCGAGGCCGTGATCGGCTTCGTCCGGGACCGGGCCGGCATTCCGGCGCCATCGCCCGCGCCAGTTGCGCCCGCGCCAGTTGCGGTCGCGCCGGCACCGGTGTCGACGCCTGCTCCATCCGCGGCGCCGGCCGCCCCGGTGGCCGCCCCGGTGGCCGACCCGGTGACCGATAAGGTGCTGTCGGTGGTGTCCGAGGTCACCGGCTACCCGGAGGACATGCTCGACCTCGAGCTGGACCTGGAGGCCGACCTCGGGGTGGACACGGTCAAGCAGGCCGAGGTGTTCGCCACCATCCGGGAGACCTTCGGCATCGAGCGTGACGAGAACCTCAAGCTGCGCGACTACCCGACGCTGCAGGCTGTGATCGGCTTCGTCCGGGACCGGGCCGGCATCCCGGCGCCATCGGCAGCACCCGCGGCTGCTCCGGCCGTCCCGGTGCAGGCGTCCGCTCCAGCTCCGGCGCCGACTTCCGTTCCGGCGGCTCCCGTCGCTGACTCAGTGACCGAGACGGTGCTGTCCGTTGTCGCCGAGGTGACCGGCTACCCGCAGGACATGCTCGACCTCGAGCTCGACCTCGAGGCCGACCTGGGGGTGGACACGGTCAAGCAGGCCGAGGTGTTCGCCACCATCCGGGAGACCTTCGGGATCGAGCGCGACGAGAACCTCAAGCTGCGCGACTACCCGACCCTGGCCGCGGTCATCGGTTTCGTCCGCGACCGCGCCGGCATCCCGGCGCCGTCGGCCGCGGTTTCGGATGGCGCAACCGCGGCCCCCGACGGCGCAGCCGTGGGCGACCCGATGCTGGAGCGGGCTGTGCCGGCTGCTGGATCCGTGGAGGCGCCGGCGGCACCAGCCCCGGTGGCGGCCGAGGACCCGGTCGTGGCCAAGGTGCTCGAAGTCGTGGCCGACAAGACCGGCTACCCGCCGGAGATGCTCGACCTCGACCTCGACCTGGAGGCCGACCTCGGCGTCGACACCGTCAAGCAGGCCGAGGTGTTCGCCACCATCCGAGAGCACTTCGGGATCGAGCGCGACGAGAACCTCAAGCTGCGCGACTACCCGACCCTGGCCGCGGTGATCGGCTTTGTCCGGGACCGGGCGCACCTCGAGCCGCCGGCCACGCCGGCCGGCTCCAAGGGTCAGGTGGCGGCGGAGGCTGCGGTCGCGGCCCCGGAGCCCGAGGCGCCTGCGGCCATGCGCATCGTCGGCAGTATCGAGGCGGCCGACCGGGTGCCGCGCCGAGTGCCGGTGTCGGTGCTTCGGCCGCCGCTCGGCCTGACCAAGTCCACCGGCGTCTCGTTGAGCAACGGCGCCCGGGTCGTCGTGGCCGCGGACAAGGGCGGTGTGGCCGACGCACTGATCAAGCGTCTGCGCAAGCTCGACGTACAGGTGCTCAGCCTGGACGTGACGGCCGACAACGACGCGATCGACGAGCAGCTGGGTGCGTGGCTGGCCGACGGTCCGGTGACCGGCGTCTACTGGCTCCCCGGCCTGGACGAGGCCGGCCCGGTGGAGGCCATGGACCTGCCGACGTGGCGCGAGGCCTTGCGCCGCCGGGTCAAGGCCCTGTACACCACCATGCGCAAGCTCTACGACGGCAACCCGTTCCTGGTTTCCGCCACCCGGCTCGGGGGGCGTCACGGGTACGACGAGCGCGGTGCGCTCAACCCGCTCGGTGGGGCCGTCACCGGCTTCACCAAGTCCTACAAGCGGGAGAAGGCCGACGTCCTGGTCAAGGCCGTCGACTTTGAGGCCGGCCGGAAGACCGCCGTACTCGCCGACCGGCTGGTCGACGAGACGCTGGCCGACCCCGGCTGCGTCGAGGTCGGGTACGCCGACAACCAGCGCTGGACGGTCTCCTTCGAGGAGCGGCCGGCGGCTGACGGCAACCCCGGCATGGAGCTCGGCCCGGAGACCGTATTTGTGATCACCGGGGCGGCCGGCAGCATCGTCTCGGCGATCATCGCCGACCTCGCCAATGCGGCCGCTGGCGGGGTGTTCCACCTGCTTGACCTCACCCCTGAGCCGGATCCCGCGAACGACGACCTGCGGATGTTCACCCGCGACCACGACGGCCTCAAGGCGCGCATCATCGAGCGCCGCAAGGCCGCCGGCGAGCGGGTTACGCCGGTGATGGTCGAGCGCGAGCTGGCCGGGATCGAGCGTGGCGCGGCCGCGCTGGCCGCCATCGAGTCGGTGCAGTCCGCCGGCGGTACGGCGCGCTACCACAGCGTCGACCTGACCAACGCTGACGCCGTCGGCGCGGTGGGGGCCGAGATCGCCCAGTCCAGCGGCCGGGTCGACGTACTGGTGCACGCGGCCGGGATCGAGATCAGCCGCAATTTGCCGGACAAGGAGCCGCGCGAGTACAACCTGGTGTTCGACGTCAAGAGCGACGGTTGGTTCAACCTGATGCACGCCATCGGCTCCATGCCGCTGGGGGCGACGGTGGGCTTCAGCTCGGTGGCCGGTCGGTTCGGCAACCTGGGCCAAACCGACTACTCGGCGGCGAACGACTTGCTGTGCAAGCTGGCCTCCAGCATGCGCAACAACCGGCCGGAGACCCGTGGCATCGCGATCGACTGGACGGCGTGGGGTGGCATCGGGATGGCCACCCGCGGCTCCATCCCGAAGATCATGGAGGCCGCCGGCATCGACGTGCTGCCGCCGGAGGCTGGCGTCGCGACCGTGCGCCGCGAGCTCACCGCGGGCGGTACCCGCGGGGAGATCGTCGTCGCCGGACGCCTCGGGATGATGGGCACGGAGTTCGACCCGACCGGCGGCCTGGACGTGGAGAAGATCGACGTCTCCACCAGCGGTCCGATGGTCGGCCGGGTGGTCGAGATGGGCATCCACAGTGGCCTGACGGTGGAGACCACGCTCGACCCGGTGGAGCAGAAGTTCCTCGACGACCACCGCATCGACGGCACCCCGGTGCTGCCGGGTGTCATGGGGGTCGAAGCCTTCGGCGAGGTCGCCCGGCTGCTGTGGCCGGACCGGCACGTCACCGCGGTGGAGAACGTCCAATACCGCGAGCCGGTCAAGTTCTACCGGGACCAGCCGCGCACATTGACCGTCTCGGCCCGCTTCCGGGCCGACGGTGACGACGTGGTGGCCGCCTGCCGGCTGACTGCGAGCCGGACGCTGCCCAACCGGCCAGAGCCGCAGGTCACGACGCACTTCCTTGCCGACGTGCGGTTGTCCACTGCGCCACTGCCGGCCGACTCCGCCGAGAAGCCAGGGGAGGCACCGGACAGCGCCGTGGCAGCTGAGGACATCTACCAGATCTACTTCCACGGGCCGGCGTTCCAGGTCCTGGAGAAGGCCTGGGGAGCCGGGGAAGGCGTCGACGGTCTGTTCGCGAGCAACTTGCCCGCGGGGCACGTGCCCACCGAGCGCCCGTTGGTGATGGCACCGCGATTGATCGAGCTGTGCTTCCAGACCGCCGGCGTGTATGAGATCGGTACGACGGGCCGGATGGCACTGCCGTTGCACATCGACCGGGTCGTCGTGCCGCGGCAGCCGAAGTCGACGGTGGCTCCGCTGGTAGCCCAGGTGGTGCCGCGCGACGGCGGGTTCGACGCCCGGGTGGTGGACGCCGCTGGGCACGTGATCATCCGGCTGGAGAACTACCGGACGGTTGTGCTGCCGGCACCGATCGACGCCGACCGGCTGGCTCCGCTGCAGCAGGCGATGGCGACCGGTGACTCCACCGTGATCGACGTCAGCGATGGGGACGTGCCCGCGGAAGCCCCCGAGTTCGACGGTGGCCAGCCGGTGGCGGCCGACGGCGAGGTGGCCGACTCCGACGGCGCGCAGGTGCCCGGGTCGAACGGGTCGGAGCCGGTGGACCAGCCGGTAGCCGAGGACGGAGCCGAGCAACAGGGCGAGGGCGAGCCGGTGGTGGCGGAGGCCACGAGCGAGTCGTAACCGACGCGCAAGCAGCCGGCCCCGGGGCGGTGACCAGCAAGTCGGTCACCGCCCCGGGGCTTTGGGTGGTGCCGCAGCCGCTGGCTCGCGAAGGCAGCACGACGCGACACGCCGTACGGCGATGCCGTAGCCGGGTGAAGCTGTGGGCGCAGCTCGTCAGGTTCGGCCCCGGCCCCGACCCCGCCCCCGGCGCCCGCCCCGGCTCAGGCCGGCGGCAGCGGCGGCCCGATCGGCGCTTCGCGTGGTTGCGCCGTCGTCAATCGCGGCGGGTCGTCCAGCGACCCCGGGGGAGCCAGCTCTCGGTCCGTCACCACGCTCAACACGAAGGCGCCGTAGCGCCGCCACCAGCCCGGATACACCGGACCCTCGGTGGCCGTGACGTGCAGTTGGTGCCAGCCGGCCTGCGCCGCGTCGTCCAGGGTGACCGCCACCGAGCGGGTGTCGCGGCGCAGCCCGGTCTTGAGCACCTTGAGGGCACTCTCCTTGGCTGACCACGTGAGGTTGGCCAGGACGTCGCGCTCGACTCCGGTGACCGCGTTGACGACCGCCTGTTCGGTCGGGGTGAGCCAGTCGGCGACGAACGCGGCGCTGCGGGGTTCGACCAGCTCCAGGTCGCAACCGAACGCAGCCATGCCGGTGCTCACGGTGCTCACCGCCCACCCGGAACGATCGGTGAGCGATACCCGGACCGGCGCCGGAGCACCGTCGAGGTACGCCACCGGCGCGCCCCCCGGCACGGTGCGGACCTCCACCCGTCCCAGCGCGTCCGGGTCGAGCGGCAGTCCGAGCATCATCGCCACCGACGTCTTGCCAGCCCAGCGCCGCAGCCGGTACTCCGCCCGCCGCTTGGGGAAGCGCATCGTCGCCAGCCGCGCCGCCTCGAACGGACCCAGCCAGTCGTCGAAAGTCGGTACGTCGTCCAGGCCGCGCGCCAACCAGTCCAGCCGCATGGGTCCGCATTGTCGTGCCACCGGGTTCCGGCTGGCGTGCCCGCCCCGTGCCAGAATGCCTCGACGTCGCAGTGCCCGGGTGGACAACACCGTTGGGGGAAACGCCCGACTCGGGTCGATGTCGCCAGCCGGAGTAGCTCAGTGGTAGAGCAATCGCCTCGTAAGCGATAGGTCGCGAGTTCAATCCTCGCCTCCGGCTCACAGTGCGATCGCCGTTGTCGCCGTTGTCGCGGATCTCGGCAGGAAACGCCGCGTGACTGTCCGCGTGCTCAATGTCACCAAATTGGCCGTGACTGGCTACATTGATCTATCTCTGGCCGACAGGCCGTTCCTGAGCCGAGCGGGAGCGCCCGTGCTCCACCACCCCATGCGAACGTTGGCCACCGTCATGGCCGAGTCGCTCCTGGCCGCACTGGTGCTAGCCGCGGTGCCGGTCGGACCGGCTGCTGCCGAGCCAGCTGGCGTGCCCAGCCAACAGGACGTCACTGCCGCTCGCACCCTGGCGGCGCTGGCGGCCGACGAGGTCGGTCGGGCCCAGGCCACGTTGGCCGCGGCGGACTCTCGGATGCGCCAGCTTGCCGACGAAGCGGAAGCGGTGGTCGAGAGCTACAACGCTGCCCGGGTGCGGCTCGCGCGAGCCACCGAAACGTCGACCGCCGCGACTGCTGAGCTCGCCGCAGCCGATGCCGCGGTGGCGCAGGCGCAGCGGGACACCGCCGCCTTCGTGGCGTCGACCTACCGCACCGGCGGTGACGTGGCTCGGATCACCGCCCTGCTCAGCAGCGGCGGCCCCGCGACGTACCTGCAACAGGTCGGCGCCCTCGACGTGATCTCCCATCGCGAGGCGGCCGCGCTGGACCTACTGGCCAACGCTCGGATCGCCCGCCACCTCGCGCAGCAGCGGGCGCTGCGTACCATGACCGCCGAGCAGGACGCAGCGGCGACGGCAGCTGTGGCCAAGACTCGGGTCGAGGCATCGGTCGCCGACCAGGGTCGCCAACTCGCCGACCTCGCCGGACAGCGCCAACAGCTGGAGCAGCAACTGGCGCAGGCCCAGGTGCGGGCCGATGCCGTCGCCCGCAGTCGAGAGGACGGACTGGCCCGGCTTCGGGCCGAAGCCGAGGCCCAGGCGCAAGCTCGGGCCCAGGCCCAGGCGCAAGTCCCAGCCCAGGCCCCGGCGGCGACGGTGGTAGCCCAGCCGGGATCGGGAGCTGCGGTTGCACCGGGGTCGGCGAGCGCTGCTCGGTCCGTCGGCGCCGGCGTCAGCCCGTCGGCAGGCACCGGCGGAGTCCGCAGTGGCGGCTCTAGCTCGCCGACGGCCCAGCAGGGGGCGGTCGCCGTTCAGTACGCCTCCGCCCAGCTCGGCAAGCCTTACATCTGGGGCGCCGAGGGCCCGGGCACGTTCGACTGCTCCGGTCTGACCATGCGGGCCTGGGGGCAGGCCGGGGTGTCGATCGACCACTGGACCGGGAGCCAGTGGGTGGAGGGCACGCGGGTCGGCCGGGACGCGCTGCGGCCCGGTGACCTGCTGTTCTTCGCCACCAACACGTCAAACCCGGACACCATCCACCACGTCGCCATCTACATCGGCGACGGGAAGATGATCCATGCTCCGCAGACCGGAGACGTCGTCAAGATCTCGCCCATCGGCCGCTCTGACTTCATTGGTGCCGTCCGGCCCTGACGGCCGGAGCATGCAGCGTGACCGCACGGCTAGGGCGGCTAGGGGCATCCCGTCCGGCTGCTGGCCGCGACCTGCCGGCGGTTGTTAGCCGGCCGTTGCCTCCGCGCTCCCGCCGGCACCGCCGTCCTCAGCACCGGCGACCGATGCGCGCAGCCGGTGCCGCGACTTCTCGATTTCGCGCTCGGCGTCCACCCGACCCACCCAGGTGGCCCCTTCCACCGACTTGCCAGGCTCAAGGTCCTTGTAGACCTCGAAGAAGTGCTGGATCTCCAGCTTCTCGAACTCCGGTAGGTGTCGGAGGTCCTGCAGATGCTCCATTCGCGGGTCGCCGCTCGGCACACAGATGACCTTGTCGTCCCCGCCAGCCTCGTCGGTCATCCGGAACATCCCGATCGCCCGGCAGTTGATCAGACAGCCGGGAAAGGTCGGCTCCTCGACCAGCACCAGCGCGTCGAGCGGATCACCGTCCTCGCCGAGGGTCTCCTCGACGAAGCCGTAGTCCGCCGGGTACCGGGTCGAGGTAAAGAGCATCCGGTCCAGCCGGATCCGGTGGGTGTGGTGATCCATCTCGTACTTGTTGCGCTGCCCCTTCGGGATCTCGATCGTGACGTCGAAATGCACCTGAGCTCCTCCCGGTCGCGGGCGGACGGCATGCAGCGCTTGCCGTCAGCGTTAGTGTCGCCGAAACGGCGCCAGCCAGTACGGCGTGCACCGTGCATCCGCAAGATGACGAACCTGGGAGGCCGCGGCGTGCGGGCATCCCGGCCCATCCTGCCGGCCAGCCTGGCCGCCCTTGTCGTGGTTGTCGCCGTGGGCGCGGTGGCTGTGCGCCATAACCGGGACGCGCAGCGGACGACGGCACGGTCAGCCGCGGTTCGCTCTCCCGCCGCGGTCCCGGCACCGAGCCCGCCCCCGCTGCTGCTGCCCGAAGTGACCGATGGCCACCCGGCGCCGACACCTGCCGGGTTGGCGGCCGCCCTCGCCCCGCCGCTCGCCGACCCGGCCCTGGGCTCGCACGTCGCGGCGACGGTGGTCGACGCCGTCGGCGCCGGCCCGTTGCTGGACCAGCGTGCGGACGAGCCGATGGCGCCCGCCTCCACCGCGAAGCTGGTGACCGCGGCGGCGGCCCTGCTCATTCTCGGCCCGGATACCCGGCTGGTCACCCGGGTGGTCGCCGGAGCCACTTCCGAGGAGCTGGTGCTCGTCGGTGGCGGTGACCCAACCCTGGTCGACGCGCGACCGCCGCCGGGTTACCCACCGGCCCCCTCGGTCGGGAACCTGGCCGCGGCCGTCGCCGGGGCCGGGGTGACGCGCGTCAGCCGGGTGGTGGTGGACGCGGGCCTGTTCGCCGAACCCCGAACCGCGCCGGGGTGGCGGCCCATGTATGTCGCCCTGGGCAACGTCGCCCCGGTGACCGCGCTGATGGTGGACGGCGGGCGCAGTCGGCCGGACCGCGACCCGCGGGACCCCGACCCCGATCTGCTCGCCGGTCGAGCACTGCTGGCCGCGCTCGGCCAGCGCGGCGTCGCGGTGAGCGGGGCCACAGTCGCCCGCGGCAGCGCCCTGCCGCAGTCCCGCGAGCTGGCGGCGGTCTCCTCGGCGCCGGTGCCCGCCCTGGTGGAGCGGATGCTGCGAACCAGCGACAACGACGTGGCTGAAGCGTTGACCCGCCACATCGCCCTGCGGCTGGGTGCACCGGCCACCTTTGCCGGTGGGGTCGAGGCCATCCGCCGCGCGGTGGCACCGCTCGGCGTACCGGCGGGTGCGGTGGCCTTGGTCGACGGCAGTGGCCTGTCCCGCGATGACCGGCTGGCGCCCAGCACGGTGGTCCGGCTGTTGGTGCTGGCTGCGGCCCCCGACCATCCCGAGCTGCGGCCACTGCTGACCGGCCTGCCGGTCGCGGGCTTCGCCGGCACGCTGGCCGACCGGTTCCGCACCGGGCCGTCTGCCCCGGCCGCCGGGGTGGTCCGGGCCAAGACCGGCACCCTGGAAGACGTCAGCGCGCTCGCCGGGGTGGTGGTGGACGCCGACGGCCGGCTGTTGGCCTTCAACATCACGGCGGACGCCGTCCCGGTGGGTCGGGTGAGTCCGGCCGAGGCGGCGCTCGACCGGACGGCCGCCGTGCTCGCCGGATGCGGCTGCCGCTGAGGTCCGGGCTAGGCTGGGGCAGATGAGTGCCGAGATGGTCGACTGGGATCTGGCGGTCGCCACCGCGCGCCGACTCGTGTCGCCGGGACCCCAGGTCAGCGCCGCCGACGCCGCCGCGGTGGTGGCCGAGCTGCGGCAGCTCAGCATTGAGGCGGACGGGCACGTCCGGCGGTTCACCGGCCTGGCGTCCCCGCCGGACGCCCCACCGGTCGCCGTCGTCGACCGCAATGGCTGGGTGACCAGCAACGTTCAAGGCTTCCGGGTGGCCCTCAGCCCGGTGATCGACAAGTTGCGCGGCGACCGGCCGGCGGCTGCGTTCCGCGGTCCGGCCGCGGCGGCGGGACGCCGAATCACCGGAGTCCAGATCGGCCTGCTGTTGTCCTTCCTGGCCTCCAAGGTGCTCGGCCAGTACGAGGTGTTCCTGCCGGCCGAGGCCGGCTCGGGTCGGCTCTCCCTGGTCGCCCCCAACATCGTGGCCACCGAGCGGGCGCTGGACGTGAACCCGCACGACTTTCGGCTCTGGGTCTGCTTGCACGAGGTGACCCACCGCACCCAGTTCACCGCGGTGCCGTGGCTCAAGGAGCACGTCGAGTCCGAGCTGCGCGCGTTCGTCGACGCCAGTGAGCTCGACCCCGCAGCGCTGCTGGCCCGACTGCGGGGCGCGCTCGGCGGCCTGGTCGACGCCGTTCGCGGTCGCGGTGACCTGAGCGTCATCGAGTTGGTGCAGACCCCGGGGCAACGCGTCGTACTCGACCGCTTGCAGGCGTTCATGAGCCTGGTGGAAGGGCACGCGGAGTATGTCATGGACGGGGTCGGTCCGGACGTCATCCCGACGCTGTCGGTCATTCGTCGCCGCTTCGACCAGCGCCGCGGTGGCGTCGGCCCCGTGGACCGGATGCTGCGGCGGCTGCTCGGTCTGGATTTGAAGATGCGCCAGTACGCCGAGGGAGCCCGGTTCGTGCGAGCGGTGGTCGACCGGGTCGGCATGGACGGGTTCAACCGGGTGTGGTCCGCGCCGGAGACCCTGCCCACCCGAGCCGAGATCGGTGATGCCGGCGCCTGGATCGACCGGGTGCACGGCGCGGCGGCGGCCACCCCCGCCGGCTGAGCCCGGATGGGCCCGGTTCCGGTCGTCGCCGCCATACGTCGCGCCGTCCGGGAGCAGATCGACGACCTGGAGCCCGGGGCGCTGGTCCTGGCGGCCTGCAGTGGCGGCGCGGACTCCCTCGCCCTGGCGGCGGCCCTCGCGGTCGAGGCCCCGCGCCGACGGCTGCTGGCCGGGGCGATCACCGTCGACCACGGGTTGACCGCAGACTCCGCCCAGCAGGCCGCCCGGGTGCTGACCCAGGTCCGCGAGCTCGGCCTCGTCGTGGCCGAGTCCGTCCGAGTCACCGTTGCCGGCCCCGGCGGACCGGAGGCGGCTGCCCGCCGAGCGCGCTACGCCGCGCTGGAGTCCGCCGCCGTCCGGCTGGGCGCGGTCGCCGTCCTGCTCGGCCACACCCGCGATGACCAGGCGGAGACCGTGCTGCTCGGCCTGGCCCGCGGCGCCGGCGCCCGCTCGTTGGCCGGGATGCCCACCCGGCGCGGTCCGCTTCGGCGCCCGCTGCTGGAGCTGTCGCGGGCGACCACGGTCGCCGCCTGCGCGGCCGAGGGGCTGCAAGCTTGGTTCGACCCACACAATGGCGACCCCGCGTACGCCCGGGTGCGGGTCCGCCAGCGCGCCCTGCCGGTGCTGGAGGAGACGCTGGGACCCGGCGTCACCGCGGCGCTGGCCCGCACCGCCGACCTGCTGCGCGCCGACGCCGACGCCCTGGACGCGATCGCTGCCGACGCTCACCGGCAGGCACTGGCCGTCGACGGCAGCCTGGACGTGGCGGTCCTGGCGCGGCTGCCGACGGCCGTGCGCACTCGGGTGCTGCGGGCCGCCGCGCTGGCGGCTGGTTCTCCCGGTGGGGCGTTGTCCGCCGTCCATGTCAGTGCCCTGGACGCGCTGGTCACGGATTGGCACGGACAGCAGGCGGTGGCGCTGCCCGGAAGTTTGGCCGGCGTCCGGCGGTCTGGCAGGCTCCACATCAGCGAGCCGACGGGACGGGAGTTGGGGTTGTTTTACGAAGCCGACATCTCCTCCGTTGTGGTGTCCGCCGAGCAGATCCAAGACAAGCTCGAGGAGTTGGCTGCCGCCATCGACGCCGACTACGCCGGCCGCGAGGTGCTGTTGGTCGGCGTCCTCAAGGGCGCGGTCATGGTCATGGCCGACCTGGCGCGAAAGCTCACGGTTCCGGTCACGATGGACTTCATGGCCGTCTCGTCGTACGGCTCGGCGACGTCGTCCTCCGGCGTGGTGCGGATTCTCAAGGACCTTGACCGGGACATCGCCGGCCAGCACGTCTTGATCGTCGAGGACATTATCGACTCCGGCCTGACGTTGTCCTGGCTGCTGCGCAACGTGCGCTCCCGCGGACCGGCGTCGGTCGAGATCTGCGCGCTGCTGCGTAAGCGCGAGGCCGCGCAGACCGACTTGGACATTCGCTACGTCGGGTTCGACATCCCCAGCGAGTTCGTCGTGGGCTACGGCCTGGACTACGCCGAGCGCTACCGCACGCTGCCGTTTGTCGGGTTGTTGCGGCCGCACGTCTACGCCGGGTGATCTCCGAAAGTCGGGCCGGCCGGCGCCTGGAACACTGGTCCAACGGCGAGCGTTGTGCGCGTCGTACACCAGATTGGTGGGCACCGACGACGCTGCGGGCGCTTGAGTCCCGGTGTACCGTTCGAAGCCGCGACGGACGGTAGCCGGACGGACCGGTCGCCCGAGCGGGCAAGTAGTCGGCGGGCAAAACAGTGGCAGGAGGGACGGGCCGCCGAGGCGGCCCGATTCGATGGACGTAAAGCGTTACTTTCGCGGGCCGCTGGTGTGGGTGGCGCTCGTCGTGCTGGTGGTTGTGGCCTACACCGGGCTGTTCCACTCTGACGGCGGCTACAAGAAGGTGTCCACCTCTGAGGTCGTCACCGCCATTAACTCGGGCAACGTCGACCCGTTGGCGAAGTTGGACAACGTGCTGTTGGACAAAGAACAGCGGGTCGAGCTGCGGCTGAAGTCCGGCGACAAGATCAGCGCGTCCTTTCTTCCGGACCAAGGCGTCCAGCTGGCCAACAGGCTCAACGACGCCTCGGTCCGGTACGACGTCAAGGTCACCCGCGACAATGTCTTGCTGAGTCTGCTGATCAGCCTGCTGCCGATCGGCATCGTGGTCCTGCTGCTCTTCTTTTTCATGAACCAGATGCAGGGCGGCGGCAACAGGGTCATGAACTTCGGCAAGTCCAAGGCCAAGCTGGTGGCCAAGGACACCCCGAAGACCACCTTCGCCGACGTGGCCGGGGCTGACGAGGCGATCGAGGAGCTCCAGGAGATCAAGGAGTTTCTGGAGAACCCGGCCAAGTTCCAGGCGATCGGCGCCAAGATCCCTAAGGGCGTTTTGCTCTACGGGCCGCCGGGCACCGGCAAGACGCTGCTCGCCCGAGCCGTCGCCGGTGAGGCCGGGGTGCCGTTCTACGCGATCTCTGGCTCCGACTTCGTGGAGATGTTCGTCGGCGTGGGCGCATCCCGGGTGCGCGACCTGTTCGAGCAGGCGAAGAACAACGCTCCCGCCATCATCTTCGTGGACGAGATCGACGCGGTCGGTCGCCACCGCGGCGCCGGGCTTGGGGGCGGCCACGACGAGCGTGAGCAGACGTTGAACCAGCTGCTGGTCGAGATGGACGGCTTCGACGTCAAGGGCGGGGTCATCCTGATCGCCGCGACCAACCGGCCCGACATCCTCGACCCCGCGCTGCTGCGCCCGGGCCGCTTCGACCGGCAGATCGTCGTGGATCGGCCGGATCTGATCGGCCGCAAGGCAATCTTGGCCGTGCACGCCAAGGGCAAGCCCATGGAGCGGGACGTCGACCTGGAGGTCATCGCCCGGCGTACCCCCGGCTTCACCGGCGCCGACCTGGCGAACACCATCAACGAGGCGGCGCTGCTCACCGCCCGCCAGGGTGGCAAGGAGATCACCACGGCGACGCTGGAGGAGAGCATCGACCGGGTCATGGCCGGTCCGGAGCGCAAGTCCCGGGCGATGTCGGAGAAGGAAAAGAAGATCATCGCCTACCACGAGGGCGGCCACGCCCTGGTGGCGCACGCGCTGCCCAACAGCGACCCGGTGCACAAGGTCACGATCCTTCCCCGCGGCCGGGCGCTGGGCTACACCATGACCCTGCCGGTGGAGGACAAGTTCCTCGTCACTCGCTCGGAGATGATCGACCAGCTGGCCATGCTGCTCGGCGGGCGCACCGCGGAGGAGATGGTGTTCCACGAGCCGACAACTGGGGCCTCGAATGACATCGAGAAGGCCACCGGGATCGCTCGGGCCATGGTCACCGAGTACGGCATGAGCGACAAGCTGGGCGCGCTGAAGTTCGGCCAGGGCGGTGGCGAGGTCTTCCTCGGCCGTGACGTGGGCCACCAGCGCGACTACTCGGAGGAGGTCGCCGCCGAGATCGACGCGGAGGTCCGCGGTCTGATCGAAGCGGCGCACGACGAGGCCTGGGAGATTCTGGTCGAGTTCCGCGGCGTGCTCGACGAGCTGGTGCTGCGGCTGATGGACAAGGAGACCATCGGCAAGGACGAGGTCAGCGAGATCTTCGCCGTGATCGACAAGCGCCCCAGCCGCGGGTCCTACATCGGGTTTGGCAAGCGGTTGCCGTCGACCGAACCCCCCGTGCTCACGCCGCGCGAGCTCGCTCTGCTGGCGCCCGAGGACCTGGCTGCATTGTCCCGCGCTGGTCGGAACGGCGGCGCGCTGGGCAACGGCAGGGCGGCTGGCACCGGCAGCGGCACCACCGGCAGCGGCACCACCAGTGGCGATCAGGGCGGCGGTTCGCACCCGGCGTGACGGTCTCGTCGGTCGAGGGCGTCTCGCCGGAGCCGGGTAGCCCGTCCCGCTCGTTCGACGGCGCCCGGGTCGAGGCCGCGGTGCGCGAGCTGTTGACCGCGATCGGCGACGACCCAGGACGGGACGGCCTGCGCGGCACGCCGGCCCGGGTCGCGCGCGCCTATGCCGAGGCGTTCTCCGGTCTAGGGGTTGACCCCGGAACCGTGTTGACGTCGGTGTTTGCCGAGGGGCACGACGAAATGGTGATCGTCAAGGACATCGGGCTGTTCAGCTACTGCGAGCACCATCTCGTGCCCTTCCACGGCGCCGCTCACGTCGGCTACATCCCGGGCGAGCACGGGCAGATCACCGGCTTGTCCAAGATCGCCCGCTTGGTCGACCTCTACGCCAAGCGCCCGCAGGTGCAGGAGCGGCTGACCAGCCAGGTCGCCGACACCCTGCAAGAGCGGCTGCGGCCCCGCGGCGTGATCGTTGTCATCGAAGCCGAGCACCTGTGCATGTCGATGCGGGGCGTGCGCAAGCCGGGATCGCGCACGGTGACGTCCGCGGTCCGGGGACAACTGCGTTCGTCGGCGACCCGGGCCGAGGCGCTGAGCCTTATTCTCGGCAGGTGACCATCGGCTCGGATGGGGACATTGCCGCGCGCCCCGAGAGCACGCGAACTTCAGGGGTCGGCGTACCCGGCGCTACTGCGGCAGAGTGCGAGCCGGTAGGCGCAGGTGCCCGGGGTCGACGCCGCGCCCGGGCCAGCAAACTTGGTGACGCCGCCGCGAACGGCACCCCCGGTGTCGAGGGTGCCCAGCCAGCCCAGGCAGCCGGCACCGAGACTTTGCGCCGGCCGCCGGTCGAGCCCTCGCGCCGGCTCACCGCCGGGCCGGCGACCGCAGGTGTTCATCGCCCCGGCGCGCCGGCGGCCCGCGAACGGGCCGAGCGCCATCTGGTCGCCGGTGCGCCGCTGGCCCAAGCGCGCCCGCGGCGCCGGTGGGTGCCGGTCGTCGCCGCGCTGTTGACCGCCCTGGTTGGGATGATCAACCTGGTCAGCGCGCTGACCCCGGGCGTCCGGGACCGGGTGCGCGTGGTGACGCAGTTCCTGCCCGGCACGTTCACCCACGCCGCGCTGGCAGCCACGGCCGCCTCCGGAATCCTCCTGCTGCTGCTTGCCCGCAGCTTGCGGCGTCGAAAGCAACGGGCCTGGCGGTTCGTCGTCGCCCTGCTGGCCGCGAGCGTGGTGTTGCACGTCGTCAAGGGCTTGGACGTGGAGGAGGCCACGGTCGCCGGCGTCCTGCTCGTCGGCCTGGTGGCCGGTCGCCGCGAGTTCTACGCCAGGGGAGACCCAACTACCCGGTGGCGCGCGCTGTGGGTGTTTTTTCTCCTGTTCCTGATCAGCGTGGCGGTCGGCTTCGCGCTGATCGAGGTTCGGTCGAGCCGGATTGCCGGACCGCACTCCGCTTCCGCGATCCTCCAGCATGTCTTGTGGGGTCTGGTCGGTGTGGCTGGACCGCTGCACTGGACGTCGGAGCGCGTTGAAGACATCGTCAACCAGACGTTGCTTGGTCTCGGCGTGCTGACCGCACTCGTCAGCGGCTATCTGGCACTGCGTCCACCGGAGCCCCGGCCGCGACTGGAGCCCGAGGACGAGTCGCGGATGCGGGCTCTGCTCGCCCAGCACGGGCAGCGCGACTCGCTTGGCTACTTCGCCCTGCGGCGGGACAAGAGCGTGGTGTGGTCCCCGACCGGGAAGTCCTGCATCGCCTACCGGGTGCTATCGGGGGTCATGCTGGCCAGCGGAGATCCGCTGGGTGACCCGGAAGCGTGGCCGGGCGCCATCGCCCGCTTCCTGGAGATCGCCGACGAGCACGCCTGGGTGCCTGCGGTCATGGGCTGCAGCGAGCCGGCCGGCATCGCCTGGGCGCGGGCCGGCCTCAACGCCCTGGAGATCGGCGACGAGGCCGTCGTGGAAGTCGGCGAGTTCAGCCTGGCCGGGCGGGCGATGCGCAATGTCCGGCAGGCTTTCGGCCGCGTGGAGCGGGCCGGCTACACCTGCGACGTACGACGGGTGCGCGACATTTCCGCAACCGAGATCGCCGAGCTGCGCAAGCAGGCGGATGCCTGGCGCGGTGCGCAGACCGAGCGCGGCTTCTCCATGGCGCTTAGCCGGTTTGGCGACCCGACCGACGGTGACTGCGTGGCCGTGCTGGCCAGCCAGGATGGTCAGCTGCGGGCGTTCCTGCACTTCGTGCCCTGGGGGCCCGACGGGCTGTCCCTGGACCTGATGCGCCGGGACAAGGCCGCCGACAACGGGCTCAATGAGTACCTGATCGTTAACGCCCTGCAGGCGGCGCCGCGGCTCGGGGTGACTCGGTTGTCCCTGAACTTCGCCGTCTTCCGGTCGGCGCTGGAGCGCGGTGAACGGCTCGGCGCCGGTCCGATCCTGCGGACCTGGCGCAAGCTGCTGTTGTTCGCCTCCCGGTGGTTCCAGATCGAAAGCCTCTACCGCTTCAACGCCAAGTTCCGCCCGGTCTGGCAGCCTCGGTTCGTGTGCTACCCGACGGCTGGCGACCTCCCGCGGATCGCGGTCGCCGCGTTGGAAGCCGAGGCGTTCCTGGTCTGGCCGACCTTCACGTTGCGGCGCGCGCGCCAGGTGCTCCGCCTCCGTGCGGCCTAGGGCACCGGTGTCCGAGGCCGGTGGGTCGCTGCCGCCGTACCCCGTCCGCGGGCTGCCGCCGGCGGGTCGGTGTCGAGTGATGGGGGTGCTCAACGTCACGCCCGACTCGTTCTCCGATGGCGACGCCTACCTCGACACCGCGGCCGCGGTTCGCCACGGTCTGGCGATGCTCGCCGCCGGCGCTGACATCGTCGACGTCGGCGGGGAGTCCACCCGACCTGGAGCGGCGCGGGTGGAGGAGACCGAGGAACGCCGGCGGGTCGAGCCGGTCGTCCGGGCACTGGCCGGGGCGGATGCCGTGGTGAGCATCGACACCACCCGGGCCGCCGTCGCCGAGGCGGCGCTGGCCGTCGGGGCTCGGATGGTGAACGACGTCAGTGGCGGCGTCGTCGACCCAGCGATGGCGCCGCTAGTCGCGACCGCCGGCGTGCCGTACGTCGTGATGCATTCGCGCGGCCCGAGCGCGGACATGGCGAGCCGGGCTCGCTACGGCGACGTCGTCGCGGAGGTGGCGGCCGAGCTGCGTGAGCGGATGGCGGCGGCCCTGGCCGCCGGCGTCGCGGCGGACCAGATAGTCCTCGACCCGGGCCTCGGCTTCGCCAAGAACGCCGAGCACAATTGGGCGCTGCTGGCGCACCTCCCGGTGCTGGCCGAGCTCGGCCGTCCGCTGTTGGTGGGCGCGTCCCGCAAGGCGTTCCTCGGGCGGTTGCTCGCGAGCCCGGAGGCCGCCAGGCCGCCCGCGGACCGAGACGCGGCCACCTGCGCCGTCACCGCGCTGGCCGCCTACCAGGGCGTCTGGGCGGTGCGGGTGCACGACGTCGGCGCCAGCGTGGACGCGGTCCGGGTAGTCGCCGCCCTGCGGGCGGCGGCGTGACCGATGACATCACCATCCGCGGCCTGCGCTGCCGCGGTCGGCACGGCGTACTCGCCGCCGAGAGCGAGCTCGGCCAGGTCTTCGTCGTGGACGCCTCCTTGAGTCTGGACACCGCGCCAGCGGCGGTCTCGGACGAGGTCGTCGACACCGTCGACTACGGCGAGCTCGTACGCCGGCTGGCCGCGGTGGTCGAGGGCGAGCCGGTGCACCTGATGGAGACCCTCGCCGTCCGGTTGGCCGAGCTCTGCCTGGCCAACCCTCGGGTTGCCGCCGCCGAGGTCACCGTGCACAAGCCACAGGCGCCGGTTGCCGCCATCGTCAACGACATTGCTGTCACCGTCCGGCGGAGCCGGACGTGACCACGGCTGTGCTGTCGCTGGGCTCGAATCTCGGCGACCGGCTCAGCCACCTGCAGGCGGCCCTCGACGCTCTCTCGGCGCGACTGCCGGTGGTGGTGGTGAGCAGCGTCTACGAGACCACGCCCGTCGGCGGCCCGCCGCAGCCGGACTTCCTCGACGCCGTGGTGGCCGTCGACGTCCCGGCCGGCACGGATCTGCTCGGCGTGCTGCGAGGGGTGGAGGCGAAGGGCGCCCGGACCCGCGGCGAGCGCTGGGGTCCGCGAACGATCGACGTGGACGTCATCGCGTGCGGCTCGACGCCCAGCACCGACCCGACCCTGACGCTGCCGCACCCGCGCGCCGCCGAGCGCGCGTTCGTACTGCTGCCGTGGCTGGAGATCGACCCGGACGCCGAGCTGCCGAGTTCCGGGCGCATCGCCGACCTGGTCGGCCGGCTGGACACAACCGGGGTTCGCTGCCGCGTCGACCTGCGGCTGCGGCTGCCAACCGCCCGATGAGGCCGACCCGGATGCGGGTGCTGCTCGCCACGGCGCTGGTCACCTTGGTCGCGGCGTACCTCGTTGTCCGGGCCGGGTACGGCGATCTGCCCCCGTTACCCCGCTACGCCCCGGCCAGCCTGGTAGCGCTCGCCCTGGCGGAGGTCGTCGGCGGGTCGGGGGTGCGGGCGCGGCTGGCCGGCACCCGCGGACTGCGACCGTTGCCGGCCCTGACTGTCGCCCGGGCGGCTGCCCTGGCCAAGGCCAGCTCGCTGGTGGGCGCCCTGGTGACCGGCGGGTACGGCGCCCTGGCGCTCTACACCCTGAGCCGACGGTCGGATGTCGCCGCGGCTCGTCGGGACTCCGTCATCAGCGTCCTCGGCGTGCTCGCCGCGATCGCGTTAACCGCGGCCGCGCTGTATCTCGAGCGGTCGTGCCGGACACCTAAGCCGCCGGACGCCGCCACGTCGGGACCGCCCGCCTCCGGCGTCCCCGGCCAGCGTCCGCCCGGCCCGGCCGGATAGCCTGCCGACCATGTCCGACCTCAACGACCTGCCCACCGAGGAACTGCGGCGGCAGGCCTTTGCCATCGCCGAGCACCGGCACGACGTCGGCTTTTTCTGGGATTTGCTCCGGCATCTGCCGCGCACCGCCGACGCGGCCGCCGAGGACGCCAGCGGTGGCGGCATCGGCGAGTCGATCGCGGACCTGATCGGCGTCGTCCGCCAGCTCAGCGGCAAGGGGTACGGCGACGCCGAGCCGCTGGTCCGGGCGAAGTTCCTCGACTACCTGCGGACCACCCAGCCGTAAGCCGGTGCATTCGCCGGTGTTCGCGCACACGGTGGCCTCGCTGCACCGGTACTCGTGGTCGTTACTGACCGAAGGTGTATCGCGGGTTGGCGTTGATCAACACGTCGAGGCGCCCGCGCATGTGTCTGAGCACAGCCGGTTCGGGCAGGGGCGGATCGACCAAGAGGGTCCAGCGCAGATCCGCTCGGGCAGATCCGCACGCAGCATGCCGACGCCGCCGCGCACGCCCTCACTCGGCACGTGGACCTAGCGGGACTCGGAGCTGGCGCGTTGGCTGGCACGGTTGCTGATCAGGTCGGCGGCCCGCTCGCCGATCAGGATTGCGGGAGCGTTCGTGTGGCCACGGATGATCCTCGGCATGATCGATGCGTCGGCCACGCGCAGCTGGTCAACCCCCCGGACGCGCAGGTCGGGATCCACGACGGAGTCGGGGTCGCTGCCCATCCGGCACGTCGAGGTCGGGTGGTAGAGGGTCTGAGCGTGGCGTTCGATGACTGCGGCGATCCTGGGTGATCCGGTGAGACCGGGAGGCTGCATGGGACCGGTGACGTGGCCCGCCAGTGCTGGCGCCTGCAGGATGCGTTCGCACAGTTGGAGCGCGGCGACGGCGGCGGCGCGGTCGTGGCCGGCTTCGTCACTCAGGTACCGAGGATCGATTCGAGGCGCCTGCGTCGGGTCACTGGAGCGCAGCGTGATGGAGCCGGTGCTGTGCGGCTGCAGCAGGATGGCAGCGATGGTAATGCCGGGCGCCTCCGGCTTGCCCAGTCCTTCGTCGACGAACGGCCCGGGCACGAAGAGCAGCTCGATGTCTGGCAGCTCGAGGCTCGTATTGCTGCGCACGAAGCCGAAGGCCTCGGCGATATTCGAGGTCAGCATTCCGCGGCGGCGGATGAGGTACCTCAGCAACTGGCGCCGGGTCTCGGCGTCGTACAGCGTCTGCGAGCTGTCGACGCCGACGACGATCGGCAGGACCAGATGGTCAGCGAGGTTGCGGCCGACTTCGGGTACGTCGGCCAGCACCGGGATGGCGAGCGAGCGCAGGTGATCGGCCGGCCCGATGCCGGAGCACATCAGCAGCGCGGGTGTATTGATCGCTCCCGCGGACAGGACGACCTCGGCATCGGCGCGCGCCTGGCGCATCGCGCCCCGGTGGCGGTACTCGACACCGACCGCGCGGGTTCCCTCAAATAGGATCCGCGTCGTCAGAGTCCGGGTCAGCAAGGTGAGGTTCGGTCGTCGCCGAGCGAGCTTCAGATAGGCGTCTGCGGTGCTGCACCGGCGTCCGCGGCGCTGAGTGACGGGAGCCTGCGCGACCCCCTCCGGGCTGGGGCCGTTGATCTCGCTCGGCGCGGTTCGTCCCAGCCCGACCTCGGTACAGGCCTGAAGGAACGCATCGGTGAGTGGGTTAGGGTCCCGTAGTTGGCTCACCGACATCGGTCCGCTGCGGCCCTGGTGATCGCCCGCGGCGTCCTCGGTGGTCTCTATGCGGCGGAAGTATTCGACCGCGCTCTCCCAACCCCACCCGGATCCGGCCACCGCGGCCCAGTGGTCGTAGTCGGCCGCGAATCCTCGCACCCACACCATGGCGTTGATCGACGATGAGCCCCCGAGGGTCTTGCCGCGGGGCCAGTACACCCTTCGGTCCCCGAGTCCTGGCTGCGGCTCGGTGTCGTAGTTCCAGTCCATGGCCGTGCGGAACAGCTTTGGGAATGCCGCCGGGATGTGAATGGCCGGCTTCCGGTCCCGCCCGCCTCCAGCAGTAGGACCCGCACGCGGGGGTCCTGGGTCAGTCGTGCGGCGACCGTGGCACCGGCGGAGCCCGCTCCGACGATGATGACGTCATAGCTCGTTTCCATCAGTTCGCTTCCCATCGTGCGGCTGCGCACCAAATCGTGGCCCGGTAGCCTCGCTTCTGATGTCGAAGCAGACAACCACCTTCGCGCCGCAGCTGGGGCTGATCGCGTGAGCCACGACCTGCCAGGTCAGGGAAGACGACTCAAGTCGGCAAAGCGGGCACCGCTACCCGGACGACCCGTCCGCGGATCAACCAGTGGTCGAGCCGTCATGGCGGTGCTGGACCTGCTGGGGCGCCGCTGGACGCTCCGGATTCTCTGGGAGCTCCGGAACGAACCCGCCGCGACGTTCCGCGAACTGCAGACGCGATGCGGCGGCGTGTCCTCCAGCGTCCTCAACCAACGGCTGCACGAACTGCGGGAGGCCGGCATCCTTTCGGCCCGCGACCCCGCGGGCTACGAGCTGACCAAACTCGGCCGCGGCCTGCTCTACGCGCTTGCCCCCCTCGATGACTGGGCGACTCGCTGGGAGCAGAGCCTCACCGCTGAAGACCCGTCATCGCAGACCCCGTCAACGTGATCTGTTGACGTCGACCTGAGGGCGACAAGGCGGCGGCGTGGGTGGCATCACCGTCGCGGCCATGGGCATCTACTCCTCCATCTCGCCGTTCCTGGAGCTGCCCTCCGCGGCCCTCGCCGGAGCCGGCTGCTGGCCGCGGCGGCACCTCCCGGTTCAGCTCCGGCTCAGCGGACACTCACTCACCCGGCGGACACCCACACCACCCAGGAGCGGACGTCATGATGATCCCATTCCCCGCCGAGCGGACCGCCGTGGTCACCGGCGCGGCCTCGCCGCGCGGGATCGGCCGCGCCACCGCGGACCGGCTCGCCCGGGACGGGTGGGCGGTGGCCATCCTCGATCTCGACCTTGAGGCGGCGTCCATGACCGCCGAGCAGATCGCGGACCGGTGGGGCACCACCGCGGTGGGCCTCGCCGCGGACGTCGCCGACGAGGCAGCCGTCGACGCCGCGATCACGCAGGTCGAGTCCCGATTGCCCCCCATTGTGGGGCTGGCCAACATCGCCGGCGTGAGTTCCCCAACGGAGTTCCTCGACGTCACGCCCGCCGAGTGGGACCGTGTGTTCGACATCAACATGCGCGGCACCTTCCTCGTCACCCGGCGGGTGGCCCGGGGCATGGTCGACCGGGGGCTAGGGCGCATCGTCAGCGTCTCCTCCATCTCCGCGCAACGTGGCGGCGGAACATACTCCAAGGTCCCCTACAGCGCCTCCAAGGCGGCCATCATCGGGTTCACCCGGGCACTGGCCCGGGAGATGGGGCCGCACGGCATCACGGTCAACTGCATCGCACCCGGGCCGGTGGACACCGACATCATGGGCGGGACGTTGACCGAGGATCGCAAGGCGGCGATGTCCGCGGACATGCCGGTCGGCCGGGTGGGGACCGTGGATGAGATCGCGGCGTTGATGGTCTTCCTACTCGGCGCGGACGCCGGCTACATCACCGCGGCGACCTACGACATCAACGGTGGGCTCCAGGTCTCCTAGACCGGCGGAGGAACCCAACCTGACATCGAGGACGTGACATGCCGACCGCAGCGGCGGGGCACGTGCTGCCGACACCCGACGCGGCGCTGGCGGACGCGCCCGACCCGCTCGTCCTGTCGGACGCCCGCGAGCGGATCCGGGCCTCGCACGCCGCGACGGGACGCCGGATCGCCGTGCTCGACGACGACCCGACCGGCTCGCAGACCGTGCATGACGTCTCCGTGGTAATGGTGCTCGACGCCGGCGAGTACGCCGCCGCGCTGGCTGAGCCAGGGTCGACGTGCTTCATCCCCACCAACTCACGGAGCCTCCCCGAGGCGGCCGCGGCCGAGGTCAACCACACCGCCGGGCAGGCGCTGTTCGAGCTCGAGCAACGCTTGCAGGCCCCGCTGGACGTGGTGAGCCGCAGCGACTCCACGCTGCGGGGCCACGTCGTCGCCGAGGTGCGTGCCCTCGATGCCGCCCGCCGGGAGGTGACCGGTCGCGGCTACGACGGCGTGCTTCTTGCTCCCAGCTACTTCGAAGCAGGTCGCTGCACCGCCGGGGACGTGCACTGGGCCCGCGTGGCCGGGCAGCTTGTTCCGGCCGGGGAAACCGAGTTCGCCAGGGACGCGACCTTCGGCTACACCTCCTCGAACCTGCGCGATTTCGTGGTGGAGAGAAGCGGCGGACAGATCGGCCTCGACGACGTGCACAGCCTGAGCCTGGCCGACATCCGTCGAGGTGGCCCAGACTACGTCCGGGACCTGCTGACCCGGGTCACCGCCGGGCAGTTCGTCGTCGTCAACGCCACCGACTACGGCGACCTGGAGATCGTCGTGCTCGGCCTGCTCGAGGCGGAGGCGGCCGGCCACGCGTTCCTGCACCGCACCGGTCCGTCCTTCGTCCGCGCCCTGGCCGGACTGGAGCCCAAGCCGCCGCTGACCACCGCCGAGATCTGGCCCGAGGGTCGCCCGGCGGGCCACGGCCTGGTCGTGGTCGGCTCGCACGTCGGCCTGACCAGCCGCCAGGTCGACGTAGCCCGCACCCGCGGTCGGCTGCTTGAGGTGGAGCTGGACGTCTCGCTGCTCACCGACCCGCAGCGGCGCCCCGCCCATGTCACCGACGCGACGGCGCGGATCACCGCCGCGCTCGCCGACTCTGACGTGCTGCTCTACACCACCCGCACGCTGCTCCGCGGCGCCGACGCCGATACCAGCCTGGGCATCGCCCGGACGGTGTCCACGGCCGTCACCGACGTCGTCCGCGGGACGCTGCCCGCTCGACCCGCCTGGGTCGTGGCCAAGGGGGGCATCACCTCGCACGACGTCGCAGTGCGCGGCCTCGGCATCCGCCGGGCCACCGTGGTGGGTCAGCTCTTCCCTGGACTCGTGTCGGTGTTCCGCCCGGTCAAGGCGGCCCCTGAGGTGATCGGCGCGCCGTACGTCGTGTTCGCCGGGAACGTCGGTGCCGAGAGCACGCTCGCGGACGTCGTCGAGCTCGTCGGCGGCGGGACGCGGACCGCGGAGGTGCCGGCGTGACCCCCGTGGGCGGGATCGGGCTTGGCGCCTTGGGGGCGCCGATGGCGGCCTGTCTCGCCCGCGCCGGTCACCGGGTGCGCGCCTACGACATCGACCCCGCACGAGTCGCCGCAGTCGCTCGGCGGCTCGCGCCGAAAGCAACGCGGCGTTTGGTCACGTGGGGATGGCAGCGCGTCGCCGCGGCGAGGGAATGACCCGTCGCCCAGCTCGCTCCGTTCCGGGCCGCCGGTTCCGCCACAACAGCCCCGGTCGTCGGCATCGGCCTGACCGGTCGCGTTCCCGCGGCTGTACGTGCAGCGCTGCGCCGTCGGCTGCGCCCACCGATGATCGCGTCTATCCCGCGGAGGAACCTATCCCTGCTCGGCAGGACCCGTCCGGACCTCAAAGTGGTTGGGTACCGGCCGAATCCGGCCGGTCGACACACCACCTCGTCCCAACCAGGAGGCCTAGACCTGGCCTAGCCTCAGACCTAGATCCGCGAGTTAGGCCGCGCTGAATCCACGACACGCGCTCGCAGAGACGACAAATGCCTTTCCTGGCAAGGACAATCGGGGTTGCGACACCGTCCGAGTCCCGCACCGGAAAGGCACCTGTCTGGTGGTCACCGTAGCGCCCCGCCGGCCGAGAATCGAGTTCCGCGCCGATGACCCGACGTTGACGCCGAACGGTGGGTTGGCGTTGGTAGCCGAGACCTGCCGGGTGCTCGACGTCATCGGCACCATCGAGCGGCACGTCGGTCCGATCAAGGCGCGCCGCCGGGGGGCCGGCGCGGGTGAGCTGCTGGTCGGGCTGGCCGAGTGCATGCTCGCCGGCGGGGACTTCTTCACCGACCTGGACCCGATGCGCGCCGATGTCGCCGGCGCGCAGCTGCGGGCGGTGGCCGAACCGCCGGCGTCGACGACCGCGGTGGGGTTGGGCCGCCGGTTCGGCCCGGATCAGCTCGCCGGGCTGCGCGCCGCCCAGGCCGAGCTGATCGACCGCCAGGTCGCGGCGCTGCCGCGCGAGCGCCGCCGGGACCTGCTGGCGGTGCGCCCGACGATCGACCTGGACCCGACCGACGTCGAGGTCTACGGCGAGGGCAAGGAGCGCATCGGCTGGAGCTACGCCGGGGTGCGGGCCGGCCGGCCGGTGCCGCTGGTGTGGGCCGAGTCGGGGCTGGTGCTCACCGGGACGCTGCTGGCCGGGGACCAGGACGTGCGCCCGCACGCCCCGGCGCTGATCGCCGCGGCGGTCGCCGCGCTGCCCGACGGGGTGGGCCGGCCGCGGCTGCGGGCCGACTCCGGGCTGTTCTCCGCCGAGGTGGCCGGCGCCGCTCTCGCCGCCGGCGCGGACTTCGCCATCGCCGCGGCGCGTAACCCGGCGGTGCGCCGGGCGATCCGCTCGATCCCGAAAACCGCGTGGCGCAAGGCGAAGGGGATGCCCGGCGCGCAGGTCGCCACCATCGACTACGCCCCGGCCGGCTGGCCGGTCGGCACCCGGATGATCGTGCGCCGGATGAAGGTCAAGGCCGCCGACATCTCCACCGACGTCCGGGCCCGGCGGCGGCGCACCTTCGACCCGGCGCAGCTCGCCCTGGCCCTCGGCGGTCAGATCGGCCACGCCTACGCCTACAGCCCGATCGTGACCAACCTGACCGGTTCCGCGGTGGCGATCGAGGCCTGGTTCCGCGACCGGGCCTGGGTCGAGGAGCGGATCAAAGACAGCAAGCTCGGGATGGCCTTGCGACACCTACCCTCCGGCTACGCGGCCGCGAACGAGGTCTGGATGTGGGCGGCGTTCCTGGCCCTGTCCCTCTCCGCTGCGCTGCAGGCCCTGACCGGGCACGATCAGCCGCACCGCGCGCACGGCAAACGGCTGCGCCGCGAGCTCATCACCGTCCCGGCCCGCGTGGTCCACCACGCCCGCCGGCTCATCGTCCGGCTCGCCCCCGGCCAGGCCGACGGTCCGCTGACCACCGGCTACGACCTGCTCCGCGCGCTGCCCGGCCCCGCCGGCTGACCCTTCTGCCTGACCCCGACACGCCACCGGCACGACCCAGACCGGGCCGGAGGCAGCCCGCAAACCGCTACCCCTCGACCGACCTTGCCCCTCAGGGCACCAGCACGCGGATCCGTGCTCGGTCGCCGTGCCGAGCAGCCGCGCGCACGCCCAACCGAGAGGCACACCTTGTCCATCACCCTTGAAGACGATCACCACCGCGCAAGATCAAGCCACTACTCGCGGATCTAGGTCTGACACCGCCCGCAAGAGGATCGATGACCGGGACGAGGTGATCGCGGTCTCGGGGCTCATTGCTAGAGCCGTCGACCGCGCAGCCTGACTGAGCTGACACGTATTTGTGTTATCTCAGTCTTATGCGTAGTCTCGTGCGCGTGCCGACCGATGCCGAGATCACCTTCGCCGACCACGCCGGCCGTCTCTATGCGCGCCGTTACGGCATGGCGCCGATGGTGGGCCGGCTGCTCGGCTACCTGGCGATCTGCGACCCGCGAGAGCAGAGCATCGCGGAGTTGGCCGAGGCATTACTCGCCAGCCGAAGCGCGATCGCCGGCGCGGCCAACGCCTTGGACACCCTCGGCATGATCCGGCGCTCGCGCGCGGCGGGTGAGCGGATGGACCGGGTCTGCATCGACCTCACCGGGCCCCGATCGATGGGGTTCGACGTGACCGAGTACCGCGAGCAGGGCGATCTCGCACGTGAAGGCCTGGCGCTGCTGGCCGACGAACCGCTCGAACGGCAGGCGGTACTGCTGGAGTGGGCCGCGTTCGCGGACTTCCTGGCGGCGCGACTGCCGGAGATGGAGCAGGACTGGAAAGCGCACCGTGAGGCGCTGCGCGCCGCCGGTGAACTCCCCGACAACCAGCCGGATCGCTGAAAGCGAGAAGCCCGTGATGAACAATCCGAATGCGTCGGCAATCAGTGCCCGTGCAGTGCGCAAGTCCTTCGGCGAGCACATCGTGCTCAACGGGGTCGACCTCACGGTCACCGAAGGCACGATCTTCTCGCTGCTCGGGCCCAACGGAGCCGGGAAGACGACGATGGTGCGCATCCTGTCGACCTTGATTCGCGCCGACGCCGGTGACATCTGGGTCGGTGGGCACGACGTGGCCAGCGACCCGAACGCGGTGCGCTCCTTGATCGGCGTCACCGGCCAGTTCTCCGCCGTGGACAACCTGCTCACCGGGGACGAAAACCTGCGTCTGATGGCCGATCTACGCCACCTCGGCCGCGACGCCGGCCGCCGCCGGATCGCGGAGCTGCTGGAACGGTTCGAGCTCACCGACGCAGCCAACAAGCCGCTGTCGACCTACTCCGGAGGAATGCGGCGACGCCTCGATCTGGCGATGACGCTCATCGGCAACCCGACGGTGATCTTCCTCGACGAACCCACCACTGGGCTGGACCCGCGCAGCCGCCGCACCATGTGGCAGATCATCCGTGAGCTGGCCACAGACGGCGTCACTATCCTCCTCACTACCCAGTACCTCGAGGAGGCCGACCAACTCGCCGACCAGGTCGCGGTACTCGACAACGGCCGCATCGTCGCTGAGGGCACGCCCGCCGAACTCAAACGCCGTATGTCCGGCGGACACGTCCAACTTCATTTCGCCGAGCCGCAGTCCCTGCGGTCCGCCGCGAACATGCTCCCGAACGCCACGCCGGACCTCGATCAGCTGACTCTGCAGGTGCCGGGCGCCGGTTGCGTCGCCTCGCTGCGGCACGTCCTCAACGAGTTGGACGGCGCCCGCATCGATGTCGAGCACCTGTCAATCCACACCCCCGACCTGGACGACGTCTTCTTCGCCGTCACTGGCCACGCCCCGCTCGAACCCGCTCACCAGGAAGAGGAGGCGCTCCAGCGATGAGTTCCCTCGCCTACACCGTCGCCGACTCGACGACCATGCTGCGCCGCAACCTCAAACACCAGCTGCGCTACCCGTCGCTGACCCTGATGTTGGCCGGCTTCCCGATCGTGTTCCTGCTGCTGTTCGTCTACGTTCTCGGCGGCCAGCTGGGCCGCGGCCTCGGCGGGAGTGGCGTCCCGCACGGCGACCGCAGCGCCTACCTCACCTACGTCGTGCCCGGCATCCTGATCATCACCGTTGCCTCTGCCGCCCTCGGCACCGCGATCTCCGTCGCCACCGACATGACCGGAGGCATCATCGACCGCTTCCGCACCATGTCCATCGCCCGAGCCGCCGTGCTCATCGGCCATGTCATCGGCAGTCTGCTGCAAACCCTCGTAGTCCTGGTCCTCGTGGTCGCGGTCGCCCTGGCGATCGGGTTCCGGTCCACGGCGAGCGCGCTCGCCTGGCTCGCCACCGCAGGTGTGCTCTTGTTGTTCGCGGTCGCACTGATCTGGCTGTCCGCCGCACTCGGCCTGGCCGCCAAGAGTGTTGAGACCGCCAGCAACACCCCGATGTTCCTCACCCTGCTCCCCTTCCTCAGCAGTGGATTCGTGCCCACCGACACCATGCCGGTCGGCCTGCGTCAATTCGCCGAGTACGAGCCCTTCACCCCCGTCACCCAAACCGTCCGAGGCCTGCTCACCGACAACCCCATCGGCACCCACGCGATCGTCGCCGTCGCGTGGAGCGCGGGCATCGCCATCGCCAGCTACCTCTGGGCCGTCCGCCTCTACAACCGCCGCCGCGCCGCGGGGTCGAACTGACCGCACCGGTCTCGATCGGCTACCGCACTCACCCCACGGCAAAGCAACGTGCCGAATGGGCGTTGCGGATGCTCCGTGACCGAGCGTCGGTTGAGAGTGGCCGCCCGCTCGTCGAGGACCCGGCTGCGGGACGACTCGAGTGACCGCGCGGGGTGACCGGCGGCGCCAGCTCGCTGCTCCCGACAGCGGATGGTGGACCGGGCGCCTCGCGGCAGTCGAGCTGCAATCAGGTCAGTACCCAGGGGTACGACAAGAGGTCGCCCGGCCCGACCTCAGCGTGCTCGGCGCGTCGATCGCAGTCAAGGATCCGGGGGGCGCCAGGTAGACAATGAGCGCAGCGGCAGGGTCCCGGCTGGTCTTGAGGGTTGAGTAGCCTTCTGCAGCGTGCTCGTCTCGGATTTGCATCACTTCCTTGATCTCCCGGACGACGCTCCTGCGCCCGCGCGCCAGCTGGCTGAGCAGCTGGGTTGTTTGGTTCGGGCGGCTACGGCGGGTGAGTCCGGTGTCGTGTGGACGAGCGCTCTTCCGTGCCGGCGACGACCGGGTAACCGCCGGTGCGCAGGCCGAATGATCGTTCGGCGCGCCGATTCTGTCGGGCCGATCGCGTGGGAATGCAACTCCTGTAGTGATTCTGGGCGGATCAGCGGCTGGGAGGACTCGCCCTATGACCTGCGCCTTCGCCGCCCGCGCTCGACCAACCGGGTGAACCAGATCCGCATCCCCGACGAGGTCGCGGCGACATTACGCGACCTCAGCCTCCTGGACCCGGAGTGCGAACGCGTCGTCTACCTGGCTCGTGCTCACGACGATGACGTCGTCCTGACCGCGGGGGAGGATGACCTCGAGGAACTGACCGGGTACGTGGCCGCCGAGGCCAACCACGAACCGAACCGTCGGCGCCAGCAACGCCTCGACGCTGCGTTTGCGGTGCTCAGCGAAGCGGCAGAGAAGCCGCACGAGTCCCTCACTGCCCCCGAGCGTGTCCGCGACAAGGCACAGCGCATGACGAAACGGACCGAGACCGTGGCCGCCGCTCTCCCGGAGCTGGACATTGTCCGGGTGCAGCGCTGGTGCGACGCACACGTGCCCGACCACGCCCGGCATCAGGTTCGCGTCGAATGTCAGGTCGCGGCGCGAGCCCTCACCATCCTCGAGCGCCGTGCACCCTGGCACGCCGACGCAGGGCCCGAGTGGACCAGCTTCCCGATCGCTCGGTTGCGCTACACCAAGGCCACAAAGAGGTGGACCCTGTACTGGCGCGACCGCAACCTCCGCTTCCACGCCTATGACCAGTTGCCCGCTTCACCGCACATCGACGACCTCCTCACCGAGATCGACAGCGACCCGACCTGCATCTTCTGGGGATGACCAAACCCAACCGGCGGGCCGGCCAAAGCCGTGTCGCAGCGGGATCCACTTGCGGACGATTCAGTCGGCCAGGAAATCTGCGGTCGAGCGACCCTTGACGCCGGTAGCAGGAAGCGGAGCCAGCCGGCACGCCGCGCCGCCGAGGCGTCAATCGAGGCAGAACTCGTTGCCCTCGGGGTCCTGCATGACCACAAAGCCGGTTTCCATGCGGCCGTCGGGGTCGACCCGGCGAACCCGGGTGGCACCGAGGTCGGCCAGGCGGGTGGCCTCGGCGTCCAGCGCGGCCATCCGCTCGTCGCCCACGCTGCCGGGGGCCGCACGGACGTCGAGGTGCAGCCGGTTCTTGGCGGTCTTGCCCTCCGGCACCCGCTGGAAAAACAGCCGAGGCCCGGACTCACCCTCCGGCGGCAGTGCGGCGGAGCGGCTGTTGTGCTCCTGGGGCGGGACTCCCCAGACGTCGAGTGCCTTGTCCCAGCTAGCAGGGCATGTCGACCGGGTTGTTGGACTGTCCGCCCCGAACGGAGAAGCCACCCCCGCGACCCGCCGGAACGGCGGCCCACGCCCCGCGGTCAGGATTCCCGCCAGAGAAGTGGGCGCCGGCCACAGCGATCCCCGACCCGGCGTCGGGGTGAACCGGGCCAGGACGCCTTCGTGGCGGCGCAGCCGCTGCACACCGGCGGCGGTCAGCACCTCTTGGGACACCGCGGCCACGGTCGCATCGGTGGCCGCCTCCTCGCGACGGAGGCAGCGGGCCGGGACCGGCGCTGCCCCGCCCCGGGATGGCGCGGGGGCTCGCGGAAAGCCCGCCCCAGACGCCGCCGGGCTCGGCCGCCACCAGCGCGTACCGCCCGGCACTGGGTGAGGACGACACCGTCGGCGCAGTAGACGGCGGTCGTCACCAGACCGCCGCCGGCCTCCCCCACCGGCGAGGGCGTCCGAGTCATAGCCGGACGAGTCATAGCCGGAAGAGCGAGTCATAACCGGAAGAGCAGGATATGGGGTCGGTCCGGGGCCGGGCCTGCGCGCCGGGCCGGTTGGTGAGGATGTGCGTGAGAGGCGCTTGCGCGGACCGGGGTCATGGTAGGGATCACGCGCGATGGAGCCCAATCTCGTCGAGGACGACTACCTGGTGGCGCGCGCCCAGGGCGGGTTCCTCGACGCCTTCGAGCTGTTGGTGATGCGGCATCAAGACGGGGCATACCGGTTCGCCCTGCGGATGCTCGACGACCCGCAGGACGCGCAGGACGCCACCCAGGAGGCGTTCGTCGACGCCTGGCGAGGGCTGGCTGGGTTCACCGGCGCGAGTAGCTTCCGCAACTCCTCGGTCTCCGGGGAGCCGGGTCTTCCGCCGACGACCATGAGGTCGTCCGCCACGGGCCGTGGCGCCTGCCCAACACGGAAAACGATATCTTGACTCGTTCCAGAGCGTCACGCAGACTGGGCCGCGGTGGAGTTATCAGCTGGGCACCCTGACCCGCGCACTCTGCTGCGCACTGCGGGGCTGCGGGTCACCGCACCGCGTACCGCGGTGCTAGGCGCACTGCACGATCATCCGCACTCCACCGCGGACACGGTAGCGCTGCACGCGCGACGGGCTCTTGGCTCGGTGTCCACCCAGGCCGTGTATGACGTGCTGCGGGTATGCACCGACGCCGGCCTCGTCCGGCGGATCGAACCGGCCGGCTCACCGGCCCTGTTTGAGACCGACACTTATGACAACCATCACCACCTGGTGTGCCGCTGGTGTGGCGCCGTCGCCGACGTCGACTGCGCCGCCGGCGCGGCGCCGTGTCTCACTCCGGCCGACCCGCGCGGCTTCACCGTCGATGAGGCCGAGGTCGTGTTCTGGGGCTACTGCCCCGCCTGCCGGACCACTCGAGAACCGTCACCAACAGCCGAGGAGACTTTGTCATGACCGCTGCAGAACAGCGTCCTACGACCACAAACGCAGGCGTCCCGGTGGCGAGCGACGAGCACTCGCTCACGCAGGGAACCGCAGGGGGCATCCTGCTCCAGGATCACTACCTGGTCGAGAAGATGGCGCAGTTCAACCGGGAGCGGGTGCCCGAGCGCGTCGTGCACGCCAAAGGCGCGGGTGCCTTCGGCGAGTTCATCGTGACCGACGACGTCAGCGCCTACACCAAGGCCGACTTCCTGCAGCCGGGCAAGAAGACCGAGATGCTCGCCCGATTCTCCTCGGTGGCGACCGAGCAGGGGGGTGCCGACACCCAACGTGACCCGCGTGGTTTCGCATTGAAGTTCTACACCGAGCAGGGCAACTACGACCTAGTCGGCAACGACACACCGGTCTTCTTCGTCAAGGACCCGATGAAGTTCCAGGACTTCATCCGCAGCCAGAAGCGGCTGCCCGACTCCGGCCTGCGCAGCAACGACATGCAGTGGGACTTTTGGACCCTGTCCCCGGAGAGCGCGCATCAGGTGACCTGGTTGATGGGTGACCGCGGCCTGCCCAGGACGCTCCGGCACATGGACGGCTTCGGCTCGCACGCCTACCAGTGGATCAACGCAGCCGGCGGCAAGTGTTGGGTGAAGTACACCTTCAAGACCGATCAGGGCAACGAGTTCCTGACCCAGCAGGAGGGTGACTACCTGGCCGGAACCTCGCCCGACCACTACCGCAAGGACCTGTTCGGTTCCATCGAGGACGGTGACTTTCCCTCCTGGACCCTCTACGTACAGATTATGGCGCTCGGTGATGCCGAGGGCTACCGGTTCCACCCCTTCGATCTCACCAAGGTCTGGCCGCACCTGGACTACCCGCTGATCCGGGTGGGCACGATGACCCTGAACCGCAACCCGGAGAACTTCTTCGCCCAGATCGAGCAGTCCTCCTTCGAGCCGTCGAACTTCGTCCCGGGTATCAACACCAGCCCGGACAAGATGCTACTGGGCCGGTTGTTCTCCTACGCCGACGCCCACCGCTACCGCATCGGCACGAACTACACCCAGTTGCCGGTGAACGCGCCGAAGTCGTCGGTGAACAGCTACTCCAAGGAAGGGTCGATGCGCTACCGCTGGAACGACCCGAGCATTCCGGTGTACGCGCCCAACTCCCACGGTGGCCCGCATGCCGACACCGCGACCTACGACGACGGCGCCGGCTGGTCGGCCGGTGGCGACATGGTGCACTCGCCCTACATTTTGCACGCCGAGGACGACGACTGGGGCCAGGCCGGCACCCTGGTGCGCGAGGTGCTCGACGACGCCGCGCGGGCGCGGCTGGTCGGCAACATCTGCGGGCACCTGCTCAACGGGGTGACCGAGCCGGTGCTGGAGCGCGCCTTCCAGTACTGGCACAACGTCGACGCCGACCTCGGCAAGAAGGTCGAGGAGGCCGTGCGCGCCGGGCAGGGCGGGTCCGCCAAGGTCTGACCGAGCGGGTACACCTCGCAAAGGCGAGGACGGTCTCCCAGTCTGCGCGACCGCTCACCGACGGGTGAACTCGACGGGTCGAAGCCGCGGTTACGCGGCGACGGGCACCCGGACGTCGCCACGAAGACCGCGCGTTGCCTTGGTGGTCGGGCGCAGCACCCCGCGGCGATCGTGCGGGTCGCGACGTCGATCATCCACGTCAGTTCGACCTGGTCGGTGGTGCCGTCATCGAGCACGACCCGCACGTCCAGGGGGGTGGAGTCGATCTGCATCCACTCACCGGTCGGACGGCGCCGACCGCGCCGAACGGGCCGTCCGGCCGCTGCGCCAGAGATCGGCGGGTCGGCGCGGACCCGAACGTGTGCCGCCCGGTCCCCAGCCGCTCCACCAGCCGGTAGAAGGTCGCCCGCGAGGGCATCACCTCCACCGGGTCCACCCCGTCCGTGGCCAGCAGCTGCTCGACCCGCCGCCGGAGGCGGCACCGTGCCGGTGGACAGCGGTGTCTGCTCATCCACGCGACACCGACCGCGGCGATGACGCGGGCGTCGACAGCGGTGTCGCTGCCGCTGGTGACCCGACCGTCGATGAGACCCCGCAGGCCCGCGCACTCGTAGCTTCGCCGCAGGACACCCCGACGCGCCGGTAAAGCCCCGTGTCCAACCGACCCGATCAGCGCAATCGCTCCGGACCGGCCCGCCCGCCGTGGCCGGCTCAGGGCTTGAGCTGCACCTTGATGTGCCCGTCGCGCTTGTCGGCGAAGGCCCGGTAGGCCTCCGGGGCCTGGTCCAGGGCGATGCGGTGGGTAGCGAAGGTGTCGACGCCGAGCGGGTCGTCGTCGGTGAGCAGCGGCATGATGTCGTCGACCCAGCGCTTGACGTTGCACTGGCCCATCCGCAGCTGGATCTGCCTGTCGGACAGTGTCAGCATCGGCATCGGATCGGCCTTTCCGCCCTACACACCGGACAGCGAGACCGTGCCGCTCCGGCGGACGAAGTCGATCGCGGCGTACAGCGCGTTGAGCCGGTCGACCCCGGCCTTCTCCTGCAGGGGTGCGGCGATCACGGACGGCAGCAGCCCGGCGGCCCTCTAGACGAACGTCGTGGCGGGCGAGTCGTGGGCTTCCATGCCGACGGCGTCGACGACGGAGTCCGGGCCGCGGGCGGCGGTCATCTCGCGGATCGCGTCGCCGAGGTCGTCCTCGTGCTCACGCAGGTCGACCACCTCGATGCCGCGCTCACGAACGCGCTGCAGACGTTCCGGCACGAGGTCGACGCCGATCAACCGGTAGCCCTTGTGGGTGCGGCGCTGTTCGGCTTCTCCAAGCTCTACGGCGAGGTCCCGGGCGGCCAGGCGCAGTACCTGTGGGTCCCGCAGGCGGCAGTTCACCCACATCAAAGTCCCCGAC
>Ga0097691_1000389_pt1 | contig 39443 bp, 49 predicted proteins | sample NGESurdeep072012_8_FD_72858 | JGI IMG/M metagenome (GOLD analysis project Ga0097691, IMG submission 72858) | Arctic peat soil microbial communities from Barrow, Alaska - NGEE Surface sample 210-1 deep-072012 | ecosystem: Environmental > Terrestrial > Soil > Wetlands > Peat ... | reverse complement strand
TCAGGCCGTAGCGGAGAAAGACCTGTTGGCCGGCCGTGATATCGCGGTCGGTGAACAGTACAGCCCCGTCCGGGCCAACGACGCGTTCGGGAATCGGCGGCGCGCCGGAATAGGTCAGCTTCGCGAGCCATCCGAGTACGCAGAAGCACGCAACGATCGTAACAATCGCTGAACGCCGCCACCACGGCGAGAGGGTTTCAACTTCGGCCATACGCAACTCCTTGCTCCCGGCGCCATGAACCCCTGAAAATATTGGGGTACGCCTCACCGGCCATTTCGTCTTCAGCCATCGCGACTTTGCCTGTTACGGCTCGACACGCGATGGTATTGTACAGAAGCTGAGCGCGAACGGCGGTGCCTGACTTGCCACGGGCAACACCAAAATGAACCGATCGGCATCATGGCCGCGAGAGCGGTTGAGCTAAATGGGAGGGTTTCAAATGACGAGTGAGCACAATAGACAACCTCTTCGTCCCACTGCGGGCGGAATGATAACGGTCAAATTTGCTGACGAAATTGTGCGTCTCAAGACCAGTGCCGAATGGAAGTCCGGGGATCGTCACGCAGTAAGCCTCGTGAAAGATGATGCGCTGAATGTCCTACTCATGGTGCTCAAAAAGGGCGCCCACCTGCATGAGCATCATACAAAGGGTCCCATTACCGTCCAAGTGATATCCGGCTCTATTCGCTTCATCGGCGGCCCGGACCAGCGCATCATCTCAGCTGGAGAGATGGTGGGATTAGACCGTGCCATCCCTCACAGTCTTGAGGCTTTGGAGGAAAGCGCACTCATCCTCGTTACGGCGATCGAATAAGATCCATAGGTAACAGTACTACCGTCATTGCGCATCTGGAATCGACCTGAAGACTACGAACGCCAAGCCGGATGTCTCGCTGAGTCTCACCGAAGCTCAGCCGAGCTAACTCTGGGTGGATCGACGCCGTGCCGCCGCTGACAACGGGCAGCGCAGATCGAACCGTATACCTCTGCGATCACACCACCCAACTGGCTATTCCCTGAGCCCTTAAGGTTGCGCTGAGACTCGCACGCCAGATCGTCGAGTGTGAGAAGTCCGATGAGTTTACCATCGTCACCGACCACTGGCAGTCGACGGACGCGGTTTTGGGCCATTACCCTTGCGGCGTCATCTATGTCGTCCGTAGGGCGGCAGGATACTACGCGCCGAGCCATGGCGCTTTCCACTCGCAGGGCGTACAAAGGTGCACCTTGGGTGTAAGCCGCCATGCAGATGTCACGATCGGTCAGTAAGCCGACCGGCTTGAGCTGATCGTCCACCACCGGGACCGACCCACAGACGTCTTCCCACATGATCTGCGCTGCGTCGTTAAGTGAATCGTTTAGGTGGCAGGTTCTGACGCTATGCCTCATCATTCTTTGGACTTCCATGTCAGGTCTCCTCAGCGGTTCGCGAATTAAGGTTTCGATCATCAAGCGCGTCGTCGAGCCTTTAGACGGCCGTCTTTGTTGATTCCGTCTGCTTTTCCAGATCGGCGAGCCGTTCCTTCAATGCTTTGTCCCGAGACCACCGCGCAGTAACATCGTGAATCACTGCACCCGCGCTGATGATGATCTGCTGACACAGCCATCCTTCCGAGACCGTCATGTCTATGCTCCTCATTCGGTTTCCGAATCAAAAGTCTCAATTTCGACCACAGCTATTTCTTGCGAGGAAGAACCATCCAGATTTCTGTGTCCGAGGACGCCTTCATGTGCTGACTGCGAGTGAATTTCGGCGTCGGATTTGTTGACTATCGTCCGCGTTATCGTACCGCTGTTGTGACCAGTCGATTGTGAAGTTTTCAGCGATAGCCTGGATGAACCTCCTCTTGCCCTCTAATACTTCTCGGCGCCCGCTAATCTTCTGCTTTGACGGAAAGCTTGCATTCATGGGCAATTGAGTTGCTGCTGTTCGGTTAGGGGCACCATCCCGCTTCTTGGTCATTAAGATGCAGGTACAATACATCTGTAAGGATGGGCATCGGTCAGGTGTAGTAGGAGATGAAAGGGCGATTTGCTTCATAAGAAGATCGAACGACAGTTGGTATGAGACATCAGCTTGATTCTCCACTCGACGGCGCGTGAGATCATGGCGTCTCTGGGGGCTGTCCCGTCAGCCCGTTGCCTCGCGGATCATCACCAACATCATCTTGAATCGCTCGACCGCCTTCAGAGCGTGGGGCACGTTGGCCGGCATCAGGATCATCTCATCCTTGCCGAGGCGGTGGGGCACGCCGCCAACGGTTATCGCGGCCACACCGTCCAGCACCTGGACGAGGGCGTCGAATGGCGCCGTGTGCTCGCTGAGGCCCTGGTCCTTGTCGAAGGCAAATAGCGTCACCGTGCCAGTCTTCTTCTTGACGATCTCCCGGCTCACGACCGCCCCGGCCTGGTACGCCACCAACTCTAGCGCATTGCCCGCCGTGAACTTCTGCGCGGTCTTTTCGTCTTGAGGGTTCGTCGTCATGTCGTTTCCTCCTGCTGTTGTCATTGCGGTGCTCTTGCCGCATCCCTGGGGCGCGGGCACACGTTCAGGCGCTGCCGTACTCGTCCTTCAGGCGATGGCAGCATGGCCGGATACGCCTCATGCTTGCCTTCACGCTCGACAATGCCATGCGCCGAGAGCACGGGGACGGGCATCTGGTTCGCTATCTGTTCGTAATATTTCGATCTGAGATTCATCGTGCGCCAAGAACGCTTGGGCAATCTCGCCCAGCGCGGCGTTGCCGCCATGTTCTGAAAGGGCCTTGACCAACACCGGTTGATAGATATGCGACATCCGCATCCTGCTGCTGATGAAATCCGCCAGTTCTGCTGCCTTCATGTTCGCGCTCTCGGTCAACGGAATTAATTGAAAGCTCCATCTGATGAGGTCCTACCTCGGCTGACGATCCTCGCAGTTCATGCCGAGGCGAGCGGCTGGTGAATCTTGCGTTTACCGCGCTCCTGAGATCGCGCAGGACCAAACAGACGGCGCGCCAATTGGCTTCTCCGCAGCAGAAGGTCGGCCAGTGTGTAACGGTCCAGAGCCGTGATGAACGCCTGAAACGCCTCGTCGAGAATGTTGGGCAGACCGCAGGCGCCAGTAATCACGCACTTGTTGCCGGTTCGAAAGCATTCGACTGGCTTGAATGGGCCTTCCATATGCCGGACCACTGCGCCGATGATAATGTCCTTGGGATCCTTTGCCAGCGTGAAACCCCCTCCCTTGCCGCGATATGTCCGGACAAAGCCGCCTTGCGCCAGCCCGTGCACCACCTTCATCAGATGGTTTTCGGAGATCCCGTAATGTTCCGCAACTTCGGATATCAGGCAGAGCTTTTCCTGACATAGGCCGGCAAACACCAGCACTCGCAGTGCGTAATCTGTGTAGTAAGTCAGTTCCATGAAGTCCCCCGCGACTCCTTCCCCTCGTCCAACCCGATGCGCGTCATTCGTTCGAGCACCTCCCGCAGCACTACTTCCTGGTTGTGCGTCTCATCTTTGGCTCCGTACACGAGGGTAACGGTATTCTTCACCGCGAGCTCGGCCAATTCCCTCAGCATGCTCCGTGCGTTGGCTGACCTCAGTTCCTGCCGGTAACGCTTGCGGAACTCCTCCCAACGTGCCGGATCGTGGTTGAAGAATTTGCGGAGCTCATTACTCGGCCCCAGCTCCCTCATCCATTGGCTGACTCGCACCACTTTTTTCGTCACCCCGCGCGGCCATACGCGATCGACCAGCACACGCGTACCGTCCTCAAGTACCGGAACCTCGTAGGCGCGCTTTATCCTGATCATAGCTGGCCTCCTCCAGCATGTCTTGCCGCGGCCCTTTCGTTCAACGGTAAGAACTTACGCGCTTGGAGAAAGGGCCGTGCGTGCAGGATATTTCCCAATGGGCACCGTTGGACGATGAGCGCTCCCTTCATTGCGAGATCGGATCGCAATCAGGGCCATGAGCGCGATCAGCGCGGCGATTTATACCGGGTCTAAGCACGTTCGCATCGATTGGATCTTCTGATTGCCCCTGGGTGGCAGCTCGATCGCGAGTCGCGTTTGTTGACTAGCCTCTAGAGATGTATTTATAATGCCTCTATTCGAAATGCAAGCTGGCCTGAACAGCCCGGATTGAAAGATATCGCTATGGCAACATTGGGCGTCTTCGATAAAAGATGTTTTCAGTCGGAAGACAAGGTCATCGCGCTCGAGTCGGATCTCGATCGCCAGTGTTGCTTCAATTTCTTTTCTAGATTGCAGGGATCTCTGGTTATGCGTGTTTCCCAGAGTGGGCGAGTTTCTCGCTGGCTGACATACGGTCGTAGCGCGTCATCTCCGATCGCATCTTATTGGCGGGTGTTCGTACCGGCTGTCTCATTGCTGGCATTGACCGCAGCCGCCTGTAATCCCTCAGTGCGGCCGATGAACACGTTTGCGCCGGAATCGGACCTGGCGCAGTGGATCCTCGGTCTCTACCTTCAGGTCACGGCGTGGGACACGCTGATCTTCCTGATTGTGCTGGTCGCGCTTTTCCTGGCCCTGTTTGTTTTCTCAACTCGTGTTGGCGAGGCCGCGCCGCCCGCGTCGGCAAGCTCTGATCTGTGGCTCGAGGTAGCCTGGACGGTGGGTCCCGCGCTGATCCTGCTGTTCATTGCGATTCCCACGGTACGCGTCATCTTCCGCACCCAGCCGCCGGCGCCGCCTGCGGGGTCGCTGATTATAGAAGTTGTCGCCCATCAATGGTGGTGGGAGTTCGACTATCCCGCGCTTGGCATCAAGACTGCAAATGAGTTGCATGTGCCGATCGATCGTTCGCTGCGGCTCGAGCTTCACTCCGCCGACGTGATTCACAGCTTCTGGGTGCCGGAACTCGGCGGCAAGCGCGACGTCGTACCAGGTCAAACAAATGAAATCACCTTTGTGGCGAACGTGCCGGGCGAATATCTCGGCCAATGCGCCGAGTTCTGCGGTCTGTCGCACGCCAACATGCGTTTCAAGGTTTTTGTGGAACCGCCAACGGAGTTTTCCTCATGGACCCGCCATCAGCTTTCAGGAGCGCTTGCACTGGGGGCAACGAATGGATCGGTCAGCCATGCTTCGGAAATAGCCGAAGGCCAACGGATCTTCGCCAACAGCCCGTGCACGACCTGCCACATGATCGCCGGCATTTCAGCGGGCGCAATCGCCCCCAACCTAACCCACTTTGGCAGCCGCACGTCACTAGCGGGCGCGACTTTCGACAACACAACTGAGAACCTCGCAAAGTGGATCAACGATCCGCAAGCGCTCAAGCCGGGCGCCAAGATGCCCGCGCTCGGCGTTCGCGGAGATCAACTCTCAGACCTCGTCGCTTACCTGGAGAGCCTCAAGTAGGAGACTGCCCGTGTCTGCACAACCACAAAGCATTTCAACGCGCGAGGATGCCAACTACCTAGCCGGTCCGCTGTGGGGCTGGCTGGTAACTGTCGACCACAAACGGGTTGCGATGATGTACGGGTTGAGTGCGCTTGTGCTCATGGCGGTCGGCGGTCTAGAGGCGATGTTGATACGCACCCAGCTGGCCTTTCCGAACGGCACTGTACTTTCGCCACAGGCCTACAACGAAATCTTCACCATGCACGGCACCACGATGATCTTCCTAGTCGTCATGCCGCTGGAGATAGGATTTTTCGCCAACTTCTTCGTGCCGCTGCAGATCGGCGCGCGCGACGTTGCCTTTCCCCGCCTCAATGCCCTAAGCTTCTGGGTCTTCCTGACCGGCGCGATCCTGCTGCATCTGAGCTGGCTGTGGGGCGGCCTGCCCGACGCCGGATGGTTCGGCTACGCCAACCTCACCGAGCGTTACTTCTCGCCCGGCACCAACCTCGATTTCTGGGTGGTCGGTCTGCTGATTCTCGGCATCTCGACGATCCTGAGTGCCCTCAACTTCTTCGTCACAATCATCAACCTGCGCTCGCCAGGAATGACCTTTATGCGCATGTCGATGTTCACTTGGGCGATCCTGGTCACTTCGGTTCTGATCCTGCTCGCGTTTCCCGCGCTCACCGTAGGGCTTATCTTCCTTTTGATGGATCGTTTCTTCGACACTAATTTCTACCGCGTCGCGGCGGGGGGCTCGCCAATCCTCTGGCAGCACTTGTTCTGGTTGTTCGGCCATCCCGAGGTTTACGTTATGGCGTTGCCAGCCTTCGGGATCGAGTCAGAGGTCATACCTGTCTTCTCGCGCAAGCCTCTGTTCGGTTACCCAATGATGGCCTACTCGCTGGCCCTCATCGCGTTTTTGTCATACGGCGTATGGGGCCATCATATGTTCGCAACCGGGATGGGGCCGGTGGCGGACAGCGCCTTTGCGATCACCTCGATGCTGATCGCGATTCCGACTGGCATCAAGATCTTCAGTTGGATAGCAACTATATGGGGCGGCTCACTGCGCTTCACCACTGCCTTCCTATTCGCCCTTGGCATGATCCTGGAGTTCACGATTGGCGGCCTCAGCGGCATCATGCACGCGAGCGCCCCGATAGATTTGCAGCAGACAGACTCCTACTTCATAGTCGCGCACCTGCATTACGTGCTGTTCGGCGGCGCGATGTTCGGGATCCTGGCCGGTTTTTACTTCTGGTGGCCGAAGATCAGCGGCCGGTTGCTCAACGAGCGCATTGGCAAGTGGCATTTCTGGCTCACCGTGATCGGCTTCAACGTTACGTTCTTCCCCATGCACTTCGTGGGTGCGTGGGGGATGCCGCGGCGAATTTACACTTACGGTCCCAACCTCGGATGGAACGGCCTCAATCTGCTCGAGACGGTCGGGGCGTTCATCCTCGGGTTCGCGTTTCTGCTCTTCTACATCAACATCATCTGGACCGCCCGGCGCGGTAAGCTGGCGGGCAACGACCCGTGGGATGGCCGCAGTCTTGAATGGACGACGACTTCGCCACCACCGATGTACAATTTCGCGCGCATTCCGGCCGTCAACGGCCGCGACACCTTCTGGATTCGGAAGTACGGGCGCGCCGGTTCGCGCGGCGTTGCATTGCTCGTTTCGGGACAACACCCGCCTGAGGTTACAGAGCCCGGCACCGAACCGATCCATATGCCCGCGCCTTCGATTCTCCCACTGCTACTCGCGGCTGGCATCTTCGTCATGGGCATGGGTGCAATCGTCGATTGGTGGCGAATCTCTATACTCGGCGCCGCCGAGGTGTTGCTCGCCGCAGTCGCCATGGGCTTCGAATACGACTCCTACGCCGAGGAGAAGGTGGTCGCGGCCGATCCTGCCGCTGTCGAAGTCCCCGGCGATCATCGCAAGGTTGGCATCTGGACATTCCTGGGGTCCGAGTGTGTATTCTTCGCCTGCCTGATCGCGACTTACCTGGTGTACGAAGGACGCTCCGTTAGCGGACCAGCAGCCGGGCAGGTGCTCAACGTTCCGCTGACCTCGTTCAGCACTCTCGTGCTGTTGACGAGCAGTCTGTTGATGGTGTTGGCGCTCGCGGCAATTCAGCGGGATGACCGCCGCTGGACGCCGGTCTGGCTGTTCGCCACGGCAGGTTTCGGAATTGTCTTTCTGCTCGGCCAGGTTTACGAGTTCACCCACCTCTACATGGTCGATCACCTCGCTCTCCAGACCAATCTCTTCAGCCAGACCTTCTTTACCTTGGTCGGCTTTCACGGCGCACACGTCGCGATTGGCGTGGTTTGGCTACTCGCCTTGGGCGTCGCCAGCCTGATGAACCGGCTGCCCAAATCGCGCGCCCTGTCGGTGGAACTTTGCGGCCTCTACTGGCATTTCGTCGATGTAGTGTGGATCGTGATTTTCACGCTGGTTTATCTGATGGAGGCGGTAGGTCGCGCATGAGCGACGAAACTATTCAAGCCGCTCCAGCCAGCCCTGGCGTAGCGGTCTACCTGATAGTCTTTTCCTTCTTAATGCTGTTGACCGCCATGGAACTGACCGTCTTCTATGTCGAAGCGCTCAAACCCGTCCTGGTACCGCTTCTTCTGGTACTCGCAGCGGCAAAGTTTGCTTTGGTTGCGATGTTCTACATGCACCTGCACTATGACAAATGGGCGCTGAGCGTGGTGTTCTTTTTCCCATTCGTGATTGCGACCGTAGTGTTGATTTCGCTGCTACTGCTCTTCGTCTACCTTCAGCACCATCCAGGATAGTTCGAAGAGGAGCAAGGTCCGCAGGGAAATCCAAATGTTTGATCATCCAAGCGTCATTCTCGGAGTTGTGATCCTCGCATCGCTCTACGCGTTCGGCGCCTGGTGGATCGGCGGAAGCTTGCGGACTCGACAGATAATCGCCTTCGCTTGCGCACTGTTTGTCGTCTTGATCACGCACGGGCCCATTGACGAACTCACGGACGAGCGGTTGTTCTTCGTCCACATGTTCCAACATTTTCTGCAGACCCTGGTGATTCCCCCACTGCTGCTGCTGGGCACGCCAGACTGGATGCTTCGACCGTGGCTCATGAGCCGTGCAGTCCGACCATTCGCGCGCTTTTTTACTCGACCCGTCATCACCTTCGCGCTTTTCAGCGGCTTGCTGGTGACAGTCCACGAGCCGTCCGTCTTTGATCGTATGTGTCGCGATGAGTCCGTCCACATCATCATCCACATGCTTTTCATGATCACCGGTACGCTGCTCTGGTGGCCGTTACTTAGCCCGATGCCCGAGATGCCGCGTCTCTCATATCCGGGCCAGAGTATCTATCTCTTCCTGCTGCTGATCCCGATGTCGGCCGTCGCCGCACCGCTCACACTTGCGACTACCGTGATCTATCCGTGGTACGCTCAGGCTCCCCATCCGTGGGGGCTGTCTCCGATTAGCGATCAGGTACTGGGAGGATTGGTGATGTGGGTGGGCGAGAGCCTTTACCTCATGTGTGTGTTCAGCGCGATCTTTTTCCGCTGGGGGGGCCGCGACGATCGCGATCGTCCTGTGATTCCCGGCACCCTTCTCAAAGTAGTGCCACCGCACCACCACCCCGCGCTCTAGCGCGCCGCGAGGCCCCGCCCGACCATGGCGGTCCCCGGCGAGGAGGCGGGAGCGCGGTTATCCTGCTCATCGCAGAAAAATTCCCAAGAATGTTTTTCCAGCCATGGCTGCCCCTTGACCTGCGGTTAAAGATGTATTTAGAATGCTTTTATTAGACGTAAACCACAGGACCGACCGCTGCGGGACTCCATGGCAACAATCCGCACCGTCTTCGAAAACCGAAGATTAGAACGAGGTATGGAGCTCGGCCCTGTCTTGACAGGCGGAAATTACGATTGCGCGTTGCGCCATCAATCAAGGTCGGCGACACCTTAACGCTGGCTAGCGGAGGTACTTCAAATGGCAGCCAAAGAGCAATTCGCTCAACTTTTCAAGGACGAGCACCGCGGTATCCGTGATGCGTTACTCAACCTGATTCAGGCCTTTCGAAATCGCGATCCTCTAAACGTGCGCCTCTTTCTGAATCAGGTCGCGGTCCTCTCCGGGCCGCACTTCCGCTATGAAGAGGAAGCCTTTTATCCGGCACTGGTTGAGGTTCTTGATCAGGAGCAGGTCGACAAACTTCTCGCCGATCACGATGGCGCTATCGAGACGGCACGCCGCCTTTCCGAGCTTGCGCAAAAAGACGCGCTGACGAAAGAGGACGCGCTGAGTGGCGCCAAATATGCGCGCAGCCTTTTGCCTCATGTCTTCGAGTGCGACGGGCTTTCGATTATCGCTGAACTTTTGCCCGAAACGGCGATGAACGAGGTGCTCGACGTGCGGGTTCGGTCGCTCGGCGAAAACCTGGACTTGCTGCGCTGGGCGGACAAAGCCCGGAGCCGCCCACTGGCTCACCAGACCCTCTGAAATTTAGGTCCGACCAGGGGAGGCAAAGGGCGATGAATCCGGAACTTGAACTCAAAGTTTCTGACCTTACGGCGGCGGAGCAGCGGGAACGAATGTTCTCCGCTTTTAACCGCCTCGCTGCGGGCCAAACTCTCGAACTTCTGTTAAGCGTGCCTGCGGCGGAAGTGGCCGGCCTCTTAGCCGAGTTTCAGGACCGCTACGGGCAGGGCTTCGATTGGTGGCCAGTTGACAACAGATTCGGTGCGTTCCGGGTGCTGATCGCCAAGCGCGCCACAGAGCCGCGCACGATAAGCGGTTTTCTTGGCGCCGACCATCATCGGTTGACCGAATGCTGGGAGGAATTCCTCGAGGCAGTAAAGACGTGCGAGCTCCATTACGAAACCTTGTTCCCCACGGGAAAGGGACATCGGGTTGCAGCAGTAGACCGGCTTTCAGAATTCGTCTTTGGGTTGCGCCGTCATATCCGGATGGAAGAAGATCACCTCTTCCCGCTTTTCGAGGATCGAAGCGGGATACCCGCAGGTTCCGGGCCCACGGCGATGATGCGCGCGGAACACCAGGAGATCGAAGCAATCCTGAGGGTGGTGGAGAAATTTCTCGACGTCGGTGACTGCGCGACGGTTATCCAGACCGTCGAAGGCCAGCCGGTCCATCCGTCCTTGCTATTCCGCAGTCATGACGCAAAGGAAGAGCGGATGCTGTATCCCATGGCGGACCGGCTATTCACGCAAAAGGAAAAGGACGATCTCTGTCTGAAAATGCAGACCGTCTGACGAGGCGCACGCCGTTGCATCAGAAGCTTTTGCACGCAGACGACATGAGCGAGCATTCAGAAGCCATGGGTAGTTAGAGGGGTGATGATACAGAAGATCTGTTGACCGGCGGACTCTTGAGATGAAACAGAAATCACTTGCGAAGAAGGTGATCGTTCTCGGTGCCGGCATGTCGGACCTTACCGCCGCATACGAGCTCGTGCAGGCCGGACATGACGTGACGGTGTTGGAGGCGCGCATGCGCCCGGGTGGCCGTGTCCAAACCTGGTCCGATCCGTTTGCGGACGGGCTCTACACCGAAGCGGGGGGGGCGCCATCATTCCCGTCGAGCCCGACCTGGTGCTTCGCTATCTCAGACTGTTCAACATCGCGCTCGCGCCATTGGAACCGAGAGATCTCCCGAACCTTCACTATTTCCGGGGAGTCAGAATCGCCGACCCCGGCAACGCCGTCGTCCCTTGGCCGCTGGACCTAACAAATGAAGAAAGATCGACTGATGGTGAAAACCAGCCATTTGAGCCGAGTTCCCGCTGACCGAGGCTTCGTTGGATGAACGAACACGTTACGCGCGAGATTCTGTGGAATGTACCCACCGCGTTCATCGTCCTGATGTACGCCCTCCTGGCAGTCCTCTTGGCCGGGTTCGTTTTCGCGGGCGTCTACTGGTATCGACGCGTTCAACTCGGCGGAACTGAAGAGCGCTTCGATCAGTTGGCGCGAAGGACGTGGCTCGCGCTACGCGACGCAGTCGGTCAGGGCTATGTCGTGCGTGAGGCGTGGGGCTGGATGCACTATGCCTTTTATGTCGGCTTTGTCGGTCTGTTCATCGGGACGTGCATCGTCTTCGTGAACAGTGCGGGCTATTCGACGATTCGAGCGGAAAATACCGAGAGATAAGGACTCGGTGGCGGAGCAAGGGGGATTAGAAACGTCGGTGTCGCGAGAAACCTTTGCGAAGGAAAACCCACGCGGGTATTGGAGAAATTTCGCGTCGAAGTCCGTTGGCATCCTCCAGAGAGTGAGTTCGCCTTCAGTTCGGTACGAGTTTCGTCCTTAACCTTGAATTCCGGTGTCGCGAGAACGCGGCTGGGTTGCGAGACTTCCGTCCGACGAACTCAAGTCGTCCAAGGCCGCTAGTCGAAGGACCAAGCGGGTGAGCACGAGCCGAAAACGAACGCTGGTCAGTTGTCGATCATCCGCAGCGTAGGATTTGTCGCTGTTTCGTCCATTCCTTTACGCGCACGCACAGCCCGCGCGGTGACGTGTACAGGATCGATCAAGCACCGGAACTGGGCTAGATGCCGAGCCCACCATTGGTCGGCGTCCCATATAGCGACCCCATCGGGCAGGGTCAAGGGTTTCGGCTTATCACGCCATCGGCGCCAGTCGCGGTAAAGCGCGTCGATGCTGCCGTTCATGTCGAGCCCTGCGCTAACAAGTGCTGCCCGGGTCAAACGGTATCGTTCTTCGAGATTGATGCTCGCGATGGTCATAAATAACTCCGGACGCGGACCGTGCAGGGTGCGAGCTCAAATATCTCTACTCGCGCCGTTTCTCTTCAGGTGCGCTTAGCCCGCCATCTCATTCAGCGAAGATCAACCGGAACAAGTACGAGGCTTCGCGCATCCTGAGAAGCCTGAACGATACTATCACAAATGGAGCCTCGGAATTGCCTTGATCTTCAAAACAATGTTGCCGGCCGGGACCGCAAAAATTCGGCAGTTGCGCGAGGAGAACGCAAAGCTCAAGCGTTTGGTAGGGTGCTTGGATCACACTATTGTGTTGCGAAGCGCACTGGCGTCGTGTGCTCCGCAAATGCTCAGCTGCTTACTATAGTGAAGACGTCCACAGCGTCCCCCGTCAGTAGAATTGGAGAATCATGGAAACGCTTCAAGATTTAGATCCTGAAGAAACCGCCGAATGGCTCGACTCGCTGGAGGCTGTAATCGACGCGGAAGGCGTCGATCGCGCTCATTTCCTGCTGAAGAATCTCATCGACAAGGCACGAGAGAAGGGTGCCTACCTGCCCTACAACGCCAATACGCCGTACGTCAACACGATCCCGACCGACCGCCAGCCGCGCTATCCGGGCGATCGTGAGATCGAGCGGCGTATCAGCTCGATCGTTCGATGGAACGCGGTCGCGATGGTGGTGCGCGCCAATAAAGAATCCTCGGAGCTGGGCGGGCATATCGCGACCTTCCAATCGGCCGCGACCCTCTACGACATCGGCTTCAATCACTTCTGGCGGGCGCCGACCGAAAACCACGGCGGCGACGCCATTTATATCCAAGGGCATTCATCGCCGGGCATCTACGCCAGGGCCTTCGTCGAAGGCCGCCTGACCGAGGAGCAGCTGCTCCACTTTCGCCGCGAGATCGACCGCAAGGGGTTGTCGTCGTATCCGCACCCGTGGCTGATGCCGGATTTCTGGCAATTCCCCACGGTATCGATGGGACTCGGGCCTATGATGGCAATCTACCAGGCTCGTTTCATGAAGTACCTGCAGGGGCGCGGCCTCGACCAAACGGGCGACCGAAAAGTTTGGTGCTTCGTGGGCGACGGTGAGATGGACGAGCCCGAATCGCTGGGTGCGATCTCGCTCGCGTCGCGGGAGCGCCTCGACAACCTGATCTTCGTCGTAAACTGCAATCTTCAGCGCCTCGACGGTCCGGTGCGCGGCAACGGCAAGATCATCCAGGAACTCGAAGCGGTTTTCCGCGGCGCCGGATGGAACGTCATCAAGGTCATATGGGGCAGCAACTGGGACGCGCTGCTGGCGCGAGACAAGCTCGGATTGCTCCGCAAGCGGATGGAAGAGTGCGTCGACGGCGAATATCAGGCTTTCAAAGCGCGTGACGGCGCTTACGTGCGCAAGGAATTCTTCGCCAAGTATCCCGAACTGCTCGACATGGTATCCGGTATGACCGACCAGGAAGTCTGGCAGCTCAGGCGCGGCGGCCACGATCCTCTGAAGGTTTACGCCGCCTACGCGGCTGCCGTCAGTCATCGGGGAGAGCCCACCGTGATTCTCGCCAAAACCATCAAGGGCTATGGAATGGGCGCAGCCGGCGAGGGCATGAACATCACCCATCAGCAGAAGAAGATGGGTCTCGAGGAGCTGAAAGCCTTTCGCGATCGCTTCAAGATCCCGGTGCCCGACGACCAGATCGCCGAAGTTCCGATTTATCGGCCGCCCGACGACAGCATCGAAATCAGTTACATCAAGGAGCGCCGCGCAGCGCTTGGCGGAGGCATCCCTCAGCGACGCCGCCGCTCGGCTTCGCTCGAGGTGCCGCCGCTTTCCGCTTTCGAAGCACAGCTCAAGAGCACCGAAAAACGGGAGATTTCGACCACCATGGCGTTCGTGCGGATCCTGTCCACGCTGGTGCGCGACAAGAACATCGGCAACCGCGTCGTGCCGATCGTTCCCGACGAGTCGCGCACCTTCGGGATGGAAGGAATGTTCCGCCAGCTCGGAATCTTTTCGCAGGTCGGCCAGCTCTACAAACCCGAAGACGCCGGCCAGCTCATGTTCTACCGCGAGCATCAGCAAGGGCAGATCCTCCAGGAGGGCATCAACGAGGCCGGCGCGATGTCGTCATGGATGGCGGCGGCGACGTCCTACAGCACTCATAACCTGCCGATGATCCCGTTCTACATCTTCTACTCGATGTTCGGTTTCCAGCGCGTCGGCGATTTGGCCTGGGCGGCCGGCGACATGCGATGCCGTGGCTTCCTGCTTGGCGGAACTTCCGGCCGCACCACGCTCAACGGCGAAGGGCTACAGCACGCTGACGGCCACAGCCACATCCTGGCGTCGGTCATCCCCAACTGTGTCGCTTACGATCCGACATTCGCGTATGAAGTCGCAGTGATCCTTCAGGAAGGTTTGCGCCGAATGTTCAAGGAGCAGGAGGACGTCTTCTATTACGTCACCCTGATGAACGAAAACTACAGCCATCCCGCGATGCCTGAAGGCTCGCGCGAAGGGATTCTCAAGGGTATGTACCTGTTCCAGCAGGGCGGCGACTCGAAGTCTCCGCGGGTTCAACTGCTCGGCTCGGGAACCATCCTGCGCGAGGCGATCGCCGCGGCCGACCTCCTCAAGAACGACTTTGGCGTCGACGCCGACGTATGGAGCGTCCCGAGCTTCACCGAACTCAGGCGCGAGGGGCTCGAGGTCGAACGCTGGAACATGCTGCATCCCACCAGCCCGCAAAGACGCAGCTACGTCGAGACCTGCCTGGCGGACCGGCGCGGCCCGGCGGTCGCGGTTACCGATTACATCAAGGCATTCGCCGATCAGATTCGCCCTTACGTCCCGAAGCGCTATCGCGTGCTCGGCACCGACGGCTTCGGGCGCAGCGACTACCGCAAGCGCTTACGAAGCTTCTTCGAAGTCGATCGCTACTACGTCGCGCTCGCGGCGCTCAAGGCTCTGGCCGACGAAAAGCAGATTCCAGCGTCCAAGGTTGACGCCGCAATCAAGAAGTACAACATCGATCCTGAGAAGCCCAATCCTGTAACGGTCTGACTCGAGACCATGGCAACCCTGGTTGATATCAAGGTTCCGGACATCGGCGACTTCAAGGACGTTGAGGTCGTCGAAGTGATGGTGAAGCCCGGAGACAAGATCGGCGTCGACGATCCATTGGTGGCGATCGAGTCCGACAAGGCGACGATGGAAGTGCCGGCGCCTCAGGCCGGCGTGGTCAAGGAGCTCAAGGTAAAAGTCGGCGACAAGGTTTCGGAAGGCTCGCCGATCATAGTGCTCGAGGCCGAAGCCGCCGCTCCGGATGGCGACGCCAAGCCGCCTGTACCTGCCGGCCAGGCCAAGGAGCCTGCACTTGACGGCGAGGCCAAGCCGCCAGCGCCTGATGGCGAGGCCAAGCCGTCGGGCCCGCCGGCGCTCACCCTCTTAACCGCGCCTGCCAAGGCACCGGCCTCGCCCGACACAGCATCGCCTCCATCTCGGCTATCTGCGGCCCCTGCGCCCGGCGCCGTATCGCCGTCACCGATTTCAGCGGCGCCGGAATCCACAGTGAAGCCGCATGCGAGCCCGTCGGTGCGGAAGTTCGCTCGCCAACTCGGTGTCGATCTCAGCCACGTTAAGGGTAGCGGTCTCAAGGGCCGCATCTTCCGAGACGACGTGCAGAGGTTCGTCAAGGACGCCCTCACGAATCCGGCGGCGATGGCGCGAAGATCAGGCGCCCCGTTCGATCTGCTCTCGTGGCCCAAGATCGATTTCGCGAAGTTTGGCGCGATCGAGACCAAGGCGCTTTCGCGCATCAGAAAGATCTCCAAGGCAAACCTCGCGCGCAATTGGGTGATGATCCCCCACGTCACGCAGTTCGACGAGGCCGACGTCACCGAGCTCGAAGCGTTCCGCAAGGAAATCAACGAGGCGCATTCGAACGAGGGAATCAAAGTGACGATACTCGCCTTCATCCTGAAGGCGCTGGTCCCCGCGCTGACCGAGTTCCCCGAGTTCAACTCGTCGCTCGACGGCGACAATCTGATCCTCAGGAAGTATTTTCATCTGGGCTTCGCTGCCGACACGCCCGACGGTCTCGTGGTTCCCGTGGTGCGCGACGTTGACAAGAAGGGCGTGCTCCAGGTCGCGCGCGAAATGGGCGAGCTGTCGGCGCGCGCGCGGGAAGGGAAGCTCAAGCCCACCGACATCCAGGGCGGATGCTTCACCGTTTCGAGTCTGGGAGGCATCGGCGGCACCGCGTTCACGCCCATCATCAACGCGCCGGAGGTGGCGATTCTCGGCGTGTCGAAGCTGGCACACAAACCGGCCTTTCGCGACGGCGCGTTCGCGCCGCGCCTGATGCTCCCGCTCTCCCTGTCCTACGATCACCGCGTGATCGATGGCGCCGCAGCGGCGCGGTTCATCACCTTCCTCGGCAAGCTGCTCGCCGACATGCGGCGGGCTCTCCTATGACGGGCTGTTCTTAGCGAAGGTTAGATCCGGACATATTGCACAGAGCTTCTCCGGTCCCCTCGGCCACCAGAAAGTGCGCGAACATGCGAACTATTTTCGAGTTTTCTGCAGAGAAGGCGAATATCGCGGACTGTTTGGCGGAACGGCGGATCCACCCTTAGAAGCCTCCGCGAATCCGCCCGAACGTGGTTCGATTCGTGTACTGTTGCCCCGTTGGGCTCGCAGTTCCGTACTCAAGCGCGTCGGCGTCAGCGACGTTGTTGATCATCCGCCCCGGATAGGCCGCCACCGACCGCTCGCGCCGTCGCATCTCGGAGAACTGCGCCTGGGTGCGCTGAAAATCCTCAGAATCCCGGAACGACCCGCGCATCCAGTTGAGCGCCTGGGCGAAGGCGTCGACCATGTCGTCGTGCGCGGCGGCGGGAAAGCTCGTGAGCTCGTCGAGGAAATCCGCGAGCCACGGCGCTGCGGGCGGTACGCTTACGCGCCCTGATTCGACGAGTGGCGAGACGGCGTGTGCGCGCGGGACCTTGTCGCCTTGCGGCTTGACGGGCAAAATCGGCAATCGTGTTTCAGCCTTGAGCGCCTGGACTAATGACTGACCTGATGCGGCATCTTCGATGAGCACGGCGTGCGGGCGCCAGATCTCGGCGAGCGCGACGGCCTGCCGTTTCAACTCTGGAAACTCCCACCGCCCGCGAGAGACGAGACGGATATGGAAACCCGTCTTCGCCTCGCTGACTACCGCGATCACCGAGTAGTCATTCGATTGCCCGGTCTTGAACGCACAGTCCAAGCTGAAAATTGTCCGCGTGCATTCTATCGGCCCGCCGTACGGGAGGAACCAATCTTTTTTGAAGATCGCGCCTTCCTCGGGCGCGGGGCGCTGCTGATAGAGCGCGGCCCACGCGGAAGTTCCGATGGCCTTGCGGATGCGCGCCAGGGTTTTGAGCGGAAACCGCTCGGGCCATAAAGCCGAGCCCTCTTTGCGCCTGAAGCCCGACGCCGAAACCGGAAGGAGACCAGAGAGACCATTGCCGACAGGATCGTAAGCATGCCGGCCACCATTTACCTAGACGAGGCTCGATGCGATCCAGGACCCACCATGAGAGTAATACGGCGGAAGCTGGCCACAGCGGTACTCGGCAAGCCTTGGCAAATTACTCGCGAGAGGAGCGGGCGGCTCTGTGCGCCGCGGATCAGCCGCGTGGCATTGCGAATCTGCCCCTGCTTCTGGCGCGCGCTTCGGGCCACGACGACAACGATCAGCCCGACCGCGATCACGATGATTCCGATCCCTTCAACCGGTTCCATGAACGGCTGGACGATCGCGAGCAGCGGAACCTCCATAAGAGCCCTGAAATGTTTTTGCCCCTGGCTCGGGTAAAAATTACCCGCTGGCGTGAATTTTACACGTCTGCGTCTGGATGTCCTGCTATTAGAACGGCCAGATGCAGTCTGTCAACCGATTTAATTGCGAATCGAATCAAATTTACCTGTTGCGTTCCGCGTGGCACGGGTATGCCAGAGACGGCTTTTTCGGCGCGGCCTCACACATTGCTCTGTCGCGGCGACATGGGAAGGCCTCTCGCCTGGCGTACACTGGGACCTAGCAAAATCGCGCCCCGGATAGGATTTGCCAGATTCTGGCGAATCGCGCCGCCGGAGGCGTTCTCCGGGTCCATGCGCGATCGCAAATCGCGCGCACACGCGCGCTTTTCGCGCGATTCTCCGAAACGGCCGAAAACCGAGGGACTGGATGGTGGATGCCGCAGTCTGACGCGAACCGCTCTCCAACGAAATTGGCGGATTTCCAACAGCGTTTCTTAACAAAGCATGCAAGTTCCGTCTATATGGAGCTTCCAATGGCCAAATTCAGAAAAGCTGATTTCAGCCCCAAAATTCGGCTAAGTACCTAATATTGCTAGAGATTTGGAACGGTTCCATGTGGAGTTTCGGAAAAGGGCCAGGTTTGGCTTTTCCGCCTAAAACTGACGGAGATTTCGGCAGTAATAAAACAATGTTCTGGCTAAATCTGTATGATCACCGAATCGCTCAACTGGTAGAATTCAGCGTACAGCATCAATCGTTTTATTCCCAGTCAACACTGTCAAGGCCGCCCAGAAAGTACATCAGTGGCCGCAGGTCAACCTTGCGGCTGCCTCGGCGGCACAGCAGGCGGTGAGCACAATGATGTCGAAGTATCAGCAAAGCTATCGCCGGATGCTGGTTGATATGCATATCCCGGATTGGGACCCGGCGTTTCTCTCACGCTACGACCCGGCAAGCAGGCACAGACTCCCGGTGCGCTTCACGGAAATGAGTGAAAAACCCTGCAGTTCGCCTATGGAGCGCGCTCAGCCCGCGGCGGTGTCGCCAATGACCGGGAACAGGTAGGTCTTATACCTTCCCTTTTTCTCGCGGGAAGGCATGGAGGAATCATTTTGCTAAACCATTCAGGAAGGCAGTCTACAAAGAAACTCAACGCGCGTATCATGGTCGGCTCGAAAGGCATAGAGTGTGATGCGTATAGCCGTGGAATTGGCCCTGGCGAAACACACCGCTATCCGGAGGTGTTGTGACCACCACCCTCAAGCTTGATGAGGAATATCGATTGACGCGAGCCGCACTTGTTAATGCGGGAGTCGACATGACCGACAGCATGGACGCGCTTTATCGCGACTGGCGCCGGCGGCGTGATAGGTCGGAATCCCGGGCCCGAGTCGATAGTGCCGCGGTAGGGAACGCGGACCAATGGTGGACCCAGCATCTGGCGCAATTCCGGCGCTTGATCGATCCGCTACATGTTGCCGCGCGCGCCGAACGAGAACGTAAAGACCGGAGTACAGTTCGCGCCAGACCGCATCCTGCGCGAAGCAGAGGATACCCCCCTGTTCTCAGCAAAACACTGGCTAGACTTTCTACTCGCAGTGGGCGATGAAGGGTGACTTCGGTCGTCCCTTCTGGAATAGGTTGCGCCGGCGAAGCTTATGGGATCACCACCTCGGCCTTGCTCGTGGCAACCGTCTCGCCCCGTTGGTTGACCGAGGTCATGGCGACCACAGCGAAGACGGGCTGCCTTCCCGAGTAATGAATTTCGATGACCTCGCCGGTTGAGGTTACGGTGGGTCCGCGCGGGCACGGCTGGGTAGTGGGTCAGTTTGAAATTCCGAGTTTCTTTTCGATCTTCTCAACCCGCTTGGCTAGCCTTCCGATCCTGTCGCTAAGTTCGCCCGCGATTCCAGGCGAATTTCCGGGATTAAGTTGTCGGCGGATCTCCTCCACCTCGTCCTTGAGGGCCTTCAATTCCTTCTCAATGTCGCTCATGCGGCTAACTCCTTATGACTGGCTTCCCATTCGTCCACAATCCGCGCCATATCCTCAAGGGACCAAAGCCGGTCGGTAACGCCAGCTTCCATCGCAGGCGTGACCCTGATCGACTGATGAATACGCACGAAATTATAGTGCATGAAGTAGATTGAAAGCGCGTGGATGTGGTTTTCCAGCTTCTTGCTGAACGCATTTGTTAAGCGCGTAAATCGACGGATTCCCATTCGCATCGAAAGATTTTGCCGTTCGACGTAACTCGTGTTGATGTGCTCGCGATCAGGATTGCCGCGCATTATTTTGCTCTCCGCGCTCCAGCAGATTGATGGGCTATATCGCGTCTCGTTCTGCGGGTCAGTGCCGTACATTTTGACTAACATCGCGTAGTCGATTCCGTGCGGGAAGGCCGCGTCCACGGCATTCAGATAGCAGTGAAAACCATCGGTCGTTAGCTGTACTCGGTTCGTTAGCCGACTCGCCACGTCCTGCATGATGTGATGCGCCGATTCCGCATCGCGCGGTCCGATATACCACGATGGAACGAGTTTCGTATCCGCGCAAAGCGTGGTCCATGTCCACACGTCGCCAACGCCAAATTGACCGCGCATTTTCTCAGGCTGTCGCTACTCAAAACTTAATCCGCACAAATTCATTGGTGGTTTCGAACGCCGCCTCGAGGAAAAGTAGAATGAATCTCCATCACGCCGCGTTACCGCAGTCTGGGACTTCGGAATAGCGTGCAGGCTATTCGGCGATTCGAGCGGAGAATTCCTTCCCGTATGGCCAAAATATTCGTCACATCATTTCACTGTGCCTCAAAAACTCCGACGAGCCTGAAAAGACTCGATTTTCGCATTTTCAGCCCGTGGCCCGAGAGGCCATCCGGATCGAGTTCAAGAAAATCGCCTGATCGAAGCCGCCGCCGAACTACCGTAGCTAGGCGGCGGAAAGCTTGTGGTGGTAGCCGATCTCGATCTTCGCGCGCGTTGGGGATCGTCGGTCGCGATGCAGTGCGACGCAAGAATGCTCCACACGAAAGCCTTCGCCGTTACATCTGGTTCGGGGACATCAGGATTGTTTTTGGCCACGATATGCGCGGCGAGCGTCGTGCTCACGAGCCCAATCCGACGATGGCGTTCTCGCGTGCAATCATCTTTCGTGTCAAAAGAGCCCGTCTGGTTCCATTGCGATGTACCTATAGGTGTGCGGACCGGAGTCAGTGACCGCGCGGGTCGCTCTCTCCGCTCTTCTACGGATGCATAACAAATTAGGTTCGAGCTTGAACCTAACTATTCGTTAATTAGGAGATGAGCATTGGTGTTTGCTATTTTTTTTGAGGGTACTGATGACAAGTAGCATGGGGCATTTAGCAGAAAAACGAATCACGGAGAATACAAAGTGAAGCTAGGACGGATTGGTTTGCACCTGTTGCTGAAGAGCTGCGTGTTGGGAATCCTGATGACCGGAACGGCATTGGCCTTCCCTGGCGCAGAGTATCTTCCGCAGGCCAAGGTGACGCCGGCGCAAGCGCGCCAAATCGCTCTAAAGGAGTATCCGGGCAAGGTCATCTCGGAGGAACTCGAGAAGGAGTCCGGCGGCAGCGGACTGCGCTACTCGTTCGTTATCAGCAATCAGAAAGCGAAGCGCGAAGTGGGCGTTGACGCCAAGACCGGCGCGATACTGGAAAACTCTGTAGAGGGCAAAACTTCCGACTGAGCTGTGGCTGCTTCACAGCATGGCCGCGGACGATAGTTGAGTGAAAGGCGACCTATCCCGCTGGTGGCCATGGTGGCCGGACATTTTCCTCCTCGTCATCGGCGTTGTTCTCGTCACCGTGATCATGTCCCTCATGTGGTGATTTCGGCTGCGAATCACCGCTTTCGCGCCAACGAGGTGCGGCTGTGCCTGAGCCTGATTGCTTATAACTTGGGGAATTTGTGGCGGCGGCTGGCGCTGCCGAGGGGCATCGGTAATTGGTCGCTAACCAGCTTGCAGCAGCGGCTGGTGAAAACCGGCGGACGGTTGATAAAACACGCCCGCTACTACTGGCTCCTGCTGGCGGAGAGCCACCTCACACGGCGGCTGTTCGCCGGCCTACTGCGGAAGATCACGGCCTTGCCGGTGCCGGCGGGATAGCGGATTGTTGGGTTGTGGAGACAATGCCTGAGGAAGCAACAAGCGAGGGACCAGTGCGTGAAAAATCCGTTTCCAAGAGAACCGATGTGGGCCCGCGAGGCTGTCCAGGGGCTCGACCCCGGCTCACCTGCGGAGGCCGGAGCCGGTCGTGATCGCCAGTCGGATCGCGACTTGACCCTGGGTTGGGTAAGGGACGAATCGGCTGTTTGCAAAGTCAAAAAGGAAATTCCGGTCCAAAGCAGTACCTGAACCAGTCCGACCACGGACATCGTTCGGCTTTGGTCAAAATTGGCTGAACCGGTTTGCCGATTTGCTCCGCATTCTGGTCCTGAGCTTACGATTTAGGAGACGCAGACAATTCTGCAACACAAAGACGAGACTGGGAAAATGAAGGTCATTATCGTTGGCGGAAATGCTGGCGGTGCATCGTGTGCGGCCCGCCTGCGCAGGTTGGACGAAAAAGCCGAAATCTTAATGGTGGAACGCGGACCGTATGTCTCGTACGCAAACTGCGGATTGCCATACTACATTGGAGGCGTGATCGAAAAGGAATCCAGCCTACTTGTAGCGAGTGAAAAGATGTTCCGTGAGCAATTCGCAATCGATTGTCGGACGCGGGTTGAGGTCATGGCGATTTCGCCGGAAAAGAAAACTGTGGCGCTCATGCATCACGCGACCAGTGAGGTTACCACCGAGCGCTACGACAAGCTCGTCCTATCGCCCGGAGCGTTGTCGATCCGTCCGCCACTGCCCGGCATCGACCTACCAGGAGTCTTCCAGGTCAGGACCGTGCCTGACGTCAGGGCGATCCGCGAGTGGATCGAGCGCCGGACGTTATCACTCGCGGGAATGCACAAGTACTCGGGATTCCAGACGGTCGGGCCCAAGATGCGCGCGGTAGTCGTAGGTGGCGGTTTCATCGGTCTCGAGACGGCGGAGAACCTCGCTCATCGAGGGTTCGATGTCACCGTCATTGAGATGCTCGATCAGGTTCTAGCGCCGCTCGATCAGGAGTTGGCGCGCATCGTAGAGGGCTATCTGGAGCGGCATGGTATACGCTTGGCGTTCAATGACGGCGTGGCCGAATTCAATCAGGCCGACGACGATACACTCACTGTCCTCACCAAATCCGGCATGTCATATCCGGCAGACGTCGTAATTCTCGCGCTAGGCATGCGTCCGGATACCACGTTGGCGAAGATGGCGGGCCTGAAGATCGGCGAACGCGGGGGAATCCGCGTCGACCAACAGATGCGCACGAGCAATCCAGATATCTACGCCGTTGGTGACGCCGCCGAAGTCAAGGACTTCGTGACCGGCGAGTGGAGTCTCATCCCGCTCGCCGGGCCGTCAAACCGGCAGGGCCGCATCGCAGCCGATGTGATCGCTGGGCGCGCCTCGCGCTACCGCGGCAGCCAGGGCACCGCGATTATCGGACTCTTCGGCGCGGCAGCCGCCTGGACCGGTGCCGGCGAAAAAACGCTCAACCGGATCGGCGACAAGGATTTCGAGAAAATCTACCTCTACCCGAATTCACACGCGGGGTACTACCCGGGCGCCAAACCGATCGTGATGAAAGTCATGTTCCGGAAATCCGACGGGCGCCTCCTCGGCGCGCAGGCGCTCGGTGAGGATGGCGTGGACAAGCGGATCAGCGCACTTGCTATGGCGATCCAGATGGGCGCAAGGATCTACGACCTCGAGGAAGCGGAGCTCTGTTACGCGCCCCAATTTGGAAGCGCGAAGGATCCGGTCAACTTCGCGGGGATGGTCGCAGCCGATGTCCTGCGTGGCGACATGCCGATCAGTCACTGGGATTCCGCCGGGACGGGTTTCCTCCTCGACGTGCGCGAGCCCGCAGAGCTCGCCGTGGAGCATGCGCCAGGCGCGGTCAATATCCCGCTGGGCCAACTCCGGGCTCGTCTCGGCGAACTCCCCCGTGATCGGGAAATCATAGTGATCTGTCGTTCCGGCCAGCGCGCCTACTACGCAACGCGCATCCTGCTGCAGAACGGTTTCAAAGCACGAGACCTCTCCGGAGGCATGCTGTCACGCTCTCACGCTCACGTGCTAGTGAATTGAATAATGATGGTCGTGCGTGCGCGGTGTATCAATGATGCATTCCCGCGCCCGTGATAATGAGCGGTCTCTCCGCTCCCTAAGGCCTTTGCCCAGCCCGTGTTCCTATGTCATTTTGGGAACGCTCATGAGCACCTTGCCTTTACTATGGTCGCCGGTAGCAGGCAAGGGAGCTCGGCGTTAGTCATGTCGCGACCACCGTATCTTAAAAGTGACATAAGGGCAGTTTCATTTTAGTTGGTTTTCGACCCAGAAGGGATGTGTTGCAACTTTGGCGGGGGTGGCTGGTAGTCTGAAGAGATCGTGAAGAACGCAACCCGACCGGCAATCTTCAAGTGGCGGCAGACGGCGCCGGAGCTGATTCTTTGTGCCGTGCGCTGGTATCTTCGGTACTCGCTGTCGCTCCGCGATGTCGAAGAGTTGTTCGCCGAGCGCGGTCTGGAGGCCGATCACACGACGATCTGGCGCTGGGTTCAACGTTACGGTCCCGAACTGGAACAGCGGCTGCGCCGTCATCTCAAGCCGACCAACAAATCCTGGCGGGTCGATGAGACGTATATTCGAGTGAAAGGCCGTTGGTGTTACCTCTATCGGGCCATCGATTCCACCGGTGCCACCATCGACTTCCTGCTGTCGGCGTTGCGCGATGCCGCGGCGGCCAAACGCCTGTTCCGCAAGGCTCTCAGCGATCCATCGCATCCTCAGCCCCGCGTCATCAACACTGATCAGGCCCGCCTCTATGGCTCGGCGATTGCAGCAGTAAAAGAGGAAGGAACCCTGCATATGGGGTTCAAAAAAGCCCACGGAGAAGCGATGTGCGCCTGCTGGAAAGTCCAAAGTGTTTAATGTCGCATTAGACCCGATAGCGAGCGAAAATCCCCAATTCGCACAAGTACTTATTCCAGTTCCGCTACGCGATGAACAGAAGAAACGCCTGCGAGATTTCATCGAATCGCTGTAAAAATGCAATTCGGTAAGCTGAATAGCCATCTTGAAATGCCCACTGATTTCTTGACACGGTGGGCCCCAATGAGTAGATTGAGGTCATTGAGGCCCATCGGCCAAGCCTTCCCCTGTGCAGGGAGGGGCAAAACTTGAGCCGATAATTGTAATCCCAGGGGATGTTTCCGAGATTCGGAACATCCCCTGTATTCATTCTGCAATTCGTTCTCTGACAGCTGGTACGGAGAGGGCCTCATGCCAAACGCCGAATCAGTATCAACCGCCCAAAGCCCTAGAATTATCGTCTTTGTCGATTACTGGAATTTCCAGTTATCGATCAACGAAATTGAAGCACGAGCCAACGGCATAGGAGCCCAAGACACTCGTTTTCAAATAGATTGGCTCAAACTGGGACCTTATCTAGCGGAACGCGCCTTCGGACTTCTCACCCCGCGACCGGCAAATTTCACGTTCGATGGAATGAATATTTACGCGTCGTACAATCCTCAAACGCAAGAGAGTCGCAAATTCAGGAGTTGGGCAACGGGCTGGCTAGATCGTCAGCCGGGCATCCAAGTCGATTGCCGAGAGCGCAAGCCAAAGGCCTTGCCGCGCTGTCCTGCTTGTCACAGGGATATTACTCACTGCCCGCATGATGGCTGCCAGAAGAGGATCATCGCGACGGTGGAAAAGGGCGTTGATACTCTGATTGCAACGGACATGATCCGACTCGCTTGGGAACAAGCCTATGATGTCGCCGTGCTAGCGACTCTCGATAGCGATCTTGTACCAGCCGTTCAATTCTTAGCCGCGAAAGGACTCAAAGTCATTCAAGCGGGGTTTCCGCCAAAGGGGATTGACCTCGCGACTGCTTGTTGGGGCTCAATCGACATCGGACGGTCGCGCGATACAATTCGCCGCGCCGCTTCAAATTAGATCACTACCCCCCTTTTCCACCACTTGACCGACACCAGCCGAAATAAGTATTGGTTTATTATGTAGAGAGAAGAAGCCAACCGTCATAGTCCATATTACGAATATAAAGGAATTAAACCAATTAAACAGAAAACATTCGGCGAACCTTGAGTTTTTCGGGGTTCTTGGCGGGTTGTGGTTGCAGCCCAAGCGGTGCCCTTGCGGAGGAAGGCCGTTTGGTTCCGTGCGTGTCGTGAGCGACGAGAAAGATCAAATAGTGCCCGGTGACGTCGTCGCCGGTCTCGAACCCGCGCTTAATTTGGGGTCTTCCGTCAGTGCGGACTGCGGACAGTAGAAGCCAAAGAAGCGATAAGGTTGAGCCGAACCTGTTCGTTCGTAGTGGCAACGTTCAGGCGCTGGCGGTCTGTCTCTTCGCGGTGTTGCTTGTCTCAGGTGCTTTCTTACGCTTTTCGAATTTGGGTCAAGAAAGTGAGATGTCCTCTGACGAGGGTGCGGACTGGGCGGCGGCTTCTGCGCCTACTCTGGCGGAGGTCGAGGGGTTAGGAGTTGCACTGAATCCAGGGAAGCTCGCGATATACGATGTAGCACTACATTTTTGGATTCAAGTCTTCGGCGATAGCGTCACCTCGATGAGAGCGCTCTCTGCAGCGCTCGGAGTACTGGACGTCCTCCTGCTGTTCGTAGTGGTCCGCGAGATTTTCGGAGGCTGGTCAGCGGTTCCTAATCCGCGCCTCCCCACTAATCCCAATGCGGTAGCGCTGCTTGGCGCTCTCATCATGGCCTTGAACGTGACCATGGTGAAATATTCGCGCGAACTCAGAATGTATTCGCTTGTGCTTGCGCTGATACTGATCCAGGTGTGGTGGTTTTTTCGCCTGGTCCGAAAAAGCCATATCGAAGACTACGCTAACCTTGCCCTGCTGACCGCCCTCGCTCTCGCGGCCAATTTCACGGCCAGTCTGGTCTTCGCCGCCGAAGGCGTGTGGCTGTTGCCGAGCCTGCTTGGACTGCCTCGACGATCGCTCATGCGGCAGCGACGGGCCTGGCTGATTGTCGCTACGCTCGGTGCGGGATGCGCAGTGTTCCTACTTCCTCTAGGTTACGAGGGTACTTTGCTGGTCGGTCGTGTGAAGCAAGGAGAATTCGGCTGGATCCAACCCACCACCATATGGGGCGTGGTCCACCTGCTGTGGGACGCGACCGGGAGACTTACTTTCGCCGTGATCGCGCCGCTTGCGGTATGCGGTTCGCTACGAGGATGGCGTCGAGCGCCGTATGCGGCCAGTTTCTTGATATTGTGGTTTTGCGTACCGATTTTGTTGGCGACATTTGTATCCTACATTCTGACCCCGTTTTTGGTGGAACGATATGTGCTCTCGTCCTTTCTGCCCTTTTTCGTTCTTGCCGGGCTCGGCATTTGGGAGCTTCGGCGCCCCACCATCATTTTTGGTGCGTTAGCACTGGTGGTAACGCTAGAGCTCTGCGACGTTCACTACTACGACCGCAGCAAATCCGATCTCCAATGGGGCGTCCAATGGAGCGAAGCCGTCGCAGCCGCGGTTGCCACCCGTTCATCAGTGGGAGTGGAGCCGCCCGTGGCCCACAACGTGGTTCAATACTACCTTCGTCACTCGCCGCTGCCACCGCAAACCTATCAAAATAATTTCGTCGGGGGGCGCGACGCAGATGTTCTGATCGTGACAGACCAAATACCTATTGACCAACCACGCGCGGCGGCGATCCTGTTTTCGGAATATTCGAAAACGGTGGCACGCTTTAAAGGGGTTGCTGTCATAGGGCGATGAAGGAGTGAGGCGCCACCTGCCCCTCCTCAAAACTCTAAATTGCATGCGACTGCATCATTTCGTAGCGGGCGGATGGGCGCAGGATTTTGGCGCGGTGCTGATAGGCGAACATGTGGACGGCCAGCTGCGGTATTTCGGAGAGGTCGCTTCGCGATTCGACAACCTGAAACTGAAATCGCTCACGAAGAACCTGCCGCCACGGAAGGCGTCGCCATTCATCGATCCGATAGCGGAGACTGACGTGCGGTTCTGCGAACTGACACTGCGTGTCCCGGTGCAATTCTTGGTACGCTTTTTAGTACCCGCTTCGCGAGGACAAAAGGAATGGGCAAATGCCCGCTTGGCCCTGGATTCCAAGCTCCGGCACCAACAGCGCGGCAGGCAGCGCCGCAAGGTACAAGCCATCCGATAAGCAGCGCGGCAAGCTTTCTACGGCGACCGCCGAACAGGCCGACTAGGGCGAAACCAATAAGCAAAGCCTGCTCCGGCAGAAGCATACCGAAGCCGGGAGGGAAAAGTAGTTCCCAAAGCCCACCGCGGTCGCCACTAAGAAAAAGAAAATCGGGTTTGAAGTAGCTCAGCCACGCAGCGCCGCGGTGGCAAGCGCGAGCGCGGCGGCATGGCGGGGTTTCATGTTGCCACTCTCCCAGTCATTCGAGATAAACTTTGTGCGATGCACACAGCGAGGCAACCCGTCTCGGTGTAGTGCGCATGGGCCCCTGACCGCGCGCCTTTATGGTGGGTGCTGGAGGCAACGTACGGTTCACAGCAATTTCACGGCCGGCGGCGCTGGCCGCGGTCGATTGACTTGACTTTGCGGCGGTATCCGCAGTCCGGGTGGAGCTTCTGTAGGCACCCCACGAGGCCGAGCTTTTGGCGATCATCGCGGCGGGCGCAGATATAAGTGTTGGGAGCCTTTGCAATCGAGCGATTTTGATCTTTCTTGGTCGATCCGGCCCGCAACAGAATAATCTTCCGCCCGACGATGCCATAAAATACGCGGTACCCCGGACCGTAATTTTCTCTCATTTCATACACAGAGGTATAGTACTACTGTGTCATGAACTCCCAACAGCCTGTGGCTGGTTAGGGTTTGCTCAACTGAAAAAGTCAGCCATGAAGAGAAGAAAATCAACTGCGACAGCCACTTCAGCCTGATTTCTGACACAGTAGTAATAGCCGAGAGGTGTGGAAATAGAGAAACGGCGATGTAGCCTTCCGGGTTGACGAGACCCAGCCGGAGAACCGGCAGGAAGGAGGACACCGCCGATGCGGAGCATACAGGGAGTTAGCGAAGCGCCCACAGTGGCGCCCACTGGAGGAATTTATGCGGAGCAGGATTCAGAGCTGGCTCCAGGATGTGCTGGAGGAAGAAGTGACCGAGCTGCTGGGCCAGCGGAGCGGCGGGAGCCGGTGGATGCGCCGGCGGGATATCGTAACGGACACGGCAAACCGCGGCGGTTATCGACGATGGCCGGCACGATTGAGCGCAAGGGCGGGTGGTACTGCCGGCAGGAACCAACCGTTGCTCGCTGACCGCGCGGTGCGGCGACGCACAAACGAGTGGCTGCTGCGCCGGGGGCTTTTGGGGGTTATAACAACTATGATGCGCATGGAGTGTGTATTGACAAATTGACGCGTGTGTAAAAAGTATGTATTGTGGCGTGGGATGAGGGGTGGGTGATGAATAGCCGGGACGTGATCAAGGAACTGAAGAAAGACGGCTGGTACGAAGTCGATCAGGTTGGCAGCCACAAGCAGTTCAAACACGCCACGAAAAAAGGTCGGGTCACTGTGCCGCATCCGAACAGGGATATTCCGATAGGAACCCTGAAAAGCATAGAAAAACAGGCCGGGTTCAAACTGAGGCGATAGGGGGGGTCCAAAAAGATGGAGAGAGACATGGAGTATATTGCTTATCTACATAAGGACCGAGATTCGGATTTCGGCGTCAGCTTTCCGGATTTTCCGGGATGTGTGACGGCGGGGAAAACGCTTGAGGAAGCGCGGCGGATGGCCGCTGAAGCTCTTGCCTTGCATATTGCGGGGATGATCGAGGACGGTGACGTGGTGCCAGACCCGTCAAATCTGGACGCCTTGGGGAAGGATCCGAACATGAGGGGCGCTGTGGCTGTCTTGGTCAGCGTTGAACCGGCGGCAGAAAAAACGGTGCGTATCAATATCACGGCGCGCGAAAGCCAGGTCGAAGCCATCGACCAGTTGGCGGTCAAGGCGGGTTTGACGCGTTCGGCTTATATGGTGCAGTCCTCACTGAACCGGTTCGGGTCGAATATATCGAAGACCCGGGAGCGAACAGTCTCAAGACGATCGGCCCAAGCGAAGGGTAGAAAGGTGGCGAAGTAATCAGGATTCAAAATTCCTGCTATTGGTATCAATATGCTGTCCGGCCTTGACACGCGATATTAGAGGTCTATGCAGATCCGGATATTGGCCACTCGTTCCATCACGGCAACAGGTTGGTCTTGCGAACGCCCGAAAAGTACGAATCCCTAAGCCTCAAGACCTACGAAATGATTCGATATTGTGTTCGGCATTTTCAATCGGGCGCGGCGGCCGCAAACAGTTCTCGCTGCTGGGTCGCTATCGGTAATCTGCTGCGCCAACAGCCGCGCGCTCGCGCATCCGGCGGCGTCCAATTCGCCCAACTGCGCCACGGTCTCCTGCACCACCCTCCCGTCGCGCCGCACCGACCGCACCAGCCGCCAATAGCTGTGCTGCTTGCCGTTCTTGCGCCGAACCGAGTGTCGCAGATTGCCAATGTCTATCTATACTACGTCTTCGATCTGTGGGCCCAGCGCTGGCGGCGGCGAGCGGCCACCGGCGACATGATCATCGTGCGTTACGCCGATGGTATCGTGGTCGGCTTCGAGCACGAGCACGACGCGCGGCGCTTCCTGGACATGATGCGCACGAGGCTTGAGGAGTTTTCGCTGACGCTCCATCCGGAGAAGACCCGTCTGATCGAGTTCGGTCGCTACGCGGCGAGCAACCGCAAGCGACGCGGGCTTGGCAAACCGGAAACCTTCACCTTCCCGGGGTTCGTTTTCATCTGTGGCGTTACGCGACAGGGACAATTCCAACTCAAGCGGAAAACCCGACGCGACCGCATGCGGATGAGACTCAAGGAGATCAAGGATGAGCTGCGGTGGCGAATGCACCAGCCGATCCCTAAACAGGGGCGTTGGCTGAGGCAGGTCGTCGCTGGCTTCTTCAACTACCACGCAGTGCCGACCAACAGTCGGGCACTCGGGGCATTCCGCTGCCACGTCACCAAGCTCTGGCGACGCTCGCTCAAGCGGCGCAGCCAGAAGGCCGCTATGACGTGGGCACGGATGGGGAAGCTGGCCAATGACTGGCTCCCTGAACCGCGAATCCTTCACCCGTGGCCAAGCCAGCGCTTTGCCGTTAAGCACCCAAGGTGGGAGCCGTATGCGGGAATCCCGCTCGTACGGATCTGTGCGGGGGACGGTCAGTAATGATCGGCCCTACCGCGAACAACTACAAACCGGCTTCGATTGACGCTCACGTGGTGAAAAAGTCGCACCGCGACCGGAAAGCAACTTTGTGCCCTTCATTCCGCGCTCATTTCTTTTCCGTGGACGGTCGAAACCCCTTTTTTCGCTCGCGAGCAGTTTCGGCAGACTGCGCGAAAATTTGGAACCCTTTCAGTCCTTGCTCAGCCGCCATGATGATCGGACCCATTCCGAGACGGGCTAGAAAATAACGGCTTTCGACTCAGGCCTCCTCCTCTTCGTCGCCGACGAACTGCTCGATCGGGATACCGGAAGCGCGCGAAAGCCGGACCGCATGGCCGAGAAGACTTACACTTCCCTTTTGTATCGTGCCTGAACTGGCTGACATCGAACGACGGAACTTAGCCGGCGCGTGATCGGGCAGGTTCCTAACCAACGCTTGAACAGCCGAAATTCAGCCGAGCGTCCATCGAAAATATGGACCCGTGTTCATCCCAGGTGGTGTCATTTGCCTGACGGCCTCGGATTCCTCCTAGGCCTATTCCAGTACGGAGACTTACAGCGGGGACAGACTCGCGGTTCTCGGCCGGCTTCTCGCGGCAACCATTCGTGTCCACACCGCTCGCAACGATAACCCGACAATTTAACCTTGGCCACGCTCTCCCCCTCCACCGACCCCCGTCACAACATATTCCTTTTAGGTATTGCTTCGTAGTGTACCTTTTAGTAATATACCATAGCGTAAGATGGAAATTCGGAATCCAAACGCAAATGACATCGATAGTGAAAAAAGGCGCATCGGTCGGGAGGCAAAATGAAAGCCTGTCTGGACTATCGGTACGGATTTCTCTGTGTGCTCATCGAGAACGGAATCGAGCCGAAGAAGTGGTTTCCGGTCAGCAGGACAGACTATGCGGAAGTCCAGACGCTGCTTGGCCGACCGGTCACGAACGTCAATCTGCAGGAGGGAATTTACGTGGACGAAGAAGGAAACGTGTTTCAGTTGTTGGACAAGGGCGAGACGAAGCCGATCGAGGTTGAGCATCTCCCGGGAACGGGGAAAACCGGACTCGAGGTGCTGCTGGAGGCTTCGCTGAAGCGAGGGCAGGGGAACGGAAAAAACAACGGAGCCAAGCGGCTCTTGAAAAAAAATCGAAGCAGCAGTCGTAAGCAGCAAGCCCTGCAAATAAACGGAGCGGCGCCTGAATCGCTGAGCCCTGAAACGACGGCAACCGCCCTGCCCACCGGTGACGCGGGCAACGGCGCGGCTTCCGAAGCTTCCGTGCAGTTGAATCTCCGGCAAAAGCTGGCCGAAGTTCGCCGCCGCATCGGCTACGTCCAGAAGCGCGGCCATAATGAGCGTTTCAACTACAGCTACGTAACCGCCGCCGACATCGCCGGCTCGGTCGGGGACATACTCGCCGAACTGGGGGTCGTCGTCATCCCCACCCTCGAAGACATCTCCTACGAATCGGCAGTGGGCCGCGGAGAGGCGACGCGGATGGCCCGCGTGGTAATGGCCTACACCTTCGCCGACGTCGACAGCGGCGAAGAGATCGTCGCCAAGGTAGCGGGCCAGGGTCTCGATCCCGGCGACAAGGCGCCGTACAAGGCGATGACCGGGGCCTTGAAGTACGCGCTGCTTCAGTCCTTCCTGCTGGCCACCGGCGATGACCCGGAAGATGAACGGGTAGACGCTCGCTTCAGCACGCCCAGTTCCGAACGCCCGATCACCGCCGAAGAGGTTCGCGAACTCGAGAAACTCATCGACGAGACGGGGACAGATGTCGAACGGGTACTGGCGTACTACAAGGTCGCTTCACTGGGCGAAATGACCGAAACCACCTACCGGCGCGCGGTCGAAGTGCTCAATCGCAAACTGGCCAAACGCGGCAATCAGGAGACAGTTCATGCCCAGGATTGAGCGGCTGCATCAGAACACTCCCGAATGGCACCGCTGGCGCATGCAAGGGATTGGGGCCAGCGACGCTCCGGTGATCATGGGCGAGACCGCCTTCAAGACCCCGAGAACGCTCTGGTCGATAAAAACCGGGCGCATGCAGGAAGGTTCGGCGGGTCCGGCAGCGCGCCGCGGTCGCGAACTGGAGCGTTTCGCCCGTCACGCGTACGAGCGACAAACAGGAATCCAGGTAGAGCCACTGTGTCTGGTCCACGAAGAGTTCGAGTGGATGCGGGCGTCGTTGGACGGGTTGAGCTTCGACGGCTCCACGCTCGTGGAAATCAAATGCCCGCTCAGCCTTCGGGATCGCGCATCAGCAGAGGAAGGTCGTATCCCTTCCCACTACCATGCACAGCTACAGCATCAACTGGAGGTCTCCGGAGCAGAACAGGCGCACTACTGGTCCTTCCACGGGACCGACGGAATCCTGATCGAAATACGCCCCGACCGAGAATACGCCAAGCGGCTGGTAGAGGCAGAGGCCGCGTTCTGGCGGCTGGTGAAGGAAAACCGCTGGCCCGAATTGGCCAACGAGGAACTGGATCTGAGCGCGGATCCAAAATGGCGTCAGGCCGCGCTGCGTTACCGTGAAGCCAGGCTCCGGCTGGAAAACGCAGCATCCGAGGAGCACCAGCTGCGCGCAACGCTTGAGTGCATGGCGACGGCGAGGCGGCGGACGTACGGCTGTGGCGTCGAAGTCTTGAAGAGCTCGCGCAAAGGCGCGGTTGATTACGCTGCGGTGCCGGAGCTGCGCGGAGTCAATCTCGAACCCTACCGTAAACCGCCGGTCGCGGTCGTGAAGATCAACTTCATCGAGCCCAACCAGCCATAGACCGTCATGCAGGAATTTTTCGGATTTCGCAATTTCCGCCAGTTCGAGCGCAGCCGCGGAGAGATCAAGCTGCCCTACGAGCTGTTGAACGACATACGTTTCCGTCAGCTTCCCGACGCAAGTAAGGCCCACCTGATCTGCCTGCTGCTGCTCTCGGCGCGAATGAACAATCTCCTGCCCAACAGTCCGGTCAAGCTGGAGCGGCTGATAGGGGCGACCGAGCCTTTGGACTTAAGCGCGTTCGCCGACTTCGTCGACTTCGCCGCGGTGGAAAAGCCGAGCTGGCAGGACCGCTTTGCGAACAGGCGCGTGCCCGACAGCATGCGCGCGGCGGTGCTGGTGCGCGACGGCGGACGATGTCGAAAATGCAGGAGGGCGATCAAGCTGGAAATGGATCACATTGTTCCGCTCAGCAAGGGGGGCAAGACCGAAGAATCGAACCTTCAAACCCTGTGCCGACGCTGCAACAGGGCCAAGTCCAAGAAGCTGGTCGCCGGGTTCTGAAGATGAGTGCGCCGGGCGAATCATCGCGCTCCATCGCGGTCGAGCTGGCCCTGCTGTTCCTGCGCGAACTCGAGCCCCTGGTCGCAGAAGATCCGGAGCGCCTGGTCTCGACCGAGGCGGTACTCTCCTTTGCCGCGGTCAGGCGCGGCGATCCGATCACGTGGCAGCACTGGCGCAGGATTCTCGAGAAATACGAAAAAGCGGATCTGATCGAGCATATGCTCGGCTATCCGGTGCCCTTGGATCACGGCGACGGCGGGTCCGCTGCCGACAGACTGATCGGACTTGTGCTCGAGACTGGAATCGAGTTCTTTCACGATCCTGACCAGCACGGCTGGGCTTGCGTTCGCGTCGATGGCCATTGGCAGAATCACCCGATCCGCTCCCGCCCGTTCCAACTCTTCCTGCTGCGGACCTATTACCGGGAGACCGCCAACAGCCCCGGCGCGCAAGCAATCCACGCGGCACAGGAGCTGTTCGAGGCGAAAGCCCTGTTTGACGGTGAGGAGGCTCCCATCAATCTGCGGGTCGCAAATCACCGAGGGAAACTCTATCTCGATCTCTGCGATCGCGCCTGGCGGGCGGTCGAGATCGACGCCGAAGGTTGGCGGATAGTAAATCGACCGCCGCCGAGATTCCATCGCACACGCGGTTCCCAGCCGCTGCCCGCACCCGAGCGCGGCGGCAGTCTCGAAGAATTACGCGGATTCCTGAACGTCGACCACCAGGGATGGACTCTGATCAAGGCCTTTCTGGTCGCGGCGCTACGTCCCAGCGTGCCCTGCCCCATCTTTGTCGCCAAGGGTGAGCAAGGAGCGGGAAAGACGACCGCGTGCAGAATAATCAGCTCGCTGATCGACCCGCGCACCGGGGCACTGAGGGGCGTGCCCCGTGAAGTTCGCGATCTGACTGCGGCGGCAAGGAATTCCTGGATCGTATGCTTCGATAACTTGAGCCACCTGCCAGAGGAACTCGCCGACGCAGCTTGCCGACTAGCCACCGGCGGCGGATTCGGTGGCCGGGAACTCTATAGCGATCATGACGAAGCAATCTTCGACGCTACCCGCCCCATGGTGTTTAATGCGATTCCCGACCTGGGTGCCGCGCGGCCCGACTTTCTCGATCGCGCAGTGATCGTGGAGTTCCTCGACATGAAGCCCGAGATGCGCCGCGACGAGGCGCGGTTCTGGCGTGAATTCGAGGAGGTACGACCACGAATCCTGGGTGCTCTGCTCGATGCCGCCGCTGCGGGACTTAGGAACCTGCCCAACGTTAGCCTCGACGAGCCGCCGCGGATGGCCGACTTCGCGCTCTGGGTGAATGCGTGCGAGGAAAGCCTCGGAATGAAACCAGGCGAGGCCCTGGCTGCCTACCGGGCCAATTGCGCCCAGACGCACAACCTGGCGCTTGAGTCCTCGCCGCTGTACGAACCTGTTGCCGAACTGGCCCAGAAGGGCTTTAGCGGGACGGTCGCAGAACTGCATGCGCGGCTCAACTGCATGACGAGCGATGGTATGCGCCGCTCGGTACGCTGGCCCAAGGCACCGAGTGCGCTGGGCAGCGCGCTGCGCCGCATGGCAAGCAACCTCCGCGCTGTCGGAATCAATATCCAGTTCAGCCGCGCCGATATCCGCGGCAGACGCGTAGTCTCCCTGGTCTGCGTGTCCGAACCCCGGGAAAGACTGTCAGTTGCTGTCAGTGACCGTCAGTAACCTTGTCAGCAACACAGCCGGAAAACCGACTTCTGAGCTGGTTTTGGCCGGGTTTTCCCTCGGAAAACATGGAAAAGGTCTAGCGATTCGGCGATGGTAGTTCGTACCGATTGACCACTGACAGCAACTGACAGTCTTTTCCGGGGTTTCAAAACATCGCCGCCAGACGGTTTTAGTCCGGCGTCTTTCCCGCCGGCGCAAAGAGGGGCCGTGATACATGTCATGGCCACCGAGCGTGAGGAAAATGATACTTCTCCAAGCGATCAGGCGAGACTTCCCCTCTGCCTCCGGAGCAGGATCGGGTATCGACCCCCAAGCCGGACCGGTAACCCCGTGAACCCGAAAGCGGATGAGACTATAGCGTGGTTTCCGTCTAGAGTTATTGTCAAATGTTGTGGATTGGTCATGATCAGGCGGCCTTCCTTGGTTCGGTCTCGCTTGACTGAGTAACGTTTTTCGCTCGATCTTCCTGAACTCCGTCGATGAAGTTGGTGCCGGCGCGAAATTTGTCTCGATCGCGCGGGTGACGAAGACTTCTCGGTGTAGGCGGGCGGAACGCGGCATGGCCTTAGATCGCCTGCCGACTGGCCGGCGCAACCGAGCCATTGACGCCGTTTGGCGGGCAATGACGATGCCCCTCTCCTCTCTTGTCCGTTCAGCGGGAGTGACTCGCGGAGCGGATGTCGGTCTTGTCGAAATCGTCGCCCTTGAACAAGAGCGCCCTGCGGTGGTTCTTGGCCACGGCGTAGGCAAAGCAATCACCGAGGTTGAGCTGCGCGGGGTGGCCGCGTCCTTTGCCATAGCGCGAAAACGCAGAGAGTGCCGTCTCTGCTTCCTTTGCGGTGATCGGAACGAGCTCGACTCCAGCCACTTCTAGAAGTTTGCGAAACATCCTCTTCGGCTTCCTCGACGCTGGCGTGCCGCTTGCGGCAAATGCCCAGCCGCGTAGTAGCCGCTGGTGGAAACCTCCAGTACTCGGCACATCGTGGGCCCGCTAAGTGAACATTCCTGGCAAGAGTCACTACTGAGCTGTGGTGATGTCCGTGTGGGCGAAGTCATCACCTTTGAAGAGCAAAGGTTCACCCATGACCTTGGCGAGTGCGTAGGCGAAACAATCCCCGAAGTTCAACTTCGCCGGATGTCCACTGCCTTTGCCAAAATCACGGTAGGCATCGCGCGCAATGCGCGCTTGAGCGTCCGTTACCGGTTCTACAATCAGATCGGCCTCTCTCACGAGGTCATCGAAGCGGCGACTTGCCACAGGATCTCGGCTCCCATCGATGACGATCGCGGCTTCGACGAAAGTGGCCGCTGAGACGCGGCGGCTGGTGGCGGCCTCAATTGCCCTTGCACAAGCAATGGCCTCCAGTTCGTCACGAAGAATCGCGATGAGCGCCGACGTATCGATGATCATCGCGGTAATCCGCGCTCGTCGTACAGCAGGTCGCCATGATCGGCAGATCGGAACGGCTCCTTGAGATGCGCTGCACAGTCCTTGCCGATCGCAACCAGGCGGTCGGCGAGACTGACGCCTCGAGCACGCCGCACGCGGTCGAGACGCTGACGAACCGCCTCAGTGACCGCTGCCGTCATGCTTTCTCCGGTCAGTGTCGCAAGCTCCCGCACTAACCGATGTGTCTCTTCGCTCTTAATGTTAAGGCCCACGATAAACGTCTCTACCGCCGGATGCTACCTCTTCTACCATTTTACGGTATCAGGCTGCAATATCCACTGAGGGACCCGGGGTGTGCTGGTGGCGAGAAGGTTAGGGACGGCGTTGTTGAGATGATCGCCAGTAACCCGGAAGCGGGCAATGAAATCGGCGGCGCCGGCGGCGCACGCAAGGTTCGTATTGTCGGTCGCGGCAAAGGAAAGAGCGGCGGCTATCGCGTAATCACATTCTATTCCGGCAAAGACGTGCCGAAGTTCCGGAAAGCCGAACTTCTGGGCGCGTTCGTTTTGACCGGGTTTTCCCCGGAAAACATGGGAAACGTCCAGCGATTCGGTGATAGTTGTTCGTGACTATTACCACTGACGATAACTGACGATCTTTTCCGGGGTTTCAACACATCGCCGCTGCGCGTGACGAGCAAAAAGAGGCTGGCATCGGCCAGTTACGGCGGGAGCAGATCGTCGATCCCTCCAAAGTCATCTCGCCGGCGCCATCGTGATCCAGGTAGCAATGGACGCGCATGTCATGGCCACCGAGCGTGAGGAAAATGTTACTCTCCGGGGATTTAGGCGACACTTCCCCTCTGCTTGCGGAGCAGGATCGGGGTATCGACCCCCAAGCCGGACCGTAACCCGGTGAACCCGAAAGCCGATGAGAATATAGCGTGGTTTCCGTCCAGCCGATCACCACTCTGAAATTTAGCCCCTTGGCCGCACGCGTGGCCGAGCGCAAACGCGAGGCCCGTAGCATCTGGCTGAGTCGGCTCAAGCTGAGAGGCGGGCCCAACGTGGCGGCGGTGGCTCTGGCCAACAAGAACGCACGAGTGATGTGGGCACTGCTGGCGCGCGGCGACTCGTACCGGGTGCAGACAACTATGCACAGCGGGGCCGCGGCCTAACGGGAGAAAATCAAAAACTGGAATACCTGCCGAAGGTTGCGAAGGTGGTCTTGCTATGTTGATGGCGAACCGTCAGGACCGGCGTCTTCCGAACCTGTGAATTTCCAAGGCCCTTAGAGGCCGGCAAAACGGTAAGGCGATGAAAACGCGCGGATATCCATCAGGGCCCGGGGCAGTCACAACGCCCCATTTACAGAGGCCGGGATATACGGATGCAACCGGTATCATGTCATCACGCTCAAGACCCCTTTGCTCAGGGGCTGGGTCCTTATATAAAGAAGAAAGGGTCGATGGGGGTAAGCCCCTGTCTACACTCCTCGCGAGCTGACCGGTCGAGGCGAAGTCTCAGTAACAAAAGATCTCCGGAGGATTTTCCGTGAATCGCCGTCAATTTCTGAAAGCTGCCGCCGCGTCCGCGATTCTTCCCACCATCTTAAAGGTGCGCGGCGTGTCCGCCGCAAACGGCGAGATGCAATATCGCACGCTCGGCCACACGGGCGAAAAAGTCTCGATCGTCGGTCTCGGCGGTGCTCATATCGGCTTTTCATACGTCTCAGACGCCGACAGCGAGCG
>Ga0097691_1000388_pt1 | contig 39469 bp, 32 predicted proteins | sample NGESurdeep072012_8_FD_72858 | JGI IMG/M metagenome (GOLD analysis project Ga0097691, IMG submission 72858) | Arctic peat soil microbial communities from Barrow, Alaska - NGEE Surface sample 210-1 deep-072012 | ecosystem: Environmental > Terrestrial > Soil > Wetlands > Peat ... | reverse complement strand
GAAGGTGGCGGCCTGGTAGATGGGGACCGACGACGGGGGCTGATCCACTCGGGGCACGCGGGTGGCGGCCCGGATCGCGCGCGTCGTGAACCCGTCATCCATCGCCGGATCGTACACCGGCGCCGGCGGCCGCCCGCGACCGGGCGACGGCGCGTGCGGCCGTCAGCCCGCGCGGTCCACCCGCTCGCCGATGGAGATCGGGACCCGGCGCTCACCGGCGAGCGATGCGACCACGGGGCCGGCGGCCCAGGCGCCACCCGGCGCGTGTGCCGGCTCACCGGCCGGGAAGTAGGTCCCGATGATCCGGTTCTTGCCGCGCCGCTTGGATGTGTACATCCTCCCGTCGACGGAGTTCATCAGCTGGTCGAGCGTCGCACCGTCGCCGGGCCAGGCGACAAGCCCGATCGAGACACTCACCGGGAGCGGCCGGTCCCGCTCCACCGAGCGCATCGCCGCAACGCCCTGGCGAATCTTCTCGGCCACGACGAACGCACCCGTCGGATCCGTCTCGGGCAGGAGCACCACGAACTCGTCGCCCCCGAGGCGCGACGGGGTGTCGATCCGCCGGACGCCGTCCCGGATGATGTCGGCCACCTGGGCGAGCACGCGGTCTCCGGCGCGATGTCCGTACGAGTCGTTGACTGCCTTGAGGTTGTCGAGATCGGCCATCAGCAGGCAGAAACCGCGGCCATAGCGCGTCCCACGCTCGATCTCCCGCTCGATGGCGGCCAGGATATAGGCCCGGTTCGCGAGGCCCGTGAGAGCATCGATGGTGGAGAGCCGGACCGCCGCCTGTCGCGTGCGGCGCTGTTCGCGGGCGACCACCATCGCCACGAAGGCGAGCAGGAGGAGCGAGACGAGGTTGACGCCGACGAGGTCGAGAGCGGCCACGTCGAGGCCGCCGGGCGGGAGGTCGATCGCGACGGCGATGAGGTAGCTGGCCCCGGCGAGCGCGGCCAGCGCGACGGTCGCCGCGGGTGGCACGACGAGGGCCGCGCCCACGACGATGAGGGCGAAGGCGAAGAAGAACGGGCTGTGAGCGCTGCCTGTGAGCAGCACGATGAGCGTCACGAAGACGATCGAGACGCCGCCCTCGACGATGTACTTCGCGCGGCCCAGCGCGCCGGCGGGCAGGATGTCGTGGGCAACCAGGACGAAGAGCGCGGCGATCCCCAGGATCGGGAGGATTGCGCCCTCCCGATCGGTCCACAGGCCGCTCGTCAGGACGAGGAGCCCCGTCGAAAGGATCCAGGTCCAGCCGGCAATCCGGACGACGCGGTCGTACGCCGCGATCGGGACGCCGTCGGGGCCGCTCTCGTCGCCCTCCAGGGCGGTCAGGGTCCGGTAGTCCTGCGGGGTGAGCGACGCGACCGGGCGCGCTCGAGCGGCGCGTCGGGACGGGCGCCGCAGGAACAGCGCCGCGAGGGCGGCGAGGAGCGCGAGGTCCACGGCCCCTGCCGCGATCAGGCCCAGGACAAGGCCGGCGTCGGACACGCTGCTCCTCGATGGTGGCGATCGTTCCCCCGGCACGTGAGGCCAGCTCGCCTGCCGTGCATTGTAGTCACCCCTGCCACGGGCCCATGGTCGGCGCAGCGACCGGAGCCGCGCGGGTGGGGCCCATCGAGAAGCGTTCCAGCCCGCGGGAATCGGGTCGCGGGCCATTGCGGGGCCAGCCGCGGGCTGCTAGCGTCCGGCGCGATCGGGCGGTGCGCGCCCCACGCTCCGGAGGACACCCCCTGATGTCGCAGCCGGCACAGCTGCGGGTGCGCTCCGGCGAGGTGCGGAGCCCCTCGAGCGAGATCTCGGAGCTCGACAAGCGGATCATCGAGCACCTCCAGCAGGACGGCCGCCGCCCATTCACGCAGGTCGCGACAGCCCTGGGCGTATCAGAAGCAACGGTGCGTGCGCGCACCAACCGCCTCATCGAGCGCGGCATCCTCCAGATCGTCGGCGTCACCGACCCCCTCAAGCTGGGCTTCCAGCAGCAGGCGATGATCGGGGTGCGCTGCGAGGCGCCCCAGCTCCTGGAGGCCGCCGAGGTCATCAACGCCTTCCCCGAGGTCGACTACCTGGTGGTCACAGCCGGGGCCTACGACCTGTTGGTCGAGGTGGTCTGCGAGGACAACGAGGCGCTCCTGCGCTTCCTGACCGAGAAGCTGCGCCGGGTGGCGGGCGTCCGCGAGACGGAGACGTTCGTCTACCTGCGGATGCTCAAGCAGGTCTACACCTGGGGAACGCGCTGATGCTCCAGCACGGGTGTCGCGGCTGACGGATCGAGGACCGGGAGCGGGCGCCCACCCTCGGCAAGCCAGCAGGCAGCGGCGTGGCCGTCGCCCATGTCGAACAGGGGCGGTTCCGCCGTGCGGCAGCGCTCCATGATCCCGGCCCGGGCCGCCCACGGGCAGCGCGGGTGGAACCGGCAGCCGGTGGGGATCGCCGCCGCGCTCGGCGTCTCGCCGGCCAGGATCTGGCGCTTTGCCCGGCGGCCGATCTCCGGTGGCTCCGGGCTGGGCATCACCGAGACCAGGGCCTGCGTGTACGGGTTGCCCGGCCTGCGGATCACGTCCTCGGCCGACCCGATCTCCAGGATGCGGCCGAGATACATGACCGCGATCCGGTCGGCGATGATCCAGGCGACGGACAGGTCGTGGGTGATGAACAGGTAGGTCAGCCCATGGTCCTTCCGGAGGTCGAGCATGAGCTTCAGGATCTCGGTCCGGATCGAGACGTCGAGCATGCTGACCGGCTCGTCGGCGACGACGATCTCGGGTCCGAGCACGAGCGCCCCGGCGATCACGACGCGCTGGCGCTGCCCGCCCGACAGCTCGTGCGGGTAGCGGAACGCGAAGTCGGACGCCGGCCGCAGGCCCGCCGCCTCCAGCGCTTCCAGGACGCGCCGTTCGCGCTCGCTGGCCCGCGGCGCCATCCGCTGGACCTCCAGTGGCTCGGCCACGAAGTCGTGGATCGTCTGTTTCGGGTTCAGCGTCTCGTACGGGTCCTGGAAGATGAGCTGGACACGCCGCCGGTACTCGCGGAGCGCGGAACCGCCCCAGACGGCGGTCACGTCCTGGCCATCCAGCAGGAGGCGGCCGCCGGTCGGGCGCGTCAGCTTCACGATCACCCGGCCGGTGGTGGTCTTCCCGGAACCCGACTCGCCGACCAGCCCGAGCACCTCGCCGCGCCGGATCGCCAGGTCAATCCCGTCGACCGCCCGCACGGCGCCCAGGCGGCGCCGCATGACGAGGTCCGCGAAGCCACCCCGGATCGGGAAGTGAACCTGGAGGCCGTCGAGTCGGACCAGCTCGTCGCTCATCGCGCGAGCTCCCCGGCGGACGCGGGCGTGAAGTCCCCGGCTGGCGCGGCGTCCGCGCCGGTCACCTCGACGATCGGGATCGGCCGCCGCGCCCCGTCGCCGCCGGGCGGATAGAGGTGGCAGGCGACGCGCACGCCGTCGGCGTAGCGAACCTCCTCGGGGACCACCTCACGGCACACGTCCATCGCCAGCGGGCAGCGCGGGTGGAAGCGGCAGCCGGGGGGTGGCGTCCGCAGGTCCGGCGGCGAGCCCGGGATCGTGCCAAGCAGCCGCTTGTCGGAGTCGAGGTTCGGGATCGCGGCCAGCAGCATCTGGGTGTAGGGATGCCGCGGCCCGGAGAAGACCGTCCGGACGGGCCCCTCCTCGGCCACCCGGCCGGCATACATCACCATGACCCGGTCGCACGTCTCGGCGATGACGGAGAGGTCGTGCGTGATCAGGATGAGCGACAGCCCCAGCTGCTCGCGGAGCCGTTCCAGCAGCTCCAGGATCTGGGCCTGCACCATGACGTCCAGGGCCGTGGTGGGCTCGTCCCCGATCACGATCGCCGGGTCACAGGCAAGCGCCATCGCGATCATCGCCCGCTGCCGCATCCCGCCCGAGAGCTGGTGCGGGTAGTCGGCCGCTCGGTCCCGCGCGATCCCGACCAGCTCGAGCAGCTCCCGCGCCCGCCGGTTCGCCTCCGCCTTCGGCACGCCGAGACGTTCGATGATCGGCTCCGCGACCTGGTCGCCCACCCGTCGAACCGGGTTCAGGGCGTTCATCGCGCCCTGGAAGATCACCGAGATCTCCCGCCAGCGGTAGCGCCGCAGCGCGTTCTCGCTCTTCGTCGCCAGGTCGATGCCGAAGAGCTTCACGGAGCCACTCACGACCTTCGCGTTCGCGGGGAGCAGCCGGAGCAGCGAAAGCGCGGTCGTGGTCTTGCCGCAGCCCGACTCGCCGGCGATGCCCAGCGCCTCGCCGTCGTGCAGCTCGAAGCTGACGCCATCGACGGCCTTCACGATTCCCGACGAAAGGGTGAAGTAGGTCCGCAGGTTCTCGACGACAAGGAGCGGGGCGTCCGGATCGGCCAGCCTCGGCAGCGGCCGCTGGCGCCGGCCGCGCACGCCGCCGGGCGTGACGGGCGGCTGGACCGCGTCGTCCGTCCCGACCATCAGCGGGTCGCCGACTTCGGGTTCAGGACGTCGTCGAGCGCATTGCCGACGAGCGTGAAGGCCAGGATGACGACGACGACGCAGACGGCCGGCGGGACGATGTACCACCAGGCACCCAGCCCGGGCGCGCCGGCCTGCTGGGCCGCGTTGAGGAGCTGCCCCCACGACGGCTGGAACGGGTCGCCCAGGCCGATGAACGAGAGCGTCGTCTCCGTGAAGATCGCGCCGGCGAACGTCAGGACGGTGTTCGCGACGATCAGGTTGACGACGTTCGGGAGGATATGGCGCCGCATGATGTGCGCGCGGCTCCCGCCGATGACGCGTGCCCGGTCGACGAACATCCGCTCCTTCACCGAGAGCGTCTGCGAGCGGATGATGCGCGCCATCGAGGCCCAGCTGGTCAGCCCGATGACCACGATGATCACGAGCAGGGTGGCCCGGATGCCGAACAGCTCCGCGTCCGTCCCGACGATGTCCAGGATGATCGGGGCCAGGACGATCGCGAGGACGAAGGTGGGCAGGACCAGGAAGAAGTCCGTCAGCCGCATCAGGACCTGGTCGGTCCGCCCGCCGACGAACCCCGAGACGATCCCGATCATCGCCCCGAGCAGGATCGTGATCAAGGTCGCAAGAAGCCCGATCACCATCGAGACGCGGGCGCCGTGGACGGTCAGGTTCAGCATGTCCCGTCCCACCTCGTCGGTGCCGAGGAGGTGCGCGACGGACGGCGGGTCGAGGGTCGCCCCGGTCGCGGTGGTGACGGTCTGGAGCGGCCCCACGAACAGCTGCGGGGCGAGCGCGAGCACCGCGAACAGGAGGAGGATGACGGCGCCCACGACGCCGTCCTTCCGCCGCGCGAAGCGCCGAGCGAACTCGCGCGCGTTGCGGAGGCGGAGGCGCCATCGCGCCCCGCGGAGGTCGACAGGCGTGACGGCGACGGCGCTCATTGCCGCACCCGCGGGTCCAGGTAGCCGTAGACGATGTCGGCCACGAAGTTGGCCAGGACCACCGAGACGCCCAGGAGCAGGAAGATCCCCTGGAGCACCGGGTAGTCGCGCGAGTTCAGGGCGTCCACGGTCAGCGTCCCGAGGCCCGGCCAGTTGAAGACGATCTCCGCGGTGATCGCGCCGCCCACCACGTAGCCCAGGTTGATGGCGACCAGCGTGACGGCCGGCAGGAGCGCGTTGGGGATCGCATGGGAGCGCAGGATCTTGCCGTCGGGGAGGCCCTTCGCGCGGGCGGTCGCGATGTAGTCCTCGGCGCGCGTCTCGGTGATCGACGAGCGCATGAGGATGGAGTAGCCGCCGATCAGGCCCAGGCTGATGGTGGCGAGCGGCAGCGCGAGGTGCGACAGGAGGTCGCCCAGGAAGTCCGCCGGGCCCGCGTACGTCGCCCCAGGCGTCAGCATCCCCGAGGTCGGGAACCAGCCCAGGCCCGCCGCGAAGATGATGATAAGCGGCATGCCGATCACGAAGTACGGCATCGAATAGAGGATCAGGCTGAGCCCGTTGCCGATCCGGTCGGCCAGCCCTCCCCTCCGCCAGCCGGTCCAGGCCCCCAGGCCCAGGCCCAAGAAGATCGCGATGAGCTCCGCGAGGCCGATGAGCAGGATCGTGGGCCCGAACCGGTCGCCGATCACCTGGGTGACCGGCTGGCCCTGGAACTTCATGGAGTAGCCCAGGTCGCCCTGCAGCGTCGAGCTGACGAAGGCGACGAGCTGGTCAGGGATCAGCGGCTTGTCCAGGCCCCATCGGGCCAGGGCGGCCTGCCGCTGCTCGATGGTGACGTTCGGGTTGCGCGGGTTCACCCGGTCCGGCGATCCCGGCATCATGCGGAAGAGGACGAAGTTGAGCAGCACGATCATGAAGATCGTGAAGATCGCCTGGGCCGACTGGCGGGCCAGGTAGCGGGCGCTCACCCGCCCGGCTCTGGGCTCGCGGGGACGCGGGCCGGCGCCACGAGCGCTCGCACGCCGGCGGCCGGCCGGAGGACCGCGGGGCGATCCTCCGGCGATACCGTCATCAGGTTGCGGGCGTGGGGACTACTCTTCGTCCCCGGACGGTCCCTTCCCTCGACGTCTCATCAGCATGAGAGCAACGCCGGCCACGACGAGGACGACGACCACGATCCCGACGTAGAGCGCGGTGTTGTCGCCGCCTCCGGCGGGCGCCGGCGTGGGGGCCGGCGACGCCGCCGGGACAGGCGAGGCGCCGGGCGCGGTCGACGCGGCCGCAGAGGCGACCGGCGTCGGGGACGGCACCGCGGCGGCGTTGGTGAGCAGCGTGTAGTCGATGGTCCCGTACGTGAAGAGCGGCGTGCCATTCGCCGTGGGCTGGTTCTGCCAGCCGCCGAAATGGTCAGTGCGATAAGCCGCCAGGTTCGAGTCGTAGTAGAGGATGTCGTAGACGGCCTGGTCGTAGATCAGGTTCTGCATCTGGGCCAGGATCGTCTTGCGCGCGTCGGCAGTCGTCGCCGCGTTCTGCTGGTCGTAGAGCTTGTCGAACGCCGGGTTGCAGTACTGGCTGTCGGACGAGGAGCCGATCGCGTCGCAGCGGAAGATCTGGAGCAGGGCGTTCGGGTCCGGGTTCCCGACCCAGCCCCAGAGCTCGATGTCGTAGTTCGCCTTGTAGTCCTTGCCGGCCTCGGGCGGCAGGACCATGTTGCCCAGGGTCGCCTGGTCGAACTGCTGGGCCGTCACCTTGATCCCGAGCTGGCCGTACCAGTCCGCCACGAACTGGGCCGACTTCGCGTAGGTGGCCTCGGTGTCCGGGTAGTCGAGCCGGAGGCTGATCGGCTTGCCCTGCTTGTCCAGGCGGTTCCCATTCGCATCGAGCTTGTAGCCGGCCGCGTCCAGCTTCTGCTTCGCCAGCGCGATGTCGAACGTGCGCGGATGATCGGGCGCCACGTGCCACTGGCCCAGGACCGGCGGCACGATCGTCGTGCCGACGTCGCCATAGCCGCCGAGCACGCGAGCCACGAGCTGGTTCTTGTCGATGGCATAGCCAAGGGCGTCTCGGAACGCCGGATCCCAGAGCGCCTGCGTGGAAGGCCCGACCCCTGCGGTGAGCGTTTGCCCCTTCGTGGCGCCGTACTCGTTGAAGGCGAGCTGCGTCCAGCCGTTCGCGGCGCCGACGACCGTCTTGATGTTGGGTTGGCCCTCCAGCGCCTTGAGCTGGTCCGCGTTCGGGCTGCGGGCGTAGTCGAGCTCGCCCGCCTTGAGGGCCTGGACCATCGTGTCCTCGGTCTTGTAGAAGTTGATGACGACTTCGTCGGCGGCGCCCTGCGTGCCCCAGTAGTTGGGGTTGCGGACGAAGCGGACGTACTGGCTGGTCTTCCATTCCGCCGCGGTGTACGGGCCGGTACCGACGAGTGGCCCGACGAACTTGGCGTCGCCGATCGTCTTGTACGTGTTCTTGCCCCAGATGTGCTGCGGGATGATCGGCAGGTAGGTCTGGAGGATCCGGTCGGACGGGTCCGTCGTATAGGCGATCATGGTCTGGGCATCGGGACACGAGAGCTTCGTGACGCCGGCGTCCTTGAGGCCGGGGTCCAGGTAGCCTGCGCCGATGTTCGCGCCATCCGCAATGGCGGCGACGGCAAGCCCCCACGAGAAGCACGCGTCGGCCGACGTGGCGGGCTGGCCGTCGGACCACTTCATGCCGGTGCGGATGTGGAATGTCCACGACTTCCCGTCGGCGGCGCGGGTCCATGAGTCGGCGAAGCCGGGGACCGGTTCCAGGTTCGGGCCGAAGTCCACCAGCAGGTTGTAGGTCAGCAGGAACACCTCGTACCCGCTTTCCAGCAGCGTCTGGTACGGGTTGAGCGCATCAAGGTCCTGGACCGTGCCCACGCGAAGCACGAGCGGGCCGGCCGCCCGGGCCGGCACGGCGAGGGTCGGCAGGAGGAGCGCCCCGGCGAGGCCGAGCGCCGCAAGCAGGCGGACGAATCGATTGAGGGCTGATGCGCGCATGGGTGCTCCTCTCCTCACGCCCCGGCATCCCGTCGGGAACTCCGCGGGGTCCGCCCCTCTGCCCCCTTCCACTCTAGGCACGCGCGAGCGGCCGGGTCAACTCGCGGCGCACGTGACGGGCCGGGCGCTGCGGTGCGGCGAGCCGTGCGGAGGGCGTCGGGGCAGCGCGGGAGCCGCCACGCCGCCCCCTATCCCCGGTCCAGAGCCTCAAGGACCGGTGCCAGCGCGTCGAGCGACGCCAGCGTGATGGGGTCCACCACCAGCTGGACGTGCGAGATCCCCTCCGCCGCAAAGGCGCGGAGGACGGCCGCGATCTCCTCCGGCGTGCCCTCGACCGGCGGGATCGACGGCCTGCCGGAGCCGCCCATGAGCCGCCCCGTCCCTGCCGGGAGCCGGACCTCGACGGCGACCGTGCGCACCACTCCCGCCGGGTCGCGGCCGGCGTCGCGGCAGGCGGCATCGACGCTGTCGCGCAGCGCGGGCACGCCGGCGGGGCGGTTGCCGAACGCGTCGAACCACGCGTTCCAGGCGTCCACGTGCGGGATCGTGATCGCGAGCATCCGCGGTCTCGATGAGCCGATCATGAGCGGCGGTCCGCCCGGACGCGGCCGCGGCGCCAGCTCACAGTCGCGCGCCGTGAAGTACGCGCCGGCGAAATCGATCGCGCCGTCGCGGAGGAGCGTCCGCACGATCGTGAAGGCTTCCTCGAATCGGCTGATCCGGTGGTCGAACGGGAAGCCGAAGGCGCGGAACTCCGTCTCGTTCCAGCCCGCGCCCAGGCCCAGGATCAGCCGGCCGCCGCTGATCTCGTCGACCGTCGCGGCCTTCTTGGCCAGCATCGCCGGGCTGTGGAACGCGGTGGCGGCGACCAGCGGGCCCAGCGCGACGCGCGAGGTGACGGCGGCGAGCGCGGCCAGGACCGACCACGCCTCCCACGGCCCGCGGGCCTGGTCTTCGCCCGGCCGCCGGTAGAGCAGGTGGTCGCCATACCAGACGGCGTCGAAGCCCAGCTCCTCCGCCCGTAGCGCGAGGGCGCGGAGGTCCGGCCAGCGCGCCTCCCACTCGACCTCGGGCAGCTGGATCCCGACGGCGAGCGGCCGCCCCGTGGTCAGCGGGCCCGGGAGGGCCGTCATGCCGCGATCACCGGGCCCCACCAGACCGACGCCGCGATGATCAGGTAGAGCCCGATCAGCGCCAGCCCCTCCAGCCAGTTCGACTCGCCGTCGAAGACGATCACGGCGGTCAGGATAGCCGACAGCCCCACGGCGCCGGCCAGGAGCGGCGTCACGACCAGCGTCAGCGGTGCCACCCCCATGAACATCGAGATGATGACGAGCGCCGGCGTCAGCGCGATCGCGACCTGGAGCGACGAGTTGAGGATCAGGCTCACGGCCAGGTCCGCCTGGTTGCGCGCGGCGGCCTGGATCCCCACCACGTTCTCCACGGCGTTGCCGGCGATCGCGACGACGACGAGGCCGGCGAACGCCTCCGACATTCCCAGGCTGGCCATCGCCGGGCGGAGCGCCGTCACGAACCAGTCGGAGACGAAGGCCGAGGCGACGCCGGCCCCGGTGAGCATGACCAGGGCCAGCCACTGGGGCCAGACGTGGCCGGGGCCCTCGGCGAGGACCGCCGCCTGGACGGGGGTGGGCGTCGCGGGACGTGCGTCGCGGCGGATCGAGAAGACGAGCGAGCCGGCGAAGACCACGAGCAGGACGACCGAGACGGCGACCGACAGCTCCGAGGCGTGGCCCGCGTCGGGAGCGCCCGCCTGCGTCGCGAGCGTGGGGATCACAAGCGAGCCGACCGCGAGGAGCAGGAGCATCGCGATCGAGCGGCTGGCGTGCGCGCCCAGCTGCTGGGTGCCGAACTTCAGGCCGCCCACGACGAACGCCGCCCCGAGAACGAGGAGGCTGTTGGCGAGGATCGACCCGATGAGCGCGGACTGGACCACGACCAGGAGCCCGGCCTGGAGGCTGAAGAGCGAGATGAACAGCTCGGGCAGGTTGCCCAGCGCCGACTGCAGGATCCCCGTGACTGCCGGTCCGTGCCGGGCCGCGAGCTGCTCGGTCCCCTCGCCGACCAGCGAGGCGAGCATCGCGAGCGCGATCGCGGTCGCCCCGAACGTGGCGACCGGCGGTCCATTGCCGGCCACGAGGAAGGCCGACGTGGCCGTGGCGACGACCGCCACGCCCATCAGGACGCGGGCCTTCCGCTCCAGGTAGTCCAGGATCGCCAACCGGGTCGCGCCCCTTCACGCTGCGGCAGCGCAGATGCCGCTCGCCGCAGGAAAGCGTGCCACGTCCACCGGGCGTGCGCGGCGCGAAGGCGAGACCAGGCCCGGTTGCCGACACTGGGCCAGGCCGGTTGACCTCGGGCAGCGTGCCGCGCACAGTCTGCCGATGCGAAGCCGATCCGCTCGACGAGCTGGCTCCCACGGCGTGAGCGCCGTGGCCCTCGCCCTCGTCCTTGCCGCGTGTTCCGCGGGCGGGACGGGCGTGCCGACCACCCCTGCCGTCCCGCAGGCAACGGCCACCGTCTCGGCGGCTGCGGCGGCGTCCGCCGCAGCGCGGTCGACCGCGTGCGCGCCCCCGACGAACCTGTCGGCCGACCTGGGTCGCCTGGTCCGGAACGGGCCGGGATCCAGTGTGTGGGTCGGGATGAACCTCGACTGGGGCGCCGAGACCGTGGCCGACGTGACCAGCGAGCTCGGCAGCCCTCCGGCGACGGTGGTGAGCTTCGTGTCCTTCCCTCTCACCCAGGATGACGTCACGAACCTGCAGGCCGCCGCAAACCAGGCTCGCGACGCAGGCGCCGTCCTGGTGGTGACGCTCCAGCCGTGGGGCGGTCTCTCGAGCGTCACGGACCAGGCGATCGCGGACGTGGCCCAGCGGCTGGCGGCGTTCGGAACGGAAGGCGTGGCGACGATCGTGCGGTTCGCCCACGAGATGAACGGAACGTGGTACCCGTGGAGCCAGGATCCGGGAGCCTACGTCGCCGCCTTCCGCCGCGTCGCCGACGCCGTCCACGCGACCGCGCCGACCGCCGCCATGCTCTGGGCTCCCAACCAGGGCGAGGGCTACCCGTTCACGGGAGGACAGTACGGGGCGAAGCCGGGAGGAGCGGCGGCTCGGGCGCTCGACACCAACGGCAATGGTCGCCTTGATCCCGCGGACGACCCCTACGCACCGTACTGGCCCGGTGCAGCCTACGTGGACTGGGTCGGCATGAGCCTCTACCACTGGGGAACCACGTATCCGTGGGGAGCCAACACGATCCCCGCCGCCGGCAAGTTCGAGAAGATGATCACGGGATCCCCGACGGCCGGCGGCGTCGCGGTCCCCGACTTCTACGCGAGCTACGCGGAGCGGTACGGGAAGCCGCTCGCGATCGTCGAGACGGCGGCCCTGTTCCGCCCGGGCGGAGGAGGAGCGGCGGAGTCGGCAATCAAGACCGCCTGGCTGACCCAGGTCTTCTCGGCCGACACGCGATCGCGCTTCCCGCTTCTCCGAATGGTCAACTGGTTCGACTGGCGGAAGTTCGAGACCGAGGTGAACGCCGTCGTTGACTGGCGGATCACGGCCGACCCGGCGCTTCGCGCCTCGTTCCTGGCGGCCATGACCGACGGGTTCCACCTTGGCCCGGCGGTCCCGGAGGCCCCGCCCGCGCAAGGTTGCTCGCAGCCGTAGTCGGGAAGGTGGTCGGGGCGGTGGGATTCGAACCCACGACCTCGTGCTCCCAAAGCACGTGCGCTACCGCTGCGCTACACCCCGACGGATTCGTGCTCGCGAACCGCATGTGCTTCGCGGATCACTGCCGAGCGGATAGCCTACACCGCTCCAGGGCCAAGCTCGATGAACGTCGACTTGACGAAAGGCGGGACTCCGGAGACGAAGCGACCCGCGATCGTCCCCCCGGCTCCGACTTTGGGACCGATGCCTCTGGACGGGACGTGTAGGCCGAACCAGACTCGGCCGGCGCGAGAGGCACCGAGCCGGCTCGGCGGTCAGCGCGGGAGAAGGCGACCTGGATCGCCTGAGCCGTCGCGCGGCTGGCCTGGCCTGATCTTTGGTCTCGCGACGGCACTGCAACCCGCAGCAGGAGCGACGGCGAATGATGAACGCGAAACGCCACGCCGCATGCCTGCTCCTCGGGATTGCCCTCGCCGGGTGCGCAGGCGCCTCGAGCCCGCCGTCTCCCACGCTCGCACCTGCAATCCCCGCGAGCCCTGCGACGGATGCGCCGACGTCGAGCGCGACGGACGCTCCGACGGAGGTTCCCACCCAGACGCCGACGGAAACGCCAGCTTCGACGTCGGCCCCGACGGTCGCCAGCGGCGAGATCGCCTTCACCGCGACGGTCAACGGGGTCGAAGGGGTCTACGTCACGAACGTTGCCTCGGCCATGACGACTAGGCTGGCGGACGGCCGCGCTCCGGCCTGGGCGCCCGACGGGACCCGGATCGCCTTCGGGCGGGTCTCGTCCGACGGAGGCTTCACGCTCTGGCTCATGAACGCGGACGGGAGCGGCGTGCGCAGCCTCGGAGGCGGGCTCGATCCGTACTGGTCGCCCGACGGCACCCGCATCGCCTTCTCCACGTCGCCGGTCGACCTCGGCGACCTGTGGGTCATGAACGCCGATGGCAACGGCAGGAAGCGGCTCGAAGGCGGCCTCGGGGGCGCCTGGTCGCCTGACGGGACCCGGATCGCCAGCGCCACGGGCGCGCCGGGCGGAGGAGTGCCGAACCTCGTGGTCGCGCGCGCCGACGGTTCGGGAACGGCCCGACTGGGAAGCGGGCAGCTCCCGGCCTGGTCGCCCGACGGGACCCGGATCGCCTTCGTCAGCTGGAGCGAGCAGCCGGCAATCCAGGTGGTCGACCCCGCCACGGGCACGATCTCGACGGTGGCGACGCTCGAGACGGACGCCCACGCGCTGGCGTGGTCGGCCGATGGGATGCGGCTCTCGTTCATCACGGCCGGCGGCGACCTGGGAGTTGTGTCGGCCCAGGGCGGCGAGGTGACCACGGCGGCCACCGGCCTGTCCCCCGACGCGGTCCGGTCGCCAGACGGCGACTGGTTCGCCTTCACGGTCGCCGTCCCGGAGTCGACCACCTCGGACATCTTCCTGTCGCGCGCCGATGGGTCGGACCGGCAGCAGCTCACGACGTCGGGAGCCGCCTCCGGTCCCGCCTGGCGACCGACGCCTCGAGGATGCAACTGCTGATCGCGACCCGCGCGCGCACGTGCGGAAGCCGCCGCTCACCCGTTCCGGAGCACACCGGCCGCTGTACTCTGAGGCCATGAAACGGGCGCCTTCGCCCATCATGGGCGAGACGGGCCCGGGCGGCATCGGGTAGGACGATGAGCGAGCGGACCTTCCGGGCGGTCGTGGCCGCCGTGCTCGTCGGCGCCCTTGTCCTGGCGGCGATCGTTGCCTTCGCTATGCTCCAGCCACCGACACCGAGTCCTGCGCCGGGCCCGACGCTCGCCGTGCGCGCCACGCCCACGGCACGTCCCACGCCAGCCCCGACCCCGACGCCAACCCCCGGGCCCGTGTTCGGGGATGTCGGAATCGTCGGGGTCGGGAATGTCCCGCGGGGTGGCGCCTCAGGCCCGACCCTGGTCCTGCGGCTCCTGGAGCCGAGCAGTGCCGCGATCCCGGACGCGGCGGGGTCCTTCACGGTGGCGCTCACCGATGCGACGGGCACTGGAACGACACTCGCCTTCACGGGCACGCCCTCGATCGTTGCCCCGGGCTCGCTTGGCGCCCGCGCGGGGTTCATCGCCGGCAACGTGCTGAGGATCAGCATCCTTGGTTCCGATCCGAACAACGTCGAGCTCATCACCGTGACGGGCCTCGGGATCAGCGCCTCGACGCGTGCCGCCCTCGGGCCGATCGGTGCAACCCTCGGCGACTTCACCGGCTCCCTTGCGGGCGGCGTTGCGAACGTCGTCCTCGGGTCGCCCGGAACGGTGGTCGCGGGACCGTAGGCGGAGCGGGGGCCTGGTCGCGGGCGCCGGAGTCTCGGCCGCAGGCGCCGGAGTCTCGGCCGTGGCGCGCCGTCAGAACCCGAGGCGGTCGAGGATCGGGGCCATCCGTCGAGCGGCCCGTGCGCGGTGCGAGACGGCCTGCTTGCGCTCCGGCGACCATTGGCCGACCGTCGCGCCGCCTGGCGGCTCGGACGCCGGCTCGAAGATCGGGTCGTAGCCGAAGCCGTTCGCGCCACGCGGCGCGGTTGCGATCCGGCCGGACATCGTCCCCCACTTCAGCACGACCGGGACGCCGCCCCGCGGACCCGCGTGCTCGGGCAGCGCGAGGGCCAGGGCGCACCGGTAACGCGCGCGGCGCGCAGCGGGCGGAAGGCCGGCCAGCGCGTCGAGGAGCTTCCGGTTGTTGTCATCGTCGGTGGCAGCCTCGCCCGCATACCGGCGCGTCCGCACGCCGGGGCCGCCGCCAAGGGCGTCCACCTCCAGCCCCGAATCGTCGGCAAGCGTCGGCAGGCCGGAGAGCCGAGCGTAGAAGCGGGCCTTGAGCGCGGCGTTCGCGGCGAACGTGGCTCCGGTCTCGTCGGCCTCCGCCGCGATGCCCACGTCATCGAGCGAGACGAGCGATGCCCGCGCCGGCCCGAGCAGGTCGCGGAGCTCGGCCAGCTTGTGGGTGGAGCGCGTCGCAACCAGCAGCCGGGAGCGACCGGTCACCGCTTCACGGTGGCGAGAACGGCGGCCTGCGCGTCGAAGAGCTGCCCGAGCCCGACGTGGGCGAGGTCGAGGAGGCGATCGAGCTCCTCGCGGGAGAACGCGCGACCCTCCGCGGTCCCCTGCAGCTCCACGTACCGGCCGGCGTCGGTCCCGACCACGTTGAAGTCCACCTGCGCCACGTGGTCCTCCGCGTAGTCCAGGTCGAGCACGTTTGCCTCGTTCACGGTCCCGACGCTGATCGCCGCCACCTTGCCCACGAGCAGGCGCTCCATGCCGTACGTGATCAGCGCCGCCGCCAGCGCGACGTAGCCGCCGGTGATGCTGGCCGTGCGGGTGCCGCCGTCCGCCTGGAGGACGTCGCAGTCCACGGTGATCGTCCGCTCGCCCAGCCTCGACAGGTCGACGACGCCGCGCAGCGACCGCCCGATCAGGCGCTGGATCTCGTGGGTTCGCCCGCCGACCCGCCCGGCCGTGGACTCGCGCTGGGTCCGCTCGGCGGTCGCGCGGGGCAGCATGGCGTACTCCGCGGTGACCCAGCCGGTGCCCTTGCCGCGGAGGTGGGGCGGGACGCGATCCTCGATCGTGGCCGCGCAGAGCACCTCCGTGTCGCCGACGCGGATCCGGCACGATCCCTCGGCCCACTTCTGGATGCCGAGCGTGAAGCTGACCGCGCGCATCTCGTCGGGCCGCCGCCCGGAGGGGCGCACGACCGGTGCGCGGTTCCCGATCGTCATGATCCCGCCTCCTCGCCGGCGGTCGCCGGCCCTCCTGTCTGCCCATCGGCCGCGCCGGCCCGTCCATCCGGCCCATCGCCGGCGGCCAGCTCCGCTTTCGCCTGGTCCCAGAGCTCATCGAGCTCCTCGAACCTGAGATCCCGGAGGGCCACGCCGCGCACCGCCGCGAGGCGCTCCACGATCCCGAACCGACGCCGGAACTTCCCGTTGGCGCCCCGAAGCGCTGCTTCCGCGTCCACCCCATGATGCCGCGCCAGGTTCACGACCACCATCAGCAGGTCCCCGACCTCCTCGGCCCGCTCTGCGGGCGAGGTCGCCTCCGCGAGCTCCGCGAGCTCCTCGTCCACCTTGGCGAGGACGCCGTCGATACTGGGCCAGTCGTAGCCGATGTGGGCAGCCCGTTCCTGCATCTCCTGGCTGGCCGCGAGTGCGGGGAGCGAGCGGCTGATCCCGTGGAGCGCGCTCTTCGGTTGGGTGGGGGCGTCGCCCGCCCCATCCGCCGCGGATGCCTCGGCGGCCCGCTCCGCCTGCTTGATCCGCTCCCACTGGCGGTTGACGTCCGTCGCGGTCCGGGCCTCCGCGTCCCCGAAGACGTGGGGATGGCGCCGGACGATCTTGCTGGCGATCGCGGCCTGGACGTCGGCGAGGTCGAAGACGCCCGCCTCCGCGGCAAGCTGCGCGTGGAGCACGACCTGGAGCCAGAGGTCGCCCAGCTCGCCCGCGAGCGCGGGCGTCGCCCCGTCGGCGAGCGCGTCGTAGACCTCGTACGCCTCCTCCAGGAGGTGGTTGCGGAGCGACTCGTGGGTCTGCTCGCGGTCCCAGGGGCAGCCGTCGGGGGCGCGCAGACGGTTCGAGATCCAGGGCATGCCCCACGGCGAGGCGAACGCGGCCTCCGGCGCGACCGGCCCGAGGTAGAGAGAACCGGCCAGGTCGGTCGGCGATAGCGCGCCTACGGTCGTCCCGTCCGGCGCCCCGAAGCGCCCGACCGGGTGTTCCGGGGGGTAGAGCCGCCGCAGGAGCGCGACCGGGTCATCCCCGCCCGGGCCGTGCCGCCCCGGGAGCGCCATCGGCGGGACCGAAGGGCCCGGGGCCCGGAGAACGGCCAGGGGCACGATCATCACGGGGCGGGTCGGCTCCAGCGGGATGCCGACCAGTCGCTCCGCCGGGAGCACCGCCAGCCCGTCCGCCGGGTCCAGGCCCCAGCGCAGGCGCGCCTCGGCGAGCAGCGCGTCCAGCATCGCCGCGCCGTCAGGCGCCGGTTGAGGTGCCGGTCAGCCGCTCGATCGTGGTCTGCTTCGGGTCCGCCTTCACGCTCTGGTACCAGTTGTTGAACGCGTCGCTCGTCAGCGTCGCGGTCTGGGCAGCGTCCGGCAGGCGATCCTGCACGTTCGTGACCTTGAAGATGCGGATTCCGTCGGTCCCGACGACCGGCGCGCTGACCTGCCCGACCTGGAGGCTGTTGATGGCGGTCTCCTGGTCAGCGGCCAGCTGGTACTTCGCGACCCAGCCGATCGCGCCGCCCTTCGTGGCGGACGGATCGATGGAGTTCTCCTCCGCGAGCTTCGCGAAGTCGGCGCCCGGTGCCGACGCCTCCGCCGCGAGCTGGGTGGCCCGGGTGGTGGGGTCGGCCGCCGAGACGAACTCGATCACGTGCCACCCGAAGGCGGACTGGACAGGCGCCAGCAGCTCGCCCGCGGTGAGCCCGGGGGCATAGATCGCGGCCGCAAACGCCGGGTCGAGCGACGTGGACGTGTCGGCCTTGGAGAAGTACGGGAGGAACCCGTTCGCGGCGGCCGACCCCGTGTCGTCGCTCGACGCGGCGAGGGAGGCGAACGTGGCGGTGCCCGCCTTGAGCTTTGCGTACGCGTTCTCGGCTTCCTGCTTCGCCGTCGCCCAGGCCGGGTCGTCGGCCTTGAGCGCCGAGGCCCCGGACGGGTTGTGGTTCGGCGAATAGAGGATGTGCTTGACGAGCACGGCGCCGGGGAGAACGCCCTGGCCGCTGTTGTTCTCCAGCACCATCACCGACACCTCGCGCTGCTGCGAGGCAGAGCCCACGACCTCGGCCGTCAGCTGCGCCGTGATGAGGTCGCGGGAGACGACGGCGCTGTCCACGCGCCTGTAGGCGTCCATGCTGATCCCGGCTGCGCTGATCCGCTGCGTGTAGCCCGGGTCGACCGACGCCGCGGCGATCTCCGTGAGCCGCCCGATCCTGAAAGTCCCGTCACTCCCCTTGATCACGTCCGTGTAGCCGGGCGCGGTGAGCGCGAAGATGGCGTTCACGAAGGCCGTGTCCGGCGAGGAGCTCCCCTGGTTGATGAAGAGGAGGTCGCCGTTGTTGGCCGCAGCGGTCGCGTCCCCGGACTCCTTGACCACGGCCTCCCATGTCTTGCCGCTCTTGAGGTCGGCCAGGAGGCTGTTGGCCTTCGCCTGGGCCTTCGAAACCCCGGCGTCCGTGCCCGCGCTCGCGTCGGGGACGATCGCGATCTGGTAGACGTGGCGGCTCTCGACGGTGGTGGCGTCCTTGGTGAGCTGGGCGGTGACCGCGGCGTCGCTGGCGACGGCGCCGCGCTTGGCGGCAAGCTGGAGGACGAGTTCCGTGTCGATCTCGTCGCCCAGGGCCGCGGTGGCAACCTGCTGCTGCTGCTGCGCGATGTACTGGAGCACCTGCTGGCCCTGGGCGGCCGACATGTGGTTCGCCTGCACGGCCTCGCGCGTTCGCGACTCGGCGTCGCTGAGCTTGAACGCCTCGATCTTCTCCCGCTGGGCCAGCTGGTCCTTGGTGATCGAGAGGCCGTTCACCTTCGCGACCGGGGCCAGGTGCTGGTCGATCCAGGTGGCCGCGCCGGCTCCGACGAGGAGCAGCACCGCGACGACCACGATCAGGCCGAAGCCAAGGTTCATATACAGGTTGCGGCGCCCGTCGTCGGCGTGGCTGCCTCGGCGGCGCGGGGTCGGCTTGGTGGTTGGGCGAGCGCGGAATGTCATGGGTGGTGGATGCTCACAGTAGGGCGCGCGACGCGTGGCCGCGCGCGGCTCGGGGGTCGGCGGCATGGTACCGCACCCGGGGCGCGGCAGGCGGAACGGGGGCGTTCGGCGGCCGCGCGGATCAGGCCAGGCCGGCGAGGCGCTCCACGAGGGCGCAGTAGCGCCGGGCCTCGCCGTCCCAGCCAAGCTCGCGGGCCCGCGCGGCGGTGGCCGCCACGCGGGCGGCGCGGGCGGTCGGGTCCTCGAACAGGGCCAGAACGGCGCGGGCAAGGTCGCGCGCGTCACCCGGCCGGTAGGTGGAGATCGTCTCCGGGCCGAAATAGCGGGCGACGGTCGGGAGCGCCGAGGCGACAGCGGGCTTCCCCATGACTGCGTACTCGAACAGCTTCGTCGAGAGGCTGAAGTCGGTGAACTCCGTCTGCCGCGTGGGGGCCAGCCCGATGTCGGCCCCGGCGATGGCTCCCGGGACGAGCTCGAGCGGGATGCGGCCGTGGAACCTGACCCGATCGGCAACCCCCAGCTCCGCGGCGCGGGACCGGAGCGCAGCGTCGGCGTCGCCGCGGCCGTAGATCTCGAGGACGGCGGACAGGCCCGGTCGCGCCTCGGCCAGCCTCGCCAGCGCCTCGATGGCGACATCGACCTCGTAGGTTGGGGTCAGCGCCCCGGCGTAGACGAGCCGGAGCACGCCGTCGGCCATGAACGACCGGGCCGGGTGCGCCGACGGGTCGAAGAGCGCGAGGTCGGGCGCGTTCAGGACCACCGTCACCTTTGCGGCCGGCGTTCCCAGCGCGACGAGCCGGTCGCGGAGCGCGTCGTTCACGGTCACGACGGCGTCCGCGGCCGCGATCGAGGCTCGCTCCTGGAGGCGCAGGAGGCCGTGCGCGAAGGGCGAGGCCCGGCGAGGGAAACGAGCCCGGAAGAACTCCGGCATCGACTCGTGCAGGTCGAGGAGGACCGGGACGCCGGCCAGCTTGAGCGGCAGGGCCGCGAACACGAGGAAGTCCGGGAGCGTGTTGACGTGCACGAGGGCAAACCGACAGGTGCGGTGGGCCCGTGCAAGGGCGAACGTGGCGCGGACGAAGAAGTCGAGGTACTCGCGGATGTAGACCGCGATCCCGGCGCCCTGGTGCCGCCGGACGTCGAGGCGGTGGATCGTCACGCCGTCGAGCACGCCGGTGGGCGCCTCACCGGGCCGGCGCAGCGCGAACACGTCGACGGGGAGCCCCCCGCGGACGAGGGCCTCCGCCTCGCGGCGGACCCGCGAATCCTCCTCGTAGTACGCGTGGACGAGCACTGCGACGCCGCGCGTTTCGCCGGCGCGCGCGGACGAGTCAGCGATGGTCGGCCTCCTGGTGGTCCGCGGACCCTGCTGCGACGGGCGGGACTGGGCCCGATGAGCGCGCGCTCCATCCTAGCAAGTCGTCAGCGGCACGACGGCCGGGGCGGAACGCAGGTGATACCTTGTCGCCGCCCATGAGCACCTCGGAGCCACCCGCCTCGTCGCTCCCGGCCGGCGCCCCTGGTGGCGCCTGGCCGCGCCGGATCCTGGTCGTCGCCCGGTGGTATCCGTCCCACGACGATCCCGGCAGCGGCAGCTTCGTCAGCGACGAGGTCGTCGCGCTGCGGGCCGCCGGGATCGACGTCGTCGTCGCGTCGTGGGAGAACGCCGACCTGCGGGCCCGCGAGGGCGGCACTGATTCGGTACGTGGGCGGGCGCTCGAGGCCTGGGCACGAGCCGTCGTGGAGCCCGCGGCGCTGTCGACGCCGAGAACCTGGGGCGCCGGCGTGCCGGTGGCCCGGATCCCCGCCGTCCATCCGGGCGGACGCCTTCCGGCCCGGGCGGCGATCGAGGCGCACGCGGCGCTCCTCGTCCCGTTCGCCGCCGCGCTCGCGGCGAGATGGCCGTTCGACGTGGTCCACGCCCACGTGGGCATCCCGGACGGAGCGGCCGCGGCGCTGGTCGCGACTGCGCTCGGCGTGCCCCTCGTTGTGACGGAGCATGCGTCGAGCGCCCCCGGGGCTCTCGAGGAGGAAGAGGAGGCCCGCCTGGCGTACCGGGAGCTTCTTGGCGAAGGCCGGCGGGTCGTGGCGGTCAGCCGGGCGCTCGCGTCCCGGCTGGAGGCGCCGCTGGGCCTGGCGGCGGGCTCGATCCCCGTCGTCCCCAACGTCATCCGGTTCGACGACTTCCCGCTCGGGACGGCCGATGCCCGCGACCCTGACGAGCTGCTGTGGGTCGGGGCTCGCCGGGAGCGCAAGGGCATGGACGTGCTCCTCCGGGCCGTCGCCCTCGCCCGCGAACGCCGGCCGGAGCTCCACCTCCGTCTCATCGGCCGCGCGCCTGACGTCGCGACGGAGGGGCGCTGGCTCGACCTCGCCGGGGATGTCGGCCTGGGTGACGCCGTCGCCTTCGAGCCGCCTGCCGACCGCGCGGGTGTCGCCGCGGCAATGCGCCGCGCCGCGATCTTCGTCCATCCGAGCCCGTTCGAGACGTTCGGCATGGTCGCGGCGGAGGCGCTGGCGAGCGGCCTCCCCGTCGCGGCGCGACGGTCCGGCGGCGTCGAGGAGGTGCTCGCGGGCCAGGATGTCGGAGCAGAGCTCGCCGACGGCGATGACGCGGCGGCGCTCGCGGACGCGATCCTGCGGCTGCGGTCCCGCCTCGCGGAGATCGACCCGGCGGCGATCCGGGCGACGGTGATCGACCGGTTCCCGGCGACGGCGGCGATCGCCGCGATCCTGGACCACGCGCGTGATGCCGCGGCCGAGCTGCCGCCGGCTGGAGGCCGTGCCAGCAGCGGGGCCTCGGCCGCGCCGCCGACCACCGACGGAGCGCCCGGCACCGGACGACGGGCCGGGAGCACGCACGAGCCGCGGACGCGGCCGGAGCCTCCGGAGCCGCTGCCGCCCGTCCTGGTCGTCGGGCTGCGCCGGGCAGTCGCAGCTCGTCGTGTCGCCGCGCTCCCCGCGTCGCTTGCGAGCAGGCTCACGATCGTGACGTCGGTCGAGCGCGTCGAGAAGGTAGGCGCGCTCCCCCCGGGCGCCCGGTGGATCGAGACCGACCGCGACGCCCCCTACGCCAGCCGCCGCGCGGCGCTGGGTGGTCCGCCGGACCCGGGCCGAACCGCCGTGGAGCGACTTGTGAGCGCGTGCCTGCACCCGCGCCGGACGGTCCTGCGGCGGCGCCTGCTGCGCGAGCGGTCGGGCATGGGACCTGCCGCCGAGCGCGATGCGGTGCTCGCGGCCTGGCGCGACGTCGCGGCCGGCAGCCTCGAGGGTCGGGCCATCGTGGTAGCCGTGGGAGCGGACGATGTCGTGGTCGTCGCGAGCGCTCTCGGCGCGCGCGGCGCCCTCGCGCCGGGCGGGCTCCGCTGGCTCGCCGATGCGTGGGACGCCGCCGGCCGGCCGTGAGACCGGGGCGGTGATCCTCGCCTGACGCGGTTGACCCGGCCCGAGGATCGACAGCTCCACGGGACGGGCGGAGGCGAACCGGGCGCGCTACGACGCGGGCTGGTCCAGCAGGGCCGGGGGAGGCAGCACCGTCGGAGGAGACAGGACGGCCGGAGGAGGCGCCGGGGCAAGCGGCTCGGGCGCCGCCTCCGCCAGTCTTCGCTTGCGCTCCTGGACGCGCTCCCGGTAGAACTCGACCGTGTCCTGCGGGCTGCCCTCGAAGAGCACCTGCCCGAGCTCCATCAGGATCGCGCGGTTGCAGAACTCGGTCACGGTCGAAAGATCGTGGGTGACCAGGACGATGGCCTTCGCGCGCGCGACCATCTCCCGGATGCGCTGCTGGCTCCGGCCGCGGAACTCCTCGTCGCCCGTGCCCAGGACCTCGTCGAGCAGGAGGATGTCGGGCGCGATCGCCGTGGCGATGGCGAAGCCGAGGCGCGCCCGCATGCCGCTGGAGTAGGTCCGCACGGGCGCGTCGATGAAGGCGCCGATGCCGGCGAACTCGATGATCGACGGGCTCAGCTCCAGCATCACCCGGTGGCGGATGCCCATGAAGCCGCCGATGAGGAAGATGTTCTCGCGGCCGGAGATCTCCATCTCGAACCCCGCCCCCAGGGTCAGCAGGGAGGAGACGCGCCCGCTCATCGTGACCGATCCCTCGTCCGGCGCCAGGATCCCGGCGAGCGCCAGCAGGAGCGTGCTCTTGCCCGCACCGTTCGGCCCGAGGATCCCGAGCGATTCCCCGTGCTCGATCCTGAAGTTGACGTGACGGAGGGCCCAGAAGTGCCGGCCGACCTGCTGCTTGCGGCCGACCCATTCGGCGAGCGACCCCTTCAGCGTTGTGCGCCGGGTCAGGTTGAGGTTGTAGCGGATGCCCAGGTCCCGGACATCCACCGCGTACGGCGAAGGTGGCATCAGAGGATCTTCGCGAAGCCTGTTTCGAGCCGCTTGAACACCCAGATCGAGAACGCCAGGAGGACGAGCGAGAGCGCGAGCACGACGGCAAGGGCCACGAAATCGGGTGGGCGGTTGTAGTAGGCCACGTTGCGGTACGAGGTCAGGATGTAGGTGAACGGGTTCAGCGCAAGGACGTAGCTGAAGGCGCTCCCCTTCAGGTCGCTGGCCGCGTAGATCGCGGGCGACATGTAGAACCAGATGCGCGTGGCGTGGCGCAGCAGGTTCTGCACGTCGCGGTAGAAGGTGTTGAGGGCGGAGAACAGGATCCCGAGCGCCAGCGTGAAGACGAACTGCACGGCGGCGATGACGGGGATGGTCAGGAGCCACAGGCTCAGGCGGCCGGGATACAGGAGGTAGAGGAGCGCCAGCGAGAGCAGGCCGAAGAAGAAGGTGAGCGTCCCCGCGACGGTGGAGGCGGCGGGCAGGACGAGCTTCGGGAACTGGATCTGGCGGATCAGGTTGCCCCGTCCCGTCACCGAGGTGGTGGCGTCCTGCAGCGAGGTCTGGAACCACTGCCAGGGCAGGATCGCCGCAAAGAGGAAGAGCGGCGCGTCGGCGATGCTCCGCTGGAAGACCACCGTGACCAGGATCGAGTAGATGGCCATCGAGAAGAACGGGTCGATGAGCCACCAGAGCTGGCCGACCACGGTGTCCGCGTGGGTCCGCTTGAGGTCGGTCCCGACCAGGTGCTGGAGCAGGCGGCCGCGCGTCCTGAGATCCACGAACCCGCGGGTGACCAGGCGGACGGAGTCGAGACGCCTGAACAATTCACGGAAGCCGAGGGGTCGGTCGGCTGCAGCTGGACGAGCATCGGGGACCGCCCGAACAGGAGGTATCATCGGCAGCCGGAACGGTAGCATGGGCGGTGCGGGCATGCGCTCCGGGCTGAGTCGGCCCGGCCCAGCCGGGCGCACCGGGGATCGACCCCGCGGGGCACCCTCCACCACATCGAAGCACGGTCACGACCTCGTGCCCGGAGAGGAGCGCAGCAGCGCGACATGGGATCAGAGCGACCACCGGACGACTCCCGCTTCGAGGGCCTCGGCGACTGGCTGGTGAGCCATGGCCAGGACGCCCTTGCCCGTGGCACGGGGAAGGGCACGGGGCGTGAAGGTCCGGCCCGCTGGAGCATCCGGCGGATGGGGCGGATCGTCGTGCGCGTGCTCATCCCGGTCGCCCTGGCCTGGGTGCTCCTGAGCGCGCTGTCCGGTCCCCTCGCCAGCTACCTGTGGTTCCAGAACGTCGGGTTCGGCAGCGTCTGGGCGGTCCAGTTCACATACGCCCTCGCCCTCTTCCTCGCGGGCCTCGTCGGCGGCACGGTCGTCCTGCTGTTCAACCTCGTCCTGGCCTGGCGCCTGGGCCACGACCCGGACGACGCGGCGGTGGCCATCGGGCTGCGCAGCCGCCGGATGGACGTGCGGGGCGCGGCGTGGCTGGCCGCCGCGGCCAACCTGCCCCGCCGGTCCGTCCGCCGCGGGCTCGTCGTCGTCGCGCTCGCGGTCGCGCTCATCTTCGGCCTGCTCCTGCCCGGCACCTGGCAGACCGTGGCGCTGTGGCTGCACCTCGTCCCGTACTCGACATCGGGTGCCGCGGTCGCCGACCCGATCTTCGGATACGACCTGGGCTGGTGGATGTTCACCCTCCCGTTCCTGCACCTGGTGGCCACGGTGGCCGCCGGCCTGTTCCTCTCGAGCCTCCTCCTGGCCGGCGCTGCCTACGGCGTGGCCGCGGTGCGCGGAGCGCGCGTGACCGACCGCGGCCCCGTGCTGCACCTCGCCGTGCTCGGCGGCCTGCTGCTTGCGGCCGTCGCGGCCATGCAGTGGCTCGGCCGCTACGATCTCGCGTTCGCGCAGAACGGCTTCGTGACCGGGGTCACCGCCACCGATGCGGCGGTGCGGCTCCCACTGGCAGTGGTGACCACTGCATCCACGGCCATCGCGGCGGTCGGTCTGGTGGTCCTCGCCGTGGTGAACCGCGCCCGGCTTGCGCGACGCGCCCTGATCGTGGGCGGCGGCTGGTACCTGGCGCTGATCGTGGCGGGGGCAGTCCTCCCGACCGCCTACCAGAAGCTCATCGTGGCGCCGAGCCAGAACCTCGCCGAGGCGCCGTACATCGCGAACAACATCGCCCTGACGCGGCGCGCCTTCGCGCTCGACACGTGGACGCTCGCCTCGGACATCGGCAGGTCGAGCCTGACCGCCGCCGACGTGAGCAACGACCAGGCCACGTTCGACAATGCCCGGCTGTGGGACGCCAGCCCGCTGAGCTCCACGCTCGACCAGCTCCAGAGCGTGCGCCAGTACTACACGTTCACGTCGGTCAACATCGATCGATATGTCATCAACGGCCAGCCCACCGAGGTCATGCTCTCCGCGCGCGAGATGGCCCTCGACAACAGCCAGGCCAGCCCGTCGTGGATCGCGTCCCACGTCCTCTACACCCACGGGTACGGCCTGGCCATGGTGCCCGTCAATGCCGTCGATCCGAACGGCCTGCCTCACCTGATCATCCAGAACCTGCCGGTCACCCAGTCGCCCGGAGCGCCGGTCGTGGCGCAGCCGCGCATCTACTTCGGGCAGCGTCCGTCGACCTGGGTCCTCGTCGACGCGAAGAGCAACGAGTTCGACTACCCGTCCAACACGGGCAACGGCAGCGACGTCGACACCCGGTACACAGGGAGCGCCGGGCTCCCCCTGGACTCGCCGGCCGCGCGCCTCTTCTGGGCCTGGAACCAGGGCGACCTCAACCTGGCGATCAGCGACCAGGTCACCGCGCAGACGAGGCTCCTGCTGCACCGCAGCCTGGCCGATCGTCTCGGCACGCTCGCCCCATTCCTCGCCTTCGACGCCAGCCCGTACATGGTGGTCGCGCCGGACGGCCACCTCGTGTACGTCCAGGACGCGTACACCATCACGGGCGGCGTGCCCGACGCGACCGCGGTGAACGACGCCACGCTCGGCGCGACGTACGACTACATCCGCAACAGCGTGAAGATCACGGTCGACGCTTACGACGGCACGACCCACTTCTACGTCGCCGACGCCACGGACCCGCTGATCCGCGCCTGGGAGGGCGTCTTCCCGGCGATGTTCGAGCCGCTCTCGGCGATGCCGGCGGGCCTCGCGGCACACCTGCGCACGCCCGAGGCCATGTTCAACGCCCAGACCCAGACGTACGCCGCCTACCACGTCACGGACGCGGCCAGCTTCTACAAGAGCGACAACCTCTGGACCGTGCCGACCGTGACCACGGGCGGCACCCAGGTCCTGCCTCCCCAGGCCTACTACATCGAGATGCGGCTGCCCGACCAGAGCCAGCCGGAGTTCGTGCTGGTCCAGCCCATGGTGCCGGCCTCCCGGCCGAACATGATCGCCTGGGTGGCGGCCCGCAACGATGGGGCGACGCGCGGCCAGGTGATCGCCTACGAGCTCCCCGCCAACACCACGATCCAGGGCCCCACCCAGATCGAGGCGCGCATCGACCAGGATCCGGTGATCAGCGCCCAGATCAGCCTGTGGAACCAGAGCGGCTCGCAGGTGATCCGCGGGAGGATGCTGGTCATCCCGGTCGGCACGTCATTCCTGTACCTCGAGCCCATCTACCTCCAGTCCAAGAGCTCGGCGTTCCCGCAGCTGACCAAGGTGGTGGTCGCGTCGTCGCAGACGATCGGGTGGGGAGACACGCTCGAGGAGGCGCTGCAGGCCGTGGTCAGCGGCGCCGGAACGGGTGGCCAGGCGGCCTCAGGCACCGGCGGGGGCACGGCGTCCAGCCCTCCGCCGAGCCCGCCCGCCGGACTCCCGACCGACATGGCAGGCCTGATCCGCTACGCCAACGACCACTTCGCGGCGGCCAGGGCGGACCAGGCCAGCGGCAACACCGCGGCCTACGACCAGGAGCTGCAGCTGGTCCAGTCGGCGCTCGATGCGCTGAGCTCGCTGAACGGCGGGTTGTCGGCCTCGCCGCTGCCCGCCGTCTCGCCTCTGCCGGTCCCCTCCCCGTCGGCGACGCCGGCTCCGTAGCCGGGCGCGTCACCAGGGGCGGCCGGTCAGCCGCCCGTACACGTCGAGGAGCGTCGCCGCCTGCCGCTCCCACGTCCAGCGCGCATGCGCGGCAGCCAGGACGCGACGGCGGAGATCCGCCGCTGCTTCGGCCGGCCGATCGAGCACCTCCCGGAGCGCCGCCGCGACGGCGTCGGGATCGGTGGGATCGCACACGGCGCCGAGCGGACCCTCCGGGTCCTCGATGACGATCCTGCGCCTGCCCGGGAAGTCGGAGGACACCACGGGAACGCCCGCCGCGAGGCACTCGAACAGCTTGTTGGGCGTCGAGATCCGTTCGTTCCTCGAGACGGGCTGGTTGACCATCCCGCCGACGTCGGCCGCCGCGATCCAGCCCACGAGGTCGGCCGGTGGCACCGGCGGCAGGACGTGGACGCGGCCATCCGTGCGCGGCTCGGCTGCGAGCCGTTCGAGGGCGGGCCGCAGCGGCCCGTCGCCCATCGCGACAAGGGCCACCGCGGTGAGGCGCCGGACCGCCGCTGCCAGGATCTCGATGCCCCGGCTCGGGAGGAATCCGCCGTGGTAGAGGACGACCCGGGTCTCGGGCGCCAGCCCCAGCAGCTCGTGGAACCGGCGATCCCGGTCGGCCATGGGTGTCCACGTGGGCAGGCAGTTCATCACCACCGACGGCAGCGGCCGGTCGAAGCGCCGGGCCAGGATCGCCGCCAGCTCGTCGTTGACGGTGATGATCCCGTCGGACCGCCGGGCCCAGTGGCGTTCCGCCAGGCCCGCGAGACGTCGGACCGGCGCGGCCATCCGGGCCAGGTTGCCCGACTCCGGGTAGAGGTCGCGCGCGTCGTAGAGGACCCGCCCCCCGGAACGGCCCCGAAGCGAGAGCGCGATCGGGATCCCCTGGTAGGCCATGCCGTGATAGACGTCGGCGCCCGGGTCGGCGGCCGCGGCCTCCCGTTGCTGGCGCCGCAGGGCCGCGCCGATCCCCGCGAGTCGCTCGAACTCGCCGCGAAGTCGCGCGATCTCCCCGCGCGGGCGGGGGCCGCGGTCACCGGGCGGCCGCCCGACGCGGACGATCCGGTATCCGTCCGGCGAATCCTCGGACGCTGCCGCGCCGGGGTCACGGCGGGCCAGGATCGTGACGCGGTGGCCGCGTCCGGCGAGCGTGGCCGCGATCCGGAGGCTTCGCGAGTCGTGGCGCTCCGGCGTCGCCAGGACCAGGACCGCCCGCTGGGCCACGATCGACGGCTGCCGGTCCGCGCCTGCCGAGGCCGCGACCTCTTCGGCGACCGCGGCGGGCCGCATCCGGGGACCGGTCATCCCGCCGACGCGGCGGCGAGGTCCGCGTAGAGGGCGACCAGGCGCGCGGATTCGGTCTCCCAGTTCCACCGGTCGCGCGCGGCCGTCCTGCACCGCTCCCGGAGCGCGGCTCGATTGGCGGCCGGGCGGCCCAGCAGGTCGGCGATCGCCCCGGCGATCGATGCGGGATCGGCCGGATCGCACAGGAGGCCCAGCGGCCCGGTGGGATCGTCCAGCACGATGCGCCGCATCTCCGGCAGGTCGGAGGCCACGATCGGCACGCCGGCCGCGAGGGCCTCGAAGAGCTTGTTCGGGGTGGACAGGTGGTGGTTCAGGGTCGAATCCCGGATCGGCATGACGGCCACGTCGGCGTCCCGGACCCAGTCGACCAGCACGTCGGGCGGCACCGCCGGCAGGACGTGGACGCGGTCGGCGGCCGGCGATGCCGCGGCCAGCGCCCGCAGCTCCGCGGCCATCGAGCCGTAGCCGAGGAAGACGACCCGGACCCCGGCGAGGACCGGCAGCGCGGCCGCCGCCACGAGCTCCTCGAGGCCGCGATGCTTCGAGAAGCCGCCATGGTAGAGCGCGATGGGCGTGTCGGCCCCGACCCGGAGCGCGCCGCGAAGCGGCCCCGGCCCGTCCGCGGCGGGACCCGGACGCGGCAGGCAGTTGTGGACCACCACGACGCGGCGCAGCGCGTAGCGCGAGCCCAGCTCCGCGGCGAGCGCGTCGTTGACGGTCACGAGCGCGTCGGCCTCCGCCGCCCAGGTCGCCTCGCGACGGCGGAAGATGCGGCGAGCCCAGCCGGGCCGCAGCGCGTGGGAGCCCGACTCCAGAAAGATCTCGTGGCTGTCGTAGACGAGCGCCCCGCCCGCCCGGGCCCGCGCGAGGACCGCGGCGTGCAGCGCGTTGAGGTCGTGGGCGTGGAAGACGTCGGCGTCCGGCGCGGCGGCGGCCGCGGCGCGGTTCCACTCCTCGGTCGAGGTCCGCCACCGCACCAGCCAGTCGATGCCGCTCCGGACCCGGGCCGACCCGGGCACCAGCCAGGTCAGCCCGACCAGGATTGCCACGAGCAGCGCGAACGGCAATGCCACCACTCCGAGGAGGCCGGCCCCGGCGAGTTTGACCCAGCCGACGGGTCCGGCCTTCAGCTGGTCTCGCGCCCACATGGTGGCCCGGCGCCACCTTCGCCAGGGTGCCGCGGCGAGGCGCACGCGCTGGCGCAACCGCAGGGGCACGGGGACCCTGGTGATCTCGAACCCGTTGCGGAGCTCGTGCTCGATGCGCTGGTCGCTGAGATCCGACGGTCGCGCCATGATCGTGACCGCGTGGCCGGCCGCGGCGAGGCTCCCGGCTTCGCGCAGGACGCGCGCGTCGGTCCGACAGTCGTTGAGGACGAACATCACGACGCGGCTCACCTGCCACTCCCAGCGGCGTCGAGCGCGGCGACGATGGCATCCGCGGCGCCGGCCGGCGCGAGGTCGAGCGACGCGGCGCGGGCCCGGGCGTCCGCGGCGGACCGGCCGGACGGCGCAAGCCTGTCGAGCGCGGCCAGTGCGCGGACCCCGTCCAGGCCGACCAGGACCATGCGGCCGGCCGAGCCGGAGACGGCCTCGAGCCACTCGGTCGTGGATCGCAGGACCAGGCAGGGGGTGCCCAGCCATGCCGCCTCGCGCTGGACTCCGCCGGAGTCGGTGATGACCGCCGCGGCGTGCAGCTCGAGAGTGAGGGTCGTTCGGTATCCCAGCGGCTCCGTGACGCGGATACCCGACGGCAGCGCGATCCCCGCCTCGTCGAGGGCGGCCCGCGTCCCCGGGTGGAGAGCGAGGATGACCGGTCGGCCCGGACGGGCGGCGCTCGCGAGGATGCCTGGCCACGTGGCCAGGGCGTCCGGCGTGCGGTTCTCCGCGCGATGGATGGTCGCGAACAGGTAGCCGCCGGGCGTGAGCGGGGCGTCCAGGGCTGCCGCCACCGCGGCGAGGGCGTCGGGCTCCCGGACCTCTGCCGCCACGCGCGCAGCGAGGTCCTGCATCAGGTCGCCGACCTCCACGACGCCGTGCGTGATCCCCTCAGCGGCGAGGTTCGCGACCGCCGAGGGTGTCGGGGCGAAGCACCAGGTTGCCAGGTGGTCCGCCACGACCCGGTTGACCTCCTCGGGCATGCGCCGGTCGAAGCTCCGCAGGCCCGCTTCCACGTGTGCGACGGGGATCCCCAGCTTCGCCGCGGCGAGGGCACCGGCGAGGGTCGAGTTCGTGTCGCCGTAGACCAGCACTGCGTCGGGCCGCTCCGCGAGCAGGATCGGCTCGAGCGCGAGGAGCATCTGGCCGGTCTGGCCGGCATGGCTCCCCCCGCCGATCCCGAGGTCGTGGTCGGGCCGGGGCAGGCCCAGCTCCGCGAAGAACGTGCCGGCCATCTGCTCGTCCCAGTGCTGGCCCGTGTCGACGAAGACCTCGCGGTGGCGGGCGCGGAGGGCCGGCCCGAGCGCGGCGGCCTTGATGAGCTGGGGGCGGGTCCCCACGACGCTGACGATGCGCATGGGCGTCCGGGCCGCGGTCGCTTGGCTAGCCGCCCGGCAGGCGGCGCGTGGAGGCCTGGACGCCCACGCCGACGTAGGCGACGCCCGGGGGCAGGGCGAGCTCGCGGAGGCTGTTCCGCCCGTCGTAGACGGCCCGCAGGTCGGCGAACCACGCCGCGTCGAGCCCCTTGAAGGCCCGGTCCGCGGTCTGCGTGACGATTGCCCGGAAGGGCCCGGGATCGCCCCAGTGCCACGGCTCGGCGCCGAGCACGCGGACCTCGTCGTCGTCCAGCAAGGGGTCGAAGGCGGAGACGCGCGCCCCCGCCGCGCCCAGCGCGTCGATCAGCGCGATCGCGCGGCTGTAGGCCAGCTCCTTGACCCCCTCGCGGTAGGTGATGCCGAGGACGAGGACCGGGGCGCCGGCGAGGCCGCCCACCAGTGGATCGAGGATCGCGAGCGCCCGGTCCACCTGCCCGTCGTTGACGCGGCGCGCGGTCTCGACCAGCGAGAGGCCGGGCGCGCGGGAGAGGAGCAGGTGCGGGTAGACCGGGATGCAGTGCCCGCCGACGCCGATCCCCGGCTGGTGGATGTGGCTGTACGGCTGGCTGTTGGCGGCGGCGATCACCTCCTGCACGTCGATGCCATGCAGGTCCGCGGCGCGGGCGAACTCGTTGGCCAGCGCGATGTTCACGTCCCGGTAGGTCGTGTCGGCGAGCTTGGAGAACTCGGCCGCCTCCGACGAGCTCATCGCCACGACCTCCGCGTCGAGCACGCTCGCATAGAAGCGCGCCGCGCGGACCGTGGAGGCCTCCCCGATCCCGCCGACCAGCTTCGGGTAGACCGCCAGGTTCTCCAGCACGGCACCGGAGAAGAGCCGCTCCGGCGAGAAGGCGACGAAGAAGTCGCGGTCGGCGACCAGGCCCGAGGCCGCCTCGAGGGCCGGGGCGAAGCGACGCCGCGTGTCGCCGAGCGGGAGCGTCGTCTCGAAGATCACGGTGCTCCCGGCGTGGACCCCGGGAGCGATCGAGGCGACCGCGGCATCCATGTACCGGTAGTCGGGCTGCTGCTCCGCGTTCAGCATGACGGGCACGATGAGGACGACGACGTCCGCCCCGCGCGCGGCCGATGCGGCGTCCAGGGTCGCGCGCAGCCGGCCCTCCGCGTGGACGCGGCCGACCAGCTCGGGGAGGCCGGGCTCGTCGCCGACGTGGGAGCGTCCGGCGTTGATGCTCGCGACGACGTCCGGGTTGACGTCCACCGCGATGACGCGCCACCCGTGCACGGCGAACTGCGCCGCGAGCGGCAGGCCCATCTTGCCGGCCCCGACGACGGCGACGGTCCCGGCCGTCCCGTCCTCGCCGATCCACGGGTCGACAGCTCGCGACGCCGCGTGACGGCACGGGTTGGGCGTGACATGGATCGACCCGCCAAGCATCGATGCGCCGACGGACGGGCGCGCGACGATGGTCACCTGCCCAGCTCCCCGTCCGGCGGCAGGTCCACCGGTCGGCGGGACGCGGCAGCGTCGAGCAGCGCAGTCGCCATCACCACGGCCCAGGCGCCGTCCTCGCCGTCCACGTACGGGCGCTCGCCGGTCCGGACGGCCCGGACGAACGAATCCAGCTGGGCCCCGAGTGGCTCGTGGGTCACGACCGGGATCTCGGCGACGTCTCCGGCGAACGATGGCGCGAAGCCGCCGATCAGCTCCGGGTGGGCGAGGTCCGAGCGCGTGAAGGTCAACCGCTGGGTGAGGTAGTCCAGCTCGAACATCCCCTCCTCGCCGATGACGACGAGCTGGCGGCGCTTGGCCGGCGTGAGCCAGTTCACGTCCAGCATTCCGGCCGCCCCGGACGGGAAGTGGAGCAGGCCGAAGAGCAGGTCCTCGTGCGTCGCGTGCTTCCGTTGGGCGAGCTCGGCGTAGACGCGGGTGGGGCGCTCGCCGGCGATCCAGCAGAGCATGTCCACGTCGTGCGTCGCGAGGTCCACGGTCACGCCGACGTCGCGCACGCGGGCTGGAAACGGACCCGCGCGCCGGCTGACGATGGAGTAGACCGTGGTCAGCCAGCGGGCGCGGAGGAGCCGCCCGAGCTCCAGGACGGCGGGGTTGTAGCGCTCGACGTGGCCGACCTGGACCGGGACGCCGCGGGCCTGCGCCGCGCGGACGATCCCGACCGCCTCGGCCGGCGTCGCGGCTAGCGGCTTCTCCACGAGGACCGGGATCCCGCGCTCGATCGCGGCCAGCGCGAGCGGCACGTGGGCGGTCGTGGGTGCGGCCACCACGAGCGCGTCGATCGAGGCTTCGCGAACCATCGCCAGCGGGTCGCTCCAGCCGGCCGCGCCGGTCTGGCCGGTGGCCGCGGCGAGCATCGCCGGGTCGGGGTCGCCGACCGCGACGAGCCGCGTCTCCGCGTGCGTCGAGATGACCCGCAGGTGGTTGCGGCCCATCGAGCCGAGGCCCGCCAGGGCGACCCGCAGCGGCGCCGGCGTGCTCATCGGCCGGCCCGCGGCACCGCGACCGGCCGGGGCGTGGCCACGGCCCGGACCGCGGCGACGATCGTCTCGAGGTCCGCCCCAGAGAGCCGGGGATGGACGGGGATCGCCAGCACCTCGTCCGAGAGGCGGTCGGTCACCGGCAGGGGCAGGTCGGCGGCACCGGGGATGTACGCCTGGACGTACGCCTGCCGATGGATCGGCACCGGGTAGTAGATGAGCGTGCCCACGCCGCGCTCTGTCAGGCCGTCGATGACCCGCTGGCGCTCCCCGGGGAACCGCATGACGTACTGGTGCCAGACGTGCCCGCGCCCGGTTGGGACGGCGGGCGTCCAGTAGTCCGCAAGGTGCGCGCCCAGGTAGGCGGCGTTGCTCCGGCGCTGCTCCGTCCGCTCGTCGAGCCGGGGGAGCTGGGCGAGACCGATCGCGGCGGCGAGGTCGGTGGGCTTGAAGTTCGTGCCGAGCGACTCGTGGTGGTAGCGGACGCGCATCCCGTGGTTGCGGAAGAGGCGGAGCCGATCGGCCACGTCGTCGTCGTCGGTCGTCGCGAAGCCGCCCTCGCCGGTCATCAGGTTCTTCGTCGCGTACAGGCTGAACATCGCGGGGCCGAACCCGCCGGCGCGCTTCCCGCGATACGTGGCGCCGTGGGCCTGGGCAGCGTCCTCCACGATCCGCAGGCCGTGGCGCTCCGCGATCGCGACGAGCGGGCCCATGTCCGCCATCAGGCCGTAGAGGTGGACCGGCAGGATCGCCTTCGTGCGGGGCGTGATCGCGGCCTCCACCGCGGCGGGGTCGATGCAGAAGTCATCCTCGCGGACGTCGACGAAGACGGGCGTGGCACCGACCCGGAGGATCGCGCTGACCGTGGCGTTGAAGCTGAACGAGACGGTGATCACCTCGTCGCCCGGCCCGATCCCGAGCGCGTGGAGGATCGCCTCCAGGGCGACCGTGCCGTTGCTCATGAGGATCGCGTGGCGCACGCCGCAGTAGGCGGCCCACGCCTCTTCGAACGCGGCGGTCCGCTTCCCCATCGCGAGCATCCCGGAGCGGAGGACCTCGAGGACGGCCTCCTCCTCGGCCGGGCCGATGTCGGGACGGGAGATGGGGATCATCGAATGCCTCCGTTCAGGCCGCGACGCAGGCGTCGCCGGCAATGTCGAATGCCGCATCGCAGCGCGGGCAGCGGGCAGCGCCGGCGTGATCGGACACGGCTCGCTCGCCGGTCGGCCCCACGAGGCGCTGGCCGCAGAAACAGACCCAGCCCAGGCGCCGGGCCGGGTTGCCGGCCACGAGCGCGTGGTCCGGCACGTCGCGCGTGACGACCGCGCCCGCACCGACGGTCGCGAACCGCCCGATCACCGTCCCGGCCACGACCACTGCGCCGGCCCCGATCGAGCAGCCGCGGCGCAGGAGGATGGGACTGACCGTCCAGTCGTCCGCGCGGGCCAGCTCGCCGGTCCGCGTGATCGCCCGGGGGAAGCGGTCGTTGGTGAGGATCGCGTTCGGGCCGATGAAGACGCCGTCCTCCACGCTGACGCCGTGGTAGACGAGCGCGGCGTTCTGGATCTTGACGCGGTCACCGATCGTGACGCCCTCGTCGATGAACGCGTCGCGCCCCACGATGCACTCGGCGCCGATCCTCGCCCCGACGCGGACCTGGGCGCGGTGCCAGACGCTGGACCCGGCGCCGATGGAGACGCCTGCCTCGAGGTCGGCGGAGGGGTGGACGCGCGCGGTGGGATCGATCACGTTCGGCCTGCGGGCTCCTGTGGGGTCGCGCCGGCGAGAAGGGCGAAGCGGAGAGCGAGCGCGGACCGAGGTCCGAGTATACAGGCGACTGCGCTCACGCCCGGTGGCGGGACACCCGGATCAGCGCGAGGAACGCCCCGAGCGCGGCTCCCAACGCCATCGCCCCCCGCCAGTCGAACAGGATCCTCGCGTTGCCGTCGACCCGGCCCGCGATGACGAACGCGATCGCGGTCGTCGGGCCGGCCTGGACCCGGTTCGCCACGATCGTTCGCACGAGCGACTGCTCGATCCGGACCTCCTGGGCGAGGACCGCCTGCACCGCGCCCTGCGAGACGCTCGCCTCGCGCGCCGCGATGCCGCCCACCATGCCCATCTCCACGGAGGCGCGCTCGCCGGCGATGCCGCCCACCATGCCGGTGCGGACGTGCACGTCCTGGGCACGGATCCCGCCGACTGCGCCGCGCGCGAACTCGACTGCCGGAGCGGCGCGCGACCCCTGGACGGGAGCGGGAGCGGGAGCGGGAGCAGCCTCGGCGTCGATCCCCGTCGGGATCGCGGCTGCGGTCGTCGGGGCGGGCCCGGGGGCTGCGGGATCTGCGGCACGTCGGCGGCGTGGCCGCGGCGTTGCGCTGGAAGGGATCGTCGGCTCGTCGGTCATCGGGTTCTCCTCGCCGGGCGCGAGCGGCGCTGGACGCGCCCCGGTCAGGGTCAGCCTACTGCGGCGGCGGCCCGGCCGGCGGGGTATCCTGCCGAGCGCATGCGTGGACGAGTGGCCGGCCTGGTCCTTGCGGGCGCCGTGGTTGCGGCCGCCCTCGCCGCCGCCGGCCTGGCCGGACAGGTCGCGCCGCATCCCGTCGTCGGGCGCTCGACGACGCCGTCGCCGGCCGGTTCGGCGAACCCCGGCCCCGCTGCATCGGCCGCCACGCTCGAGACGGCGACGCCCGCTCCGGCTGCGTCCGCCACGCCGATCCCGACCCCGGTGCTCGTCCCGGCGCCGCTCACCGGGCTGCTGGTCACCCCGGCGCTCGCGGCGCGGCATCCGATCGCGGTGATGGTGGACGACCAGGTAGAGGCGCGGCCGCAGTCGGGGTTCAACGCTGCGTCGGTGGTCTGGCAGGCGCCCGCGGAGGGCGGCATCCCTCGCTACATGCTGGTCTTCGGCGAGGGCAACCCGCCGGCAGTCGGGCCGGTCCGCAGCTCGCGCCAGTACTTCATCACGTGGGCCGCCGAGTGGAACGCGCTCTACGTCCATGTCGGTGGCTCGCCCCAGGCGCTGGCCACGCTCGCCGCCTCCGGCCAGGGGCAGCTCGTCTACAACGCCGACGAGTTCCAGTGGGGCGGGACGTACCTGTGGAGGATCACGCAGCGATTCGCGCCCCACAACGTCTACACGGACGGGACCCATCTCCGGGCGCTGGCAGCGCGGGTTGGGGCGACCGCAGCGCCGGCCCGGCCGGCCTGGACCTTCGGCCCCGGGGCGCCGATCGCCGAGCGGCCGGCGGGCGCTCGCCTTGGGATCACCTATCCGGCCAACCAGATCGACTATCGCTTCGACCGGGCTTCGAACACGTACCGTCGCTTCGTCTTCGGGGCGCCCCAGGTCGACGCCGGCGACGGCCGCCAGGTGGCCCCCGCGAACGTGGTCATCATGACGGTCGTGTTCGGGCCGCTCAACGACGGGCACCCGGACAAGAAGCGCCTTGAAGCGCAGAACGTCGGCAGCGGCCCGGCCTGGATCGCCTCGAACGGCGTCACCGTCCGTGGCACATGGCGCAAGCCCTCGACCGCCGCCCCGACCCGCTTCTACGGCAGCGGCGGGCAGGAGGTCGTGCTCACGGCCGGCCAGACCTTCATCCAGGTCGTCCCGCCGGGCACGCCGGTGCTTATCGTCGCCGGCAGCCAGGTCGGCGGCGCGGGGCCGGTGCCCCGCTAGTGTCCTGAGTCATAAGTACATGGTATAATAAGGGCATCTCTCGTGGCCGCAGGAATCGGGAGGATGCCATGCCCAGGGGTCGTCCGCTCGCGGAGTTGACGTTGACGGCGGAGGAACGCACCACGCTGACCGGCTGGACCCGCCGGCCGAAGACCGCCCAGGCCCTCGCGCTGCGGGCTCGCCTCGTCCTCGCCGCCGCCGAGGGCCGCTCGAACAAGGACGTCGCCGCGGCGCTCGCGATCACCGAGCCGACGGTGGGCAAGTGGCGACGGCGCTTCCTCGCCGGCGGCCTTGACGGGTTGCTCGACGAGCCCCGCCCGGGTGCCCCGCGGACGATCGGCGACGCCGAGGTCGAGCGGGTCATCGCGCTCACGCTCGAGTCGGCCCCGCGCGACGCGACCCACTGGAGCACTCGTTCGATGGCCGCGGCGACGGGGTTCAGCCAGAGCTCGATCAGCCGGATCTGGCGGGCCTTTGCGTTGGCGCCCCACCGGAGCGAGACGTTCAAGCTCAGCACCGACCCGCTCTTCATCGAGAAGGTCCGCGACATCGTCGGGCTGTACCTCGCGCCGCCGGCCCGGGCGCTCGTGCTCTCGGTCGATGAGAAGAGCCAGATCCAGGCGCTCGACCGGACGCAGCCGATGCTGCCCATGCGCCCGGGGCAGGTCGAGCGCCATACCCACGACTACGCGCGCCACGGCACAACGTCGCTCTTCGCCGCGCTCGACATCGCCTCGGGAACGGTGATCGGCGAGTGCCACCGGCGCCACCGCTCGGTCGAGTTCCGGGCCTTCCTCGACACGATCGAGGCGAGCGTGCCGCCCGAGCTCGAGGTCCATGTCATCCTCGACAACTACGGCACCCACAAGACCGCGCTGATCCATCGCTGGCTTGCCAAGCACCCTCGCTACCACCTCCACTTCACCCCGACCGGGGCTTCCTGGATCAACCTCGTGGAGCGGTTCTTTGCGCTCCTCACCGAGAAGCAGGTCCGCCGCGGGGCGCATCGCAGCACGACCGAGCTCGAGGGCGCCATCCTCACCTACCTCGCCATCCACAACGAGCACCCGAAGCCCTTCGTCTGGACGAAGACGGCTGATCAGATCCTCGCCAACGTGGCGCGATTTTGTCGGCGAACCTTGGACTCGGGACACTAGGAGGCTGGGACGGTAATGCTTTTCCGAGAACGTCGTCCCTATTCTTGGTCCGTATGGGGGCCGAAGTGGGGAGCGATGCGCGATATCGGCCCAACCGCTTGGCGTGGGTGGAGGCTGGTCTCGCCGATTCGCGTTACTACACGCTCCTAGGCTGTCGCTGACCAGCACGCCGGGGCGCAGTCCCGAATCGCCGACCCACCGCGTCGCGGAGGCGACGTGCGGACGCGTCCGGGTCGTCGGTGAGCAGCAGGACCATGCCGCCGGACGACGATCCGACGTTCGACGCGTCCACGCCGCCGTTCGCGAGGATGAAGCCGTGGCGTGTCTCCACGATCACCACGTCGCGATCCATTCGCACGACCCGGACCGCCTGCCGAAGGACGACTCCACCTGCCGGGCGTCGCGACCCCAGCGCGCTGCATACGCGACGGCCTCGGGGCGGGGCTCGATCGTGGCGAGGTCGACGAACGCGCCCTCTGCCTTCGAGACGACCTTCTGGGTCACGACGAGAACGTCGTGGTGTCGCAGCGGCAGCGCCCCCTCGGTGCGCTCCAGCGCGTCGCCGACAAGGCCCGCCAGGTCGTCGCCCGGATGGACCTCGGGGATGCCGTCGAGCGCGATGACCTCCAGGCGGACGGGTCCCGTGCCGGCGTCGCTCACGGCAGGTCGGTCGCTGAGCCACCCAGCCCCACGGCTTCCGCGGCGAGCAGGTCGTCGGGTGTGTCGAGGTCCAGGCCCAGCGGGCCCTCGAGCTCCACGTAGGTGGCGCCCGCACGCGCGGCGGTGCCGGCGTGCGCGGCACGGCTGCCCGGGCCGAACTGGAACGGGATCGCGCCCGGTGGGGCGAGCAGGAGCAGGTTCGTCCCTTCGCCGACCAGGCGCGTGCTGGCCCTCGTGGTGGCGTTTCTGTAAGCCGGCATCCTCGGTGAGGATGCAACAGGCGCCGCTCTCGCGACTCGCGCGAACACGCGCGTGTACGCCGCCCCGACCTCTCGCCAGACCATGGGACGGCTGTACTCGTAGGCCCGACGGCCCACGGCCGCTCGCAGACCCGGATCCCG
>Ga0097691_1000219_pt2 | contig 39597 bp, 36 predicted proteins | sample NGESurdeep072012_8_FD_72858 | JGI IMG/M metagenome (GOLD analysis project Ga0097691, IMG submission 72858) | Arctic peat soil microbial communities from Barrow, Alaska - NGEE Surface sample 210-1 deep-072012 | ecosystem: Environmental > Terrestrial > Soil > Wetlands > Peat ... | reverse complement strand
CCCGCGGAATGGCGTCTCCCGAATGCATTAACTTTTCGACCCGCGCCAGCCGCTTGCCGAGTTTGCCGCCGGGGTGCAGCTCGGCGAAATCCTCTTCCTTGAAGCCGCGCTGCTCGGCCAGCGTGAGGGCCAGCGCGTCGCCGAGCGCAAGCATGGTCGTGGTGGAAGCCGTGGGCGCCAGGCCGAGTGAACAGGCTTCCTTGGCGACCGAGCAGTCGAGCGCCACGTCGGCGGCCTGCGCCAGGGTGGAGCGCAATTCGCCGGTCATCGCGACCAGTTTCACCGCCAGCCGCTTCATGGTGGCAAGCAGTTCGATGATCTCTTCGGTCTCTCCGCTCAAGGAAAGCGCGATCACAACATCGCCGCGCACGATCATGCCGAGATCGCCGTGCACCGCTTCGGCGGGATGAAGAAAGAGCGCCGGCGTTCCGGTGGAGGAGAGCGTGGCCGCGATCTTGCGCGCTACCAGGCCGCTCTTGCCCATGCCGGTGACCACGACCCGTCCGCCGCACGACAGCAGGCACTCGACGGCGCTAGCAAAGGCGACGGCCATGGGTCCGGCAATGCGGTCGGCAAGCTCGCGTAGCGCCTCCGCCTCGATGCGGACCACGTTTTCTCCAATGCGATTCATTTTGAAACTGTGATGGTAGCAGAACGTGCGGAATCACTGCGCATTCCGCCAGCCCAGGCGTAGAATGCGCGGCTCGGGTGAACGTTGCAGTTAAGTTGCGGGTTCGGTCGTAATTGTTGATTTATTGCGAAGCCCAATGTATATCCGCAGTCTTGAACTTGCGCTGCACCAGCCCGAGCGCATCGGTCCAGAATTGTATGGATTCGAGTCTGGGAACGTCTCGGAAATTACGACGCTCCCAACGTTGCGCAGCACCAGCCCGAGCGAAGCGAGGCCGGAACGTTTTGTCAGCCCAGGGCGCAAGCCCTGGGTAAACGGTGCAACAAGGATTCAGCCCGAGCGAAGCCGGGGTCCCCATAACGCGCCGTCTTTGCGCGTTCTGGGGTGGTCGAAGCGAGGCCGACACGATTTCTGCGGAGGCGTAAGCCTGAGCAAATGGACGAACGAGGCATTTATGTCCCACGCATATTCCCGCAATTACATCCACCTCGTCTTTGGCACCAAGGACCGCCGCCGCGTCATCAAGGAACCGGTCCAACAAAAACTCTGGCTCTACCTCGCCTCGATCGCCCACGAATATGACGCCGGTGTCATCGCGATCGGCGGTTGGGAAGATCACGTCCATCTCCTGCTTGCGATCCCGCCGAAGCTCTCGGTGGCGGCGATCATCCGCGCGCTGAAGGCGAACTCATCCAAATGGATGAACGAGACCGGTCACTGGTTTGCATGGCAGGCGGGATACGGCGCGTTTAGCGTCAGTGCGTCCAATTTGAACGCAGTTGCCGAGTACATCCGCAGGCAAACGGAGCACCATAAAACTCGCGACTTTCAGCAGGAGTATTGCGCGTTGCTGCGAAAACACGGCGTGGAATTCACGCCCGATCATGTGTTCGGGTGACGCGTCAGTTCTGCGTCTTCGATTGCCGCACGGCGCCGTGCACGGCGAGGAGTTCGGTCAGTACGGGACGAAGCCATTTCAGGTCGAGGGCGTTGGCGCCGTCGGATTTTGCTTCCTTGGGGTTGTCGTGAACTTCCATGGAAATTCCATCCACGCCTGCGGCCACGGCGGCGCGCGAGAGGATCGGGATGAATTCGGGCTGGCCGCCGCTTACCGCTGTTCCCTCGTCGCTGGACGCTGACGGAAGTTGCACCGAGTGCGTCGCGTCGAAGACCACGGGCGCGAACTGGCGCATGATGGATAGCGAACGCATGTCCACCACCAGGTTGTTGTATCCGAACGACGAGCCGCGCTCGGTGAGCAGTATCCTCTGGTTCCCCGATTCGCGGACTTTGTTGACCGCGTGCTTCATGTCGGCCGGGGCGACGAACTGACCTTTCTTGATGTTTACGACCTTGCCCGATTTCGCCGCCGCTACGAGCAGGTCAGTCTGACGACACAAAAACGCGGGAATCTGGATGACGTCCACTGCCTCGGCTACTTCCGCGACGTCGTGCGCGTCGTGCACGTCGGTGAGAACGGGCACGTTGACCGCTTCCTTCACCTTGCGCAGGATTCGCAGGCCCTCTTTCAATCCCGGCCCGCGGAAACTGGCGAGCGAAGTGCGGTTCGCCTTGTCGTAACTCGCTTTGAAGATGTAGGAAACGCCCATCGCCTTGCAGACGCCCGCGATGCACTCGGCCATCTTTAGCGCGTGTTCTTCCGACTCGATCACGCACGGTCCGGCGATGAGAAAGAGCGATCCGTCGCCGACGGTGAAATTGTCGAGTTTGAAAGAAGAGAGCATGAGCCGCTGACAAACGCCTAGCTGCGCGAGACTTTCTCCGGCCGCAGGAACATCTCGATTTCATTCGCCGACTTCTGCGCCATGCGTTTCTGCCGGTTCTCGTACGACGCCTTGATGAACGCCGTGAACAGCGGATGTGGCTCCAGCGGCTTCGACTTGAACTCGGGATGGAACTGGCAGCCGAGAAAATAAGGATGCTCTTCCTTTGGCAGTTCCACGATTTCAACGTACGTTCCGTCGGGAGTTGAGCCGGTAATTCGCAGCCCCGCCGCGGTCAATTGCTCTTCGTACTCGCGATTGAACTCGTAGCGGTGGCGATGGCGTTCGCTGATCTCGTTTGCGCCGTACGCCAGCGCCGCATGCGAATCCGGCTCCAGCTTGCACGCCCACGCGCCCAGGCGCATCGTGCCGCCCAATTCCTCGACGCCCCGCAGCTCGCGCAGCTTGTAAATGATGCGGTGCGGGGTCGCGGGATCGAATTCGCTGGAATTGGCGTTCTCCAGCCCGCAAACATTGCGTGCGAACTCAATGCACGCCGTCTGCATCCCCAGGCAAATCCCGAAGTATGGAATCTTGTGCTCGCGCGCGTGGCGAATGCCGTTCAGCATGCCGGCGATGCCGCGTTTGCCAAAGCCGCCGGGAACGAGGATGCCGTCGTAATCGCTGAGCTGCGATTCATATTCGCGGTCTTTCGTCTCCAACCCCTCGGCTTCGATCCAGCTCACGTTCAGCTTCAGGTTGTGGGCGAGCGCGCCGTGCACCAGCGCTTCCTTGAGGGATTTGTACGAATCTTCGTACTCGACATATTTTCCCACCAGCCCGATGTTGACCTCGTCCTTCGGGTTATTGACGCGCCGGACCAGCTCATCCCAGCGGCTCATGTCACGTTCAGGCGCTTCCAGGTGCAGGTACTTGAGGACCAGTTTGTCCACCGACTCGCGCGCGAACGTCAGCGGCACCTCGTAAATGCTGGCCACGTCGATGGCGGTGATCACCGCCTCTTCTTCCACGTTGCAGAAGAGCGCGATTTTGCTCTTGATGTCCTTGGAGAGGAAGCGGTCGGTACGGCAGAGCAGGACGTCGGGCTGAATTCCGACGCTGAGCAGCTCTTTCACCGAGTGCTGTGTCGGTTTGGTCTTCAATTCGCCGGCGGCGCCGATCCACGGCACCAGCGTAACGTGCACGAATAGGGTGTTCTCGCGGCCGAGGTCCTGCCGCATCTGGCGGATCGCTTCGATGAAGGGCAGCGACTCGATGTCGCCGACGGTGCCCCCGATTTCCACGATGCAGACGTCCACGTCCTGCGCGACCTTCTTCATCGCCGCCTTGATTTCGTTGGTCACGTGCGGGATCACCTGCACGGTCTTGCCCAGATAATCGCCGCGGCGCTCCTTGGCGATGATCTGCTCGTAAATTCGGCCGGTGGTCCAATTGTTGTCGCGGGTCAGCTTGGAGTGGGTAAAGCGCTCGTAGTGGCCGAGGTCGAGGTCGGTCTCGGCGCCATCGTCGGTGACGAAGACTTCGCCGTGCTGGAACGGCGACATGGTGCCGGGATCCACGTTGAGGTAGGGATCCATCTTCTGCATGTTGACCTTGAGGCCGCGGCTCTCCAGCAGGCAGCCGATCGAAGCCGCCGCCAGGCCCTTGCCCAGGGAAGACACAACACCGCCCGTCACAAAGATGAACTTTGCCGCCATTTACTTATCCTGTTTTTTGAGGGAAGTTCGTCCCCGGAATTCGCGTGGTTTCCGCCAGCGACTGGGAACCAGTAGGGATGCACGACCAATTATGGCAGAATTCGGCCCGTAATGGAACGTACTTGGAAGCGGCATGTTTTCGCGATTCCAGCCGAATTTTCCGCGGAGCGCGGTTGACGGCGGTTCAGCTCGAAACTGTGGCCCACGCGGCGGGTTCGAGCATCTAATAAAGTGCAAAGTTCCGAGTGCTAAGTTCTAAATAATGAAGGTATCGATCTCAATTCGAGTCTTGCTCGCCCTCGTGATCCTCACCTGCGCTGCGGTTGGGCAGCAGAAGGCGCCGGCGAAGCGGCCTGCGGCGCCGGCGAAAACTACTGCGCCCGCAACGTCGCAGAAGCCGGCCGCGCCCACCGCATCGGCAACCCGGCAGTGCCCGATCCCGCGCAACGAGAACCAGCAGGTATACCGCATGTTCATGAAGGACGGTTCTTACCAGCCGATTTCGAAATGCGAGCTTCTGGACGGCGGACAGCGCGTGCACTACATGAGCGCCGAGCGTAACGAGTGGGAGGACATACCGATCTCACTGGTGGATTGGGCTGCGACGGAGAAGTTCGCCAAGGAAGGCCCCGCGAACAAACCAGTGGAAGCTTCCGCCGATGCGGCGGCTGTGGACGCCGAAGAGGAAGCGGATCGCAGAGCCGAAGAGTCGAAGTCGCCGGAGATCAAGCCCGGTTTGCGACTGCCCGAGCAAGGCGGCGTTTACGTCATGGACTACTGGCGCGACGAGCCGCAACTGATCGAACTCATGCAGAACGGCAGCGACATCAACAAGAATACCGGGCGGAATATCCTGCGCGCGGCGATCAACCCGATCGCCAAGGCCAGGCAGACGATCGAGCTCAAAGGCCCGCGCGCGCGCGTCCAGGCCCACGTTCCCCAGCCGGCGATCTACGTCAACATCGACATGGACCAGGACCCAAAGACCGGTCCGGCGGCGAAGGACGTGTCGCAACACTTCCGCATCGTGAAGGTCGAGCAGAAGAAGGACAGCCGCGTGGTGGGAGCGATTGAAATCGCCATTTACGGCAAGGTTTCGCAAAAAGCGAACTATGTCGAAACGCGTTCCACCCCTGTTACCGCCGACTGGGTGAAGGTCACGCCCGCGCAGCCGCTGGAGCCCGGGGAATACGCGTTGGTGGAGATGCTCGGTAAAGACGTGAACTTATTCGTCTGGGATTTCGGCGTGAACCCGACCGCACCGCGGAACGACAAAGCGTGGCGTCCGGTGCCGGCGGCCGATACGACTACGGGTACGAAAGAGGCGCCGGTGTTGAACAAAAGGCCAAAGGATTAGTTGCGTATTTCGTATTCCGTACTCCGGGTCAACACTCGCGGTCTTGTCCGGAATACGGAATACGAATTACGGAATACGTGTTTCCAGCAGCAAGTCGCTGTACGAGCTCTCGATCAAGTCTTCCTCGCGAATCCCGAACCACTGCATGTACTTGCGGCACTGGGCCAGGAGCGGATTGCGGTCATCTTCCGGTTTGCCGCAGGCTTCGATTTCGACGAAACTGCCCAACCCTTGCACCTGGTCGATGTGGAACTTCACGTTCTCGATGTAGTAGATCTCGCGCTGCTTATCGACGGCGACCAGCACGCCGAGCGATCGCTCCAGCACGGCGCGGATTTCGTCACCATTGGTAACCGGCGCCAGCGCCACATCCGAGGTCTTGGGTCCGGATTGCTCGGGACGGCGATAGGCGATCAGGTTGTTCTCGATGTTGCCCTGGCGCAGCTTGAGGCGGCCTTGGGGCACGCGAAAATAGGTGTCCACCTGGTGGTCCATTCCCGCGAAGCGAGCGTTTCGGCTGCGCAGCGCCGTGCGCACGCTCTCAGGATTCGGACACTTGGCCTTGATTTCAACGTTTATTAAGTCCATCTGCACCTTCGTGAGACACTGAGCACTAGGCACTGAGCACTAAGCGCTTCTTTTCACATGCTATAATTTGCACTGCTTTAGAGTTCAGGAGGCTTTGCATCGATAAGAAGTTTATCCGCACCAATGATCGTATTCGCGCCCGCGAAGTGCGCGTGATTGACGACGAAGGCAACCAGGTCGGAATCATGGCGCCGTACGAAGCGCTCAAGATGGCCCGCGAAAAGGCCCTTGACCTGGTCGAAATCTCACCTACCGCGCAACCCCCGGTCGTCCGCATCATGGACTTCGGCAAGTTCCTTTACCAGAAGGAAAAGCAGGAGCGCGAGGCGAAGAAGCACCAGCACGTCATTACGGTCAAGGAAGTCAAGTTCCGCATCAACGTGGATGACCACGACTACCAGACCAAGAAAAACCACGCCATTCGTTTTCTGGAAGGCGGCGACAAGGTGAAAGCCACCATCTTCTTCCGCGGACGCGAAATGACGCGACAGATGCTGGGACGCGAGATCCTGGACCGCCTGATCAAAGACCTGGGCGACAAGGCGATCGTCGAGTTCCGCCCGCGGCAGGAAGGCAACACGCTGCACCTGATCCTGGCGCCCTCGAAGGCCCAGCCGCCGCAGAAGCCCCAGCCGCCGCAGAAGCCCAAGCCGCCGCGCCCGCCCCAGCAGGCCCAGCCGCAACCAGGCCAACCGACTCAGGGATCGGGAACCGCGCCGGAGCCACCGAATCCGCCTGCCGGAACGCAGTAACCGCAGCCCGAAGGTTCCGCGATATCAGCAGCTTGCGGTACAATAAGAAATTCGCGCGTAGCTGCGCGATTCTCTAGAGGACGTATGCCGAAACTGAAGACCCATAGCGGCGCCGCCAAACGATTCCGCAAGACCGGGACCGGCAAAGTGGTACGCGGTCACGCGTTTGCGCGCCACATCATGACCACCAAAACGACGAAGAAAAAGCGTCACATGGACAAAGACGTCGTTATGGACAAATCGGACACCGCGAAAATCAAGCGGATGATCCCTTACTAGACAGTTTCGGTTTCAAGTTTCAGTTTCAGCGAACCCGTTGAAACTTGAAACTGAAACTCGAAACTTGGGTGTGCGAAGAGGTCGAGCTACCGCTCCTTACCTCCAGCCGCCTGAACGAGATGTAGCGCGGCCGCCCTCGGCCGCGAATAAAAATAGGAGAATGCAATGCCTCGCGTAAAACGTGGAACCAAGCGCCGCGCCAAGCGGAAAAAGATTCTTGAGAAGGCCTCCGGTTATTTCCTAACCAAATCAAAACTCTATCGCTCCGCGAAAGAGTCGGTGGAGCGCGCGCTCAAGTTCGCCTACACCGGCCGCAAGCAGAAGAAGCGCCAGTACCGTTCGCTGTGGATCGTGCGCATCAACGCCGCCGCCAACGCCAACGGCATCAGCTACAGCCGCTTCATCAGCGGGCTGAAGAAGGCCGGCGTCGAACTGGATCGCAAGATCCTGGCCGACATCGCGGTCAAGGACCCCGGCGGGTTTACCCAGCTGGCCGAGCAGGCGAAAGCCGCGCACGCCGCTTAGGGTCAGCAGCCGTTAAAACACGAGCCGCGGATTTCCGCGGAGCTACGCGGATTACAATGCAACTGAATCCGCGCTGGTCCGCGTGGATTCGCGGTTTGCCCTTTGTATGTGCACGGTTCCCAAACTCGATGATTACTCGCCAGAAGCGCTCGACTGCGCCGCCACTGAACTGACCTCTGCATTACACGCCGAGGCAAACGCGGTTACGAATGAAGGTGACTGGAAGGCGTTTCGCGACCGCTGGATGGCGCGCAAGAACGGCATCCTCACCCAACTCAATGACTCGTGGCTAAAGGCTGCGCCGGGCCCGCAGAAGCGCGCGGTCGGACAGAAGGTCAACGAACTGAAGGGACGGGTCGAACAACAGGTCGACGCCACTGAACAACGCCTCAAAGGTGGCTCCGATGACGCACGCCTCAAGGGCGAAGCCCTCGATGTCACCCTTCCCGGCACGCGCCGTCCGCTCGGCGCCGAGCACCCGATCACGCGCACCATGAACGACATCGTCCGCGTCTTCCAGCACATGGGCTATTCGATCGCCGAAGGTCCGGAGATCGAGACCGATTACTACAACTTCGAGTCGCTCAACTTCCCGCCCAACCATCCCGCGCGCGATATGCAGGACACGATCTTCATCGCCGGTCAGGAAACGAAGGCCCCGCGCGATCGCCTGCTGCTGCGCACGCACACTTCGCCGGTACAGATCCGGACGATGGAGAAGCAGAAGCCGCCGGTGCGGGTGGTGATTCCCGGACGCGTCTATCGCAACGACGCGCCCGACGCCACGCATTCACCCATGTTCCACCAGGTCGAAGGGCTCGCGGTGGACACGAACATCACCTTCCGCGACCTGAAGGGCTCGCTCGACCACGCCATGAAAGAGTTGTTCGGGTCGTCGGTGAAGACCAGGTTCCGGCCCTCGTTCTTCCCGTTTACCGAACCGAGCGCCGAGGTGCTGATGAGCTGCATTTTCTGCGGCGGCGGTGGATATCAGGGCACGCAGCGCTGCCCGAACTGCAAGACCAGCGGCTGGATCGAAATGCTGGGCGCCGGCATGGTGGACCCGGCGCTCTATGGGTTCGTCGGCTACGACCCGCAGAAGGTGAGCGGATTCGCCTTCGGCATGGGTGTGGACCGGCTTGCGGCCATGCTCTACGGCGTGCCCGATTTGCAGTTGTTCTTCAACGGCGACGTGAGGTTTTTGGAGCAGTTCGCGTGAAGATCCTTCCCAGTTGGCTTCGTGAATTCGTCGATGTCCCGGTGGACGACCGGAAGCTCGCCGAAGACTTGACCCTCGCCGGCATCTCCATCGAGTCGATCGAGGGCGAGGGCGAGCGCACGGTTTTCGACGTCGATTTCACGCCCAACCGCGCGGACGCGATGAATCACTACGGCGTAGCCCGCGATTGTGCCGCCGTGTACGACCAAGAACTTCGGCCCCTCCGCAGTGTCATTCCGAGCGAGGATGCGGCCGTAAGCGCGCCCGTTTTTGGCGCGCACGCCGCATCCGAGTCGAGGAACCTGCAGTTTTCCATCGAAATCGAAGACCCACTCGGCTGCGCGCGCTACACGGCCCAAGTGATCCGCAACGTCAAGATTGCTCCGTCGCCTGAAAAGATCGTGCAGCGCCTCGCCCTGCTCGACGCTCGCGCGATCTCGAACGTCGCCGACGCCAGCAACTACACGCTCCACGAAATCGGGCATCCGACTCACTGCTTCGACCTGGATACGCTTGTGGGCGGAAAGATCATCGTCCGCCGCGCGCGCCAGGGCGAAAAGCTGAAGACGCTCGATGGCGTGGACCGCGAACTCCATCCCGACGATCTGGTGATCGCCGACGCGGTGAAACCGGTCGCGCTCGCCGGCGTGATGGGCGGTTTCGACACCATGATTACCGAGCGCACGCGCCAGGTGCTGATCGAGTCGGCGTGGTTCGATCCGGCGTCGATCCGCAAGACCGCGCGGCGCCACTCGATGCATACCGACGCGTCGCACCGCTTCGAGCGCGGCGCCGATATCGGAATCACTCCGACGGCTTGCGCGCGCGTCGCGGAACTGATTCTCCAAAGCGCGGGCGGGCAGCTCGAAGGCGGCGAGATTGACGCGTATCCGCGCCAGCTCGCGCACCCCACGCTCACGCTTCGCCATAGTGAGGTCCGGCGAATTCTCGGCGCGGACATTCCTGATAGCGACGTCGCACGCATTTTGCGGCGGCTCGGCTTCGGCTTGACTGCCGGAGCGTCTGCCGCAAGGACCAAGGTAATCGACGCCTACACCGTCACCGTGCCGAGCTGGCGTCTCGACGTGGAGCGCGAGATCGACCTGATCGAGGAGATCGCGCGCATCTACGGTTATGATCGCTTCGAGAACACGTTGCCCGGATTCGTCGGCGGCGTGGTCGAGCTGCCGGACGAGCGCAAACAGCGGAAGCTGCGCGATTCGCTGCTCGGCCTCGGCTACAACGAAGCGATTTCGCTGAGCTTCATTTCGCGCGAGGACGCCGCCGCGTTTTCCAACTCCAGCATCGTCGAGATCGCCAATCCGATCAGCGAAACCGCGGCGGTGATGCGCACCTCGATGGCGCCGAACATGCTGGCGATGATTGCCTACAACCTGAACCGCGGAAACGCCGGCGTCCGCCTGTTCGAAATGGGCAACGTGTACGAAAAAGCGGGCGAGCGTACGGAAGAGCATCGGCGCCTCTGCATCGGCGCGACCGGTGCGGCCATCGCAGGCGATGTCCACCAGCCGGGCCGTGCCTACAGCTTCTACGATCTGAAGGGCGACGTGGAGACGCTGCTCTCGGAATTTGCGCAGGGCACGCTCTACTTCGACACGCACTCGGCCGACTACTTCCATCCCGGCCGCTCGGCTCGTGCCGTGATGGACGGCAAGACCGTCGCCCGCTTCGGCCAGTTGCATCCGCGGATCGCCGCCGAGCGCAAGCTGAAGCAGGAAGTGTTCCTTGCCGAAGTGGACCTGGAAAGGCTTTACGAGCACTCGCTGCGCAAGCCGCGTTACCAGGCGATTTCGCGCTACCCCGAAGTGGACCGCGATTTTTCTTTCCTCTTCGACGATTCGGTGACGTCCGACCGCATCCGCGGCGCAGTGAACGCGTTGCGCATCGCCGAGCTCACGCGATTGGACCCGGTCGAAATCTTCCACGGCGGGTCGGTGCCGAAGGGAAAGTACTCGGTGCTGCTGCGCGTGGCGTTCCAGTCGGCGGAGCGGACGCTGCGCGACGACGAGGTCGCGCTCTGGTCACAGCAGATCGTGAAAGCTCTGCAAGTCCTCGGCGGCCAGCAGCGGGCGTAAGAACGATTCACCACGGATTTACACGGATTTTCACGGATGCATTTGATTCGTGTCCATCCGTGATGATCCGTGGTTAATTTGTTTTGGTAGAGTTCCGGAGTGCCCTCCATGTTCAACCGGATGCTGCGCCAGGTGCGTCGCATTCCACGCGGTAAGGTCGCGACCTATGGCGACGTCGCCTCTGCCGCGGGATTCCCGGGCTCAGCGCGGCAGGTGGCGTGGGCGCTGCACCAGTCGAGCGGACTGCCCTGGCACCGCGTGGTCGGTTCCGGCGGAAAAATCCTGCTCGCCGGCGAAGCGGGCTTCGAACAGCGCATGCGGTTGGAGGGCGAGGGCGTGCGGTTTCACGGCCTCCGCATCGACATGAAGGAGCACCACCATTCGTTCTTCCCTCGGAAGCGAAGCAGTCGAAAGAAGAAGATACGCTAGCGGAATTCTGCGTCGTGAAGCCTCCGACGCACTCTAATGACTTACTAGGCACTGAGCACTCTGCACTGAGCACTAAGAGAGGTTTCCCCATGTATCACTACGACCCGACGACGGCGCTCGAGGAACTCAAAGAGGAAGCGGTCCTACCGAACCCGGTGCACCTCCGCGACATGATGCTGCGCGCGCATCTCTCCGCCGACAAGTCGCTCGAACTGAACCGCCTGTTTGTGGATTATCAGCGGCAGTTTGGGGAGTTGCAGAAGATTGTGGGCGTGTTGTTGCGCAACCTCGCGCCCTAGTCAGAAAGTTCCGGCCACGAACTCCTCGATGACCACCCGCGAAACCGCCGCACATTTTCCGCACACAATCAGGGGCTCGTCGCCGGCGCGCAGGACGGCGATTTTCAGGCTCTCGCAGGAAGCGCATGCCGTGGTGGCGTCGCCGGATTCCGGTTCCTTCGCTGCGGAGGACGCTTCACGGTCGAACTCGCCGGTCTTCCGGGTATTGATTTCGAATGTGCTGCGGCAGTCGGCGCAAACGTGGTTGAAGCAGCACTTCGGTTCGCAGGAATATACGATCTCGCGCCCGCCGCAATGCGGGCACTTCACTACGTCCTTCAGCGCCATCCCCATGCTGGAATTCTACAGTGCTCGCCTCGGGCGCCGGCGACTGACTCTCTGCCGCGCTTGACAGTGCGGTAGGGCGGGCCTACGATTCCGCTCACTGTGGGGTGACCTATGATGACGATCGAGCAGCGCACAATTGACCCTGATGTAACCGTTCTCCAGGTGCAGGGCCGCATCAGCCTGGGCCGCGATTCGCAGGAACTGGAGTGGAAAGTTGACGACCTCCTGAAGGCTCAGGCGAAGCGGATCGTGCTTGACTTGGCGGGTGTGACTTTTCTCGACAGCACCGGCATCGGCATCATCGTCATGTGTGGAGGGAAACTGAAGAAGACAGGTGGAGAGCTGCGTATTTCCGGCCCTACCGGCATCGTCGCCAACACGCTTGCGCTGTGCAAGATCTCCGAAATTGTCCCCGTATTCGCTACCCTCGACCAGGCGGCATCTTCTTTCGGGATGGCGGCGGGTGTAGCGTAGAGGTTGACCGTTCGAACGTTCGTTTGAGCCGCTGGTTGGGCTGCGAATTCCTGTGATTTCCTGCCTCTTTCCCATTTAGAATCTAGGGTTCTTCATTCGTCGTTTTTCCCATAAGGACTATTTATGCCTGAAGCCACGGTTCAACATGCGCCCCCCACTCCTCCCCTGGTGGCGTTGAGCGAAGACGAAATCCTGTTTCGCGACAACATCCGGCAGTTTGCCGACGAAAACATCCGCCCGCTTTCGCGCGAGATGGACGAGAAGGGCGTGTTCGATCACGGGTTGATCGAACAGTTCTTCCAGCTCGGACTGATGGGCATCGAGATCCCCGAGCAATTCGGTGGCGGGGCGGGAACTTTCTTCGAGGCCATCCTGGCGGTGGAAGAGCTGTCGCGCGTGGACGCATCCGCGGGCGTGATTGTGGACGTCCAGAACACGCTGGTGAACAATGCGCTGCTGCGCTGGACCACCGAAGACCAGAAGAAGCGCTACCTTCCGAAGATGGCTGCCGGCACCGTCGGCGCCTATGCGCTGAGCGAAGCCAGTTCCGGTTCGGACGCGTTTGCGCTGACCACCAAAGCCGAACTCAAGGGCAGCGAGTACGTCCTGAACGGCCAAAAGTTGTGGATCACGAACGCCAAGGAAGCGGGCGTGTTCATCCTGTTTGCGACCGTCGATCCGGCGGCGGGATACAAGGGCATCACCGGCTTCATCGTTGACAAGGAGGCTCCGGGATTCACGGTTGGCAAGAAGGAAGACAAGCTGGGCATACGGGCGTCGTCCACCTGCGAGCTGATCCTGGAAGACTGCAAGGTACCGAAAGAGAACGTGATCGGCGAAGTCGGGAAGGGATACAAGATCGCCATCGAGACGCTGAACGAGGGCCGTATCGGCATCGGGGCGCAGATGGTCGGCGTGGCGCGCGGCGCGTGGGAGCACGCGCTCAATTACGCTCGGGAGCGCAAGCAGTTTGGCAAGCCGATCTCCGAGTTCCAGGCTGTCCAGTTCCAACTCGCGCAGATGGGTACCGAAATCGAGGCGGCGCGCCTGATGGTGTACAACGCGGCGCGCATGAAAGACGCGGGCATGAACTTCGTGAAGGAAGCCGCGATGGCGAAGCTGTTCTCCTCGCAGGTGGCGGAGCGCGTCTGTTCGCTGGCGGTCGAGATTTATGGCGGGTACGGCTTCACCAGGGATTATCCGGTCGAGAAATATTTCCGGGACTGCAAGATCGGAAAGATCTACGAGGGAACTTCGAATATGCAATTGGCCACCATCGCCAAGATCGTCCTCAGCGGCAAGTAAGCTGCAAACTTTTGCGGTTGCCCCACCCTTATCGCTCCTGGTTTTGGAGCGATAGGGTGGGGATTCTATTGCCGTTAGTCCGCGCCTGACATAAGATTTGTTTTCTTCCTCACCGTTTTCCGCAATGCGTTAACCGGAGCGTTAGCGATTGTGGCGTACCCAGGAGCCCCGTGGAATTCGCACCTGTACAGCATTTGATGGACTTGGCGGCCGTGCACGCTTTTTATATCGGTCTGCTCGAGGGAGCGCTCGGGCACCCGGTGCCGGTGCCGCGCGAAGTTGGTACCGGCGGCGACAAGGTCGCCCAGTCGGTGAACTCGCTCGAGCACTGGCTCCACCTGCTCGATATGGCGATCGCTCCGCTCATGGTTCGCGACGGCCTCAAGGACTCCACCAGCACCGACACGGCGGAAGCGCTGCTGCGCCACTTCTGCCGCCGGGCGTCGGGCTCCGATCCCGACCGCGACAAGACGGACTTCGTGATCACGTTTCTGTACCGCACCAGCGTGCCGCCGGAGCGCCAGGTGAGGCCGGAAGTGGACGTGGACGAGCCGTCGGAATTCGAAGAAGAGGTGTACACGTTCCTCGGAGACGAGGAAGTGGTGCAACTGCCGGAAGAGCACCGTCAACTGTTGCGCGAGTTCCCGTTCGTGCGCCAGGAAGTGGACGAGATGCGAACCTTCGACGAGCTGATGGACTCGGGCGTGATCCAGCGGGTACGTGAAATCAAGCAGCGCTTCGGCAAGTCGTTTTACCACCCGCGCGTGCTGGCCACCATTGCGGAATACAACGTCTATTTCGGTCAGCACTTCGATGAGCTGTTCAAGCAGACGGCGCAACATATCAAGTCCTTCGCGGCCACGGTGCAGGAGCAGGGCGGGAGCATCATGAGCCGGGTGGACGGCGACGTTACGGTGAAGCACCTCACCGAGGTCAAGGAAAGCGAAGTGCTCAACGCCGAGTATGGCAGCGCGCAGGAGAGCTTCCGCAAGATCTCGATGTTCAAGAAAGCCGTGGATACGCGCACCAGGAGTGGTTCGCGTCCGATGGCGCCGGGGCAGGAGCACCACGCGCCCGCGACATCTACCGGGCGCTCTCCCGGCCACGCACCGGCGCCGGCGTTGGCAGCGAGCGTGCCGTGGGTCGAGCAGGTACCGTCGGCCATCAACCCCGCGGTCGAGCAGGGTAAGCTGCGCACGATGGAGGATTCGATCCGCAACTTCGTCCTCGCAGCGGACCCCAAGGCGGCGAACATCGTGCCGCTGCGGAATGGGAACCTGGTGCTGAGCGGTGCCGAGGTCGATGCGTTCCGAGCTGATTACGGTGGCGAGAAGAGTTTCCGGGCGGATTACGCGGCGTCACTGCGAACCATCATGGCGCTGCAAGGCCGCTTTTTGGCGGAAATGTTTGAATTCAAGGCAAAGCAGGGTTCGGCGTACCTGTGGAAGCCTCACGCGGACGCTCTCACCTGGCTGGTGACGGCGGCACAAAAGGTCGAGCAACAGTGCGGGGAAGTATTGAAGGTCGCGGATCAGCGTGGGTTGGCGGAAAAAGCAGCCATCTTGAATGCGTCTGTGCAAAAGCTGAAAACGCACATTCAAATGGCGGCCAAAGCGCTGCAAGGGAACCTAGGGTAGGCGCCGCGGCGTGAGACGATAAATGCCCGACAACAATTGTCGGGCATTGTTTCTTACCTGCGACTCGCCTCTTAAGCCTCGCTCGAGGTCTGCGCCAACATCGCCATCACCTGTTCGAGGCGCGACCGGTTCAACGCCGATAACTCCGAAAACTTCACGCCCATGCCCACCTGCCGGTGGCTGACCGTGACCACGCCACGCGCCGCGATCTGGATTTCACCGATGTGGATCGTCATCTCCACTTCGGCGGTCGGCGGAAGGGGAGCGGTGGTTTCCACATAGCACCCGCCCATGCTCAGATCGTGCAGGGTGGTCCACTGTCCCGAGGGAGCGCCGGCCTCCTGGACCTTGGCGCCACCGCTGGCACGGTAGCGGGCGTCCTGGCACCGATTGTTCGCGCTGGCGGAGCCGGAGGGAAGACCGATTGGAACGCGGAGCTGACTGGCGAAGTGAAACATCCCCGTCAGTTTGCCCGGCGCGGGGGCGTCGGTATTCGCGACCTGTGGCGCTGCGACTCCCCATATGTACTTGCCGTCTTCAACGCCCAGCAGGCCGATCTGTCCCTGGTGTGGTGTGCCGTCCGCGCCCACCCAGACGATGCGGAAGCGGGCCTTTTCCATGCCGTGACGGACGCCCACGGTTTCGCCCGGAGCGGACCAATCTTTCACGCCACGAACGCGGGCGCCGTGGTGGCTCACATCGACAGTCCAAGCCGAGAGATTGATTGCACGCCCAGTGCTGTCCATGCCGAAAATGCGGATTGGTGATTCCTGATTCAGCCGAGACTCGTTACGTGGAACCATAGTGAGCACTCGCCGCCCTACCCCGAGGTGGCGTCTGTTAAGAACGTAGGATAGGTCACTCGCCGGTGTCAACCGGAAACGTTCCCGCGGCGGACTTACCTGACTCGCACGCAGTTAACTCACTGTGTTGCAACCGCCGCGTTCTTCTCCGCCAGCAGCGCGTTGACCTTCCGCATCACTTCGAACGCGTCGGCAACATACACGACGTCGGCCTTGCCGCGCGCCCATCCGCAATTCGCATCGAGATTGACGGCGCGTCGTTCGTTGATGAAGCGCCAGCCCACGACGTGCGGTTCCTCGCCATGGCAACAGGTGGAGAGACCTTTTGGATGACGCGGCGTTGCGCCCGTTTGCCCGACCTGGTTGAGGTGGGTCATGAAGCGCAGCGTCGCCTGGTTTTCACCGCTCTGCTCGACCAGGGACTTGCTACCCCCGAGCGATGCCTTGGAGTTGGCGAGGAACCCGAGGATCAGTTGCTCGGCATCGGCGGGGTGAGTTTGTCCGTCCGCCTGCTTCTTGGTCCACCCGGCGCCGGCTACGAAGAGGAGCTTGGAGTCGGGGCGGATGGTCTGCTGGCCGGACTGCGGTGCGCGCGTTCCGGTGACGGTGGTACGAACGGGCGGCAGCGTAACCGGAACTTCTTCGATTTTGGCGGTGAGCGTCTCACCCTGGTAGGCCGGACGGGAACCGCTGTCGAGCAAGAGAAACCACGGGCGGGCAGTACGCGTCAGCGTGCCTTCGATACGTTGGCGGTAGAACCAGCGGGTCACGGTGACGCTGTCACCTGCGGAGATGGCCGTGATGTGCGTGTCCACGCTGCCGTTGAGACGATGGGCAGCGCCCGGCAGCGCGCGCGCGAGCCGCGAAGTCGCCGGCACCAGAACGATCGTCGGTTGCGCGGCGCGGCAAAGCGCTTCGACAGCAGCGGCGTCAGTGGCGTAGCGAGACTGCGCGAATTCGGGGCTGGTGGCGGCGAGAATGCGCGTCGCTCCCACGGAAGCAATCGTGTTCGCGGCGGTCTGAACTTCAGCGCCGAACAGCCCGAGGGTAAGCGGTGCGCCCAGGGCAACGGCGAGATCGCGTGCGGCGGTGAGTGTTTCCAGCGCGACCCTGGGCAGAGAGCCGTCGGAATCGGTATGGGCAAGATAAAGGATGTTCTCCATGACTAGGCCTCGATCCAGGCGACGATCTCGCGGGCAATATCGTCAGGCGACATATCTTTCACGATCCGCGTGCTGCGCTGCAGCTTGGGCACCTCGACGGAGGTGTAGGTGAGGCCGCCTGCACTCACCGTGGCAGCCTTGGCGCGTTGCAGGGCGGGCATCACCGTCCGCATGTTGGCCATACCGACCTGCGGGTTGTTGCGCGGCTCGGGAAGATTCCCGGTCGCCCAGCCCAGGACCGCGGGCGCACCCATGCAGGCGGACACCTGGTGCAGCCCGCCTTCGATGCGCTCCAGGATTTCGAATGATCCGTCCGCTTTCGGGGTGAACTGGTCCACGCCGAAGAACTGGTCGGTGATGCCCAGCCGCTCGCCGACGAGCTGCAATGTAACTCCGGCGCCGCGGCTGGCCGATTCCCATCCGCCGAAAACAAGTAGTTGCGAACGGTCAAGGCCTGGGATGGCGCCGATGGCGTCGGCAAGGGCGGCGGCGGTGGGGTGTGCGTCGGTGAAACCTCCCGCGGGGCCATCGAGGGCGATCAATTCGAACGCCACCTTCTGCGCGACGGTCATCATCACCTGCTGGAGCTTCGCCTTCGGACCCAGCGCCAGCAGCCACACTTTGCTGCCCGGCGACTTGGCAGCGAGGTTCGCCGCTTCGTAGAGCGCGTGGCCGGCCCAGGGGTCAAGCACCGCCGGGAGCATCATTTCATTTTTCAGTGCGGGACCGGCGGGAGTACCGACCGGCTCCAGGGTTTGCAGCGGATCGGGAACGACGCTGCCGAGTACGACAATGTGATAGCTCATGATTTTCTAAAGAAGGTCTTGGGCTTAATACTTAATACTTAATGGCTAATACCTAATGCCCACTGCCTAATGCCTATTGTCTAATTAATCGCGGAGTGCAATCCGCCGGCGCCGGCGCGAAACTCGATATTGGCCGTTTCGCCGCCGAGCGGTTGCACACAATTCCATAAACAAGCTCCGCAGAAGACACATTTCTCTCGGTCGAAGGTGGGCAGGCCGTCCTCGCCCGGAGTGAGCGCCTGTCCGGAGCACATTTCGATGCACAGGCGCGTGTCGCAGGCCTGGCAGACCTCGGGATAGTAAAAGATCACGTGGTCCGCGTAGCCGGCCGGCGCCTGTACCTTTCCGCCCAGCAGGAGTGCGTCCTGATGAGAGACGAGCAGCTTCCCGTCGAGGGGAATGGCGGGCCAGCCGACGCGGTCCATGATGGCATCGTGCAGCGACAGGCCCGCGGTCGCGCAGTGGCGCTTCAACTCTTCATAATCATGCTCAGAGATGCGGCCCTCGTAATACCGTTCCGGGGCGCGCACTCGCTCGTTGGTCGAGAGCGGCTCGTTACCCAGCGATAGGCGCCCCTTGGTCAGGCCGGCGAGCATCATGCCGAGCACGCCGCGAACGACGCTGCGCTGGAATCCGTCGCGCGATTTTTCCGCGACGCGTCCCTCGGACTCGACCCAGCTCGCGCGCCGGCGCGCGATGTAGGTCTGCTCCAGATTTTCCTTGCTGAACGGCTTATCGGCGCGCAGCAGTTCGATGACGGCCTCCCCCAGTTGCGTGCCCGTGGTCCAGGCCTCGTCTACACCGGAGCCGGTCAGGACATTGGTGGAGCCGGAGCCCTCGCCGATGCGCGCGTAGCCGTTTCCCGCCAGTATTGGCTCGCCGCGCTTGCCGGATTCCTGCAATGACTTCGCGCCCCACGATCGCAGCGTTCCGCCCTCCAGGTAGCGCCACAAGTACGGGTGCTGTAGGAAGTGCTGGAGGTATCGGTACGCCGTGCGCACCGGGCTGCCGAACCACGAAGGAACGAAAATTCCTACTGACGCGAGCCGGTCCGGATGCACGTAGAAGAAACCGAATATTTCCGGCTCCGGATATCCGAACGTGTGCAAGACGGTGCCGGGTTTCAGGTCCGTATTCTCGGGAAGTTCGACGACGAACTTCATGCCCATCGCCCACTCGCGTCGGTGATAACCTTCGGGCATTCCCAGCTCCCGGTCGAGTTGCCGTCCCACCGCCCCGACCGGACCATCGGCAACCACGGTGAGGTTGGCCTTCACGTCCATGCCGGGCATATAGCCGTCCTGCGGTTCGCCCTTCTTATCCACCCCTTGATCGAGCAGCCGCACGCCGACGACGCGATCGTTTTCAACCAGCGCCTTCTCGATCGGCATGCCGGGCCACAGTTGCACCAGCCCGGTCCCCACAACCTGCGCTCCCACCCACTGGTTGAATTGTCCGAGCGAGAGGAGGAAGCCATCGTGTTTCTGCAGGAAATCGGGAACGTAGGGAAGTTCCACCGCATCGCGTTCGAAACGCAGCAGCGGACGCGCGGCGCGGAGCAGTTGGTCGGCGATGCGCAGTGTGATCGGCCGCCGGCTGGCGCCCACCGGGTCGAGCAGGTACAGCATCTTCTCGCTGGTTACCGCCGTTGCCATTGGGATTTCCGAGACATCCAGCTCCGGGAAGCTGGCGCGGATCCCGCGGCCGCGCGTGACCACGCCGGAAACGCCGAAGGAAATGTCGTCCGCACGCTCGTAGCAGATGATCTGCGGCGGCAGCCCCGAACATACGGAACTCTGCACGCTGCCATCGGCCAGCGCGCGCGTCAGAGTCGTCAGAAAGCCGCCCATCGCCGGACCGAATCCCACGCAGGCGATGTCCACGGCGAGCGAATCGCGATGGACCGCCTCGGCCTGCGCTAAGGGTGCAAATTCAAACTCGCTCATGCGGGGTAGTCCAGCGCCTCGGGAATCATGACCTTGGAAATTGCCTCGGCGGCACGGTCTTTGGCGAGCCGGGCGCCGGTCAGGCAAGTATCCAGCTTCGTGCGCAACGCCTGGAATTGTGCTGCGTTGCCGCGGCAGGAAGCGCAGGGCCCGGCTTTTGCCGGATGCGAACCGTCGGCCCCGATGACTTCTGTCGCGCAGGCGGCGATGCCCGGGATCAATCCCTCGAGCGAATCGAGATCGTCGGCGACGTAGCAGCTCTTGTAGCCTTCTTCGTCCCACGCGGGGTGACGATTGAATCCGAATACGATTTCCGCGCAGATGCGTCCGACCTCGCCCGACGCGCGCGCCGACTGCACGTGGCACAGGTCCGAATAGAACTGCAGCAGGCCGGGAAGCCCTTCGGCCACCGACGGATTCTCCGGGCCGCACTTCTCCAGCTCCAGCACGTCGAGGATGAACTGCCGCGCCGCGAGCAGCCAGCCGAGCGCGTCGGCGAGCGGAAAGGTAACGCCCTGGCGCGGTCCGTGATAGAGCTTGGCGCCGTCGGCATCGGTGCTGTGCTGGGCGTGATCGAGCGTCCACAGCCAAAGCATCATCGCCGTCGCCATCGTGCACGCGCCGGTCCCCGGATGAGTGGACGCGACCTGGCGCATCTCCTTGATCCATTGCCGGAATTGCGCCAGGAAAACGGGGTTGGTCATGGTGACCGAAAGTTGGCGCCGTTGCACGCACTCCGGGCCTTCGTAGGTGGCTTCCAGTTGCGCGTCCATCCACTTGTTGGCGAGAAAGCCGGGGCAGTCCTCGGTGATGCCGTAACCGCCCATCAGCGAAACCGCCTCGCGCATGTAATTCACGCCCACGCCGGTGTTCCACAATTTCGTCGCCGGGCACAGGACGTTCGCTTCCGAGTCCAGCATGACAAAGCGCACCAGCGGATCGGATTCCAGTTGGGCGCGCAGTTCGGAGCCCGGTTCCAGTTCCAGGAGTTCCAGTGCAACTTGCTCGGCGGCGCGCATGATCTTCATGGTCGCGCGGCCCCCGGTGATACCTCGCTGCCGGAGAAACTCGTCTTTCTCGCGCTCCAGCGGATCGACCACGTCGAACAATCGCGCCGCGGCGAATCCGAGTGACGCGCTTGCTTCTCCGGCCGCCCAGACGTCGGCCAGGCGCTGCAAGGCGTCTTCGCGTTGCTGGAGGCCGAACTGGTAGCGCACCGAGCCCGGGGTTGCGGTTTCGGCGCCGCGGAAGCGTCCGCGCTGGTAGCGAATCACCGGCTCGATGGCGCTCAACAGGTGCGCCGAGGTCATCAGGCCGACGGTTACGCGCGTGCGCCGGAAGACGGATTCGATCACTTCGCCGTGCGAGTAGTTCGGGACGATGATTCCGTCCTTGACGGTGTAGCCGCCGATGATGCGGCTGGCCGGAATGCGCAGGTTGAAGATCGGGTCTCCCGTGGAGGAGATTTGGTGCACCAGCTTCTTGGTGGGCGTGCCGCGATCGAAGGTGCCGGGATCGGTCTCCTCCAGGATCACCATGCACGAGCCCTTGATGCGCTCGTCACCGGAGTCCACGGCAGCGGTCACAAAGTTGGCGTACGCGATGTTGGTAATGAAGCGGCCGCGCTTTTCCGCCTGTAGCACCGGTTCTTCGCCGTCCTTCCACTCCGCGACGCGCAGCTTGCCGTTGAGCATGCCGGTATCGACGCCGACGTAGGGAATCGGCTCGGTCAGGCAAAAGGCGCCGCGCCAGTGCTTGCGCTCCTCGCCCGGCAGTGGAGGGCAGGCGAGCTTCATGTAGTGCTCAACCTGCTCCGGCGTGCCGCGCTCGTGGATAGGAGCGAGAGCGAGGTCACCGGCGAGCGATGCGGTTGCCGCTCCGCCGTCCACCCATGCCAGTTCGAACGCGATCAGTGCCAGGACCAGGTTCTTCGGGCCGGCAATGAATCCGCCATGTTCCAGATCCATGAAGGCGGCGGTGATGCCCGATTTGTCGAACGCTTCGAGCAGTTCGTTCTTACGCGGCGTCCATTCGTGCGAGTTGCGGCCCCCGTCGGCGACCAGCCGGGCGACCGGGCCGCGTGCCACCGAGCGCGCCGACTGCACCAGCATCTGGAGGTCGTAGCGGTCGGTGAAGCGCCAGAGAATCTGGCGGACGTCGTCGCCGGGCAGGGTGCGCAGCGATTCGAGCTTGGGACGGACGGCAGTGGCAGACATGCCAACCATTGTCCGAAGCCATGCGCACGTCAGTCTGTGACCTGCGTCACGAGGCGAAGTGAGGTGGGAGAAAGACAGGCTCAAGGCGTAAGGCATAAGGCCTGAGGTTCCGCCTTGCGCCTTACGCCTTAAGCCTAACGCCTGCTCTACGTGTACATCCCAATCACCCTCTCAATCGCCGGGTGCCCCGGTCTAGCCCGGTTTTGGCTAGGCCGGGGGGTTACGTGTACATCGATATCACCCTCTCGATCGCCCGCTTGCACACGGCGCAGAAGCGGTCCAGGCGCGTGAACATGATGCAGTTTTCTTGCGGCCGGTAGTAGCCTTTCGCCTCGTAGTTCGCGCCCTCAAACGCGCCGACGGCATTCGAAGCCTTGTCCGACGCGAGCAGTTCGTCTTCGTGCTTCTTCTCTTCCGTGAACAGCGCGTCCATCACCGATTCGGGCTGGTTCTGGCGCCGGATTTCCCGCCGCTGCTTCTGGATTTCGCGCGAAAACGCCTCGAACTCCTCTTTCTTCCAAGTTGTCGGAAGGGTGGTGCCCGTCGTGACCAGGTCTTTCCACTTGAGCGTCGCGGGATCGAGCAGGGCGGTCACGTTCGGCTCCCACGGTTCCATCTTGTGCGCCGGCGGCAGATAAGAGACGTCCGACGTGTAGTACTCGTCCGCCAATCCGGCGAAGTGGTGTCCGAACTCGTGCACGAAAACGTAAGGCGACCATAGGCTGTCGGCCGCGACTGTGCTGTAAAGGTTGTAAATGCCGCCTCCGCCGTACGTGTTCCCGTTGGCCAAAACCTCGACGAACTCATACGGCGCGAACGACGCCACGTCGCGCATGTGGCGGTTTTCAAACGTCAGGACGTAACGCTCCGAGCCGAAAGCGTCGTAGGTTGCGCCGACCGGGGTTCGGTGATGTACGCCGGTCGAAGGCCGAGAGATTCCCGATTGCTCCGACGGCGGGCACAGGCCCCACACATTGAAATCGGCGCGGTGCTCCTTGAAGGGCGAGGTGGAGAAGAGAATGTCCACCAGGCGGCGCGCGTCTTTTTCAAATTTCGCGCGGTCCGCTGCCGCGTACCCGTCGCCAAGAATCAGGAAATCCACCTTGTTGGCCGAGTCGCCACTCTTCTGCAATTCCAGCAGCGGGCCGGGCGACGGTGGCCGTGAGCTGTCCACGAACATGCTCTTGGGATCGATGACGGTGGACCACAGCGGACGAAAAGCGTTCTCGTCGTCACGCTTGTAGAGCGCGATCACCACCGGCGCCTCGGGGGCAGGGAAGCGCAGCGACTCGGAAAACGTCTGTGCCGCGTGCTTGGCTTCCTCGGTGGTTTCCCACTCGCCGTAGATCGAGGCGAAGCCGCGCGAGTAGAGGACGCGATTGGTCTGGCGGTCGCGCACTTCGAAGAAGTACTTGCCGAGGTTGCTCTCGTCGATGTTCTTCGCCGGATTGCCGGGCCAGGCGAGCGGCTCAAGCACGATGCGATCGACCGAGAAGGTCTCGCGTCCCATGTCGCCGGTGTGGTAGTAGTCCAGCCGCATCGTCCGCGGGGCAGCAAAGGCGAGGGTGGAGATGAGTGCGAAGGCGAGTATCAGTGCGCGTTTCATGACCGCGATTGTAAACCCTCTATGCAGCGTCATCCCGAGCGAGGACGCCGCATTAAGCGCGCCGTTTTCTTTATGGAGTGTCATTTCGAGCGAGGATGCGACCATAAGTTCGCCCGGGTTTGGTGACGCATGCCGCGTCCGAGTCGAGGAACCTGCATTGGTCCTGGTATCACGCTGCGCCCAGAGAAAATGTAGGTTCCTCGACTACGATGCGCCTTGTTCGCGGCAAACCCGGCCGCTCACTTGTGGCGCATTTCCGCTCGGAATGACACTCCTGAAGCATCGGTGTTCTAAGGCGACGCGATGCCACGGCGCAAAGGCAAAGGCCATCGATTGCTCGATGGCCTCTGCCTGAAGACTTACAACTGGCAACTGGCAACTGACAACTGAAGACTGACGCCTAGTTCCCCGGACGCTGCGCCGGAGGCGGATCGTCGGGACGGAGCGGCTTGCGCGGCAGCATCTCGTCGCGCATCGCGGTGTTGTACACGAAGCTGGCCATGATGACGGCGGCCTGCTTCAAGTCGTTAACTCGGATGTGTTCGTACACGTCCAGGTTGGAGTGGTGGGTGAGCGTGGAGTAGTCCATCTCGTCCTGGATGAACTGGAAGCCCGGGATACCAACGGCGTCGAACGACAGGTGATCGGTGCCGCCGGTATTGCCCGGCGCCAGCGTGGTCATGCCCAGGTCGCGGAAGGGCTCCATCCACTTGCGGAAGATGGGAGCGACCAGTCCGTTCTCCTGGAGGTACACGCCGCGGATCCGTCCGGTGCCGTTGTCGTAGTTGAAGTATCCGGAAACGAACTTCTGCTCCGGCTTGAGTTGCAGCGGACCGGCCGGTGGACGCATGAACGACGGCAGGTCGCGATTGTCGGCAGTGGTGGGCGCATCGGGACGGCCGCCGAAGTGCTCTTTGGCGTATCCGCGCGAACCCAGCAGGCCTTCTTCCTCGCCCGACCAGAGCGCGATGCGGATGGTGCGGCGCGGCTGTACGCCCAGCTTCTTGAGCAGACGGACGGCTTCCATGGCGACGGAAACGCCGGCAGCGTTGTCGGTGGCGCCGGTGCCGCCATGCCATGAATCCATGTGCCCGCCCAGCATGACGAGCTGGGCCTTGAGCCGGGGATCGGTACCGGGGATTTCCGCGACGGTGTTGTAGCTCTTCTCGTCGTCATCGTAGAACTGCGCCTGGACGTTGACTTCGAGCGTGACCGGCGTCTTCTTGGCGAGCAGGCGCAGGACGCGGTTGTAATGCTCCAGCGCGACGGTCAGCACGGGCACGACGCTGGTCTTGCCCTTTTCGTAGCTGCCACCCGACTGGACGAAGATCGTGCCATCTTGTCCGGGCGTGCGGCTCGGCTGCAGTACGGCGGCGGGCTTTTCGTCTTGCAAGAACTGTGTCAGGGCCGTCGCGAAGCGCATGCGCGCGCGGAAGTCCACGGGCGGTCCGGCCTGGGCGCGGCCCTGGCCCGGAGCACCCGGAATGTCGTAGGCGGACAGCTTTTCCAGATCGGCGTCGTCATAGCGGTGGAATATCGCCTTGTCGATCCGGTCGGGATAACGAGGGTCGCCCATGAGCACGATCTTGCCGGCGAGCTGGCCCTTGTACTTCGCCAGGTCCTCGGGAGTAGTGGCAGTCATCAGGACGGGCTGTCCGGAGACGGGCCCGTTGGTGCCGGGCGTCCACGCCTGGGGAAGGGCCAGGAACTGCATGGTGTCGGGGGCGGTCATGCGAACTTCCGCCATCTGGTAGGCCCAGCCGCGTCCAAAGGTTCCCCACGGCTCGACGTGCGCGTTCACCAGCCCCCACTCGGTGAGCTGGTCGCGCGTCCATTCGTTCGCCCGCTTCATGTTGGGCGAGCCGGTGAGGCGCGGGCCGATGTTGTCGACCAGGTTGCTCATGATGTCCATCACCTGGCCGTGGCGGAACTCCTCGTCACGCAGCCGGTTGATGAACTCGAGGTCGGGATCTTCCGCCCTCTGTACTGAAGGGATGATGGGCTCTGCCGGGGCAGCGCTCTGGGCAGCGGCCGACTTGGACTTCCTTTGTGCATTCACCGCCGAAGGTAGGAACGACAATACGACGGCGCACACAACTGCGACCGCCAAGATACGTATGTGGACATTCAAGGTTTTCATCGGGTAGGAAACACTCCTCAACTGATTGCCGTGGGACGCAACAGAGTATCGGATACCACGTGCCGTATCAATTGCATCGCGCAAATCCGAAGTAAAGAATTGTTACAGGCGGGGGCGGAAATCGGTAATTGGTAATCGGTAATCGGAGGATTCAGCACCCTTCGGCTTCGCTCAGGGCAGGCTACGGACACGAAGGGACACGAAGGAAAGCCCAGAGCCCAGAGCCCAGAGCCTTACTCCGTCGTATAGCTGATTTCCAGCTTGCGCACGCGATAGCAGGCCAGCAGCAACACTCCGGTGGTCAGCGCGACCACGCCGAGCGACGCAGCCCACGCGGGAACCGGCTCGGTAACCACGGTCAGCAGCGCGAACAGCCCTTGTGCGGGGACGTCCACCGGCGACAGATGGCGCAGGTAGAAGGTGATGCTCAGCTTCTGCATCAACGGCGACACAACCGGGTTGATCGCCTCCCATCCGAAGAAAACAATCGCCGGCACGATCGGGTTCTTGAACACCATGCTGAGCGCGAGGAACACCGCTCCGTAGCCGAGACAGGCCAGCACCGTGATCCCCAGGTACGCCTTCAAGTGATACGCACCTGCGCCTTCGGTCAGGAACTGCATTCCCTTCTGACCGAAGTGCAGGTACATGAACGCCGTCGCCAGGAACACGGCGGTGCCGAAGACCATGACGCTGGTGATCACGCCGGCGACAAACTTTGCGATTACCAAAAGCTCGCGGCGCACGGGAGCGAGCAGGTAGTAGTGCAGACTGCGTTCCACCATCTCGCCACGGATCAGGCGGGTGAAGATTCCCAGGCATCCGAAGAAGATCGCCAGGCGCAGATAGTAAAACTGGAAGATCGCGGCCAGTACGACGACGTCCTCGCGCATGCCGTCGCGGGTGTGATGGTCCACGACGGCATGGATGGCGATGATCGCCACCGGGGCCATCGCCAGCAGGTAGATCCATGCGCTGCGCCAGCGGAAGAGCGACTTGCGCAGCTCCATGCGGACGATCGTCATAAACTGCCGGCTCCACAGGCGCCACGGGTATTGCTTGAACTCTTCCATCCTCGTCATGAGTTGCCCCCGTCGGAACCGATCAAGTACTGGTAAATCGAATTGGCGTCGTCGTCGGCGGGCGCGACCGCCTGGATTTCAACCTTACCCTCGGCGGCGATGCGATTGAGAAGTTCGTAGAAATTGTCCAGATCGCGGGTGCGTACCAGCAGCCCGCCGCCGTCGGCGTGCAGCTTGGCTTCCACGGCGCTATCGAGCGCGAAGACCTGCGACGCAAGCAAAGCCGGCTGCGTGCAGCGGATCAGGATTTGCATGGGGTGCTCGCGCACTTCCTGGCGCACGGTGTGGATGTTTCCTTCGGCGACCACGTAGCCGCTGCTCATCAGCACTACCTGGTCGGAGATGCGATCCACCTCCTCCAGAATGTGGCTGGAGATCACGACGTGCATGCCCTGGCGTCCGAGCGTCTCGAAAAGCGCGAGCGATTCCGCACGCGCCATGGGATCCAGCCCGTTCAGCGGTTCGTCGAGCACCAGCACCGACGGGTGATGCGCGATGGCCTGCGCCAGCCGTGCCTTCTGCCGCATGCCCTTGCTGTAACCGGCGACCAGCCGCTTGGCCGCGTCCATCAAGCCGACGCGCTCCAGCGCTTCCACCGCCAGCTTGGCCGCTTGCGGCGCGTCCAGGCCATGCAGCAGCAGAGCCTCGTAGACGAATTCGAAGCCGGTGACGTCGCGCGGGAAGGAATCGAACTGCGTGCAGTACCCGACTACGCGGAAGAACTCGTAGGGATCGCCCGGGCTCATGCCGAGCACGGTGATGTGGCCGCGCGTGGGCTGGACCAGGCCGGTCATCAGGTTCATCAGCGTGGTTTTGCCGGAACCGTTCGGTCCGACCAGGCTGGTGATGCCCGGAGGCAATGACAACGTGACGCGGTTCACTCCGAGCACGTCGCCATAGAACTTGGAGACGTTCTCGAACACGATGCGGTCGTCAACCACCCCATCACGCGCAAAACCGGCGCGCACTGGGGACCCCGGGGTGTGCGCGGTCGTCATCATCCTCGCACCACCTGCCGCGCCTGGATGCGTCGAGTGAGCAAGACCAGCGAGAGCGCTGCCGTGCTCAACATCGCGACCCATGCCAGAGGAACCGGCACTGCCTGTAGCGGTAGCGGGACCCGCAGCAGGTCGGTCCAGATCAGCGTCATCAGGTAAGGAACGTTGAGCAGGAATCCCCAGCGGGTCCGCAGCACGCCGTTGATGACTCCGCCAAACCCGGCCGGCACCATCAGGATTGCGATCGTCGCGCCGGTGGCGATGATGCGCCACTTCACCCACGACGATACCGCCAGCGAGACCAGCGCCAGCACCGCGATCCATAGCCAGCAGCCGAAGAAAATCCCCGGCAGCATGTACCAGTTCTCCGTAAACCATGCCGTCTTCGACAACTGAGACTGGAGGGTGAACAGAAGCAACAGCGGAACCCACGTTACCGCCGACAGCACGCCCGCCAGCGCCAGCAGCTTCCCGGCGATGTATTCCAAGCGCGACAGCGGCCGACTCAGGAAGAGCGGCAAGACATTGTTCGACAAGTCGGGCGTAATCGTCGCCGGCCCGATCCACGCGGTCAGGAAGAGCGCGAGCCAGGACTGGATTTCGAGGACAATCACGAAGAACCGGTTATTGATCAGGAGCGCACCGCTGCTCTTGACCTGCATCGCCGCCTGCACCAGTTCGTTATTCGCGATGTAGATGATGAGCGCGGCAATCAGGGGCGGCACCATGCAGAGGACGAACGCCACGACGGAGATACGCGAGGAGAACGCAGTCGCCAGCGAAAAGCGGGCCACCACCAGCCAGCGCCGGCTGATAGCAGTCAGCGGACCGACATAGGGTTTGTAGCTTCGCTTATAGACTGCCATGGGCGGCCCCCGTCATCGATTTTCCTTCCATGGCGTTCAGGAAGATGTCTTCCAGGGAATCGCGGCGATGGTTCATGCGCCGGATCTGCACGCTGCGCCTGGCGGCGACGGCATACATATCGCGAATTTCGACGTTCTCCGGCATCACGACCTTGATGCGCCCGTTGCTGTAGGTGGCGCACTCGCAACCCATCTCGCGCATGGATTCCACGAACGCTTCGATCGAGCCGACGGTTTCCATTTCCAGGAACTTGCGGTTGGAGCGCCGCTCCTCTTCAAGATTGCAGATGGCCGCGATGCGTCCGGCCTTCAGGATCAAGACCTCGTCGCAGGTCTCTTCCACGTCGCGCAACAGGTGCGACGAGACCAGCAGCGTGATATCGCCCGCGTCGCGCACCTCGCGCACCAGTTGGATCATGCGCTGACGGGCCATGGGGTCCATGCCGTTGGTGGGTTCGTCGAGGATGAGGAATTTCGGGCCGTGCGCGATCGCCTGCGCCAGCTTGGCAAGTTGCTTCATGCCCAGCGAATACGTGCCCAGCTTTCGGTAGCGGGCTTCGCCCAGCCCAACGTAGAAAAACGCCTCGTGGGCGCGCTCCAGCGCCTGCTCCGGAGGAACTCCGGCCAGCTCCGCCATGTAGCGAACGAAGCGGATGCCGGTCATATCGGAGATGAACGAGTCGTTTTCCGGCATGTATCCGACCACGGCGCGAATTTCGTCGGAATGTTTCCGGATGTCGTGGCCGAAGACGCGCGCGGTGCCGCGCGAAGCGGGATGAAAGCCGAGCAGGGTATTGATGAGAGTGGATTTCCCGGAGCCGTTGGGGCCCAGCAGCCCGATGGCGCGGCCCTGTAGCGAGCCGCGCAGTCCATCCAGGACTACGCGGCCGCCGAGCCGAACTTCCAGATCGTCTAGTTCAATGTTCGCCACAGTCTTATTTACGGTTGCGGGGCTGGAGAAGTTCCCGCGTGTTTCCTCCCCAGCAGGGTTGCGATGCCAATCGAGTTCAGGTCGAAGGGCAGCAACCGGCTGCCGCTCGCAACCTCAATTCTATCGTCGCCGGCGTAGGCGCAGATGACCGTCGGCTTGGAGTCGGCCGCCATCTGCTGCAACACCTGCATCTGCGGACCCGACAATTGTCCCGCCAGCGGCTTCAGCAATGGCGCCAGGTTCTGGTACATGACCGCCGAGAAGTTTACGTGGCCGTCCTTGGGCAAGAGCCCGAGGAACTCGCCGGAGCGCGCCAGCGAATCGCCGTTCGCCTTGGTGCGGAGAGCGTTCAGCACCAGGGCACGCGACGGTCCGGCAACCAGGTAACCATCGGCGTAAGTGTAATCGACCTCCGTCCCCGATGCCTTCGGGTTGAGCGAGCGCAGGGTGTAGAACTTGCGGTCCTTTACATCCGTCGAGGTCAGCTCAACACCGGGCTTCTGGTGCTCCGCCATTTCGGCATTGATCTTCACCACCAGCTTTTCGATCGAGCCTTGCAGACGTTCGCCGTCGTATACCTGCAGGATGACCTTCCACGACGGCTTGGGCAGCACCGGGCCATCCAACGCCAGCGTGACGTCGCCGCCGAGGGTGGCCGCGATGTCATTGCGAATATCGAGGTTCAACTTCGAATTCGCCTCGGCCAAGTGATTCTGCCCGGTGGAACTGGTACTGGTTGCCATCTGCATCATGTCGTCCAGCATGAGCGCCGGGTTCTTGGTCAGGAACGAAACCGCCGCGCCCGCGTTCGCCGAGACGAACTCGAGCGACCCGGTCGGATTCGGCACTGCCAGCCACGAGGCCATGCCATGCCGCTGTCCGGAGAAGCTCAGGATGGCGCGGTTGTCGGGCGTGCCTGACAGGTCGCGGTGCTCGACGATCAGGTAATCCGCATCGTTGAAGCCCGTGGACAGCAACGCCGCCTGACGCTTCGCGTCGGTCACATGGGAGCGCGAGTTGGCGATGATCTGTTGCAGGTCAACCCCGAACAGCAGGCCAGCGCCTTGTGTATAAACGCCGGTCAAACGCTGGCCGAATGCGGTTTGCGACAATCCGCCGGCCTTCGACTTCAGTTGAGCATCTACCATCCGCAGCGTCGCCAGGCTGGGCGAAAACATGACGTACTGCTCGCCAACCACGGCAATCATTTCGTGAGTGGTCGTGGACGCCGCCGCCATCAATTCATCTTCACCCAGGACCCGCAAGCCCGCGGTCGTTCCTTGCTGAGTAGGAAGGTTGGTGAATTCATTCTGCAGGAACTGCTTCAGACCGCCCGACTTGATGGGCGCGATAAATACAGCGTTGTGTTCGCCGCCCATCGTCCCGCCAAATCCGGCCAGCACGATCTCATCCCCGACATACTGGCTGAGTCCATGCAGCTTCTGCACCATCTGCTCGAAGGTGACCGGGCCGCTGTTCTGGCGCCCGCTGTTCCACCAGTCGCGCAGCACCGGGCTCTGCTGCAACTGCTCCTGGAAGATGCGGTTGGCTTCGTTGAGCGCGTCGCCCAGATTGGGGATACTGGCGTAGAGCACCGTGTTTGCCGGCAGCTTGCCCAGCACCGCGCTCGAGTAGCGCAGTCCCGGCGTCGGAATCTGCTCGAACTTCTTCTGTAGCTTGGCGAACTCGGCCAGCAGCGCCAGGTGCTTGTCGAAGTCGGCGCTCCACGCGATCTCCTCCGCCACCGGCACCGTATTCAGGTTCGCGCTGGTGTTGGTTTGATCGCCGGAATGCAGGATGTCTTCCGTGCCGTTGTAATCGACGTAAACTTCACCCTCGATCACCGACACGCGCGATCCCTTCATGCCCGCGTTCACGGCGAACACGGTCCCCGTAACCGCAACCTTCGCGTCCGGCGTCAACACATAAAGATGTCCGGTGCGCCGGTGCGCCGCCTGCACGATGATCCGCCCCTGGTCGAGGTGGAGGGTCGTGTCCTTGCGCCGCGCCGTGACCGAGAACTCCGAGCGCTCGCTCATTTCCACCAGCGAGCCATCGAGCAGCTTCACGAACGCGTGTGCCCCGCCCGCGGTGCGGATGAATTCGCCCTCCGCCAGTTCGGTGCCGACGGCGATGGGTTGGTCGCCCTTCGGGGTTACGCGATAAAGCGTTCCGTTCACCGACTGCACCCGCGCGCGCATTCCGTCAGGCGATTGGAAATACCACGCCATCAGCAACGAGCCGGTAATCAGGACGACTAATGCCGCCGCGGCCAACGCGAATTGCGGAACGCCCCAACGGCTGCGCGCCGCCCGCGGCATCTCCCAGACCACCTGGTGCGCGGAGCCGGAGTGCGCTACCTCGCGGCAGTCGTGACATTCGCGCAGATGGTCTTCCACCAGCAGTGATCGGGATGCCGACAACTGTCCCGCCAGGAAGCCCGGCAGCAGGCGCCGGACGTCGGCGCAGCCCCGGATCTGTTCGACATCGGTTGCAATATCCACGCTTTGCAGGCGCGACCATACCCGCGCGCCCGCCTCCTGTACCTGTTTCTGCGCCGGAATGTCGTTGCGCATGGTTTCCACGGCTGTATCAAGATCAAGAGTGCGCTTCTTATCTTTGTGCGTCATTTTGTCCCTCGCGTTTGGGCCCGGAATTCGTTGCGAAGGCGCGCCCGCGTGCGGTGCAACATCACCGCCACCACCGCCCGCGAGGTCTCCATCATGCGGGCGATTTCCGCCAGGTCACGTTCCTCCACGTAGCGGAGAACGAACATTTCCGCCGCGCGTGGACTCAGTCGGGTAAGGGAAGTGCGGAGCAGTTCGACCGCCTCCCGCGCCTCGGTGGCGCGGTCCACGGGAATGCTGCTCGACAGCAGCTCGGCGGCATCGATCGGCACTGCGCCTTCGCGCTGCCGTTTCCGCAGCAGGTCGAGCGCGCCGTTGATCGCCGCCCGGTAAACGTAGCTGTCCGGGTTTTCGATCGCGCTGCGGCACACGCCCTGTTGCGCAATGCGCAGAAACACGTTCTGCGCCACGTCTTCCGCATCGGCCATGCTGCCGGTGATGCGGTACGCCGCTCGGAGCACCCGGGAATGCTGCACCCGGAAGAGCTCATCCAGTTCTGCCGTCGCCGAAATCATTGGCTCAATGGCTGCGGCCATCGGGCCCTCCCTTTTCTGACTGCCTTCACTCACGATGACGCTCGGAACTTGAAGTGATTAACAGGTGTCTGTTTGTGTGTACGGCAGCATACGACGGAAAGTTCAGGGAGTCCGAAATGGAAAAATCCCCGGCCCTTCGACTTCGCTCAGGGCAGGCTCTAGCCAAAACCGGGCTAGACCGGGGCACCCGCGCAGATTTCGTTCCTGGAGGCGTTCGGCTTAGCCTTTGGCATAACCCTTGTCTGTACGGTGGTTGTGTGGGCGGTGCTGCACACGCTCCATCGCTCGGGCGTGCATCGGTTATCCGACGTGCAAACCTGGCCCCAGCAGTAAATGAAGGTGACGCGTTTAGTCGCCGGTAAGGAGTTCGGGTTCCTCGTCGGCGTCGCGATTGAAGACTTCGCGGAAATCCTCAATCGAGGTGAGTACGATCAATATCGCGCTGCCGATGAGGCCCGCCGCGAACAAAAACTCCAGGAGTTTGATTCCGGCGACCATGAGTGCGTGTGCCATAGAGGTCCTTCGACTTCTCTATTAGAACACCTGCGGCGCAAAAGTCGCGAAAAGACTAAGTAAAGAAAGCATTCGACCGGGGCGGGAAGCCAATTCCACGCCTCCGGTACGCCATCTGTTCGCCTGCTCCCCAAGTTGCACTCGCGGTAAGCACCGCCGAACAGGTATGCTGCCGCTTCCGGATTTCCGTCCACTTCGGAGCGCAACGAATTCCATGCTGGAAGCGCTGAAAAAACTGAGGCGGCACCTGCTGACCGGTGTCTCGTACGCGATCCCGTTCATCGCCTGCGGCGGCATCATGATCGCGATCGCCATCGCCTTCGTGCCCATCGGGCCCACCGGTCCCGATTTCTCGCAGGCGCCGCGGCTCAAGCTGCTCCTCGATATCGGCAGCACCGCCTTCGCCCTCATGCTGCCGGTACTGGCCGGCTACATTTCCTATTCCATCGCCGGGAAGCCGGGGCTGGTGGCGGGCTTCATCGGCGGCTACCTATCGGGGCAGGTCAAAGCCGGATTCCTGGGCGCGCTGTTGGCCGGGTTGCTGGCGGGCTGGATAGTGAGTCTGCTGAAGAAGGTTCCGGTCTCGAAATACCTGAAGCCGATCATGCCGATCCTGGTGATCCCCATCGTTTCGTCGTTGTTCATCGGCGTGATCATGCTGGAGGTGATAGGGGTCCCGATCGCCCACCTGATGAGCGCCGCCAGCCACCTGCTGCAGAGCATGAGTACCGGCAACAGCGTCGTATTGGCAATGCTGCTGGGAGCGATGATCGCCTTCGACATGGGCGGACCCATCAACAAGACCGCATTCTTTTTCGGCGCCGCCATGATCGGAGAAGGGAATCTGCGCATCATGGGCGCGTGCGCGGCTGCCATCTGCACGCCGCCGCTCGGCATGGGCCTGGCAACGCTGTTGCGCAAGGCGCTGTGGACAGAGGAAGAACACGAAGCTGGATTGGCGGCGCTGGCCATGGGCATGATCGGTATTACCGAGGGCGCGATTCCGTTTGCCGCGTCCGACCCGCTGCGCGTGATTCCCTGCATCGTGCTCGGGTCAATGACCGCGTCCACCATTGCCATGATGGCCGGGGTTGGCGACCACGCCCCCCATGGCGGACCGATCGTGCTGCCGGCGGTGGAGCACCGGGTTGCCTACGTCATTGCTATCCTTGTCGGTACGATTGTGACCGCCGTTGCCGTCAATCTCGTGAAGGCGCTGACCAGGCGCGCGCCCGCAACCGGGGAGGTTCAATGAAGGTCGTCGCGGTTACCGCATGCACCACCGGCATCGCCCACACCTACATGGCCGCTGAGCAACTGGAAAAGACCGCCCAAGCACTCGGCCACGAAATCAAGGTCGAAACGCAGGGCGCCATGGGGATCGAGAATGAGTTGTCAGATGCCGACATCGCCGCGGCGCAGGGCGTCATCTTCGCCGCCGACATCGAGGTGGAGCGCCGCGAGCGCTTCGACCACGTGCGCGTACTCGAAGTGCCGCTCCAGGAAGCGATCAAGAATCCCAAGGGAGTTTTCGCCAAGCTGGGCGCCTGATTCTCCCGCATGCCTGTTGAATTCGAATTCGCCTGTCCGCTCGGCGCGGGGCTGCACGCCCGGCCCGCCAGTTTGCTGTCTGAGATGGCGAACTCGCTGGCCTGCGAATGTGTGCTGACCAACCTGCGAACCGGAGCGACCGCGAATCTCAAGAGCACCCTTGCCATCATCGGCGCCGACGTGCGTTCCGGAGATGAGTGCCGAATTACCCTGAGCGGCGAAAGTGAGCTGCAGGCGCTGGCGACAATTCGCCGCTTGGTTGAGGACCGGCTTCCTTCTGTCGACGAGTCTCTCGCGCAGCCGGCGGGTCCCAAGCAGGCTGCAAAGCTTCCCCGCGCGCTTCAGGATTCCGGCTGTACCTACTTCACGGGAACTGCGGTGAGCGCCGGGATTGGCAGTGGCAAAGCCGTACACGCCGGGACGATGGCGCTCCCGGCGCCGGTTTCGGATTCGGTGCCGTCCAGTCCCGCCTACGAGCGACAGCGCATGACGCACGCCGTAGCGGCCGTCAGTGAACGCATCGGGAGGTTGCGGGTGCGCGCGAGATCGAAAACTGAGTCGGCGATCCTGAACGCACACCTCGCCATCCTGCGCGATGTCTCGTTGACCGGACAAATCGAGGAGTTCATCGACCAGGGCCAGCCCGCACCACAGGCGGTGGTAAAGGCTACCAACCATTTCCGCGACATTCTGCGCCGCTCCGATAGCGCGTACATTCGCGAGCGCGCGCTCGATTTGCAGGACATCCGCGCCCGGCTGCTGGAAGAACTCGGCGGCGTTACGAGGGAGAACAAGCCCGTCACTTTAAGCGGGCCTTCCGTGATTGTCGCCGAGAGCCTGACGCCACAGGAACTGCTGAATCTCAACCGCGAGCACGTCAGCGGCTTGATTCTCGAATACGCCGGCGCTACTTCCCACACCGTGATCCTGGCGCGCTCACTCGGCATTCCCACGCTGGCCGGGGTTCCAGGAGCGTCGGCTGAACTTGCGGATGGCGAATGCGTGATCGTGGATGCCAGCCGCGGTTTCGTAATCAAGAGCGATTCGCCCGCCGTCGAGCGCTTCTACGCGCGCGAATTCGACACGCAGCGCCGCCGCCAGGCCCGGCTCGGACAAGCCGCCAGCGCGTCGGCCAGGACCGTGGATGGCCGACGGCTCGAAGTCGCCGCCAACGTCTCGTCGCCGGTTGAGATTCGCGCCGCGTTCGAATCCGGCGCCGACGGTGTGGGCGTCTTCCGCACCGAAATGCTGTTTGTGGACCGGGACACCGCTCCGACCGAGGAAGAACAGTTTGAAATCTACGCCGAAGCCGCCCGCGCCGCTGTGGGACGCCCGGTGATCATCCGTACGCTCGACATCGGCGGCGACAAGCGCGTGCCGCATCTCCACCTGCCGCATGAGCCCAATCCTTTTCTCGGCTACCGCGGCGCCCGCATTTACCCGGAGCATGTCGAGATGTTCCGCTCGCAGGTGCGTGCGATTCTCCGTGCCTCCGCCTTCGGCCGCGTGCAGATCATGCTGCCCATGATTTCGTCCGCCGATGAAGTTCGTTGGGCGCGAGAACAGGTCGCATACGTAAGACGAGCGCTACCAGCGGCGGGAACTTCCATTGCGGACGTGCCGCTCGGCATCATGATCGAAGTGCCGTCCGTTGCTTACGCGCTTGCCGAGATGAGCGGCGTGGCCGACTTCTTCAGTATCGGCACCAACGACCTCAGCCAGTACTTCTTCGCCGCCGATCGCGGCAACGCGCGCGTCTGGCCGCTGGCAAATTCAATTCAGCCGGCGTTCCTGCGCTTCCTGAAACAGATCGTCGACGAAGCGCGAGCGCGAAAAAAGTGGATCGGCATCTGCGGCGAGATGGGCGGCGAACTGAAGTTGTTGCCACTGATGCTCGGCTTGGGGTTCGACGAGATCAGCGCGGCTGTTCCCAACATCCCCGCGTTAAAGCATGGCGTATCGCGTCTTCGCCAGGCCGATTGCGAAAAACTGCTGGCGGACGCGATGGCGTGCCACTCCGCCGATGAAGTCGGCGCGCTGCTGGAACGCGCTCAATCCGCCGCCAAACCACTTCCGCTGCTCGCTCGCGAGATGGTCATCATCCAAAGCGATAGCAACAACAAGGAAGAGGCGATCCGGGAACTGGTGGACACCCTCTACGTCGCCGGACGCACCGACGATCGCCAGCAACTCGAAGACGCCGTTTGGGCGCGCGAAGAGGTTTATTCCACCGCGCTCGGTTTTGGCTTCGCCGTACCGCATTGCAAGAGCGACGCGGTGCGCGCCGACTCCATCGCCGTCGTGAAACTCGCGCGTCCGATTCCGTGGGGCCCTGACGAAAAGGTGGAATTCGCCATCCTGCTGGCGATGCGGGAATCCGCCAGGGACAACGCGCACCTGCAGGTGTTTTCGCGCCTGGCGCGCAAGCTGATGAACGAAGAATTTCGCGCGCAGCTCGCCGCCGCCAACGATGCCGATGCCGTCGTGAAGCTCCTCCAAGACGAACTCAATCTCGCGAGCTAATCAGGGCTGTTCGCGGTCGTCAACTTTATTGGTGGGAATCGGATATATACGTGCCCGTAACGTACCCAATTGTGCTGCCCACGAGAATGTCGGACAGAAAGTGTTTTTTTGCCGGGAAGCGCGCAAAGCTGACTGCGCCGGCCAGGCCGTAGAGGGCGACCTTCTTCCAGCGGTCCTGGGTGTGGTGCGCCAACACGCTGGCGATAGCAAAACTCACCGCAGCATGCCCCGACGCGAACGATCGGCCCCCGGCGTTCCAAAAGTTTCCCTGGCTATTGAAGCGGTCGGGGCGCACGCGGTTCGCCGCGACCTTCAGCAGACTGTCGATCGCCATCGCCGACGCGCCTGCCTCCAGCGCCTGCAGGCCCGTGCTGCGCAGGCCGTCCCGATGCCCGGCGCAGCCGAAAGCATAGAGTGCTCCCGCCAGGCCGATCGCGCTGTACTGGCCAATATCGGAGAAGCGATTGGCAGCGTTTTCCACGTGGAGGTTCTGGATCTGGCGGCTGGCGGGAGTGTCGCCGTAGTTGATCATCAGCGCCGTCGCCGCCACCACGGGGATCTCCCATTTGAGATTGCCGGGCTGGATTGCGCGCTTCGGCGCGAGAAGGATGCCGCGGCCCATCCAGCGCATGTCTTGGGAAAACTGCCGGCCGGTGGCGCTCATGCAGTTCGCGCCAGCGCTCGTCTGCGCCTCGCCCGAGCCCATCAAACCCAACGTCAGTACCAGCACCAGCGCCGTGCGTGTAGACATGTGTACTCCTGCGATTGTCTTTGTTCGCCAGGGTATTTCGATGCGTCATGGCCTCAGCGAGATTGCCGGGATTAACTAGGAGAACCACTACTCGCCCGGTTCGAAACGATAGCCCACCCAGGGCTCGGTAACGATGTAACGCGTAGAGCCATCTTCGGGCTCCAGCTTGTTGCGCAGGTGGTTGATGAAGACCCGCAGGTACTCCGGCTGTTCGGTGCTCGTGTCGCCCCATACCGCCGCCAGCGCCGCCCGCCAGCACGCCGGCAGAGAGTCTTTCATGGCTTCGCCTGCAGAGCATTACCCGCCAATTGATCAACGAGCGATTCCAGCTCTGCGCGACTTCAGGATGGGAGCGGTGTTGGATGGGGTAGGAGGACGCGATCATGACCCATTTGAGCATCTCTGAATTACTGACAAATCTTTCCACCAGGACAATCAAGAGCAGCCGCTTGGTCGCGCTTCTGCTGGTTGCGACGTTTGCGTCCGTGATGACCGCGCAGGTTCAGAACGCCGACGCGTGGAAGAGCGTCGCCATCATCGGCGGATCTACCGCGGCAGGCGCCTACATCGGACACAAGGTCGGTGGGAGCACAGGAGCATATGTTGGCGCCTCAGTCGGCGCCTCTGCCGGATACGCCATTGACAGTCGCCGGCGTCAAAACCAGTACTACAACAGCGGCTCCCCGTACGGCAATGGTGGCTACTCCGGCAGCAACGGCGGCTATTACGGCAACGGCCTTCCGTACTCTGGAAACGGTGGATACTACGGCAACTCAAGTAACACTAATCCGTACCCTTCCGGATACCAGAGCAACAGCAATTACGTAAACGACCAGCGCCAGGTCCCCCGCCAAAGATGAACTGCTGAGTTCATTGACTAGGCCGAGGGCCGACTTCGTTATCCAAACAGGCGTTTCGGCCAACTTGTTTCCGGCGGCGGATTACTTAACGAAACTGGATTTCGCGACAGGCGCCACGGCCTTAGCGAGATTGCCGGGATTAACGAGGGGAACCGCTACTCGCCCGGTTCGAAGCGATAGCCCACCCAGGGCTCGGTAACGATGTAATGCGTAGAGCCATCTTCGGGCTCCAGCTTGTTGCGCAGGTGGTTGATGAAGACCCGCAGGTACTCCGGCTGTTCGGTGCTCGTGTCGCCCCATACCGCCGCCAGCAGCGTGC
>Ga0097691_1000387_pt1 | contig 39673 bp, 38 predicted proteins | sample NGESurdeep072012_8_FD_72858 | JGI IMG/M metagenome (GOLD analysis project Ga0097691, IMG submission 72858) | Arctic peat soil microbial communities from Barrow, Alaska - NGEE Surface sample 210-1 deep-072012 | ecosystem: Environmental > Terrestrial > Soil > Wetlands > Peat ... | reverse complement strand
CTGGGCGCCAGGACGCTGCGGCTCGCCGACGGCCCCGACGAGGTCCACAGGATCCTGGTCGCGAAGAACGTGCTGGCACGGTATCACGCTGGCGAGAGCTGGGACTTCGGAAACTGACCGCAAGCGCCGCCGGTACGCCACGAGGAGCTTCTAAAATCCCGCTACCCCTTTGACCCGGGTATAGAGGATGGGCGACTCTTCCCCACTTGTATCTTGCCGTTGGCGGGCGCGGCCCCCTGCCGCGGGCACGCCGTGTTTTCCTTTCTTAATACTGGCCTCCCGTGCCAACGGGTAGTCGTGAAAAGATGCGCTGCGCAGATTTTCGCGTCTTCTCAATGCGGGTGCAGGGGCCGCAGCCCCTGCCGCCCACCGCGCAGGTGATTCTTCCTTCATGCTGCCGCCAACGGCGGGCGGCCTTAATACTGGGTGCAGGACTCAGCCCTGCCGGTTGACGGCGCGCTCGCGACGTAGTTCCTTCAAGGCGTGATCGAAATCCTCAACTATGGCCCCAAGATGACCACCGCATCCGCGAATGCCACTTTGCGCCGGCGTGCATCGGCCGCGATTGCCGCGGCATGCATCCTGGCCTGCGTTGCTCTTTCCGGCTCCGCCGTGGCCGCCTCCCCGTCGGCCACGACCAAGGTCCTGCCATTCGAGTCCAAAGGGGTGTCGAAGGCGCCGCCTCCGCAGCCGATCAATTGGGACAAAGTCACGCAGGAAGCGACCGACCTGCTGTCCAGGTACATCCAGATCAACACCACCAATCCGCCCGGCAACGAGATCGAAGCGGCGCGGATGCTCAGGGAAAAATTTCTGACCGACGGAATTCCCGCCACGACCTGGGAGCCGCAGCATGGGCGCGGAATCGTCGCCGCGCGCCTAAGCGGGATCGGCAAGCATACCAAGTCTATAATCCTGCTGAGCCACATGGACGTGGTGCCCGCCAACCCCAAGGAATGGGAGGTGGCGCCGTTCTCGGGCGCCGTCAAGGACGGAAAAATCTGGGGACGCGGCTCGATCGACGACAAGGGCCCCGGCGTGATGGAACTGATGGCGATGCTCGCGATCAAGCGCGCGGGCATCCTGCTCGATCGCGACGTGTTGTTTGTCGCCACCGGCGACGAGGAAGCAGGCGGTAAAAATGGCGCCGGATGGTTCGTCGATCACGAGAGCAACGTCTTCTCCGACGCCGGCTATTTGATCAACGAAGGTGGCGGGATTCGTACGCTATCCGACAACAAGCGCAAGGCTTACGTGGTCTCCGTCACCGAAAAGACTCCGCTCTGGCTGCGGCTTACGGCCACAGGCCCGGCCGGGCACGCATCCGATCCACCCCCGGAAACCGCGGTCACGCGGCTGGTGCGCGCGCTGGATAAATTGAGCGAGTACAAAACGCCGGTCCACGTCATCGGGCCGGTGAAGGATTACTATCACGCGATGGCCGAGCTCGATCACGGCCCCAAGCAGCTTCTCGATCTCGCCGTCGCGTTGAAGGATCCCGCCTATCTCAAGGAATTCCTCGGCGATCCCGGCCAGAACGCGCGGGTGCGCGACACGATCACGCCGACGGTGCTGTCTGCGAGCGATAAGACCAACGTGATCTCCGAGACGGCGTATGCCGAAGTCGATTGCCGGCTGCTGCCGGGCAGCGATCCCAGGACGGTCATGAGCGACATCAAAAAAGTGATCGGCGACGACACCATCAAGGTCGACGTGATCCTTAACTTCCCGCCAATCTCGTCGCCGTCGCGCTCGCCGCTGATGACCGCGATTGCAACGCTGGCCAAAGACCACGACCGGGCCACCGTCGTGCCCTCCATGATCATCGGATTCACCGACAGCCATTACTTCCGCCATAAGAAGATCGTCTCCTACGGTTTCATTCCGGTCGAAGTAAATCCCGCCGAAGCAAAAGGCGTTCACGGCATCAACGAGCGAATCGGCGTGAAGGAACTCGCTGACGGGATTCAACGGATGGTCGAGTTGCTGCGGATTTTCGGGAGCCCGCAATAGGTGTTGGCATGATTCGAGCCGGCGTCGGTTTCTCGACCGCGGTCAATCCGCGGATCGCCGCCGCCGAGGCCACCGCCGCCGCGCTCGCGCAGGCGGGGCTGAGCCGCGCCAACGGCGCACTCTGTTTCGCGACTCCGGCCTACGGCGCCGCGTATCCGATGATCCTGCGCACGGTGGCTTCCCAAGCGCATACGCGCGAAGTCGCGGGATGCTCGAGCATGGGCGTCATCGCCGGTGAGACCGAAATCGAATCGGGAAGCGCGCTGGCCGTGCTGGTGTTCGGCGGCGATGAGATTCACGCAACCCGATTCTTCGTGCCCACCCTTCGCGGCCGGGCCGCGGGCGTGGCGGCAGAAGTGGCATCCGCGGTGCGCTCGCAACTCGACAAATCGAACCTGCTGATTCTTTTTGCCGATACTTACAACTTCGAAGCCGAGGCGACGCTCGAAGCTCTCGGGACTGAACTGCCCGGCGTGATGATTGCGGGCGGCGGTGCGAGCGAGGACGGCTCGATCGGCGAGACGTTTGTCTTCTGCGGCGATACGGTCAGCTCGAACGCAGTCTCCGGGATGCTGCTCGCAGGAGACTTCGAGCCGACTGTGGCGAGCTCGATTGCATGCGGCCTGATCGGAACGGCGCATCGCGTGACCGCCGCCCGCGACAACATACTGATCGAACTCGACGGCCGGCCGGCTTACGAAGTCTTCGCCGAGGCCGCCGGCCCCTTGGCCGGCGATCTGCGCCGCGCGCTGACTTACGTCTTCGTTGCGATTCCGGTGTACGAGAACGCACAGACGATCGAGCGCGGACAATTTGTCGTGCGCAATATCGTCGGCGCCAGCGAGGAACACGGCGTTATCGCGGTCGCATTCCAGCCCAGGGTGGGCGACACGGTCGGTTTCGTGTTGCGCGATGCCGAGCGATCGCGCCAGGACTTGAAGGCGGAATTGGAAGAATTGGGCGACCGCCTCGATTCGCCTCCCGCGTTCGGTCTGTACTTCGATTGCGTCTCGCGCGGCGCCGGACTCTACAACATCCCGGGTCACGATTCCGCGTACATCAGGCGCTACCTTGGACCCGTTCCGATCGCAGGGTTCTTCACCGGTTTCGAAATCGGCTCGCTCGCAGGGCAGACCTCTTTGCTCCAATACTCAGGCGTCCTCGCGCTGATATCGGGAAGAAAATCTTAAGCGGCGGATTGGACGCGCACCGGCAGCCGGTTGATCCCGATCCGCTGATTGCCGCGGTTCCCGCGCGCGAATCAAGCGAGCAACCCGCGGCGTCGCGGGATTCCCGGCGCTTGCACGCCCGAAAGTCTTAATGGTACCTGAAAGATGGATCTGAGCGGTTTCAAACCGCAGGATTCCCCATTGGCAAAACGGAGGAACGCAAGGTGGATTTCGGATTTTCTGAAGAACAAGAGATGCTTCGGGATGCGGCCAAGCGCTTTCTGGCCGACAACTGCCCGGCCAAGTTTGTCCGCCAGATGATGGCGGACGCGACCGCACACGACCCCGCCTTCTGGAAAAAGCTGGTCGATCTCGGATGGCCCGGGCTGCTCATCCCGGAGAGTTACGGCGGCCAAGGTGGCAGTTTCCTCGACATGACGGTGATTGTCGAAGAAGCCGGCAAGGTTCTGCTGCCGGGACCCTTGTTCACCTCCGCGCTGCTGGCGGCCCCGCTGCTTATAGAGGGTGGCTCGGAGGAGCAGAAGAAAGACCTCCTGCCGCGCATGGCGAAGGGCGAATTTATCGGTACCGTCGCGATCGCCGAAGCCTCGGGCCGCTTCGACGCCGAGGGAGTCCAGCTCAAGGCGACCAAGAGCGGCAAGGAATACACGATCACCGGCGAGAAATTTTTTGTGCCCGATGCGCACGTGGCCAACGGGATGGCGGTTGCGGTCCGCACCGGTGGCAGTGGCGAAAAAGGAATCACGATTCTGGTCGTTCCCACCACCGCAAAAGGTCTCACGATCACTCAGCTCAAGACGGTCGATATGACGCGGCGACTATGCCACGTGAAGTTCGACAATGTGAAAACCTCCGAACTTATAGGCAAGGAAGGCGAGGGATGGCCGATCCTGCGGCGCACGCTCGACATCGCAACCGCGGGGCTGGCGGCCGAGATGGTCGGGACGGCGCAGCGGGCGCTCGACATGTCGGTCGAATACGCCAAGGTGCGCGTGCAATTCGGCAAGCCGATCGGATCGTTTCAGGCCGTCAAGCATAAGTGCGTGGACATGATGGTCGCGGTCGAGAACGCGCGCTCGCTGACCTACTACGCGTGCTGGACCGTAGATACCAAGGGCGCAGAGGCGGCGACTGCGGTGCCGATGGCGAAAGCGTACGCATCCGACATGGCGAAGAACGTCACGTCGGAGGCGATCCAGGTGCACGGCGGCATCGGCTTCACCTGGGAGCACGACATGCACCTGTATCATCGGCGCGCGCTGGCGGGAGAAGCCAATTTCGGCAACGCCCCGGTGCATCGCGAGACCGTGGCGAAGTCCCTGTTGGGCTGATCGGAGCGGACCGAACATAGAAAGAGCCGCGATACCGAACGCGGCTCTTTCTGTTTGAGGAGGCGGCACGCGGCTTGACCCTGACGGAGTTTCGCTTTATATTCGCCTGTGAGACGAGGAACGGTTCGTGAGTGATCGTAGTGCGATCGAGTGGACCGACGCCACGTGGAATCCGGTGCGTGGCTGTACCAAGATCAGCCCAGGCTGCAAGCACTGCTACGCGGAAAGATTTGCCGAACGATTCCGCGGCGTACCCGGCCATCCATTCGAACAGGGCTTCGACATCCGGCTCGTGCCCGAGAAGCTGGATCAACCGCTTCGATGGCGCTCATCTCGCCGGATCTTTGTAAATTCAATGAGCGATTTGTTCCACGACCGCGTGCCGACGGAATACCTATCTCGGGTCGGCCGCGTCATGCAGGGCGCCGAGTGGCATACGTTTCAAGTCCTCACGAAACGCCACGATCGACTGCGATCATTGTTGAATGGCGAACTCGATTGGATGGGTTCGCTATCGAATGTTTGGTGGGGCGTGAGCGTGGAAGACCGAGAGCACGGCCTGCCAAGGATCGACTCGCTGCGATCAACTAACGCTCGTGTCCGTTTCTTGTCCGTCGAGCCGCTCCTAGAAAATTTAGGCAAGATCAATCTGTCGGGAATCGATTGGGTAATCGTCGGCGGCGAAAGCGGCCCCCATTCCCGAACGATGGCCGCTGTTTGGGCTGAGAGAATACGAGATCAATGTCTCGAGGCGCGAGTACCATTCTTCTTTAAGCAATGGGGAGGACGTAGTCCTAAGCAACTTGGTCGCATGCTAGACAGCCGTGAGTGGAACGGAATGCCGGTATCTGCAATCTCCAATTTGGCCGTGTCCTACGCCGCCCCGTGAAACTTCTCGCAAGCGATGGACTGCTCGCGCGTCCCGCAAGGATTTGGACTCGCGAGAAACTGACTTACTTACGGAAGTATGCGACCGCCTTCATGACCGCGATGGCCAAGAAGCCCGGGCCTGGACAGTGGGAACGTCTCGTTTACCTTGATTTTCTGTGCGGACCAGGCCGTGACATTGATACAGATATCGACGAGGAATTTTCCGGGTCGCCTCTGATTGCTCTGGCGATCGAACCGCACTTCGATCATTTGTACTTGGCAGACAAGGATTCGAAGAACGTTGAAGCTTTGGAGGCGAGGATTTCCGTCGCGGACAAACCACGCGTCACTCTCCGCACTGGCGATTGCAATCTAATTATCGACAATGTCCTGAAGTCGATTTCAGGTCGTACTCTCGGTTTGGCGTTTATTGATCCGGAGGGTTTCGAAGTTGATTTCGCGACGCTGGCGAAATTGGCGAAGCGGCGAATAGATCTCCTTTATCTCTTCCCAAGCGGAATCGGAGTCAAACGAAATCTAAAAAATTTTCTTGCTGTGCCTGAAAGTCCCATGGACAGGTTCTGGGGCGGCAAGGATTGGCGCGATCTTCCAGAAGCAAGGCGCGCCGCGGGCACCTCGCAAGAAGAGGATCCCGGAAAGATAGTCCAATCTCTAGTGTCAGCTTTTCGGCAAAAGCTCCGAGAGGTGGGATTTACGCACCAAGATGGGGCAGCGCCCCTCTTCACGAACACTAGAAATGCGCAGATGTACCATCTGCTCTATCTCTCGCATGATGAGATCGGCCTGAAGATATGGCGGGGAATTAAGAAGATTTCACCGGGTGGCCAGAGACCTCTTCCGGGAATCGGCTAAAAAGAACTGGGCTACGCGATCGACTTTGCTTTTTCTTCTTCGGCGACGGCGTTGCGTGCGGCGAGCCGATCGCGCATCGCGCGATGGCTCTCGCGCGTGATTGGATAGCGCGAGAAAACCAGCGCACTGAGCAAGTAGAGCGACGCGGGACCGAGCGCAAAGAGCGCGCGCAAATTCTCCCCCGCTTGCTGCGTGATCCCGCTAACGCCGGGCTTGTAACCGACCCAGCTCAGGACCGGGCCGACCAGCAGCAGCGAAACCGCGAGCGCAATCTTTATCGACATCGAGGTGATTCCGCCGTACGCGCCCTCCTGGCGCTGGCCGGTACGCTCCTGGTCCCATTCGATCACGTCCGCCGACGCCGAAATTTGCGTGACCCAAATCCCGATCGCCGAGAACCCGCTGAACGCCATCAGAAAATAAAGCGCCCAAGTGCTTTGCCGGGTCATCAGCATCAACAGCAGCGAGCCGACCGCGTTGCAGATCATCGCGACCACAAAGGCCGGCTTCTTTTCAATCCTGACCGTGATCCTGAACCAGAACGGATACGAGACAGCCGATCCGGCGAAGTACGCCATCAGCCATCGCGCCGCCGCGTTCTCGTCGTGATACCAGTACTTGGCCAGGAAGCGCATCAGGACGGTTGGAATGTTGATGGCCATCACGGCCAGCGTGGTGGCGATCAGCAGAATGACGAACGGCCGATTGCCTGCAACCGATTTGAGCGACGCGAACAGCCTGGAACGCTCGCGCGTGGAAAATTCGGCGCGCTCGCGAAGACCCGCGTACGCAAGCATCGCGCCGCCGGCGGCCACCAGACCGCAGACCGCGCCGGTGACTTTGAAATCAGTGCCGCGCGCGAACAGGTACGAAGCCGCAAATGGCAACAGCGCTCCGCTGATGTCGCCGACCGTGCCCAGGAGCTGGCGGAAGGTCGAGAGCTTGGTGCGTTCGTCGTAGTCGAGCGTGAGTTCCGGCATCAGCGCGCCGTACGCGGTTTCGTAAAACTTCCTCGACGTGAGCATCAGGAAGTAGAAGCCGAAAAACCATACGAACAGGCCTGCGCCCAGCGGCGGCGGCGACAACAGCAGGTAGTAGCAGAGCGCCATCGGAATCGACGCGAAAAAAAACGGCCGTCGCCGTCCCGACTTGAAGCGTGCGCGATCGGAAATATTGCCAACCAGCGGGTCGGTCAGCGCGTCGATCACGAGCGCCAGGAAGAATGCAAGCCCAGCCAGCGATGGAGAGAGCCCCTTGCGATCGGTATAGAAATAGAGAAGGTGAAGCCCGAGCAGGGTCGCGCACAGGTTGAGGCCGGTCTGCGCCTGCGCGTAGATTAACAGGGGACGAAGGCCAACTTTCTCGCTCAAATCCCGGTTTGCCACAGGTCGCAGAGACTACCCGATAGACATGCCTACTTACAAAGCGATTGCAATTTCCGGTCCGACTCAACTATCGAGGTAGCGATGAGAATTCTCGATCGCACACCGCTGCGCGAACGCCGACTGCTGCTGTGGCCGGTCGCACTGCTTTTGACGCTCGCGCTGGCGACGCAGGGATGCTCGCACGTCAAGTCGCTATGGAGTTCCGGCGACGACACCGATCTCGACGATGCGGCCAACGCCAACGAAGGTGAACCGCTGCCGCCTCCCGTCGCCAACGTCGCGATCAGCTACCGGCGTCCCGGCGATGTGCTCGCACGCACGACGGTAACCAAGTTCTTCGGCGCCGAAGTGATCGCGAACCATCAGCGTGACGCGTCGCATACCGAGTCGGTGATGCGATTCGATGGCGGCGTTCCGATCTGGGAGTTCAAAGCCGACGAAGGCACATTTGGTTCGATCACCGGCGTCGGTGCGGCCAAGTACACGCTCAAGAGCATCGAGTACGCGAAAGTACCCACGCACTTCACGCAGATACTTCCCGAGGAAGGACCGCCAGAGCCGCTCGATCGCGGCGCTTACTACGTCTTTCAGATCGAGCGTCAGTCGGGCTCGACCAGTTACCAGGCGGTCAAGGTGCTCGCCGATGGGTCGCTTCAGGCCTACAACGCTCAACCCCGGGCGGGCAGCAGTTATCTGCTGTGCTGCAACGTCACGTCGGATTTCCCCGAGCCGGTGATTCTGCCCGAGACGACTCAAGACACCGGAACCAGGAACGCGCCGCCCGAGGAATCTCCAGACCAATCCGGTGCTTCGGCGAGCGGCACGCCATAGCACTCTTTCTCGGCCGCTGGCTGCCTGATCAGACTCCCGCCGATCTCGCACTTCTTTAATGAATTGGCTTGGTTTCTTGTTTCGAGGGCCTTTTCATTTATGAATTCGCATTCAGTAATGAATCAGTAATCGTAATTGACTCACGATTCATTTTCGGCTAAAAGTTGCCTTAGTGGGTCAAGTAAATCGAGAATTAGGCGATGCTCCGAATCGATTCGATCGGCGCCGTGAGAAGACGCGCGTCGATCTGATCCAGGCGGCCGAGCGCGTCATCTCGAGCAAGGGGTACCATCAGACGCGAATCGCCGATATCGCGACCGAAGCCGACGTCGGCCTGGGCACCTTCTACCTGCACTTCAAGACCAAGAACGAAATCTTTATCGAGCTGATCGAGCATGGCGCGGCTGAATTGCGGCGCGAACTCGCCGAGGCGAAGGCGGGCGTCCATACGCCGGCCGAGAAGCTCAAAATCACGATCGATACGATTCTCGACGCGGCGGCCCAGGCGCCGGAACTGTTTCGGATAGTGTTCGGCCATAGCCCTGCGTTTCTGGATCTGATGGTCCGCGTCCACGAGGTATTCATCGACGACCTGCGCGACGATCTGGCTCCCGCGGTCGGCGAGCGTGCCGATGCGATTGCGCATCTCACGATCGGGATGTTGTCGCAGGCGATTTCATGGCTGCTCGCGAGCCGCGATCTTTCTCACGCGGAACTGAAAAACGTCACCGTAAATTTTGCCCTGGGCGGACTCGAGCGCGCGGCACGGCTCGGCGCCCAGTGAAAAATTGAATCTGGAGGATTCTCACAATGGCTCAAGACCGCACGGTTGTTAACACACCGCTGGAAAGCGTTTTCCACTGGGACTACAGCGTGAAGTTCCCGCAGATGGACCGGCTGTACGAGAACGCCAAGCGCGATCAGTGGAACGTCTCGACGACAATCAACTGGGACCGCCCGATCGAGAAGGAAGTTCTGGACATGACCATGATGCCGATGTTCCAGACCGAGCTCTATCGATCGCTCAGCGAGGAGAACAAGTACCAGCTCGGCCGCAAGTTCGCGGCGTGGCGGCTCTCGCAATTCCTGCACGGCGAGCAAGGCGCGCTGATGGTCTGCGGACAGTTGGTTGACGCGGCGCCGGACCTCGACGCCAAAATGAATGCGGCGGCGCAGGTCTTCGACGAAGCGCGTCACGTGGAAGGCTTCCGCAAGTACATCACCAAGCTCGATCGCATCTACCCGATAGATCCCACCCTCGAGCGGCTGCTGCGCGCAATCCTGGAGCACGATCGTTGGGAGCCGAAGTACGTCGGGATGCAAATCGTCGCCGAGGGACTGGCGATCGCGGCGTTCCGCTTCATGCAGCGCGACACCAAGGACGAGCTACTCAAGGAACTGCTCGAGTACATCATGAAGGACGAGGCGCGCCACATCGGCTTCGGGATGCTCGCGCTGCGCGACGCCGTCAGCAAGCTCAAGGGCAAGGACAAGAAGGACCTCGAGGACTTCGCCTACATCGCCTGCGACATGATGGTGACCAAGGTAGTCGACGGCAAACCAAAGGACGGCTTCCTGTCGGGCACGGATGTGTTCGAGGAAGTTGGCATCTCGATCAAGGACATCGAGGACGAGCTGCATCGCAACCCGGCGTGGGCGGCGGCGGAGAACGACATGGAAAAACAGTTCAACTCGTTCCTGTTCGTCGATACGATCATCCCATGCCTGCGGCAAATCGATCTGATCAACGATCGCACCGAGTCGTGGTATCAGCAGCTTGGCGTGATGCAGATGGCGCCGGCCGCATAGCTCGCAATCAGCACACTGTGAATGATGAAGGGCCGGTCGTCCTCGACCGGCCCTTCCTTTTTCTGAACCCGCTGAGATGCTGATGCGCTACTTGCGAAACTTTGCGAGCGCTGCGCCAGTGAGCTTATAGTTGGGCTCGCCGAATTCCTCGTCAACTCCGCCTGTCGGCTCGAAGCCGAGGCTCTTGTACAGCGCCGCGGCGTTGGTATTGGTGCGAAAGCAGGTTAGCTGCACCGCGCAGCATCGCGGATAGCGCGCGGCGATCACCCTGATCGTCTCGGTCAATCCGGCGCGCCCGTATCCTTTCCCCTGATGCTCCGCGTCGATCATGATGTCGTCGATCCAATAATCGTCGGCACTGGCCGGGTCGCATGCGGTGGTCGAGTATCCGACCACCTCGCCTGCGGTCAGGATGAGATGCGGCAGATGCTCGAATCGGTCGCCGAACAGACGCACGTAGCATCGCGCAAGCGTCCATCGCGGCGGCGTGACGAAACTGGTCTGCTCGGGCCGAAGCTGCATCATGAACAGCTTGCGGTAATTGCGCCGATCGACAGGCTCGAGAACGACTTCGAGATCGGTCGGCTTCATGATTGCATTTGCACGAAGATGTCGCGGGCGTGCTCGTCGCTGATGCGCTTGACCGAGGTAATTCGATCCGCAAACTGCGCCAGCGACGACATCTCGGCCGATCCCACGTCAACCAGCACCGCAAAAATCGAAAAATCCAGGTCGTCCTTGCGTTCGCGAAGCCGCGCCAGCCAATCCGGACTGACCTGCGATTCACCGTCGGTGATGATCACGATGTCACCGCGCTTGAGTTTCCTTTCGCCAAGCAGTTCGACAGCCGCGTCGATCGGAGCCTCGAAGTCGGTGCCGCCGCCGGGGAAGTATTCGGCCATCTCGACGACCTTGTTCAAGTCGGGCTGGTAGCGCCGTTCGCGATTCAGGTCGAGCACCTTGAGGCTCGCGTCGCCCGAGGAAAACATGACGGCGCGGAACAGGCGGCGCTGTCGCCGCGCGATATCCATCAGCGTCAGCGCTACGGCCTTGGACCACATCTCCTTGTCGCCCTGCATCGAGGAACTCACGTCGATACACACGACCATCGGGCCCTTGCCCTTCTGCTCGTCGTCGCGCAGCCGGTACTGAAGGACGGCGCCTTCGAGTACGCGGCGATGGAAATCGCGCTTGAGGACGGGATGATGCATCGCGAGCAGCTCGGCGGGAATCAGGCGTCCGAGCTCGGAGCCGAGCTCGATGTCGTAGGCTTCAGCGACGCCGCGCTCGAGCGTTTTGCGCTTGAGAGCGCGCGCGTCCTGCTTGAATCGCCCGACCATCCGCGCCAGCTCGCCGAGCTTCTTGTTGCGCGCGAGACGCCTCCCGAGCTCGAGGCGCGCACCGGCCGCGACGCGTCCGCCTTGGCCGAATTCGCGGCTGAAATCGTGACTATCCTCGGCGGCTTGATCGATTTCGCGCGCCAGCTCGCCGGTCTTGAGCTGCATGCGCTTGAGCGCGCTCTGATCCGCGCCCTTGAGTTGAGTCTCGAACTGCCGCGACTTCTGATTGAGACGCGCCTCGGAGACCTTGGCCGCGCGTTCGGCCGCATCGGCCATCTCCGCGAGCTCCTTTTTCGTTTTCGTTGCCCGCTCTTTTTTTTCTTCGCCGGGATCGGATTCGTTTTCGTTGTCTTTCGATTCCTGGATTTCGTTGACGGCCTTCACCGCCTCGGCACGCGCTTCGAGATCCTGTTCCTGGCGCGCGAGATCCCACAGATCGAGCATCTCACCGCGATTGATGAGCTTCTCGGATTTCATCATCTCGAGCGCATGTTCGCTCATCACAATCGCGGCGATCGCGGCCTTGTCTTCTTCGAGTGCGGTCCGCGATCGCAGGGCCTGGAAGGGAGCCGACGGGACGATTTGTTCGAGGATGGTGCGGTTGAGCGCGGCCGCGTGGCGCACGTCGCCGGATTTGTGGAAGACCGGATTCATCTTGAACAGCGCGAAAAAGAGATCCTGCACCAGCGCGCCGAAATGAGGGACCAGACGCTCGCCCGACTCCGCGAGATCGGTGATCGACGGCGCGTCGGCGACGATCTCATTCCACGTGCGCCGGTCGTAGCTGTCGCTCTCGAACCACGACGCATTGGTGGGCACAACCGGGACATACCGGCGTCGCGGCTGGATGATTTTGGCTTTGCGCGCCATCGGGATCGATCCTACGTCACTGAAAACCGGCTCGCCACGGCTCAAATCGCTGCCATTGCGTCACGATGGCGCTTGAATGTATCGCTGGATGCGTAACACAATTGAAACAAGCGCTGCGCCGCGGATACTTGGGCCCAGTGAAAAAGTGAACTTCGCGCGCCAGCGCCAAGTGAGATGACGCAGGAATCTGAAATCAACACGCTCTCGAACCGGCAGCACGCGTTGATCCTCGCGGCGGTGCAGGAGTTCATCTCGACCGCCGAGCCTGTAGGTTCGGCGCAGATCGTCGCGCGCCATCAGCTGGGCGTGCGCGCTGCGATGGTGCGCAACATGATGGCCGAGCTGGAAGACGGCGGTTACCTGCGTCAGCCGCACACGTCGGCGGGCCGGGTCCCGACCGAGAAGGCGTTTCGCTATTACGTCGATCATCTCGCCGCGGCGACCAGAATCGGCTTCGAGGATCGCGCACAGATTGAGCTCCATTATTCGACCGCCGTGCGCAACCTGGGCGAAGTCATCCGCGACACACCGCGGCTGCTCTCGATCCTGACGGGACAGGCGGCGCTGGTGATGGCGCCGCGGCTGGAGGCCTCGATCCTCGAGCGCGTCAACTTCGTGCGCCTGCGCGACAACCAGGTGCTGGCCGTCTTCGTCGCCGCGAAAGGCGCGATGCAAAACCGGATTGTCGATACCGAGCGCGACCATTCGCAGGACGAACTCGATCGCATGGCGCGCTACCTCAACGAGTCGCTCGAAGGACGCACGCTCGACGAGGCGCGCAGGTGGATCGAGGCGCAACTGCGCCTCGAGCGCGCCGACTACGATCGCTTCATGCACGACGCGCTCGCACTCGGCGAGGCGATCGCGGACTACGTCGGGCGTCCGGAGCTTTACGTCGAGGGCAGCCTGCAGGCGCTCGAGCAGCCCGAGTTTTCCGATCGCGGCAAGATGCGCGAGCTGTTGCGCGCGCTCGACGACAAAACCGCACTGCTCGAATTGCTCGAGCGCAGCCTGACCCACGCCGGGCTGACGGTGTCGATCGGCTCGGAGAACTACGACCCGCGCCTGTCGTCGTTGAGCGTGGTTGCGGCGTCGTACGCCAGTGGTTCGAGCGCGCTGGGCAGCCTGGCGATCGTGGGTCCGGTGCGGATGGACTATGACCGGGTGATACCGCTGGTCGAGTACACGGCGCGCGCATTGTCGCGCTTGATCGAGTACTGAGCGCGGGCGGCCAAAGAGAAGAACTTAATTGTATGCGAAACCCACCGTGGGTTTCGCACTTCCTTGGGCAGGGGTGACCCCTGCACCCAATATTAAGAAAATTGGCACCGCCGCGGGATGCGGGACTTCGTCCCGGTTAGAAGGGGTTTGGGCGGAGGTGGGGCGCTCTTTCCCGTGTGACTTTTTTTTGCCGCTATATCTTTGTGTCATTCTAGAGCGAAGCGAAGAATCCCGGATCCTTCCTGGCCGCTCCTTCTCGGGAGCGGCCGCGCTTTAGGGGGCGCTTCCGAAAATCGACGAAAATCCAACGATTCCGCCCTTACGGGCACTGGCACGAGCATAAATCATGCTTACGTTTAGGTTCGGTGCGGTTTTATCAAATGAGCAAGCGACACAAGCAACCCCAGGACGGAAATCCCGCCATGGACGGGGGGGTCGATCAGGCGGACGCCGGCGTTGAATCAGTGCACGGCGAGGGCAGCCACACCTCGGCGGGGATCGAGAGCGAGCTGGATTCCTTACGTGCGCAGATCGCCGAAAAAGACAAGGAAATCGCCGAGCTGAAGGACAAGTATCTTCGCACGCTCGCCGACTCTGAAAATGCGCGCAAGCGAATCCGCCAGCAGAGCGAGGAATCGATCCGCATCCAGCGCGAAAATATTCTCCGCGACCTGCTGCCGATCATCGACAACCTCGAGCGCGCGCTCGCGGCCGCCCGCGATGGCAATGACGCCAGGACGATCGTCGATGGCGTCGAGATGACGGTGCGGGCGCTGATCGATTTCCTGCGTGCGCAAGGCGTCACACCGCTGCAGTCGGTCGGCCAGGCGTTCGATCCCAATCGGCATGAAGCGGTCGATCACGTGGCGTCGCAGGTGCATCCGCCGAACACCGTCGTCGATGAATTCCATCGCGGCTATCTGATCGGTGACCGGACCTTGCGTCCGGCCCGCGTGTCGGTTGCGAAGGAGAGCGGGACCGATTCTGGAAAGCGAAACGGAGGCGAAAACGATGCCTCCGACATTGAAAGTGACTGAAGCATGATTATCTCCAAATGAGAGGGTCTTTAGGAAAATGGCAAAAGTAATCGGTATCGACTTGGGCACGACGAATAGCTGCGTCGCGATCATGGAGGGCGGCGACCCCGTAGTTATCGCCAACTCCGAAGGTAGTCGCACGACGCCGTCGGTCGTCGCATTTACAGAAGCAGGCGAGCGGCTGGTTGGCCAGATCGCCAAGCGCCAGTCGATCACCAATCCAACCAATACGGTGTCTGCAATCAAACGCCTGATGGGCAGGCGTTTCGATGACGCCGAAGTTCAGAAGGCGCTCAAGGTGCTGCCGTACAAGGTCGTAAAGAACGACGATGGCGCAGCGTGGGTCGAACTCCGCGGCAAGAAATACAGCCCGGCGGAAATTTCGGCGTTCGTTCTGCAGAAGATGAAGCAGACGGCCGAGGACTATCTCGGTGAGAAAGTCACCGAGGCGGTTATCACCGTGCCCGCGTATTTCAACGACAGCCAGCGCCAGGCCACCAAGGATGCGGGCCGCATCGCGGGCCTTAGCGTGCTGCGGATCATCAACGAGCCGACGGCGGCGTCGCTGGCCTACGGTCTGGACAAGAAGAAGGACGAAAAGATCGCCGTGTTCGACCTCGGCGGCGGCACGTTCGATATTTCAATTCTCGAACTGGGCGAAGGAGTCTTCGAGGTCAAGGCGACCAACGGCGACACCTTCCTGGGCGGCGAAGATTTCGATCAGCGCATCATCGACTACCTGGCCGACGAGTTCCGCAAGGACCAGGGATTCGATCTGCGCAAAGATCGGATGGCGCTGCAGCGGCTCAAGGAAGCCGCCGAGAAGGCCAAGACTGAGCTGTCCACCGTGACCGAGACCGACATCAATCTGCCCTTCATCACCGCGGATCAGTCCGGCCCCAAGCATCTCAACATCAAGCTGACCCGCGCCAAGCTCGAGGCGCTGTGCGCCGACCTGCTCGACAGGCTCGACGCGCCATGCGTGACCGCGCTTCGCGATGCCGGCCTGAAGGCGAGCGAGATCGACGAGATCGTCCTGGTCGGCGGCATGACCCGGATGCCCGCGGTGCAGGAGCGCGTGAAGCGCCTGTTCGGCAAAGAGGGGCATAAGGGCGTCAACCCCGACGAGGTGGTCGCGATCGGCGCCGCAATTCAGGCGGGCGTGCTCAAGGGCGAAGTCAAAGACGTCCTGCTGCTCGACGTGACTCCTCTGTCGCTCGGAATCGAAACGCTCGGCGGCGTGTTCACCAAGCTCATCGAGAAGAACACGACCATCCCCACGCGCAAGAGCCAGGTGTTCTCGACCGCGCAGGACAATCAGACGGCAGTCACGATTCGCGTCTTCCAGGGCGAGCGCGAGATGGCGTCGGACAACAAGCTGCTCGGCCAGTTCGACTTGATCGGAATCCCGCCTGCGCCGCGCGGGATGCCGCAGGTCGAGGTCACGTTCGACATCGATGCGAACGGAATCGTCAACGTGCATGCCAAGGACCACGGCACCAACAAGGAGCAGTCGATCAGGATTACCGCGTCGTCGGGACTCAACGAGGAAGAGATCAAGAAGATGGTGCGCGAGGCCGAGGCGCATGCCGCCGACGACCATGCTCGCCGCCAGCAGGCCGAGGCGCGCAACAAGCTCGACAACCTGATCTATACGACTGAGAAGACGCTCAAAGAGCACGGCGCCGAAGTTGACGAGGCGGGACGCAAGCAGGTCGAGGACGCGCTCGCGGAAGCCAGAACCAAGCTCGAGTCCAAGGACGCCGACGAGATCAATCGCGCGGCCGAGGCGCTCGCCAACGCGTCGCACAAACTGGCGGAGGCGATGTACAGCAAGACTAAGGCGGGGGCGGGATCGCAAGCGGGCGCCGGCCCACAGGATGGCGCCAGCGGGCAAAGTGGCTCTCAGAGCGGAAATGGCGAAAGCGGCGCAAAAGAAGACGTAGTCGATGCGGACTACAAAGAAGTCAAAGATCAGTAGCGACAGGCGGGGCCGCGCAAGCGGCCCCGCTCGTATGGAACCGAAGTTCAACGCTCGATGGTACTAGTCGGAAATTGAAACGCCGATTCGTAACGTGGGCCATAATAGCGCTTGCCGCCTATGCGATTCTCGGGGCCGTCGCATATTTCTTTATGCTGAACACAGATGCATTCCGCGTTTCTACGCAGTACGCGCGTACCAATTCGACGGTTATTCAGCGTATCGGCAGTGTAGAATTGGCCAGACTCGCTCCCTATAATTTCTCGATTAATCTCCGCAACAACGTTGACTATGCGCGAATGGACCTTTGGTTAGTTGGGACTCGCAATCAGGGATCGCTTGTAGTTGAGTTAAGATCCGACTCTGGCCCTTGGCGAGTTACCTCGGCGAAGCTATATCCCTACGGGGGTGACCCAATCACAATTGCAGAATCTCGTTAAAAATCTCCGCTCCGTTTCCCGCGCAAGAGAGAAAGAGATGCTATTCTGGCGAAGGAGACGAACTCTACGACGGACAATGGCGTCGCCTCGGATGTTCGCATAGAATCTGTGCACGATGCCGCCAGCACATAAACGCGACTATTACGAAATCCTCGGTGTCAATCGCGGCGCCGGCGAAGACGAACTGAAAAAAGCCTACCGTCGTCTCGCCATTCAGTTTCACCCCGATCGCAATCCCGGCAACAAAGAATCCGAAGAGCATTTCAAGGAACTCAACGAGGCTTATCAGGTCCTCTCCGATCCCGAGCGGCGCGCGCAGTATGACCGCTTCGGTCACGCCGCCTTCCAGGGACCGCAGGGTCCGGGCGGATTCGGCGGTTTCGACTTCAGTCAGGGCTTCGAGGAAGTTTTCTCCGACATCTTTGGCGATTTTTTCGGCACCGGCCGCGGACGCTCACGTTCGCGCACCCGGCGCGGCGACGACCTGCGCTACGATCTTGAAATCGAATTCGAAGAAGCGGCGCGCGGGATCGAGAAAGTCGTAAAGTTCCAGCGCCTGACTCAATGCGAAGCCTGCAACGGCACGCGCGCCCGCGGCGGCTCCAGCGGCGCACGCCAGTGCCCCAATTGCCGCGGCAGCGGCCAGGTCCGCACGCAGCAGGGATTCTTTTCCATCTCGACCACCTGCGGGCAATGTCGCGGCGAGGGCATGATCATCTCCGACCCGTGCCCGAAGTGCCAGGGGCAGGGGCGAATCCGCAAGCACGAATCGCTCGCGGTGAAAATTCCGCCGGGCGTGGACAACGGCTCGCGGCTCAAGCTGCGCGCCGAGGGCGAGGCCGGCTACGGCGGCGGACCGCAAGGCGATCTCTATGTCGTCATTCACGTCAAAGAGCACCCGATGTTCGTGCGCCAGGACAACGACGTGATAATCGAAGCGCCGATCAGCTTCCCGCAGGCGGCGGTCGGCACCGAGATCGACGTGCCGACGCTCGAAGGCAAAGTGAAGCTCAAGATTCCGCCCGCCACGCAATCGGGAAAAATCCTGCGCCTCAAGGGCAAGGGCATCGTCGACCTTCATGGCTACGGCCGCGGCGATCAGCTGATCAAGATAATCGTCGAAACGCCGCGCAGCCTGACCCCGCGCCAGCACGAACTACTCGAGGAATTCGCCAAGCTCGACGGCAAGGCCGTCAACCATCCGCTCTCCAAGGGCTTCGTGGACAAGCTCAAGGAGATGTTCGGCTAAGCCTCTGCGTGCAGCTAACTTTGCGTCCGGCCCAGCTCGTTGAACAAAGCCGCGCGCATCACGCCCGCCGGCGGCGCGACTCGATTGAACAACCTGAACGCGAGTTCGCCCTGGTTCACCAGCATCCCGGCGCCATCTACCGCGCGCCGGCCGGCTGCTAGTGCAGGCTTCAGGAACGGAGTCGGCTCCCGCGAATAGATCAGATCGTAGAACAGGCAATCGCCGGGGGTTGAGCTATAGTCCACACGCGCGAATCGCCCCGTCGTCAGACCCATCGACGTCGCATTGACGATCAATCGCGCGTCGGCGAGCAGCTTCGAGTCCATGAGCGCGTTCAGGCCGCGAGGCTCGCCCGCCGCGCGCACCACGCCCTTGGCCGAAAAGCGGCGAGCGAGCGCCACGGCGCGAGCCGGCGTGCGATTGGCGATCACGACCCGATTCGCGCCCAGCCGGAAGCACGCGAGGACCGATGACGCTGCGCCGCCGCCCGCGCCGATCACGATCGCAAGCCGCCCGCGCAACTCGCATCCGAGATCGCGCAAGTCGCGCTCGAGGCCGCGCGCATCGGTATTGTCGCCGCGCAGCGCGCCACGCCGATTCACAACGCAATTGACCGCGCCGAGCATACGCGCCTCTCCACTGAGGTCCTTGATGAGCCGGGCGGCAACTTCCTTGTGCGGCACGGTCAGATTTACGCCGATGATTCCCAGCGGATGAATCGCGCGAAGCGCCGCGGCAAGATTCTCGGACGTGACGCGAAACGCCGCGTACATTCGGTTCATGCCAAGCGCCGCGTAGGCGGCGTTGTGCATTGCGGGCGACTTGGAATGTCCGACGGGATCGCCAAAAATCGCCGCGACCGCGGTGTCGGCATTGAGTGCTGAAGATTTCATGGGCTTCAAACGCGATGAGCGGCGCGCTCGGCGCGCACCTCTTCCGCGGTGAATACCCAGCTATACTTCAATCCCGCGCGCGCGAACGCCTCGACCGCGCCCTCGCCGCGTTCCACCAGCGCGATTGCCGCGATTACGTTTGCGCCCGCCTCGCGCATCGCAGCCACCGCTTGCAGGCTCGATCCTCCGGTAGTGATCGTATCGTCGATGACGGCGGTCTTGAGGCCGGGCTTGAACGCGCCCTCGATGATTTGTTGCAACCCGTGCTGCTTGGTTTCCTTGCGCACGAAAAAACCGCGAAGATTGACGCCGCCGCGATTCGCCGCTGCCATCACCGCGTCAGTCACGGGCAACGCGCCGGCCGCCATGCCGCCGATTTGTTCGACGCCCGCCGCGGCCGCGAGTTCCAGCAGCAGTTCTCCGGCCAGGTACCCGCCACGCGGAATGTACAGCGTGCGTTTGCAATCGACGTAGTAGCTGGATGCGCGCCCCGATGAGAGCGTGAGTTGGCGCTCGAAATACGACTCCCGGGCGAGCATCGCCAGCAGTTCGCGGCGTTCTTCGGATCTCATAATTGAAGGGTGATCTTAACGGATGCAGCGCGGGGTACAAGAGCGGTATAATAAACGCTGCTCCTGCCGATAGCTTCAAGGCCCCCGGTGACAAATCACTACTGTATCGTTGTGGTTGAGAATCGGGTGAACCGTCGAGCACGGCAGCGAAGGAGAAGCAGCGATGCCGCAACGAATTCCACAATTCGAGCGGCGCGTGATTATAAGTGACTAGCGAAAACGCACCCCGTGTAATCGGAACCGGCACTGCATTGCCCGACAATTACGTCGATCAGGAACAACTGACCTCGCGCCTGCGCGAGCTATGGGAGAAGCGCTACTCGGAGCTGCGCCGCTTCGACAAAATCCAGGGCGCGCTCGGAATCACCGGGCGCCATCTTGCCCTGCCCATCGAGGAATACCTCCCGCTCGACACCTTCGCCAAGACCAACGACGCGTGGATGCGCGTTGCGCCCAAAATCGGAACCGTGGCGGCTGAACTCGCGCTCGAACGCGCCGGCCTGAAGCCTCGCGACGTCGATCATTTGTTCTTCGTCACCGTCACTGGCATCGCCGTTCCGAGCATCGACACTCGCGTCATCAGCGCACTCGGGATGCGCAAGGAAATCAAGCGCACTCCAATCTTCGGGCTCGGATGCGTGGCGGGAGCGGCGGGCACGGCGCGCGCGGCCGACTACGTCCGCGCGTATCCGTCGGAAGTCGCGATGCTGCTGTCGGTCGAGCTGTGCTCGCTCACGCTGCAGCGCGAGGATCTTTCCGTAGCCAACATTATCGCGTCCGGGCTGTTCGGCGACGGCGCCGCCGCGATGCTGATAGGCGGCAATGCCCGGGCGGCGACCGGCCCGCAGGTAATCGCGACGCGTTCGCTCGTCTTTCCAAACACCGAAGAGATTCTCGGCTGGGAGATCGTGGACAGCGGCTTCAAAATCGTTCTGTCGTCGAAGCTCACCGACCTCGTCCGCGCCAATATCCTCGACGAAGTTGATTCATTCCTGGCCACGCAACAAATCGACCGCTCGGATATCCGCCACTGGATCGCGCATGCCGGCGGCCCCAAGGTGCTCGAGACCCTCGAGGGCGCGCTGGCTCTCCCCGAGGCCGCGCTGGCGCGTTCGTGGCGCTCGCTGCAATCGGTCGGAAATCTCTCGTCCGCGTCCGTGATGTTCGTCCTCGACGAATTGATCGAGGACAACGCCGCCGCTCCCGGCGACTACGGCCTGATCATCGGGATGGGTCCAGGGTTCTCGGTCGAGCTGGTTCTTCTGAAATGGTGATCTTGCTGAAGTGGTGATCTCGCTTCGCACCTATCTGCTGATCCTCGCGCTGCTGGTCGTCGAGCGGGTTTTCGAGATCGATCGCGGGCGCCGCAATGCGCGCCGAGCGTTCCAACACGGCGCCGTCGAAGTCGGGCAGGCGCACTATCGCGTGATGGTCGCATTTCACGCGCTGTTCATCGTGTCATGCGCAGCCGAGGCGGTGTTCTTTCCGCACGCATTTGCGCCCGCGGTCGCGTGGCTGGCGCTGTCGGCTGAAATCGTCGCGCAAGCGCTTCGCTACTGGGCGGTTGCAACTCTCGGCGATCGATGGAACACGCGAATCATCGTGAGTCCCGACCGCGCCCCCGCGACCGACGGGCCCTATCGCTTCATGCGCCATCCCAACTATCTTGCGGTCGTCATCGAGATCGCAGCCGTGCCGATGATCGGCGGCGCGATCTTCACGGCGATCGCGTTCTCGATAGGCAACGCTCTGATTCTCGCCGTGCGAATTCCAGCCGAGGAACGCGCGATGGGCGGGCGATACGCCGACGCGCTTGGCTCGCGCCGCCGTTTTTTCCCCGGCTTGCGCCGCGGCCGGGATAGCCCCGCAATATCGCGGCCTGACCCGTGATTTCCTGACATTCGCTCTGCGCGCGATGCCTGCTATCATCGCGCCGTGTTTTTCGCGCCGTTCCTCGCTTTCTACGCGATCGTCTTCTTCCTCGTTCTCGCGTTCTTTTTTCTCCTGCTCGAAATTCACGTAATCAACTACGCATTCGTGATGCTCGGCCTGCCACCCGAGCTGGCATTCGCCGCTTTGCTCGTGAGTCTCGTCGGCAGCTACATCAATATTCCCATCACGCGCGTTGCCACCGGCCGGCCGCATCCCGCCGCAGTGATCCGCAGTTTCGGCGTTCGCTACAGAGTGCCGGTTCGCTACGCCACCGACTCGACGATCGTCGCCGTAAATGTCGGCGGTGCGATCGTGCCCGTACTGATCTCGGCGTATTTGCTGATGCAAATGCCGGCGATAATCGTGCCGGCGTTGATCGGAGTCGCGATCGTTACTGCCATCGTCCATCGTTTCGCGATACCGGTTCCCGGGCTGGGAATCGCGACTCCGATGTTGATTCCGCCGATCGTCGCCGCCGCCTGCGGCTACTTCCTTGGCTCTTCGGGACATCATCGCGACGCCGTCGCATTCATCAGCGGCGTGATAGGCACGCTAATCGGCGCGGACCTGCTCAACCTGCGCAACTTGCGCGATTTGGGCGCGCCGGTCACGTCGATCGGCGGGGCAGGCACCTTCGACGGGATCTTCCTGACCGGAATCGTCGCCGTCCTGCTGGCGTGAGCGCGGAATAGTTACGCCGGTTTGAACTTCACCAGCGTGTGATCCGGCGTCACGTCGTCGAAGCAGACCTCGACCGGCATCTCGACGCGCACATCCTCCGGCGCCGCGATGATATTGCTCGTCATGCGCGGCCCCTCGGCCAGTTCGACGATCGCCAACACGTACGGCGCGTCGGAAAACGCCCGGCTCGACGCTCGCCGCACGACCGTAAAGCTGTACACCTTGCCGCGCCCGCTCACGCGTTCCCACGCGAGCTTGTCCGAGAAGCACTTGGGGCATCGATCGCGCGGATAGTAGATGTACGCGCGGCACGCGCCGCAGCGCTGAAGCGTCAGCTCGTGGCGCCGCGTCGCCTCCCAGAACGGACGGCTGGTTGGCGATGGCTTCGGAAGCGGTTTGTAGTACTCGCTCATGATCTGCGCTCCAGCACGAGACTTGACTGCTCGCTCATGATTCCGCCGTTGCCGTTGACGTAGCCGAGCGCCGCGCCCTTGACCTGGCGCTCGCCGCCGCGCCCCATCAATTGTCTTATCGCTTCCGTCACGTGACTCATTCCGCCCGCCAGCCCCGGCTGGCCGAACGACAATTGCCCGCCGTGCGTGTTGCAGGGAAAATCGCCCGCGTACGTCAGGTCGTGCTCCATCACGAACGGTCCGCCCTCCCCCTTCTTGCAAAAGCCCGCGTCCTCGAGCGTGACGATCACGGTGATCGTGTAGCAGTCGTACGGACACGCGAGGTCCATGTCCTTCGGTTGCAGACCCGCCATCTTGAACGCGGCGGCCGCCGCCGGCTTGATCGGCGATTCGGTGATCGACGGCGCATAGGTGATCGTCGAATGATTGGCGTACTCGCCCGCCCCCAGCAGCCATATCGGCGGATTCTTTGTGCGCTTCGCCACCTCGGGTGACGCGACAATAATCGCTGCGCCGCCGCTCACCGGGCTTACGATTTCATATAGATGAAGCGGATCGACGATCATCCGCGAGTTCAGCACGTCGTCGATCGTGAGCGCCTTGTCATTGAACGTCGCCAGCGGATTCTTGAGCGCGCTGGTTCGCTGATCGACCGCGACCTTCGCCATCTGCCGCGCCGTGGTGCCGTATTCATGCATATGGCGATGCGCGATCATCGCGTAGCCGCAATTCGCGCCGATATTTCCGTACGGCGCCTCGAACTCGCGCTGCACCGATATCACCGGCGGGCGCTGGTCGCCGACCTTGTTCAAATCCGCGACGATGCACAGCACCGCGTTGCACATTCCCGCGTCGATCGCCGCCGCCGCGCGCCAGATCATCCCGGCCGGACTCGCGCCGCCGATATCGACCTGGTTCAGCATCCGCACATTCAGCCCCAGCACCTCGGCCGCGCTCGCCGGGTAAATCATCCCCGGGTCCGAAAACGGCACGCCGACCAGGAAGCCGTCGATGTCTTTCTTCTCCAGCCCCGCGTCCGCGATCGCCTCGGCCGCCACCTGCGCCATCAGGCCGAGCGCGGTCAGGTCGCCGGGTTCCTTGACCGGTTTGAGTTCGCCAATTCCGATTGCCGCGGCTTTTCCTTTTAGGCTCAATTCGCATCGACCTCCCGCGTTTGCGTTTCCCAGTTCGCGCGTGCGCGCATCTCGATCACGATTACCACAAATTGGGTCTTGGGGGCCCGCCGCCGCGCGGTTCAAATCGGTGAAAAAATCTTGTAGTTTTGTTTGTTCGAGGTGCTTTTAACGAAATGGCATTTATCATCTGTGACGACCATAACCTTGACGTCGAGGCCGACGGGATCGACAACGCCGTCGCGAAGCAGTTGATGCTGACCGACGCAAAACCGGGCGCGACCACGATTGAAAAAGAGATCATCGAGTTCGGGATTAAGCATCGCAACTGCAACATCCGGATTCTCGCCGGCTAGTTTTAGATCGGAATCGAGTCCGCGACGCAATCGCCGGCTCGATTCCGGGAGCATCGCTTCCGCACGCCCGCGCGCATTCCAATGCGTTCGATGTTGACCGGCTGACCAACCGGCAGATACACTGCCGAGGCGGGGTGGAGCAGTCTGGTAGCTCGCCGGGCTCATAACCCGGAGGTCGAAGGTTCAAATCCTTCCCCCGCAAATGATATCTACTGCGCAGTGCGGCCTTCAGGGAGAGAAAACAATGGGACGGAAGGTATACGTCGTAGGCGTCGGCATGACCAAGTTCGAGAAGCCGGGTTCGCGGGCTTGGGACTATCCCGACATGGCGAAGGAGTCCGGCACCAAGGCTCTGCAGGACGCCGGGATCGCCTACCAAAACGTCGAGCAGGCGGTGGTCGGCTACTGCTACGGAGAATCGACTTGCGGCGAGCGTGCGCTCTACGGACTCGGGATGACCGGCATCCCAATCTACAACGTCAACAACAACTGCTCGACCGGATCGACCGCGCTGTTCATGGCAAAGCAATTCATCGAGGGCGGCATCGCGGACTGCGTGATGGCGCTCGGCTTCGAGAAGATGGAGAAGGGCTCGCTCGGCGCCAAGTACATGGACCGCATCAATCCGATGGACAAGCACATCGAGCTAATGGCCGCCCTGCGCGGCTTCGCGCCGGCGCCGCCGGCGGCGCAGATGTTCGGCAACGCCGGACGCGAGCACATGGAGCGCTACGGCACGACCGCGTTGCAGTTCGCAAAAATCGGATGGAAGAACCACAAGCATTCGGTGAACAACCCTTACTCGCAGTTCCAGAATGAGTATTCACTCGAAGGAATCCTCGGCGCGCCGATGGTGTATGAGCCGCTCACCAAGCTTCAGTGCTGCCCGACCTCCGACGGCTCGGGCGCAGCAATTCTGGCCAGCGCCGACTTCGTCAAGAAGCATGGCCTCGAGAACAAGGCCGTCGAGATTCTCGGGATGGCGATGGCGACCGACTTTGCCAGCACGTTTTCCGAGCGTAGTTGCATCAAGATGGTCGGCTCTGACCTGTCGAAGGCTGCCGCGCATAAGGTCTATGAGCAAAGCGGTCTAGGACCCGAGAACGTTGACGTGGTCGAACTCCACGACTGCTTCTCGTGCAACGAACTGATCACTTATGAGGCGCTGGGGCTATGCCCCGAGGGCAAGGGCGGTGAATTTGTCGACGCGGGCGCCAACACCTACGGCGGCAAAGTGGTCGTGAATCCATCGGGCGGCCTGATTTCGAAGGGCCATCCCTTGGGCGCAACCGGCCTGGCGCAGTGCGCGGAACTCAACTGGCAATTGCGGGGCGAAGCGGACAAGCGGCAGGTATCGGGCGCCAAGGTCGCCCTCCAGCACAATCTCGGGCTTGGAGGAGCCGCGGTCGTCACGATGTATCGCCGCGCAAATTTGGCCTGAGTTTCGTGAGCGCGCGCGTTCATCCCGCGCCGAGATGAGACCGCAACATTCCGATCGCCGCCAACCCGAACAGCGCGGCGTCCATCGACGCGTGCGCGATCATCGAGGCTTCCAGTCCGCGACGCAAATATAGGCGCCCGAACACAACACCCTCCCACGTCTGCGGCATCACCAATCCGCCGATCAGAAATCTCGACGTGCTATGGAACAGCGCCCCGCCCACCGGCGCCAGGTGAATTATTCCGAACAGGTAGCCCTGGGCTATCGTCACTATCCAAAGCGCGCGGCGTCCGGGATAGCCGCTTGAGTCGCGCGATATCAGCCGCGCGATCCATCCGAAGATCGCATACAGCACCAGTCGAAACTGTATCTCCTCGCTAATCGCCGCCGCGATTGCGACCGACGCTCCGACGATCGCGATACGGCCCGGCGCCACCGTCAGCATCGGCGGCTTCGGGATGCTGATGCCGGCGCCGCCGCGCGCAATAAGAACCAGCGGCACGACCACAATCACCAGCACGCCTGCGCCTACCGCCGCGGCCAGTATCGCGTAGCCGATCGAGATCCTCGCCAGGCTGCGAATCGAGAAATGGATTTTGCCGCCCGCGATCTTTGCCGCGATCAGCGGCGCGCCGGGCAACCCGAGCTGTCCGTTGATTCGAAGCGCTACCGGGACCAGCGATGCGAGCACGAAAGTGACGCCGAGAAACGGGAGCGCGCGCCCGATTTGCGATCGGTCGAACGACTTAATCGCCAGCGCGAGCGGATACTCGGCCGCCGCGCCGGCTATCGCCATCGCGATCAGCAGCGCCGACTCGCGCCGCCACGCTGCGCGCGGCGCCCGCGACGGTGTCGACCGCGCGCCGCCGGAGCCATCGACAGCCCGCTCGATCACTTGATCGCCGGGATAAATTTGGGGATGTCCTTCGACGGCTTCATCTTCCACTTGGGCTTGCGCTTCTCGACGAACGCGCTGACGCCTTCGTACGCGTCGGGCTGCTTGCCGGACCACCAGAAGGCTTTCGAATCGACAGCCTGCGCCTTCTCCGCCTCGGGCTCCGCGAGCAGTGCGTAGATCAGCCGCTTGGTTATCGCGACCGACACCGGCGCCGTGTTATGCGCGATATCGAGCGCCATCTCGCGCACCTTCGCCATGAACTCCGCGTCGGGCCATACGTGGCTTACGATTCCGAATTCGAGCGCCTCTCGCGCGCTGATAATCCGCCCGGTCATCAGCAGTTCGTTGGCCTTGGCCAGTCCGATCATTCGCGGGACGGTCCACAGGCTGAGCGCCTCCGGAATTATTCCGCGCCGCACGAACACGAATCCGATTCGCGCGCTCTCGGCCGCGACGCGGATGTCCCATTGCATCGGCAGCGTGATCCCCATTCCGACCGCCGGCCCGTTGATCGCCGCGATGATCGGTTTGCGCACGTTCCACGGCCGAATAGCAGGCGCCGGCGGTTCGCGGCGCTCCGCACGCGCGTCGGCGTCGAACGTGTTGCCGCCGCTGGACAGGTCCGCGCCCGCGCTGAACGCGCGTCCCGCGCCGGTGACGACGATCACGCGGACCTCGTCATCCTTGTCGTATTCGGCAAACGCCCCGTAAAGCTCCGCGGCCATCGTGCCCGAGAATGCGTTCAGTTTCTCGGGGCGATTGAGTGTGATAGTCGCGACGCCGTCTTTGACTTCCTTCAAAACATGTCCGCTGGCCATCTGATTTGCTCCTTGTGCGGGCGATTCCCGATCCTCTCATCGGCGTTTATAGCCCGCCCCGCCGCAATCGCAAAACCCTGCTATCGAGCGTTGTTTGGCCGCAGTAACCTGCCGCTCTTCGCCGCCGTGTGATATAGTGCAGGTAGCGGGTGAATCGCAATGAAAGCGACGAAATTAATTGCCGCCGCGATGTTTGCAGCTATGGCGCTCGCGATCGCTGGCCGCGCGGGCGCCGGCGGAGGAAATGGCGCCGACCGCGCAACCTCTGCGCGCCCCGCAAGCCACGCCGCCAATCACGCTGGCATGGGGGATAGGGCGGGCCTGAGACAGCGCAACGGCAGATTCTCCCGCTCCTACCAGTACCCTTATTACCCCTACTACGGGAATTGGATCGTCGAGAATCCCGATGAGGCCGACTGGTCCGAACAATGGACATCGCTGTACGAGGATAACGATGGCCCTTACGCGAGATCCACCCGGGAAAACCCGCCCGGCGCAGCGCGCATGTGGGAGTTTCCCGAAAAGTAAGGGAGCACGAGCCCGCCTCGCCGCAATCGCAAAACCCTGGCAGGCTGTCGGAAAAGAGAGCCTCCGTCCTGACTTTCGCCGCGCGCAAGGTCATGGTACCGGGCTGGCTCGAAGAACAGCCGGTCTCTTTGACATCTGATGATTGATGCGTGATGATAGCCAGGTGCGTACTACACTGGATATCGACGAGGACGTTCTGGAGAGCGCCAAGGAGCTCGCTGCAAGGCGGAGAACGACCGCAGGGCGTATCCTTTCCGAGCTGGCCCGTAGCGCACTGGCGCCTCGGGACCGCTCTCGGCGCAAGCGCAACGGCGTGCCGATCCTGCCCAAGCAGCGAGGGACGCGGCTCGTCACACCGGAAATTGTCAACCGGCTCCGGGACGAACCTTGAGGGAGGCGGCGCGTGATCGCCCTGCTCGACGTAAACGTCCTGGTTGCGCTGTTCGATCCCGCCCACCTGCATCACGAGGCGGCGCACGCCTGGTTCGGACGCAATCGCAGCCGCCGATGGGCGACTTGTGCGCTCACAGAGAACGGGCTGGTCCGCGTATTGTCCAATGCGTCCTATCCGGGCAGGCGCACGACGACGGAGGATGCAGCCGCGCGTCTACGAACCTTCTGCTCGGATCGTGAGCATCTTTTCTGGCCGGACTCGGTAAGCGTACGCGACCCCGGACGGTTCCGCTGGAATCACGTTCAGGGCCATCGCCAACTTACCGACGTGTATCTGCTCGCGCTTTCGGTATCGAACGAGGGCAGGTTGGCCACTTTCGACGCCACGATCTCGCTTAAGGCGGTCCAGGGCGCGGCGGCACAGAATCTCGAACTCCTCGCCGCATGACGGCTGCATCTACCCGCCGTCCCCTGCCCCATCCACCGCGCTACACGAGTGCTCGTGTCATTCTGAGCGAAAGCTGCTGTGATTGAGCCGAAGCCCTGAGTCCTCGAAAGGGAAGAATCCCGGATCCGGGTTCCTTCGATCCGCTCAGAATGACACAAAAAAGTGAGCAACCGGCCGTATCGCGACTAGCTCTTGCGGCGCGCACGGCGTGGTTGCGCGCCCTCGGCGCAATCGCAAAACCCCACCCACGCCCGCGCCCGCGCGAACCTATCCTTGAGAACTATTTCCTGCTGATATGCGCGTTGAGGTCTGGCATCGGCGGTGCCCACGACACGTGGGAGGAGTTTTTTTGATGAAAGAGTTACCAGGGCGATATCGGGATTTCAGGCGGCAATTTCCGGCAATCAGCGGAGCCTACGACGACCTCGGACGGATGATCGCTGAGACCGGCCCGCTGGACGAAAAGCAGACCCAGCTCATCAAGCTCGGGATGGCGGTCGCCTCCGGACAGGAGGGCGCGGTCCATTCCCATGCCCGGCGCGCGCTGGAGGTAGGCGCCAAGCCCGAAGAGATCCGGCAGGTCGCGCTGCTCGCCATGACCACGGTCGGGTTTCCGCGGATGATGGCAGGCATGTCGTGGATTGACGACGTCCTCAAGGCCGGACTCGGAGGCAAACGCAAGGCGCGCCGGCAGGGGTGACCCCTGCACCCGGTATTAAGAAACAGCGTGGCGGCGGCGGCAGCGGCTGACCCCTGAATCGCGCGCGAAAACAGCACCCTCACCCGCGCTGAAGACGCGCGGGACGCGACATCCTAACTCGAGGCAATTTATGGACTTTGAATTGAACGAAGAGCAGCGGATGTTCCGGGACAGCTTGCGGAAATTCCTCGACGCGGAGGTCCGCCCGCTCGATGATCGGTGGGGCGACCTCGAGATGACCGCGCAGCGCGCCAAGCCACTGCTCAAGATGCTCATACCGTGGGGCTATGTGGACACCGAAGGAATCCTTGCCGGCGGCTCCGACCCGATCATCGGATGCGTCCAGAGCGAGGAACTGTCGGCCACTTTCCCGGGCCTGTCCGGGATGTCGGGGATAACCTCCGGCTCGGCCTCGCTGATCGCCGCCAGTGCGCATCCCGACTTGGCGCAGCGGCTGGTTGGGCCGCTCTCTCAAGGCGACCTGATCGGATGTATCGCGACCACTGAGCCGGAAGCGGGTTCCGATCCGTCGGGGATCCGAAGCCGAGCCGAGCGCAAGGGCAACCATTGGGTAATCAACGGCGCGAAGACCTGGATCAGCAACGGGAGCGTCGCCGACATCGCGGTGGTGCTGGCGCAGACCGATGCTGCCAAAGGGCCCGCGGGATTCCGCCATTTCGTGATTGACCGGCGGGAGTCTCCGTTCGACAGCCGCGAGATCCAGACTTTGGGGCTGCGCTCCTTTCCCACCTCGGAAATGTTCTTCAACGATGTCGAAGTGCCGGAAACGAACATGCTCGGCGGATGGAGCGGCGAACGGCTGTCGCCGGAACGCGCGTTCCAGCGCACGCTTCAGTTGTTTTCGCATGCGCGCGCCGGCACCGGGATGATGGCGGTCGGGATCGCGCGGCGCGCCTACGAGATCGCGCTTAAGTACGTGCAGATACGAAAACAGTTCGGCAAGGAAATCATCCGCCATCAGTTGGTCGCCGCGATGGTTGCCGAGATGGCGACCGAGATCGACGCGGCGCGCCTGCTATGCCATCGCGCCTATCTCGCGATCCGGCGCGGACGCGCGGACGTGGAAACCTCGATGGCAAAATGGTATGCGACGGAAGCGGCGGTCAAAGTCGCGTCAACCGCGATCCAGTGCATGGGTGCGAACGGACTCGCCACCGAAAACCGGGTCGAGCGATGCCTGCGCGACGCACGGATGCTGACGATGCCGGACGGAACAACTCAGATTCAAAAGCTGATCATCGGCCGCGCGTTGACCGGGAAATCGGCGATTCGATGAAGGAGCAGACCATGGCGGGCGGAATACTCGATCTGAAGGGCCGCATCGGTCTCGTGACCGGCGCGGGACAGGGCGTCGGAAGGCAAATCGCGCTGCATCTGGCCTCCAACGGCGCGGGCGGCGTGGTGGTGAATGACTATTACGAGGAACGCGCGAAGGCGGTCGCCGCGGAAGTGGAAAAGCTCGGATGCAAGGGGCTGGCCGCCAGTTGCGACGTGACCGATTTCGCGGGCGTGATGGGCGCCTTCGAGCAGGCCGTGCGCGCGTTGGGACGGGTCGATATCCTGGTCAACAACGCCGGGAATTACGGGCCCGATCCGCGCAACATCTCTCGCAAGCCGTTCTGGGAGCAGTCGCCCGACGAATGGCAGCCTGCGCTCCAGACCAATCTCTTCGGCGTGCTCAATTGCACCCGCGCGGCGTTGCCGGGGATGATCGAGCGCACTTACGGACGGATCGTCACCGTGATTTCCGACGCGGGCCGGGTCGGCGAGCCCAATCTCGAAATATATTCCGGCGCCAAGGCTGGGGCGGCAGGATTCATCCGCGCGATCGCCAAGGACGTGGGCCGCTATTCAGTGACCGCGAACTGCGTGGCTCTTGGCACCACGCGCACCCCCACGACCGCGCGTATGCTGGAGGTGGAAGAGTACGCGAAAAAGGTGCTGCGCCATTACCCGATTCGGCGCCTGGGCGAGCCGGAAGACGCGGCCAACATGGTCCTGTTCCTCGCCTCCGATGCGTCGAGCTGGATGACGGGGCAGACGATTCCCGTAAACGGAGGCTACTCATTCGCGGTTTAGATAAATCGTGGACGCGCGCGATAATCGCGGTGGCATCGGGGTTGATGCTGTGCCTGGTATTGGCGGCCACGCGCGCATTTTCGGATCGCCCGACTGATCGCGCTTCTCAAAGCGGCGGACTGTCGGGGCCGGAGCGCGCCGTGTGCGAGCGGATTCGCATACATCCGCAGTGTCCGAAGGCGCATCTGGCGTATGCGCAACTTCTCGCGCAGCTAGGCCGCAACGGCGAGGCCAGGCGCGAACTGGGCGAGGCGGAAAGGCTCGAGCCCGGACTCCCGTTCGCGCCGCGCGCCCCCGTGGACGAACTCGCGCGCAAGCTCGGGATGAGCGAACAGTTCGCCAAGCGCAAGCAAACCCAGTTCCATTTCTGAAACCGGGCGCTTGATTCTGACCCCTATGGACGCTGCTGAGGAGCGCATTCCCCGCAAGCGTTGGGAACCCGCGATCACTCCGGCAGATTCAACTGCTTTGCGAGACGACGGAGTTCCTCCTTGCGGCCCGGAAGCGGCGCCGGCGCCTGCAGCACTTTGCTCTTCTTCAGTTCCTCGACGACTTTAGGATCGCGCGGGAACGGATTTCCGTATTTGCCGAGGAAGTACTGCTCCTCGAACGCAGGCCGCGGCCGCTGCCCGCCCGCTTCGCGAGACTCCAGCGAGTAGCCGATGTTGAGCTGGTAGAGCGGGAACCAATCCGCGGGCGGCTTGGTGATCTCGCCGATGATCGGTGCGGCGAACGCGGTAAGACACGCGCCGAGCCCTTGTTCGTACGCCATCAGCAGGCCCTGGCACGCCGCGACGCCGCAATCGAAAGCGGCCATGGCCGGATAGTGCGGCGATTCGGTCATCGGCTTCAGGATATACGGATACACGACCTCATCGACGAACTTGATGCTCCAGCCGTGGGTCGAAGCGATGACATTTGCCTCGACTAACTGCTTGAGACGGGCGCCCTTGACCCGATTCACGACGCCGAGGTCGGCATAGAAGTAGATATGCACCGGGGCGAGTTCGATAACGATGGCCTGCACGGGGTTCTTGAGCTTCTCGAGTTCGGCCTTCGGTATGTCGTCGCGCTTGACGACGATTGCGCGAAGCCAGTGCGCATTGACGGCGCATGAAGCGACCAGGCAAGCCTCCAGAATTTTCTGAATCTTGTCCTGTTCGACGGGTCGCTTGGGATCGAAGAAGCGAATCGAACGTCGCGTGCCGATTAATTCCTGAAATTCCATTGTTCCTCCTCGGGTCGCGGAAGCTTTTTTGTACCGCCATTGCGCCGCCTCGACGGCAGCTGTTTATGCCGGCGTGCGTGTTCGTTCGACCTTGATGCCTGCCTGCTCGCGATCCCACGCGCCAGCGACGCCCCGCGCCTTCAGGGCTGGATACTGGATGCGATGAGTGCCGGTCTTTGGAAGCTCGTCGATAAATTCGATGAAACGCGGCACTGCGTAGTAGGCCATCCGCTCGCGGCAAAACTCGATGAGTTCTTTGGGGCGAAGTTTCGCGCCGGGCGCCAGCACGACCGCGATCTTGACTTCATCCTCCCCCAGTTCCGACAGCACCGCATAGGCCGCCGACTCCAACACTGCGGGATGCTGATTGACGACGGTCTCGATCTCCCAGGCGGAAATGTTCTCGCCGCGGCGCCGGATCGACGCCTTCTTGCGTCCGCAGAAATAATAGAAACCGTCCTCGTCGGTCCTGGCGAGATCGCCCGAATGAAACCATCCGCTGCGGTATGCCTCCGCGGTCGCATCGGGAAGCTTGTGATAATGACTGAGCTGCCCCTTGGGATGACGGAAGACGAGTTCGCCGATCTTGCCCGCCGGGAGCGGATTGTCGTTGTCGTCGACCACGCGGAACTCGACCTCGCCGACCGGCTTACCCATCGATCCGACGCGGTCAACGTCGTTCATAAGGAAACCGGGCGAATCGACCATTCCATAAACTTCGATGATCTTGACGCCGAAACGATCCTCGAATTCCTTCCACACTGATGGCGGACATGCTGCCGAGAGCACCACACGCACTTCGTGCTTGCGATCGTCGGGACGCGGCGGCTGCTTGAGCAGAATCGGAATCATGCCGCCCAGGGTGTTGAACTCGACGGCGTGGTACTTGCGGCATTCGTCCCAGAATCGCGACGCGCTGAAGCGCTCGGCGATCGCGAATTTGGCATCGAGAAGCATCGAGCCGAATCCCGAGATCATCAGTGCGTTACCGTGAAACAGCGGGAGCACTGTGTAGATGGTCTCGCCGGGACGCAGCTTGATGGCGCCCAGCACCGCAGCGAGCGCAGTGCTATCCCCGCCGCTGGCGATGACGCCTTTGGGAGGCCCGGTGGTGCCCGAGGTGTACATCATGCTTGCGCCACCGGCGCCTGAGCCGACATCGACCTCGGGTTCCCGATCGGGATGCGCCATCAGGGCATCCAGAGTCGCATCTACGCCCTTGCCGGTCTTGCCGTCGGCTACCACCATGGCTTTCAGGCTCGGCAGCGAGTCCTTTACCGCCATCACCGAATCGCGCAGTTGCTCTTCGAAGATCACCGCCGCGGAGTCGGAGTCTGCGAGCACGTGATGCAATGTCACGCCGCGCTGCGAGGTGTTGACGGGAACGCTCACCGCGCCGATGAAACCGATCGCGAAGTGTATCCACAAAAATTCGGGGCGATTCCCCATCATGATCGCCACGCGGTCGCCGGGCGCGATGCCGAGCGCAAGCAAGCCGTTGGCGGCGCGATGAATGTTACTCAACACTTGCTCCCACGAAAATTCCTGGTCTTTGAACTTGAGCCAGGTTTCGTGCGGATGCTGTTTCACGCGCAGCCTGATCAGCTGCTCAATCGCTCCCTGTACACGCGCCATCTGCTGCCTCCATCGCGATTGTCCAAAAGCGGCCGCAGCTACTATGCGTGCGCGCGGCCATCGGCCTCGGCCAGGATGTGTCGCGCGCCAGCCAGGCTCAGGACCTCGTTGGTGCCGTCCTCGATGAGCGAGGCGCGCGCATCGCGGAACAACTTCTCGATCGGATATTCCCTGCTCAGCCCGTTGCCGCCGAAAATCTGCAAGGCGTCGTTGGCCACCTCGAATGCGGCCTGCGTGCAGAAGGTCTTCGCGGCGATCGCATGTTGCAGCGAAGGCGCCCCTGACGAGCTGTTGTAAACGGTGACCGCCCGCGACAGCGCGCGGCATGCCTCGACCTTGGTGAACATTTCGAACAGCCGCTTCTGGACCAGTTGATGCTCACAGATGGGGCGCCCGCCCTGGACGCGTTCCTTCGAATAGTCCAGTGCAACCTCATATGCGGCGCGGGCGACCCCGGTAAATGCGGTGGACATGCCGCCGTTGGCCATGGTCAGCGTCGCCATCGTGTGCTGCTCATAGGTATCGGAGTTCACGACCATGTAATGGCGGGGGATGCGCACGTTCTCGAAAAAAATCTCGCCCTGGTTGAGCGCGCGCTGCCCCATTTTGTTGAGCGGCTTGCCCTTCGACACGCCCGGCAGGTTCAGTGGGACCACTGCGACGCCACCGCCGGACATTCCTGCCGGTGCATTAGCCGATGCGGATTCGATTCTCAGATAGAGCGCCGCGTGAGTCGCGATGGTGCCGTTGGAAACCCATGCCGCCTTCTGGCCCCTGATGACGTAGGAGTCGCCGTCGGCGCGCGCGACGACTTCGCCCTTCACCTTCGGATCGTGAAACTCGGGCGTGCCTACCATCAACTGATCGGATCCATGGCTGGGCTCGGTGATCGCCCAGCATCCTATGAACGCGGCTTCGCGGTCCTCGACGAAGGGCTTGACGAAGGTTTCGTACAGTTCGGGATTGCCGCTGACGGCGGCGAGCATGGCCGGAAAACCCGAGACACCGATAGCTATCGACAGGTCAACCGATCCCCACGCCAGTTCCTCATGCAGGATGTGACTGCCGAGCGGATCTAGTCCCAGCCCGCCGATCGCGACCGGCATTCCCGCCACATGATAGCCAAGGCCGTAGGCCTTCTTCAGAACCTGTCTTAGCAGCGAATTCGGCGCGATGACATCCTTGGGATCGGCCATCCGATCGAGTTCGATCGCAGCCGGACGCATCACTTCTTTCGCGAAGCGATGAGCGGCCGTGCGCATCGCCTCGTACTCCTTCGGGACCCCGATAGAGAGTTCACGGTAAGTATCCATCGGCCTGTTTTCTCCTCGCTGTGCGGCTCGGGAGAGTCGCCATCGCATAATTGATCGGTTTTGACTTTCTATGGCTGGGCATCGAACGTGCCGCGCGGGCGCACATCAGGCTTCGCGCAAACGTGTCAGATGCTTTATCGCGCAATGCAATCGGCAAGTCCAGACGGAATGGAGCGAAAAAGCACACGGTGGGTGCTTTCGATACAAAACTGTGCAATTTCCATAAATTTCCATAATGGTATCGATGCGACATCGTCTGCTGTTGTTACTGAAAACTCCGAAAGCGGCGAAAAGCCTCCAGAGTTTGCTCTTACACGCGCTGCATGCTTTGCAAAGTTCGGGGCATACGTCTCACATGCCTTTCCGGGCCATCAGCCACACCAATCCAATACGAAAAACCCCAAAGAACCAAGAGCGTTCTGATCCAGCGGGTGATGGTCGCCAACCCTCTCCAAACGAGCCCACGGCACAGAACCGACACAGTTGGCGGAATCAGAAGTACCCGTGAGCATCAGGGGAGTCAGCGTTCAAGAGGGTTCGAACCGCCCTGAAACGCGCAGGAGCAGAGGGGATTTGAACCCTTCGGAGACCCCCGAAAGTCCAAGGATTCCGGGCGCTGATTGTGTCCTTATTTGGCCGGATTGGTCCACTTTGCTCCTCGGTGGGGCAAAGTCTCGCTGACCCCTCGGGCGGCTAAGGCCCGGTCCCAACGGACGGGCGGCCTTAGACACTGGCGTATTCAAGCGCCAATCGGCGTTATCTGAAGAGGTTCGTCCGAAGTGCCATCGGGCGACGGTCGCTGGCTTGGCCAGCGACCATCACTATCCAGGCATCGCGGCCTCAGTTGACGTGCGTACGCGCGCTGCCACCGAATTTTCTATAACCGGCCCGCCCCCTCCCCCCCCCATTACTTTAAGTAGGCAAAGTAAGGGAGCGGGCCTGCCTTGGCCCTTTAGTCTTTCTCCGGATCACCGTGTGTGTGGCGAATTACTGATTTCCCCAGAATCCGCAATTCGCCACACACAGGTTCAGTTGGGCTCGAAACCGAGCCGACGCGGCGGATCCAGCTTTCAAATCGGCGGCTGCAGTTGTCGCTGAAAATTCTTCGCTACACTAGTGGAGCTATCGCGATCGTTGAAGACCGTTTGGCGGAACTCCAATAGTCTTGACGCATCGCTTTTTTTGACAGCGATCCGGCTCACGAGCTTCCGCAAAGCGGAAGCTCCAGCTCTCTTGCCAACGCGCGAATCGCTTTAGTGATTGCATCAGTAGTTATGCGCTCCATTCCCGGAGTAAATCTCTTGATCTCGGCAGCGGTCTGGCCCTTCACTTGATGTCGAGCAAGCCAAAGAAAGTGATCCAATTCGCGTTTCTCACGCGTACGCTCCATGCCGGCGGAAAGCGCGAGTGTTTCGATTTGATCGCAGAATTCCTTGAATTTGACCTCCAAGACTCGTTCGCATTCGTCGCGGAATTCGCTACGGGTCATCCGCGTGATAGGCCAGAAGCCGAATTCGATCGCCAGCCAGTGCTCCTGAAAAGGCTGTGCCGCAAGCTGCTGCGAAGCTGCGCGCTGTCTGAGCGCTTCTGTTGAATACTTTTCACTGCCGGGTTGTGACTGCAGCCACAGGGCAAGAACTTGTTGTTCGGCGAACTCTCTGCACCAGGGCGCGTTGAGGTTAAATCGCGAGCACCACTTTGCGAGTGCTTCCTTTGGGATCTTCGGCAGAGCACCCGAAGGTAAACTTTTCGGCAATTTGAGCGCGATCGATTGAAGCGTCTCCATCGCTGCGGGCTCGACGTCAAACACGGCAGCAAGAAACCGAGCTTCCTTGTGCAGGCGCTCCATTGTTGGCCCGTCCTGATTCAAGCCGGGCTCCATTCGATTCACGTTGAACCCCGCGCGAAACTGAAACTCTCCGCGGCCTAGTCGTTCTCGTTTATCGTGTTTTCCTTTCATATCTTCCCGCTTCGGCGCGTGTTCGGATTCTGATCATCCCATAACTACTTGCGAATGAAAGGGAATTAGAGAGGCCATGGCCTAAGTTCGCCTCTTCGAAGTCATTTTTCGGTCCCTCCGAACGATTGCGACAGCATTTGAATCACACGCGCGACTTGCGCGACGGAGGAAGAAAATGGCGGCGAGAGAGGGACCGATAACCGTTCAGACTCGACAAGTAAGGAGGAGGAAACAACGAAATGCGGTTAAGAAACTTGGACAACTGAGGCGCAGACTGGAGGTCAGGTACTATGCCGTGAGCGCGCTGAAGCCGTATCAGCGCAATGCCAGAACCCATCCAACGAAGCAGATCGAACAGCTTGCAAACAGCATCCGGCAGTTCGGACTCATCAACCCGCTGCTGATCGCCGAGGAGAATGAAATAATTGCCGGGCACGGCCGACTGGAGGCCGCCCTCCGGGTTGGCATGAAAGAAGTGCCGGCGATTTACTTGCCGGGTCTCTCGGCAGCAGCAAAGTCTGCGCTCCGTCTTGCGGATAACAAAATCGCGGAGAATGCGGGCTGGGACCTGGATCTCCTAGCGCAGGAACTGCAGTTCCTGTCTGCTCATAGTCGACGAGCTGGGCTACGTTCCTCTGTCACCGACCGGCGCCGAGTTGCTGTTCGAGGTCTTCAGCCAGCGCTATGAGCGCGGCTCGATTATCGTCACCAGCAACCTGCCCTTCGACGAATGGACGGGCGTGTTCGCCTCCGAGCGCCTGACTGGCGCGCTGCTCGATCGCCTTACCCACCACGTTCACATCCTCGAGCTCAACGGCGACAGCTTCCGGCTCAAACACAGCAAGCGCCGCATCAGTGACGATCAATCGCCGCCAGAACCCGGATAAGACTGCTCTGTTCGCTGCTCGGCCACATTAGATGTTCCATGCAATAGCGAGGGGAAAACTCCCCCATAAGCGTTAACCTAAGATCCAGTGCTTCAAGAGGTCACGGAGGCGAATTGGCTGCGCGACGCGAACGCGGGGTCGATCGTCGAGTACTTGGCGAAGCTCTCCGGAGGCGGTTGCCTCAATGAGGGCGAGGATCCCCGGCGAGGGGCACAGCGCTTGTCGGAGGGCGTGAATGACGACCGCGGTCCATCGCCACAGACTGGGCCTGAGTTCGCGATGCGGACTACGGGCGCGCTTCGAGGCGGTAGCCCCAGGGGGAAAAAATCCGGGCGTTTCGATAGAGCGTCTCGAGCAGGAGAGCGACCACCAGCTTGGCGAGGATCCACGTGCGAGCGATGTCGGGCGCCTGGTGCGGGAGGCGGCCGAGCTTGAGCAGCTGCTTGAGGCGCTTGAAGGCCAGCTCGATCTGCCAGCGATAGCGATAGAGTTCGAGGACCTCGCCAGCGCCGAGCAGCGGTGCGGGAATGGTGGTGAACACCATCACGAAATGCGCCGCTTTCAGCGTACGCGGATCGATCTCCCGGGTTTTCTTGCTCGCCTTCTTGGCCGCTGTGCGTTCGGCCTTGGCCGCCGCCGGGGCCGGAAGTTTGGTCGCAACCACGCGCCCCGGATGTGTTGCAACTTTGGCGGGGGTGGCTGGTAGTCTGAAGAGATCGTGAAGAACGCAACCCGACCGGCAATCTTCAAGTGGCGGCAGACGGCGCCGGAGCTGATTCTGTGTGCCGTGCGCTGGTATCTTCGGTACTCGCTCTCGCTCCGCGATGTCGAAGAGTTGCTCGCCGAACGCGGTCTGGAGGTGGATCACACGACGATCTGGCGTTGGGTTCAACGTTACGGTCCC
>Ga0097691_1000386_pt1 | contig 39760 bp, 42 predicted proteins | sample NGESurdeep072012_8_FD_72858 | JGI IMG/M metagenome (GOLD analysis project Ga0097691, IMG submission 72858) | Arctic peat soil microbial communities from Barrow, Alaska - NGEE Surface sample 210-1 deep-072012 | ecosystem: Environmental > Terrestrial > Soil > Wetlands > Peat ... | reverse complement strand
CGCCACCGTCGCCTTCCTGTTCGGTCTCTCCATCCTCTGGGAAACCTGGGTCAGCGGAAAATCAGTTCCCGGCTACCCTTCGCTGGTGGTCGGCCTGATGACGATCGGCGGCGTACAGCTCATCATGATCGGAATCGTCGGGGAATATATCGGGAAGATTCTGTCGGAATTGAAAGCCCGTCCGATCTATTTCGTCGCCGAACACAGCGAAAAGCGCGTCGAGGCGGAAGGCAGCGGCGGCGCCAGCGAAAAAAGGACCGCAGCCGAATGAACGACGCCGCGCCGCCGCGCCGTATCTGGCTGTGCGCCGACGATTATGGTCTCAGTCCCGGTGTCAACCGCGGCATTCGCGACCTGATCGAGCGCGGCCGCCTCAACGCCACATCGGTGATGGTGGTCGGTCCTGCGGTCGGCCGCGACGAAATCGACGCGCTGCAGACCGCCGTCGCCAACAGTCGCCGTTGCTCGATCGGCCTGCACGTCACTTTGACGGCGCCGTTTCGTCCCCTGACGATGCACTTTCAGCCGCTCGACGGCGGCATGTTCCTGCCGTTTCCGAAAGTGCTGCGTGCGGGCCTGCTGCGGCGGCTCGATCCCGAGATCATCCAGGCGGAATTGATGGTGCAGCTCGCGGCCTTCAGGGAAATGTTCGGCCGCGCCCCCGATTTTGTCGACGGCCACCAGCATGCGCAGCTGTTTCCAGTGGTGCGCGATGCGTTCCTGGCGGCCGTCAAACAAGCTGCGCCCGGCGCCTGGGTTCGCCAAGGCGGACGCAACCAGCCGCTGGCGCGGCGGCTGGTTGCGCCCAAGGCGCTGGTCCTCGATGTCTTGAGCGCGCAATTCCGCCGCCGCGCCGCCCGGGCCGAAATCGCCTTCAATTCCGGATTCGCCGGCGCCTATGATTTTACCCGACAGCCGGATTTCAGCGCGCTGATGCGACAGTTTCTCGATGGGCTGCCGGAAGATGGCGTCATCATGTGTCATCCGGGGTTCGTTGATGAGACGCTGGTCAGCCTCGACCCGTTCACCACCCAGCGCGAGCATGAACACGCGTTTCTCGGGAGTGAGCATTTCCCGCGCCTGTTGGCGGCGAACAAAGTCACACTGGGCTGATATCCCGAAAACACCCGCCGGACACCTTGTCGCATCCCTAAATTTAATTCGCCGCAGCACTACTCGCGACACAAAGCGCCCCTACATCTTCCCCGCGCTTCGAAGCGAGGGAGAGAATCCATGACGCCGCAAGAACGCCAACTGGTTGACGAGCTTTTCGACCGGCTCTCGAAAGTGGAGAGCGCGCCGCGCGATCCGGACGCGGTTGCCGCCATCGCGCAAGGCTTGCGCAATGCGCCCAACGCGGTTTACGCGCTGGTGCAGACCGTTCTGGTCCAGGACGAAGCGCTGAAACGCGCCAACAGCCGCATCCAGGAACTGGAAGCCGGCGGCGCACCCGAACAACGCCAATCCGGCGGCTTCCTCGATTCGATGCGCGAGACGATCTTCGGGCAGAGTCAGCCGCGCGGCTCGGTGCCGAATGTCCGGCCCCCCGAGATTGCCAGCCGTCCGGTATGGAACAGCGGCCAGGTGATGCAGCAGGCCCAGTCTCCCGGACAGTATGATCAGGGGACCTATGGGCAGCCCTATGGCGCACCCCAGGGGTCGATGGGCGGCGGCTCGTTTCTGGGAACGGCGGCGGCCGCGGCGGCCGGGATGGTCGGCGGATCGCTGCTGCTCGGCAGCATCCGTTCGATGATGGGGGGCAGCCACCACGGCTTCGGCGATGCCGCGGGCCTTAACAACACAGGTCCTGGCGACCGAGCCGCAAGCCAGACGCCGTGGAGCGATCAATCCGGCAGCAACCTCGCGCGCGACGCCGGCATCGACGATATCGGCTCATCCGCAGGTCGCGCCGACGACAATTCGCGCGCGGGATTGTTCGATACCGCATCGAACGACGACGTCGACGACCATGACGACATGGATATCGATTCCGACGATTTCGGCGGCGACGGCGACAGCGACTACGCCTGATCGGTTTCCGAACGCTGCACAGGCAAAACGGCCGCCCGATCGGGCGGCCGTTTTTCGTTCCCAGTCGTCAAGCGGTCAGATGACGACGACCGTTGCGCCGACATTGACGCGACCGTACAGGTCGATCACATCCTCGTTGCGCATCCGGATGCAGCCGGACGAGACGTTGGTGCCGATCGTCCAGGGCTCGTTGGAGCCGTGAATGCGATAGAGCGAGGATCCCAGATACATCGCGCGGGCGCCGAGCGGATTTTGCGGGCCGCCTTCCATGTGGCGCGGCAGGTCGGGGCGGCGCGCCAGCATTTCCGGCGGCGGCGTCCACGCCGGCCATTCCTTCTTCGCGGAAATCTGTTTGACGCCCGACCAGGTGAATCCGGGGCGGCCGACGCCGATGCCGTAGCGCAGCGCCTTGCCGTCGCCCTGCACCAGGAACAGAAACTTGTTGGGCGTATCGACGACAATGGTGCCGGCGCTTTCCTTGCCGTGATAATCGACGAGCTGCTTCTCGAATTTCGGATCGAAGGAACGCTGCGCGGGATCGTTCGCGTCTTGCTGCTGGCGCAGCACCTGTTGCGGTTCGGTCTGCGGCAACAATGGGCGCCGCGGCTCATATGATGGCTGCTGCTGGTAGGCAGGTTGCTGCTGATAGCGCCCGCCCTGGGCCTGTCCGTCGCCGAACAGGAACTCGATGAAACCACCGCCCATATTGGAGTTGGAGCGCTCGGCATAGGCCATACGCACCGGCTGTTGCGCAGGCTGATCGGCATAGATGACGGTGGGTTCGGAAAGCGGCGCGGCTTCGATCGCCGCTGCCTGATGAGGTCCTAGACAAGACGCGCCGGCGAGCAGCGCAACAGACATTCTTTTTAACATCGACGTACTCTGTACTGTTTCGTCGTGGGGAGCGCCCGTATCAAGCACCCTTGCACGCCACCACCTAAAATCAAAACCGCATCGGTTTGGTAAACAGAAACGGCTTTCCGATTCACCACGTCGCCAATTCGGCGCGGTTTTATCCGGTAGCGTTTATTTTCAATGAACGGCGGGGGCGCATGGTTAATCGTTGGTATGCGCGGTTCGGTTGCGTGCTTCACGACAGTTCCGGCGTGAACCCGATGTTAAATCGCATCTGCCTAAAACTTGAGGAGTGAAGGTCAGGAACAATCTCATGCCGATTCATCGCAGACGTTTTCGTATCGAAGAAGCATTCACCGGCGGCGACGTGCCGATACAGGCGGCCGCTGACGGCGATATCGGCCCCATGCATCACGAGATCATGACCGAACTGCGAGCCATCCGCGCCCAGATGGTCAACCCCGGCCAGAGCGCGGCAACGGCGACAATCGACGCGTCGGTCTCGCGCGAGGCCGCCGACGCGCATGCGTTGCTGGAAACCTATCGCGCCCAGATCGAACAATGCGAGAAACTCAAGGTCGAACTCGACCTGATTTACGATGCCATCAACCGTACCAAGCGGGAAATCGCGGTGCTGCACGGCAACAGCTTCAACGGCGAGGAAATGGCCAAGGTCAACGGCGAGCTCGGCGCCGTGGTCGGCGGCACCGAGGAAGCCACCCAGCAGATTCTGGAAGCCGCGGAGTCGATCGATAACGCGGCGACCGCGCTGTCCAAGGTGACCTCGCCGGATCAGCAAAAGATTCTCAGCGAGGAAATCCAGGAACGCGTCGTTTCCATCTTCGAGGCCTGCAATTTCCAGGACCTGACCGGTCAGCGCATCAGCAAGGTGATGACCACGATGAAATTCATCGAAAACCACATCATCGTCATGATGGATATCTGGGGTGGCGTCGATGCTATCCGGGCACACGCTCCTCCCATCATTGACCATCGGGAAGGCGACGCCCGCCTGCTGAACGGTCCAAGGTCGGACGGCGACGTCGGTCATGCATCGCAGAACGACATCGACGCGTTGTTTGACTGAGAATGCATTTTCTTCGGCGCCCGGTGGCAGCACCCGGCGGCCTGATCGCCGGGAGGCTGCCAGCAAGGCACCGACGATTCCCATTTTGCGCAGCTAACCCGCGACCCCGAACATCAGTGGCGGCAAGGCCCGCGCATATTCGTCATGCGGCCTGCGGCGCCTGCGATGACATCGCAGAGCCCGGGCATCCGTCAGGTTTTGCAGCGGAACGCTGAGGACGGCGACGGATCAGGCGCGAGGCGCGCAACGGACATAGACCATATTGCCGTAACGGGTCGCGGCATCCTTATCGGTGAAGCGCGTGACCAGAACCCGTCCGTCGAACGAGACGATCTCGCGATCCTGCTCGCCGCCGGCCGGTCCGGGCGGACCGATATAATTCTTGCCGCTCGGGCTGCCCTTGAGGTGCAGTTCCTGCGGCGTCGCCTGATCGGCCAGATGCATGATCACGCTGCCTGAGGATCCTGCCCCGATCACGTAGGGCTGCTTGCATTGCGCCTTCGCCGCTGTTTCGGTGCGCGCGCGGTCGGCGGGATTCTGGTACGACGCGAGACCCCAGCGGCCGACAATCTCGTCCGCGCGGATGGTCGCCGGCATTTCGGGCGCCACGCCGGGCTCCGGGGCCGCTGAAGGAGATGACGATAATGACGGCAGGCTCATGCTGCCGCACGCGCCCAGGAATATCGTCAGCGCCGAGGCAATCCCAAGATTGGCAACCCCGCGCGCGTTACGTGACCTGACCATGGCATTCCCCCAAGCAAATTCGTGGCCGCACCCGTCCCGCAGCCAAGCGTAAAACTGCTGTCGGAGCAATGACGTCCAGTAAACTACGCTGGCGCTCCGATTTGGTTTCCTGAAGCATCCTATATCGGCCTCACCAAGGGCTTAACCCCCCTTGCTTGACAGGATCGGCGTCAAGCCATATTCCCGGGCGCACAATTAGCACTCCGAGAGCGCGATTGCTAAGGTTGCGAGCTATTTTGCCCCTTTGGCGGTGTCGAATACGCCCGTATTCCGATCCACTTTCGATTAGCAAACCCGATCTGAAAACCGAGCCTCCAAAAGGAACCGTCATGGCTAAAACCAAATTTCGTCCGCTGCATGACCGTGTCGTGGTCAAACGTATCGACGCCGAGGAAAAGACCAAGGGCGGCATCATCATTCCGGACAGCGCCAAGGAAAAGCCCCAGGAGGGCCAGGTTGTCGCGGTCGGCCCCGGCGGACGCGACGAGGCCGGCAAGCTGATCCCGATCGACATCAAGACCGGCGACCGCGTGCTGTTCGGCAAGTGGTCGGGCACCGAGATCAAGCTCGATGGCGAGGAACTCCTGATCATGAAGGAATCCGACATCATGGGCGTGCTCGCATAACGGCTCATCACCCTCACCCTGAGGAGGCAACGAAGCTGCCATCTCGAAGGGCGAGGACAGGCAACATCAACATTCATTATTCACAAGCTCATCCTTCGAGACGCAGGCGAGGGCCCGCTCCTCAGGACGAGGAACACATTCAGGAGCATCTCAAATGGCTGCCAAGGACGTCAAATTTTCCGGAGACGCGCGCGATCGCATGCTGCGTGGTGTCGATATTCTCGCCAATGCGGTGAAGGTGACGCTGGGCCCCAAAGGCCGCAATGTCGTCATTGAAAAGAGCTTCGGCGCGCCGCGCATCACCAAGGACGGCGTCACCGTCGCCAAGGAGATCGAGCTTGAGGACAAGTTCGAGAACATGGGCGCGCAGATGCTGCGCGAAGTCGCCTCCAAGACCAACGACACCGCCGGCGACGGCACCACCACGGCGACCGTGCTCGCGCAGGCGATCGTGCGCGAAGGCGCCAAATCGGTTGCCGCCGGCATGAACCCGATGGACCTGAAGCGCGGCATCGAGATCGCGGTGCATGCCGTGGTCAAGGACCTCGAGAAGCGCGCCAAGCCCGTCGCCTCGTCAGCTGAAATCGCGCAGGTCGGCACCATCTCGTCCAATGGCGACGCGGCGATCGGCAAGATGATCGCCCAGGCGATGCAGAAGGTCGGCAATGAAGGCGTCATCACCGTCGAGGAGAACAAGTCGCTCGAAACCGAAGTCGACATCGTCGAGGGCATGAAATTCGACCGCGGTTATCTGTCGCCCTACTTCATCACCAATGCCGAAAAGATGACCGCCGAGCTTGAGGACGTCTACGTGCTGCTGCACGAGAAGAAACTGTCCGGCCTGCAAGCGATGCTGCCCGTGCTCGAAGCGGTCGTTCAGTCGGGCAAGCCGCTGCTGATCATCGCGGAAGACGTCGAAGGCGAGGCTCTGGCAACGCTGGTCGTCAACCGTCTGCGCGGTGGCCTGAAAGTCGCCGCCGTCAAGGCGCCCGGCTTCGGCGATCGCCGTAAGGCGATGCTGGAAGACATCGCGATCCTGACCGGCGGTCAGCTGATTTCCGATGAACTCGGCATGAAGCTCGAAAGCGTGACGGTCAACATGCTCGGCCGCACCCGCAAGGTCGTGATCGACAAGGAAAACACCACGATCGTCAGCGGCGCCGGCAAGAAGAAGGACATCGAAGCCCGGGTCGGCCAGATCAAGGCGCAGATCGAGGAGACCACCTCGGACTACGACCGCGAGAAGCTGCAGGAGCGTCTTGCCAAGCTCGCCGGCGGCGTCGCGATCATTCGTGTCGGCGGCGCGACCGAGATCGAGGTGAAAGAGAAAAAAGATCGCGTCGAGGACGCCCTCAACGCAACCCGCGCGGCGGTTCAGGAAGGCATCGTGCCGGGCGGCGGCGTCGCGCTGCTGCGCGCCAAAAAGGCCGTCGGCCGCATCCACAACGAGAATTCCGATGTGCAGGCCGGTATCAATATCGTGCTGAAAGCGCTGGAAGCGCCGGTGCGCCAGATCGCCGAGAATGCCGGTGTCGAAGGCTCGATCGTGGTCGGCAGGATCCTGGAGAACAAGTCCGAGACTTTCGGCTTCGATGCACAGACCGAAGAGTATGTCGACATGGTCGCCGAGGGCATCATCGACCCGGCCAAGGTGGTGCGCACCGCGCTGCAGGACGCGTCTTCCGTGGCCGCCCTTTTGGTGACGACCGAAGCCATGGTCGCCGAACTGCCGAGGGAGCCGGCGCCGCCGATGCAAGGCGGTGGCGGCGGCATGGGCGGCATGGGCGGAATGGGCTTCTGAGCCGGCCTGCTACCGACCTTACCGATTCGACGAAGGCCGCCTCCGGGCGGCCTTCTTTTTTGGCGATTTGTGCGGAGGTTTGCTAGTGAAAGGCTTGGTTCCGATTCGACCGGAATCGAAAGAGCTTTACGGTATCGCCCGGTTCTATCTCTCGAGGAATCTCATATGCGCGCGCTTCTGTTCTGCCTGGTCGCTCTGATGACAGCCCCGTCGGATATCGCCTTCGCCGAGATGAAGCTCTCGCCGAAAGCCGCGCCGGCCGCAAACGAAACCCGATATTTCACTTCCATCGATGGGTTGATGGACGGCAATGCCGACGTCGTCCTCAAGGAAACCCGCCAGGGCAAGACCGTCACCTCGGCGGTGCTCGACGTTTGCTATCCGGCGGAGAAAGGCTCCGATCGCAAGGACCGCTTTGTCGCCAACCTCGCGGTCAACGGTCAGACCTTGACCGGCACCACGCAGAGCCTCGGCGACAAACTGCCTGTTACGGTGAAACTCGTGCGCAAGCCGACCGGCGACACCTTCGAGTTCAAGGGCCAGATCAGCGTCGGCCAGACCGTGACGGAGGTGACCTCGACCGACAATTCCGATCTCAGTGAAAAGGAATTCCAGGACAACCAGACGACCGATGACGGTATCACCGCAGCGCCAAAGGACTTTACCGAAGTTTCTCCGGAATCGCTCGGCGTGAGGGTAAAGCTGGACGCCGCGCTGGATTTCCTGAAGGGATTGAAGGGGCAAGACGTCGAGGTTTCCCTCAGCAGCCTCACCGTCTCGTGCGATGCGTTGCGCGCCGGCGAGCAGACGATCAGCATCAGTGTCGATCCGGATCGCGCCGCGGCGCTGATTGCGAAGTTCAAGTCGTCGCCCGGCGTGGTCGCCGCCGGCTGGACTAGCGGCATCGTGGAGATGGAGCGCTCGATCCGTTTCGCGGCCGCCGGCTGGCGTGACGGCGACAGACTCAACAAGGACAAGCTCGCGACAGCGATTTCCAGCGTCCTGACAAAAACGCTTTCGGCGAGATCGTCGTCGTCGTCATGGGACACCAATACCGGAAAGCTGAAATTGACGTTCAAGCGGCCGAGCCGGATATTGCCCTCGCTCGACCTCACCGAGATCGTTGAGGTCACCGCGCTGGTAGCGCCGGACAAGCCCGGTGCATCCGACCGGCTGATGCTGTGGATCAGCAATCCCGTCATTTCGACGACGGATGAATCCGCGGGCCCAAGACTCAATCTGGCCGACGAGTCCAGCGGCGACGAGGAAGGCGATCAAAAGAGCGACAATGGCTCCGTCGATGCGCTGGCCAAGGAATTCAAGGGCCAGCGCTGGGATGCGGATAAGTCGGTCTGGAAATAGGCCGGTTTCCATCGATCTCGGGCAGCTTCCGGTGCACCCTCTCCATGCAATCGACTCGCCGCACGGATGAAGAGAACCTTCTGAACCACCACACCAGAGCTTTCAGGGTTTCACGTTTAATGGCGCGCTATGACGTAGCGGTGATCGGCGCCGGCCTTGGAGGCTTGACGACCGGCGCGATCCTCGCGCGGGAGAGCTGAGATTTCAGTTGGTATTGAGACGGAATCGCAACGGTTTGGTCCCGATGAACGAAACGAAATCGCCCTGCCGCTTCCAGGTAGCGGCCTCGCTCAACGCCGCGACCAGTTCATCGTCAGCCTGCGCCCGCGCCGGCGGACAGGTGCGGTCCTCCAGCGGACCGGCGACAAAAATCACGGTATTGCCCGCCACCGAAAACTGGCCCTTGCCGCCCTTGCACCACAGTTCGAGCGTCGCCTCGCCGCTGTCGCCGATCTCCAGCGTCGGAAGCCGCTTCGATCCGGGCTGACGCGCCACATCCAATGTCATCTCTAAACCAAACGGAAACCCGTCATCGGCGCACGCCGGGTTGGCGTTGAAGGCGGCCCAAGCGAGGACCAGCGCGACTGCGGCCTGCCGCAAGAAACCTGTCGCCAAAAACATACAGCCCCTCGAAATATTCCGGCACCCACGGCAAGGCGTTGTTCTTAATGGACGATCGCGGCATTGACCAGATTGGCCCCCACAAAAATTGCCGGCTCGCAAACAAATCCCCGCGGGCCATCGGCCGCGGGGATTTTCGTCGGTGTCGTCAGAGACGATCTCTTATTTCAAGACCATCAACGTGAACGGATAGACATACGCCTGCAGCATCACGAGAACGCCGACAAGACATGCAAGCGCGATCGAATGCTTGAACACGAAGCGCAAGATCGTGCCTTCATGTCCATACCAGTTGGTGGCGGTGGAGGCGACGACGATCGACTGCGCGTCGATCATCTTGCCCATCACGCCGCCGGAGGAGTTGGCGGCGCCCATCAGGACCGACGAGAGACCGAGTTGCTCAGACGTGATCTTCTGCAGATTTCCGAACAGAATGTTCGACGCCGTATCCGATCCAGTCAGCGCCACGCCCAACCAGCCGAGCAGTGTGCCGAAGAAGGGATACAGCACGCCGCTCGCCGCGAAGGCGAGACCGAGAGTCGCGTCAACACCGGAGAGCCGGGTCAGCGTACCGATCGCCAGCATCGCCGAGATCGTGATCAGCGAGACCGCACAAACCTTGAGAGTGCGGCCATACTCCGCAATCATCCCGGCCGGCGAGAGGCCCATCAGGAAGCTGGAGATGATCGCCGCGATCAGCATGCCGGTGCCGGTGAACGACAGGTAGGTGAACGCGAATACGGCGCCTTCCGGCGTCGGCTTCGCCGCTACCGGCGGCACCTTGTTGATCATATTGTGCAGGTCGGGAACGGGATAATTCCAGGTAAAGATCGAGTTCGCCCAGGTCTTGAACGCGCCGTTGCCCCAGACCAGCATCACGATGCAGACGATGATCCAGGGAAGCAGCGCGCCCCAAAGCTGCGCCTGGGTGAGCGGTGTCTTGTCCATCGGCGTCGCCGCCTTCATCGTCGCAGCCGATTCATCCTTGCCGCGCAGTGCCGGCGACAGCCAGAGCACCTTCGGATGCCAGACTCTCAGGAACAGGATAAGGCAGCCCATCGAGATCAGCGATGCGCCGATATCGACGATCCAGGGGTTGATGTAGTTCGAGATCACGAACTGCGGGATCGCGAACGACACGCCGGTGACAAGAACGGCCGGCCAGACGTCCTTCATGCCTTTCCAGCCGGCGAACGCCCATACCACCCAGAACGGCACGATCAGCGAGAATACCGGCAACTGCCGTCCGACCATCGCACCGAGGATATACGGATCGAGACCGGTCACCGAAGCGAGGCCCTGGATCGGCGTACCGAGCGCGCCGTAGGCGACGGGCGCGGTGTTGGCGATCAGCGACAGACCGGATGCGGCGAGCGGCGAGAAACCGAGACCGATCAAAACCGCTCCCGTCACGGCGACCGGTGTACCGAAGCCCGATGCTCCTTCAAAAAACGCGCCGAATGAAAATGCAATCAGCAGCAGCTGCAGGCGCCGGTCCTCGGTCACACCACCGATCGCACGTTGTAACAATTCGAACTTCCCGCTTGCGACCGTGACGCGGTAGAGGAAGATGACGTTCAGCACGATCCAGCCAATCGGGAAGAATCCTGCCACGACGCCAAGCAGCGATGCGCGGATCGACATGCCTGCCGGCATGGTGAACACGAAAATCGCGATGACGTTGGCGGCGATCAGCGCAACGATGGCTGCGATGTGCGCCTTGACCTTGCCGCTTGCGATCAAAACCAGCAGCGTGACGACGGGTATCGCCGCGGCGATCGTCGAAAGCGTGGTGTCGCCAAATGGATTATAGACTTGATTCCACATTGCGGTTCCTCCCCACGCCAATATGCGGCGCCCCGACCAGCGTGGACGGTCAGGCGTGCCTGGCGTGATCGCAGGAGTGTCTTTGCAATGCGCGAAATCGGCCGCGAATTTGGCAATACCAAAATCCGCTCACAACCTCGCGAAGTGTGAAGGCCCCCCGCCCCTCGCCGTTACCCCATGCTAGGGTTGACTCGGACCCCGGGACAAGCCGGCGCAGACGATGAAAGCTACGACTTTAGTCTAAACACGCCCAATTCTTCCATTTTTTCAGGCCTTTGAAGCCATCCTCCAGGAGACGGTAATCTGTGAACAACATCCGCTCGACGCTCGCGACCGTATGGCGGATCGCTGCTCCCTACTTCCGTTCCGAGGATAAATGGGCCGGCCGCGCGCTGCTCGCGGCGGTGATTTCGATCGAACTTTCGCTGGTTTTGATCAACGTGCTGCTGAACCAGTGGAACAACCGCTTCTACAATGCGCTCCAGGAGAAGAACTGGGAGGGTTTCGTCAGGGAAATCGGCATCTTTTGCCTGCTGGCGACGTTCTACGTCGCGCTTGCCGTCTACCAGCTTTATCTCAATCAATGGCTGCAAATCCGCTGGCGGCGCTGGATGACCTCGACCTATCTCGGCCAATGGCTTCACAATGCCAACCACTATCGCATGCAGCTTAAGGGCGATGCCGCCGACAATCCGGACCAGCGCATCACCGACGACGTGAAACTGTTCGTCGATCAAACGCTGAACATCAGCGTCGGCCTTTTAAGTGCAATCGTAACGCTGGGATCTTTTGTCGTCATCCTATGGGGCCTGTCTTCGGCCGCGCCGTTGCATATTTTCGGCCGCGAATTCGCGATCCCCGGCTATCTGGTATGGGGGGCGCTGATCTATGCCATCTTCGGAACCGCGCTGACGCAGTGGATCGGCTCGCCGCTGGTCAACCTTGATTTCCAGCAGCAGCGCTACGAGGCCGATTTCCGCTTCAACCTGGTTCGGGTGCGCGAAAACTCCGAACAGATTGCGCTGTTGCAGGGCGAAAGCGCCGAACGGCAGCGGCTTTCGGAACGCTTTGGCCGGGTCGTCGACAACTGGTACGCCATCATGCGGCGGACCAAGCGGCTGACGGCGCTTACCTCGAGCTACGCGCAAGCCGCGGTGATTTTTCCGTTCATTCTGGTGGCGCCGGCTTATTTTGCGGACAAAATCCAGCTCGGCGGCATGATGCAGACCGCATCCGCGTTCGACAGCGTGCAGAAAGCGCTGTCGTTTTTCGTTTCGACTTATCGGACGCTGGCGGAATGGCGGGCCGTGGTCGCGCGTCTCGATGGGTTCGAGACGGCGATCAAGAGCGCCGCAACGCAGGCGACCAGCGCCGACTCGATCGATATCGTGTCGTCGACCGGCAGCGATAAAATCGATCTGGAGCAGCTTCTGGTCCGGTTGCCCAACGGAACGCCGCTGGTCTCGGCCGACAGCTTCAGCATTAGCGGCAATGACCGCACCCTGGTCACCGGCCCGTCCGGCGCCGGCAAGTCGACCTTATTCCGCGCCATCGCCGGGATCTGGCCGTTCGGAAGCGGCTCGATTACTATCCCTGCAAAAGCCACGCTGATGATGCTGCCACAGCGGCCGTATTTTCCAGTCGGCTCACTAAAGGCCGCGATCGTCTACCCTGCGGAAGTCGGCGCGTTCAGTTCGGATCGGGTCAGGGATGTTCTTATCTCGGTGGGCCTGCCTCAGCTCGCGTCGCAGCTGGAGGAGGAAGCGCACTGGAACCGCATGCTCTCGCTGGGTGAGCAACAGCGCCTCGGGCTCGCGCGCGCGCTGTTGCACGCGCCGCAATATCTGTTTCTCGATGAAGCGACCGCCTCGCTCGATGAAGCCTCGGAGGCGGCGCTTTACCACCTGCTCGAAGAGAAATTGCCGGCAACCACCATCGTCTCGATCGGTCATCGCTCTACGCTTGAAGCCTTCCACCAACGCAACGTGGAGCTTACCCGCGACGGCGATCGATTTGCACTGCAGAATCGGAGCGAAGGCCCAAAGCCGTCATAGCGACGGCCCTTGGCCATTCCGCGACGTGCGCTACAACCAGCGCTGCGGCCATGGCCGGCGGCGCATCCACCGGTGCCAGACATAGGCAAACGCGGTCAGCCGCACCGCGCCCGCAAGCACCGGCGCCAACAAAAATGACCAGGGAAGGTTATTGGAAACCACCAGCAGGGGATTGATCCCTGCCGGCGGATGAAACGATCCGGTGACATACATGCAGGAATGGCCAGGCCAACCGCGGCTGCCGCCGCCCAGGCGTACGGCCCGGTTACCCGAAGCAGGAAATGCCCGGCCAGGGTTGCCAAGATATGCCTGCCGATCAGGGCACGCGGTTGCGCCGGCTCCGCTTCCGGCGATCCGATGACGAGCACGATGGAGGTCGCAAACGGGATGATGACCAGCGGATAATGGGACGCGACCGAGAGCCACTCCATTCCGCCAATCGCCAGAGCGGCTCCAAGACCGGCAACGGCTCCCGCCAGACCATTGCGGTGATCGTTGCGGCGGATCGCGTCGGTCGCCGTCTGCAGCCAATCCTGTCTCATTCAGGTCACCACAAACAAAAGGGGCGGCAGATCGCTCTGCCGCCCCCGTGGTCTCGAGAGAATGACTTACTTCAGGTTGGTCATCGCGGTCAGGTCAGCCGAGAGCTTGACGATGCCGGCCGCGCCGCACCAGTTGGAGCCGTACGCACTAACACCATTGCCCGGATTGATGGCGGTTACGAAGGCAGGGCTGGCGTTGGTCGTAGAGAAATCGCTGGTGAACGCGTTACAGCTAGCCTTGGAAAGATTGGTGTCGGAGTAGCGTAGATCCAGCGTGAACACCTTGTAAGTAAAGCCGACGCCGATATTCCAGGTGTTGTAGCTGGGCTCCGGAATACCCGCCGCAAAGTTAGCCAAGGGACTGACAACGCCATAGAACGCATCCGACGTCCCGAACCACTGGCGGCCGAACTCGCCGGAGACATACATGCCGACGCCGCTGCTGCCGAAAGTCGTGCTCGGCGCCGTCCACTTGCCGGTGATCGACGCGTAGTTGCCCCATTGACCCATGTTCATAAAGTTCGGCGAGTAATATTCGTTGGCGCCGATCGAAAACTGGTCATTCAGGGTCACGTTGACCTTGCCATAGACTTCAACAAAGCTGGCATTTCTCTTCGCCACGTTACCGGGAACGCCAGTAGCGGGAAACGCGTTCGGCAGGTTTCCATTGAGTATGCACTGCGGTTCAGAGCCCGGGATGCCCGAACCGGGGAACGCTGCAGCGTTGAAGCACTGTCCACCCGGAAACAGATAACCCCAGGCGCCGAAGTCGAACGCGAACATGCCGACGGTCGGGCGGATACCGCCGTAGATGTCGATTTCAGCGGCGGCGCGGTTCGGGAAGGAGATGCTCTCGCCGGAGAGGCCGAGGTACAGCTGCACGTCCTTGGTGACGTTGTAGCGCGGCTCGAAATAGGCGGCGACCGACGGCTTGTGGTTGGACTGAGTAATGCCGCGGAAGATGTAGTCGTTCATAATCGCGCTGCCGAAGGCAAGATCCCAGGGATCGAACGCTGCCGGCGGCGGCGCTTTGACGGCTTTCACCGGCATGTCCGCCGCAAGAGCCGAACCCGATACCACTGCCAGCGCCGTTGCTAACAAAACCATTTTCTTCATGACGATCCCCATCACATTTTAAAGATCAGTCCGATTCCGGCGCCCCCCAGGGACATGCGATAACCGACTGCGGCCAAATTCCTTAACCTGACCGCAATCTGGAACGCGCCACTCGTCCCGTGAAGCAAAAAAGACGAGCATCTGCCGCCTTTTTAGGCGTTATGGCCATTCCGTAAAATGTTGTCGGCGGGTGTTGCATTCTGACAACAAGTTTGACCCATTTTTGCGTCGCCTGGGCGACTCCGAGGCGAGCATTCGACTTCTGGAGGGATCGGATTGCCCAGGCGGTCGAGGGCCCTATCGAATCAGCCGTCCTTGGCTGGGCCCGGAATTCAGCCCAGAAAATTCACCCCAAGAGACAAGCAAAGACAGGTGGCTCAAGCACAAAAAAGGCCGCAGCGTCGGGCGCTGCGGCCTTGAGACATGACCCGATGTAATCGGGGCGCGCGCCGCTAGTTGTCGTTGTCGTCTTCGGCGACGGGCGGCGGGCTCGACGAACTCTGGCCGCTCGAATGCCCCCATGACGGTGCGGGGCTTGAAGCGGCAGGACTTGGAGTCGCCCAACTCGGTGCCGATGGCGCGGGCGCCGGGGCCGGCCTGGGCGCTGGGGCGGGCATTGGCGCAGCCATCGGCGCCGCGGGCTTGGGTGCAGCAGGCCTGGGTGCAGCAGGCCTGGGTGCGGCAGGCCTGGGTGCGGCAGGCGCGGAGGCCGCAGGCTTGGCAACTGCAGCCGGCTTCTTCTTTGCCGGGCGCTTCTTGGCGCTGGCCTTCTTGGCGGATTTCTTCGGCGCTGCCGCCTTGGACTTTTTGGCGGATTTCTTCGCGGACTTCTTGGCCTTCTTCACCGACTTCTTCGCAGATTTCTTGGAAGATTTCTTCGCGGATTTCTTCTTTGCCGTCAGAAGCTTTTTCTTGCTCTTTTTATTCTTCTTGCCTTTTCTAATCTTTTTGCCTTTAGCCATCGTGATCCTCCTGTTGCCGCCGATGAGTGTCTATCGAGCGTTTCAAGTCGTCCGCCTCAAGCGCGGGGCCAATCGATCAGTTCAATCCTGGCCGGGGACCGCCTGTCGCCCAGTCGAGAAGCTCAATCGTGTGCACCACAGGAACTGACGTACCACCAGCAATCTGAACCATGCATCCAATATTGCCCGCAGCAATCATATCCGGCTTGACCATCGCAATATTGGCGACCTTTCGATCGCGCAATCTGCTCGCAATGTCAGGCTGGAGAATGTTGTACGTCCCCGCCGAACCGCAACACAAATGGCTCTCGGGTACATCTTTCACCACGAATCCGTTCTTGGAAAGCAATTCTTTCGGAAGCTGCGTGATTTTCTGTCCGTGCTGCAGCGAACAGGCCGAGTGATAGGCGATGACGATATCGCCGTGTAGCTGCGGTGGCTGCAGATCGATGCCGCTGACATACTCGGTGATGTCCTTGGCCAGCGCTGAAATCTCCGCGGCAGGGCCTGCGAAATCGCGGTCCTCGCGCAGCATGTAACCATAGTCCTTGATCACCGTGCCGCAGCCCGATGTCGTCACCAGGATGGCGTCGAGGCCATTTCGCTCGGCCTCTGCGAGCCAGACCGCGATGTTGGCGCGGGCCCGCGCCAGGGCGTCGCCGTCGCGTCCGAGGTGATGGGTCAGCGCGCCGCAACATTGCTCGTCCTTGACCAGCACAACCTCGATGCCGTGACGCGTCAGCAGGTTGATGGCGGCCTGATTGATCCGCGGCGCCAGCACCTGTTGGGCGCAGCCCTGCAGCAATGCGACGCGTCCGCGCCTTTCGCCAATGGCCGGGAAAACGCTTCCGCCAGCCGGTCCTGATGGCGGCAGGCTGCCCGGCGCGAGCGCCAGCATCGCCTTGATTCGCCGCAATAAAGTCGGCGATGCCGAGGCCGCTTTGGAGCTTGGCAGCAACGCGGCCAGCGGCCGGCCAAACCGCGCCAGGATCATGCCGGCGCGAAACAGTCCGGGCCGCGGCAGCACCCAGGCCAGGACCGCACGCAACGCTCGCTCGGTCAGCGGCCTGGTATAGTCCCTTTCAATCCTTGCCCGCGCCTGATCGACGAGGTGCATGTAGTTCACACCCGACGGACAGGTGGTCATGCAGGCAAGGCAGGAAAGACAGCGGTCGATGTGCTTGACGACCTCTCCGGTCGGCGGCCGGTTCTTTTCCAGCATCTCCTTGATGAGATAGATCCTGCCGCGCGGGCTATCGAGTTCGTCGCCGAGCAGCACGTAGGTCGGACAGGTCGCAGTGCAAAACCCGCAGTGCACGCACGCGCGTAAAATCCTGTCGGCTTCCGCGATATCGGGATCGGCGAGCTGAGTGAGGCTGAATTCGGTTTTCATGTCGCGGGTCCTCGCGCCAGCCGGCCGCGATTGAGGATGTTTTTCGGATCGAAGCTGTGGCGGACGCGTTCGCTTAAGCCGGCAAGGCCGGGTTGCTGGGGATGAAACACATCGACGTTGCGACGGACCTCGTCCGACGCGCGCACCAGCGTGGCGTGGCCGCCGACGGCATCGACCCGCTGGCGCACCAGCGCGGCCTGGGCATCCGGTTTGGGAGGCAGCGCCGCCCAGATCAGGCCACCGCCCCAGTCGTAGATCACGTCGCCGCCGGTGGCCCGCGCCAGCGCCTGACCGAGCGCGCCGCCCGAGGCCGGCGGACAGACGATCCGCCACACCGACCACGCTCCCAGCGCGCCGTTGGCAGCGAACGGCTGAACATCGCGAATGGAACTCCAGACCGCCCCCGAGGCCGCATCTTCCAGAATCGCCGCCGCCCCAAACGGCGCGAGAAGTCCGGCGAGCGCGTCCGCGCGATGGACAGCTGATGCCGTAATGCCCTCCAGCCGTAGTAACGTGACCGCCTCTCGCGGCGATCCGAGGTCACTAAGCCCGCCGACGGCCGCTCGAAACGTCGAACTCGGCACATGCGCCGCGCCGGACACATCGAACGGCGAGCCCAGCGCCGCTGTCATCGCCCTGTTTGCCGTGACGTCATCCAGTCCGCGCATCACCAGCGTGCGTTCGCTCTCGGGCCTCGGCATCACCTTCAATGTGACTTCCGTCATGACCGCGAGCGTACCCCACGACCCCGCCAGCAGTTTGCACAGATCATAGCCGGTGACGTTCTTCACCACCCGGCCGCCGGCCTTGAAACTGTCGCCGAAGCCGGACACCGCGTGTGCGCCCAACAGATGGTCGCGCGCGCCGCCGGCCTTGATACGGCGGGGACCGGCCAGTCCGGCGCCGATCATGCCGCCGATGGTTCCAAGATTCGGCGTGCCCAGCAGCGGCGCGGTGTTGACCGGTTCGAACGCGAACTGCTGATTTTTGGAGTCGATCAGCGACAGCACATCGGCGAGCGGCGCGCCCGCCTGCACGGTGATGATCAGCTCGTTCGGCTCGTAGGCCGTCACCGCATTCAGCGCCGACAGATCCAGCAGCGCATTGGTCGCCATCGGCTGGCCGATCAGCCGCTTGGAGCCATGGCCGATGATTTCCAGCGGCTGCTCGCTGGCAATCGCCGCGCGCACCGCCTGCTCGACATCATTGGCGTCTCGTACTTTCAAGGTGTCCACGAGTTTAGATCTGCTCTTTGTTGCCGTCGTCCGCGAAAGCGGACGATCCAGTAATCGCAGGAGCCGCAGATAAACATCGACGGCGCGGAATATTGGATACCCCGCCTGCGCGGGGTATGACGATCGAAAATTGGGCGAAGGCCATCCTCAAAACCGCGGAAGGTCTGGGAAAGCGAGCTTGCCGCCGTGGACGTGCATGCGGCCAAGCTCGGCGCAGCGGTGCAGGGTTGGAAATACCTTGCCGGGATTGAGCAGGCCCTGAGCGTCGAACGCGCATTTCAACCGCTGCTGCTGGTTGAGATCGATCTCGCTGAACATCTCCGGCATCAGGTCGCGCTTCTCGATGCCGACGCCATGTTCGCCGGTCAGCACGCCGCCGAGTTTGACGCAGACCCGCAGGATATCCGCGCCGAAGGCTTCGGCCCGCTCCATTTCGCCAGGCTTGTTGGCATCATACAGGATCAGCGGATGCAGATTGCCGTCGCCGGCATGAAACACATTGGCGACGCGCAGGTCGTATTTTCCCGACAGGTCGCGGATTCGCGCCAGCGCCTCCGGCAATTTGCCGCGCGGGATGGTGCCGTCCATGCAGAGATAATCCGGCGAAATCCGCCCTACGGCCGGAAAAGCCGCCTTGCGGCCGGCCCAGAACAGGTTGCGCTCAACTTCAGAATTGGAAATCCGGCAGGTGGTCGAACCGCAGCCTTGCGCGATCGCCTCGACCCGCTTGATCAGTTCGTCGACCTCGACGCCGGGACCATCGAGTTCGATGATCAAGAGCGCCTCGACGTCGAGCGGATAGCCGGCATGGACGAAGGCTTCGGCGGCGTGGATCGCGGGTTTGTCCATCATTTCCATGCCGCCCGGAATGATCCCGGCGCCGATGATTCGCGCCACGCATTCGCCGGCCGCCTCGACCTCGGCGAAGCCGACCATCAACGCGCGCGCGGTCTCCGGCTTCTGCAGAATCCGCACCGTGACCTCGGTAATCACGCCGAGCAGGCCCTCGGACCCCGTGATGATGCCCATCAGGTCGTAGCCGCTGGTCTCGGCCGACTTGCCGCCGACCCTGATGATTTCGCCCGTGATAAGCACGATTTCGCAGCCGAGCACGTTGTTGGTGGTCATGCCATATTTCAGGCAATGCACGCCGCCGGAATTCTCCGCGACATTGCCGCCGATCGAGCAGGCAATCTGCGACGACGGGTCGGGTGCATAATAGTATCCGGCGTGGGCGACCGCCTGGCTGATGGCGAGATTGGTCACCCCGGGCTCGGTCACCACCACGCGGTTGTCGAAATCGATCTCGCGGATGCGCTTGAATTTGCCAAGCCCGAGCAGCATGCCATCGGCCAGCGGCAGCGCGCCGCCGGACAGCGAGGTGCCGGCGCCGCGCGGCACCACCTTGATGCCCTGTTCGAAGCAATATTTCAGGACCTGCGACACCTGTTCGGTGGTGTCCGGCAGCACCACGACCATCGGCGGCTGGCGATACGCCATAAGGCCATCGGACTCGTAAGGGACCATTTCGGCGGCGCTGTCGATCACGCCCTCGCCCGGCACGATCGCGCGCAATGTCGCCACGATGGCGTCGCGACGATCCAGGACCGCCTGATCCGGTGCGGGCATCATGATGGTCATATGTATTTCTCCCGCGGCCGCTTGCCGCGCAAGCGCAACGCCCGTCGATTTGTCACGGTGAATCAAGCACGTCTGGGCCGCTTTGGGTAGGTCGCCAGGAGATGGACGGGCCGCGACGGCCCACTATCCGAAAGGCGTAGGCGAGATCGATGGCCCGGACTTGTCCACCGCGAGCGCCCCATGCCACAACGGCGGCGGCACCGTCGCCCCCTTCCCCCGAAACCTCACCAAGAACACACCATGAAAAAACTGACCCTGAGCGCGCTGGTCGTCATCGCATCGGCGGCGGCCGCGTCCGCGGCACTGGCGCAGGACGTCGCGGCCGGCAAGACCTCGTTCAACAAATGCCTGGCCTGCCACGCGATCGGCGAAGGCGCCAAGAACAAGGTCGGCCCGCAGCTCAACGGGCTCGACGGCCGCAAATCCGGCACCGCGCCGGATTACAGCTACTCCGACGCCAACAAGAATTCCGGCATCACCTGGAACGAGGCGCAGTTCAAGGAATACATCAAGGATCCCAAGGCGAAGATTCCCGGCACCAAGATGGCCTTCGCCGGCATCAAGAAAGAGCAGGAAGTCAACGACCTCTGGGCGTTCGTCTCGCAATACGACAAGGACGGAAAGACGAAGTAGCGGTCTTGCGGCGCGGGGCCAACTAATTGGCCGCGGCAGCCGTGCGCTGCGCGGTCTCGCCGATCATCGCCTCGATCTCGGAGATCACGAGGTCGGGCGCGGCGTTCTGGATCATGTGACCGACACCCGACAACACGATCAGTCTGGCATTCGGCACCGCGCTCGCGAACGGTCGTGAATGACGGTTCGTCGACACGGTCTTGTCGACGTCGCCGGTGATCACCACCGTCGACACTCTGATATCGGCATAGCGCGGCGCCTGCTCGGCCACCGCCGCCTTCAGCGTGACAAGATCCCGGGCATTGGCGAGGAACTGGCGCGGACGCAGCAATAACGGCGTCGCGGTATTGCGTACGAAGTTTTCCGGCATGATCTGCGGCAAGAATACGCCGCGCGCGCCGGGGTCGGTCAGGAAGTAGCCGAGCGGCAGCGTGATCGTATAGGCCATCAGCGGGCCGATCACCGGCGTGTTGACAAGCTTATTGTACCATCCGACGCCGCCGGGCCACGGATAGGCCACCGGCGCCAGCATCACCAGGCCCGCGACGCGCTGCGGATAATCGAGCGCCATCCGCGCGCCCAGCGCGCCGCTCCAGGAATGCACCACCAGGATCGCCCGGCCAACGCCGAGCTTTTCCAGCGCTTCATCGATCATTCTGCCCTGGATTGCCGGCGTCGAATCGGCCAAGCGCATGCGCGTGCTCCAGCCATGCCCCGGACGATCGATCAGGATCACCCGATGATTGCCGGCGAGCCTGTCGCCAAGCGGCTGCCGCAGGGTCTCCAGATTTGAGCTGGCGCCATGGATCATCACAACCGGCGGACCGGCGGCGTCGCGCGGTCCGATATCGAGGACGTTGAGCCTGGCGCCGGCGACCTCGATCGTCCTGCCTTGCGCGGGATAGACGCGCTGCAGGGCAAGGACACCGGCCTGCGTGATCAGCGCCAGGATCGCCAGCGCCGCCACGACAACGATTGATATCATTCTGAATGTCCGGATGGCCTTGGGCACCAAACAACTACGGTTTTACCGCGGCGCGGTTTCGCGGCCAAATGAGGGTTTTCCCGCGGTATTGCGCGCGTCGTCACATAAGCATCATCGGGAAATTTATATAATATAACGACATAAGCTCAACGTATTTTTGCCATGTGACGCGGGCACGCCATCGAGGCAGTCGCCTATCCACACAATCCACAGGAACGCGGGCCGGGCGCCGGGGATTTATTCCAGGGACAATTGGAGGAGTTTTCGATGCGTACCAGACCGATCGAAGCCGCGATCGACCGGATTGTGGCCAGTTGCAGCGGCGACATCCGCGGCGCGCTGAAGGCGCTGCTGCTGGTCAACGAACATCTGGAGGCTGAGCTTCAGCAGCTTTACGCGGCGGTGGCCCTTGGCGGGCCCTTCGAGCGCGGCAGCAACGCGCTGCACTGATTCTTCGCGAGTCGCCGTCATTTTTCGGCGGGTGGATCGTCCTTCGGGCAGGCGCCAATGGTGGAGCGGGCGAGCTTGGCATCATCGAGGGATTTATAGGGGCCGTCCCCGAACCAGATATCGCCAATTATAATTGGATTGCTGGTCACGATCTCGCATTTGTTGGTCGCGCGATTGCCGACCACCCAATAGAGTCCATCCGCGAAGCAAACCGTCCCGATCGCAAACATCATCGCACCAGCCAGCATCAAGGCTTTCATCGTTTCGCTCCCTGCACTCAGTCAAGCGGGCAACTGCGGGTTAACGAAAACCGTTCCAGCTCACAATGGATTGTCTGACATCGTGGTTAATTCGCACGCGATCAGATTGATCGACTGATCGATCAGATGTCGCGGCCTTCGACCTTTTCGCTCAGGGTCTTGACCAGCTCCGGCACCTTTTCGAGATGCGGGTTGATGGCGAGCGCCTTGCGGAACGCGTCGAGCGCGCGCTTTTCGTCGCCGAGATCCTGCATGATCATGCCAAGCCCCGCCAGCGCGCCGAAATGGCGGGGTTCGCGGACCAGAACCTGCTCGATATCCTCAAGCGAATGGGCGTAATCGTTCTGCAGATAGTACAGCGTCGCGCGCCTGTTCCATCCCTCGATATAGTCGGGGCGCAGCTTGACCACGGCATCGAGCAGCTTCAGCGCGACCTCCATCTGATGGGCGTCCATCGCGGCCTTCGCGCGCAGCATCAACAGCGCAGCGGTATCGCTCGGGGTCTTCAGCCACAGCGCCCAGATCCGGGCCTCGACATGCTTGGCGCTGGCCTCATCCGGCGCCGCCTTCAGCGCGCCGAACAGAAAGTCCAGTCCGCGCGTGCGATCGGCGCCGACCTTGGGCAGCTTGCTCGGCGGTTCCGGCAGCTTTTTCTGCTGCCTTGGCGGCGCGGCCCTCGGATCCTGCGCAAACGCATACATCGGCACAGCTGCAATGGCCGCGGTGAGGAGGATTGCGGTCAGGCCGTTGCGCGCGCCGGAGAATCTCAATGCCATCCTCAAAGTCTAGACGCAGGAAAACGCGCTGCAAAGCAGCAAAGGCGTCAAAGACCCGTGAAGGCGAGAGATTTCGCGAAAGGCCCAACGGCCAGATTCAGGCTTCGTTCAACCTTGGCGCGCCTTGAAACGGCGCTGAACCTTGTTGATCACGTAAACGCGGCCCTTGCGGCGGACCAGACGGTTGTTGCGGTGGCGACCACGCAACGATTTCAGCGAGTTACGGACCTTCATGGGACAATCCTGATGCTTTGAAAGGCCGTGTTCGGCGCTATCGTTTAGGAGCCCGAAAGTGGCAAAACGGCCTTGGTCCCGCCGACGGCTGGGCCGCCCGGGACGCGCGGTTTCTAAGCCATTGCGCGGTCGAATGTCAATCCAAACAGGCCCTTTGAGGCCCATTTTGGCCGGCGTAGCGTACCCGTCCGGGGCTAAGCCCCGCAAGCGGGCCCGGATTGAAACTGCCGACAAAATTCAGCGAAGCGGGAACTCGACCATGGCCTCGCCGGTCGCAACCTTCTCGTCGTTCTGGTTGCGCACCATGACGTCGATCAGAACCCAGCGCGAGTTCGCCGTGGCCTGCTTCGATTTCACGATTCCCGTGGGCTGGATGGTATCGCCGGGTTTGACCGGCTTGACCCACCTTGTTTCGAGACGGCGGTGAATGGCGCCGGCAGGATAGGCCCAGTCGGTTATCATCCGCGAGATCAGCCCGAAATTGTTCATGCCGTGCATGATGATGCCGCCGAAATTGGTCTTGCCGAAATTTCCCTTCATATAATCGTCGTCGAGATGCAGCGGGTTGTAGTCGAGCGACGCGTCGCAGAACAGACGGATGGTTTGGCGCGTGACCGCGAATTTCGGCCCCTCGATGGTGTCGCCGGCGTTGAGGCTTTCGAACGTCGCCGTCATGATCTCACTCCCTCGCGCATCACTGCGGCCGGATGGTCTAGCCGCGGCCGGAACAGATCACGTCGCCATGCTGGTTGAAGAAGACGTTCTCGTGCACCACGAACAGTCGTTCGCGCTTGATGAACTTGTCGAGCGCGCGGGCTTGAAGCGTGATGACGTCGCCAGGACGCGCCGGAATATTGTAGCTCCATGACTGTCCGGCATTGACGGTGCCCGGGCTGCGCATCCAGTCGTCGGCCGGCGTGCAGGCAAACATCAGGAGGATGTGGATCGACGGCGGCGCAATCAGCCCGCCATAGGCTGTGGTTGCTGCATATTCCTCGTCGAAATAAACAGGATGATCTTCGCCGACCGCCGCGCAATACAGCTCAATGGCGTCTCGCGTCAGCGTGTAGGGAACGGTCTTGCGCGGCTCGCCGGGAACGATGTCGTCCCAGGCTTTTCGCAAATTGGCATGTTTCCAGAAGTCTGTCTCGAAGGCGTCGGTCTGCCCCATCGTGCTGCCTCCCGTAGTTTCAACCGAGCGAACACCATTTTTGGATTGCGAACAATGACATCGAAGCCATCAAGGCCGCCGGAGCGGAGGCTTTCAATGCCGCACCGTTTTTGTTAATCTGCTTGCGACGAACCGAGGCCGAAGCCACGGCAATCGTCCTGCCGCTCATTCGCCCGTGAGGATGCCCAAAATGCCGAAACTGCCGCTGCTCAATCCGGACGATCTTGTGGCGATCGATATCCACACCCATGCGGAAGAGCCCTGCGGCATGCATGCCGACGACGGCTACGACGACTTCCAGGCGCAGATGGCTGAGTACTTCAAGTCGCCGAACAAACATCCGCCGACCGTTCCGGAAACCGCGGCCTACTACCGCGCCAAGAAGATTGCAGCCGTGATTTTCCCGGTCGACGCCGAGCGCGAGACCGGATTCCGCCGCTACAGCAACTACGAGATGCTGGAAGTGGCCGCGGAAAATTCCGACGTGCTGATCCCGTTCGTCAGTATCGATCCGCACAAGGGCAAGCTCGGCGTTCGCGAGGCGCGCAAGCTGATCGAGGAATTCGGAGTCAAAGGCTTCAAATTCCATCCGACCATGCAGGGCTTCTATCCGAACGATCGCATGGCCTATCCGCTTTACGAAGCAATTAGCGATGGCGGCGCCATCGCCCTGTTCCACACCGGCCAGACCGGCGTCGGCTCCGGCATGCCCGGCGGCATGGGGATGCGGCTGAAATATTCCAACCCGATGTACATGGACGATGTCGCGGCGGATTTCCCCGACCTGAAGATTATTCTGGCGCACCCGTCCTTCCCCTGGCAGGAGGAGGCGCTGTCGGTCGCGACCCACAAGCCGAACGTCTACATCGACCTTTCCGGCTGGTCGCCGAAATATTTTCCGCCGATCCTGGTGCGCTACATCAACTCCATCCTGCAGGACAAGATGCTGTTCGGTTCGGACTGGCCGGTGATTACACCGGACCGCTGGATGGCGGATTTCGCCAGGCTCGAGATCCGCGACGAGATCAGGCCGAAAATATTAAAGGCCAACGCGCGGAAACTGCTGGGTATCTGAAGCGAGGTCCAATGATTGGCGGGCGTACCGTTGCGCGAAATGGTGGTTCTTGACGAACCTCGCCAAAGTCGCTGCATTCATCACTGCGCTCCTGATCGGAAACGCGGTCGAATGCCCCGCGGCTCCGTCCGAATCGTCCGCGACCGTCGTTGAATTCGAGAACCCGCTTGCCAGCCCACTTCCGCTGCAAGGTTACCTGAGGCAGACAAACAGCGCAGGCCCCTCGCCCGCCGTCGTGCTGTTGCATGGGTGCAATGGGAATTGGCGGCGGCTCGACGAACGCTGGGGAAAGAGGATCGCATCCTGGGGCTATGTAACGCTCACCGTCGACAGTTTTGGTCCGCGCGGCATCAAAAACACCTGCGGGGGCGGCGCCCCAGTTGATTTGGCGTTCGATGCGTACCGGGCCCTGAGCTTTCTGGTGCGGCAGCCATTCGTCGATCCCGCGCATGTCGCTTCCTTGGGGTTTTCACAGGGTGGCTGGCTGGCTCTGACGTCGGTCGAACACGGCGCTATAGAACAAATATCGCAAAACAAGTTCCGTGCCGCGATCGCTTTCTATCCACCTTGCCTTGGATTTAAAGGTAACATGACCGTTCCCACGCTGATCCTGATCGGTGAACTCGATGATTGGACTGCGGCGGTAGAGTGCCGCAACATGGCGGAAAGCCGGGACGATTGGGGGATATCCCGGCAGAAGGGCGAAGGCGCTCCGGTCAGGCTCGTCGTCTATCCCGACGCCTATCATGCCTTCGACGTCCCAAGCCTTCAGACGCCCATTCAATATTTCGGGCATCACCTCGAATTCAACCAGGCGGCAACGGATCGCTCGATCGACGCGGTTCGCGAATTTCTTGACGCCACGATCGGCGGAAAAGAGCAGGCCAAGTGACCATCAAAGCCGTCGTGTTCGATGCCTATGGCACGCTCTACGATATACAGTCGGTGGCCGCCGTTACCGAAGAGGCGTTTCCCGGCTACGGCGAGATCGTCACGCAGATCTGGCGCATCAAGCAGCTCGAATATACCTGGCTGCGTTCGCTGATGCGGCGCTACCAGGATTTCTCGGTCGTTACCCGGGATTCGCTCGCCTACACGCTGAGAGTGCTCGGGCTGAAACACGACGGCGGCGTGTTCGAGCGCATCATGGACAAATATCTGCATCTCGAGCTTTATCCGGATGCGACGGCGGCGCTGGCGGCGATGCGAGGCCGCAAACTCGCGATTCTCTCCAACGGCAGCAGCGGCATGCTCAACGCGCTGGTACGCAACAGCGGTCTCGACCGCGTGCTCGATGCGACCATCAGCATCGACTCCCAAGAAATCTTCAAGCCTGCTCCGGATGCCTACAGCCTGATCGAATCTGTTCTCGGCGTGCCGCCCGCCGAGGTGCTGTTCGTGTCGTCGAACCCGTGGGACGCCTGCGGCGCCAAGGCGTTCGGGCTGAACGTCGCCTGGATCGAGCGGGTAGCGCCGGAAGCGATGGCACTGGCCTGCGTCAAAAGCGATTCTGTCGCCCCGCTCATCCTGTTCAAGGCGATCCGGACGCAGATGGACGAACTCGGGCTCGAGCCCGACTATCGCATCCACGCGCTTGCTGAGCTGCCTGGTCTGGTCGTCAGCCATGAGCCTTGAATCGGTCCGCGCGTTTTTCGCCGAGAAGGCGCCCGATATCGCCGTGATCGAATCGTCTGCCAGTTCGGCGACGGTAGCATTGGCGGCCGAGGCCCACGGCGTCGAGCCGGCGCGGATCGCGAAAACACTGAGCTTGCGGATCGGCGAGCGCGTGGTGCTGATCGTCGCCAGCGGCACGTCGCGAATGGACAACAAGAAGGTCAAGGCACTGTTCGGCGGCAAACCGAAGATGCTCGGCGTCGACGAGGTCGCCGAAATCACCGGCCATGAAGTCGGCGGCGTCTGCCCGTTCGGATTGAAAACGCCGCTGCCGGTCTATTGCGATCTGTCATTGAAAGCATTCGACGAGGTGGTGCCGGCGGCAGGCTCGACCCACAGCGCGGTACGCATCGCGCCATCGCGGATGGCTGAGCTGGTCAAAGCCGAATGGGTCGATGTGTGTCAGGAACCGAGGTAACCCAGATCGCCATTGCGAGGAGCGCAGCAACGAAGCAATCCAGTCTTCCTGTGCCGTCCTGGATTGCTTCGCGGAGCCTGTCATCGGGCGCGCATTCGCGCGACCCGTTGGCTCGCAATGACGAAAATATGGAGCCTCTCCTACTCCACCTTGCCGATCTTTTTCACCGCCGCGATCAGGCGCGCTGAGTCCTCGGCGACGAATTTTGAAAATTCCGGCGCGTCCATGTAAGCCACCGGACTCCCCGCGGTCTCGAAGGTCTTGGTCACTTCCGGACTTTTCAGCGCCTGCGCCATCGCCTCGCGCAGCCGCGTCATGATCGGCGCCGGCAGTGCGCTCTGCGCGAACAGCCCGGCCCAGATGTAGAACTCGACATCCTTGTAGCCGAGTTCCCTGAAGGTCGGCAGATCGGGAAAACTCGCGATCCGCTCCGCGCCCCAGTTCGCGAGCACGCGCATCTTGCCGTCGTCGACCTGCTGCTTCAGCGTGCCCGGCGCCGACGCCAGCGCCTGCACCGTGCCGCTAAGCAGCGCCGTCAGCGCGGGGCCGGCGCCGCGAAACGGTATGTGCAGCAGTTTGATGCCGGCGCTGGCGGCGAACATTTCCATCGCCACATGCAGCGTGCCGTAGGGACCCGACGAGCCGTAGGGGATTTCGCCGGAACGCTTTTTGGCGTCGTCGACGAAATCCTGCAGCGTCTTCCACGGCGCCGACGCCGGCACCGCAAGCAAGGTGGGATCGGCGAGTACGCGCGCCACCGGTGCGAATTGCGAGACTTCATAGGCGGGAGGGCGGTCGAACAGCCGGTCGGCTTCCGGCAACACCGCCAGCGACGACAGCGTCATCAGCAATGTGTAACCGTCGGGCTCGGCGCGCGCCGCCGCCGCGTTGCCGATCGATCCGCCGGCGCCGCCGGCGCGGTTGTCGACGATGACCGACTTGCCGAGAATTTTCTCCAGCGCCTGTGCCGTCGGCCGCGCTGCGAGATCGGCCTGGCCGCCAGCCGGAAACGGCACGATCATGGTGATATTGCGCGCCGGCCACGCCGCTTGCGCGAATCCGGGATTCGGCAGCGCGACCTGCGCCAGCGGCAGCACTGCTGCGGCTTTCAGAAGTTCACGTCGGTTCATCGGCAGTTTTCTCCCCGGAGGTCTTGGTTGGTTTTCGGATGCAGCGTAGCCTGAACCTTGGTGTAGTAGCCTGAACCGTAGGGTGGGCAAAGCGAAGCGTGCCCGCCATCCACACGCGACAGCTATGACACCTTCACCCGCTTCCCCTTCGCAAAATGCTTGGCCAGAAAATCCGCCAGCAGCTCGACGCGCGCGGGGCGCGGGCCGCCTGATGGCATCACCAGATGCACCGCGCCTTCGGTCTGCTTCCAATCTTTCAAAATCACCTCGACCTCGCCCGACGCAATGGCGTCGCCGACGATGAAATCCGGCACATCGGCGATGCCGAGGCCTGCGAGCAGCGCCGGCATCAGCGCTTCGCCGTTGTTGACGCGCAACGGCCCCGCCGGGCGCACGCTCGCCTGCTCGCCCTTGGCGTTGGTAAAATGCCAGATGCCGGGCGTGGAGAGATAGGCATAGCCGAGACATTTGTGCTGCGCGAGATGCATCGGATGCGTCGGCCGGCCGTGGCGCTTGAGATAGGCGGGCGAGGCCACCGTGTGGCGCGGCATCGCGCACAGCCGCCGCGCGATCAACGAGGAATCCGGCAGGCTCGCGATCCGCAAGCCTGCATCGAATCCTTCCCCGATCAGGTCCACCATGGCGTCGCTGAGATGAAGGTCGATCGCGACATCGGGATACTGGCTAAGAAACTCCGGCAGGATCGGCGCCACCGCTTTCACTCCGAACGTCATCGGCACCGCGAGCCGCACCAGCCCGCGCGGCGCCACCGATTGCGCCAGCGCCTCGTTCTCCGCCGCCTCGCCGTCGGCCAGCAGGCGCGCCGCGCGCCCGGACAGCTTTTGCCCGGCATCGGTCAGGGCAAGGCGCCGCGAGGTGCGGTTGAACAGCCGCGCGCCGAGCCGTTCCTCCAGCCGGCTGACGGCCTTCGACACCGTCGCCTTGGACAGCGCCAGTTCGGCTGCAACCGCTGCAAATGACCGTAATTCCACGACTTTTGCGAAAATCGCGAGGCCTTCAAAATCGGGAAGCTTTGCCAATCCGGAGCACCCTATTAGGACGATAATGGAAACAATAGGTTTCAATAGTTTCTATTTATAAGCCATTCGAAAGTGCTTATCCAGAGCTCATGTGAATTCGATCAGTTCAAAGGAACTCCCATGATTGAACTAAGACCCTTCAGCAAACTCGGCGGCGCCGATCACGGCTGGCTGAAAGCCAAGCATCACTTCTCGTTCGGCAGTCACTACGACCCCAGCAATATGGGCCACGGATCCTTGCGGGTATGGAACGACGACGAGATCGCGCCGAACACCGGCTTTCCCGCGCATCCCCACGCCAACATGGAAATCATCACCTATTATGTCCGCGAGGGCGCGATCACCCATCAGGACAGTCTCGGCAACAAGGGCCGCACCGAAGCCGGCGACGTGCAGGTGATGAGCGCCGGATCCGGCGTGCGTCACTCCGAATACAATCTCGAGCCTACCAAGACCAAAATCTTCCAGATCTGGATCGAGCCAACCACGCAAGGCGGCCAGCCGACCTGGGGCGCGAAGCCGTTTCCGAAGTCGGATCGCTCCGGCAACTTCGTCACCATCGCCAGCGGGTTCAAGGACGACAAGGACGCGCTGCCGATCCGCGCCGACGCGCGGGTGCTCGCCACCACGCTGAAGGCCGGCGAGAGCGCGGAATATGCGCCCGGCAAAACCCGCAATCTTTATCTGGTGCCGGCGGCGGGTGCGATCGACATCAACGGCGTACGCGTCAATGCCCGCGACGGCGTCGCGATCCGCGACGAGGCGAAGCTGAAGATCACCGCGCTGGAAGATTCCGAACTGGTGCTGGTCGACGCGGCGTAAGGTTCTCAGTCGTCATGCCCGGGCAAAAGCGCCAACGGGTCCGCGCAAAGCGCGGCCCGATGACAGGCTCCGCGCGTCTTCGCGCTGGGTGACCCGGGCATCCACGACCTCCCTTGGAGTCTTCAAGACGTGGATGGCGGAACAAGTCCGGCCATGACGACCCTCTTTTGCCTTCACATCAAACCCCTGCTCACGGAGACCAACCATGACAAAAGTTCTTGTGCTGTATTATTCGGCTTACGGTCACATCGAGACGATGGCGAATGCTGTCGCCGAAGGCGCCCGCGCAGCCGGCGCCAGCGTCGACATCAAGCGGGTGCCCGAACTGGTACCGCCGGATGTCGCGAAGGCGTCGTATTACAAACTTGATCAGGCGGCGCCGGTGGCCAAGATCGAGGACCTCGCCAACTACGACGCCATCATCGTCGGCACCGGCACCCGCTTTGGCCGGATGGCATCGCAGATGGCGAATTTCCTTGATCAGGCCGGTGGGCTCTGGGCCAAGGGCGCGCTGCACGGCAAGGTCGGCGGCGCCTTCACCTCGACTGCGACCCAGCACGGCGGCCAGGAAACCACGCTGTTCTCGGTGATCGCCAATCTCCTGCATTTCGGCATGACCATCGTCGGCCTCAATTACGGCTTTGCCGGCCAGATGAAGCTCGACGAGGTTACCGGCGGCTCGCCCTATGGCGCGACCACGATTGCCGGCGGCGACGGCAGCCGCCAGCCCAGCGAAAACGAGCTCGCGGGCGCACGCTATCAAGGACGCGTGATCGCGGAGACCGCGAAAAAACTGCATGGCTGATGCGACGCGGGCGGTATTCTCTCCCGGGGATACCGCCCCATTTGGCTGAGGGGTCGCCATGATCGAAATTCTCTTTATCTATCAACTGGCCCGCAATCCGGTGCAGGCGATCGCGCGACGCTGGTGGTGCCGCAGCCTCTACCGCGCTTCGCGCGGCAGGCGTCACTGCCCGGAATGCACCAATTCGTGATGTGTTACCCCGCTTGGTCGAGAGGTGACGTCGATCAATGAAGCGGCGGAACCAGACGGCGTTCGCGAAGTGGGGGCACGCGCATCCGCACCGGCGGCCCACATCAAGAAAGATGAAGTGGACGCCGCCTTCCGCCAGGGACGCTGAAGAAGACGTAACGCGCCCATCCCCAATCGCTGCGAGTTGGCATATAAAGGCCGGGCCGGATCGCGCCCGGCCTTGTCATTTGAAGCATTCCGATGACAGCCTGTTACGGTGACGCATGAGCAACGCCCCGCCAGTCCCGTGGCCGGAATTGCCGACCGCGGCGTGGCGCGAGACCTATGAAACCCTGCATCTGTGGACCCAGATCATCGGCAAGATCCGTCTCGCGCGCGCACCCTGGCTGAACCACTCCTGGCACGTCGCGCTGTACGTCACCGCGCGGGGCCTGACGACCTCGCCGATACCGGACGGCACGCGCAGCTTTCAGATCGACCTCGACTTGATCAATCATGACTTGCTGATTTCGACCAGTGACGGCGCAAAGCGGCAGCTTGCCCTGGCCGGACAATCGGTCGCGAGCTTTTATGCAGCGATCATGGCTGATCTCGCGGAACTCGGCATTCACATCGCCATCGACGACATGCCCAACGAATTGCCGGAGCCGATCCGGTTTTCGCAGGACCGCCAGCATGCCTCTTACGACCCCGGCGCGGTGCGGCGATTTTTGCAAATTCTTGTCAATGCCGATCGGGTGTTCAAGCAATTCCGCACCGCCTTCCTTGGCAAGGCCAGCCCGGTACATTTCTTCTGGGGCAGCTTCGATCTTGCGGTGACGCGCTTTTCGGGCCGCCGCGCGCCGCGCCATCCCGGCGGCGTACCGCATCTATCCGATAAGGTGGCTTGCGAAGCCTATTCCCACGAGGAGAGCAGCGCCGGCTTCTGGCCGGGCAGCGGCGCGATCGACTATCCCGCGTTCTATTCTTACGCCTATCCCGAACCGGCGGGCTTCCGCACTACGCCGGTGCGGCCCGACGCGGCATTCTTCAGCGAGGGGCTGGGCGAATTCATCCTGCCCTATGACGCCGTGCGCACGGCCGCGCAGCCGGACCAGGCACTGCTCGAATTCCTGCAAAGCACCTATGAGGCCGCGGCCAACGCCGCCAAGTGGGATCGCGATGCGCTGGAATGCGCGCCAGGCCAGCCGAGCGTGCCAAGGCAGATCTAGGGCGTCATAAATCCCCAGGCGTTGCTCCCCCATGTGTCTCCGCATCGCATTGATCCTTGCCAAGCACTCTGCTCAACTTGATCTTGATCAACGGTTGTCGCCGTCTCGTTTGGTACCAAAAGAAGATGTTCAAACGCCTCTTTAACATGGGGTACTCGTTCCACGATCAGCAGGGTCGATCACAGTTACGTTCCTGCATTAGCCGCCGTGATCCTCAGTGAAGGCCATGAGGGCTGCCCGCCTCCGTAGTAGGATTCCGCGCCAGCCCACTGTAACGGTGGCATTGCCGCAGTTGACGGAACCGATTTCCCTCCGCACGCCACTGACGCTTCTGGTGATTTCCCTGAGCATGATTGCCGCGGTGTGGTGGTGGCTTGCCACGCCGGTTACGCTGGTTCACGCGCCGATTGATCCAACGGCAAAACTCGATTGCGTTTCCTATGCGCCGTTCCGGGACGAACAGAATCCATTGACGCCGGGGCTCGTGATCAGCCGCGAGCAGATCGCTGCGGACATGGCACAGCTTGCCAACATCTCGAAATGCGTCCGTACCTACTCCACCGGAAACGGTCTCGACCAACTTCCGGAACTTGCGAGGACGGTCGGCCTTAGAGTTCTGCTGGGCATCTGGATTGGTACCAGCCGTCTGAAAAACACGGAACAGATCGAAACCGCCGTCGATCTGGTGAAGAAGTATCCAGACGTCATCAGCAGCGTCATCGTTGGTAGCGAGGTGTTGCTGCGTCGCGAAATGACCGCCTCGGATCTTGTCGTTATTATCCGTTCGGTAAAGGCTCGCGTCAGCGTTCCCATCACCTATGCCGACGTGTGGGAGTACTGGCTTCGCAATCGGGAAGTCTATGAAGCGGTGGATTTCGTCACGATCCACATCCTTCCCTACTGGGAAGACTTCCCGATCGGCGCGAAATATGCCGCAGCGCATGTCGACACCATCCGCAAGCAGATGGCCGCAGCGTTCCCCGGCAAGGAAATCCTGATCGGCGAAACCGGCTGGCCGAGCGCGGGCCGGATGCGCGAAGGTGCGCTGCCATCGCGCGCCAACCAGGCCCGCGTTGTCTCTGAGATTCTCAATCTCGCGAAACAGGAAAATTTTCGGGTCGATTTGATCGAAGCCTACGACCAGCCGTGGAAGCGCCAGTTTGAGGGAGCGGTCGGCAGCAATTGGGGACTGATCGATGCCCGGGAACGCGCCGTGAAATATCCGGCGGGTGTGCCGATCAGTAATTACCCATACTGGAAAATGCAGATGGGGGTGGGGATGGGGTTGAGCGTACTGGTGTTCGCAGCCGCGCTGCTCACCATTAGGCGCAGACCGTGGACGGCGCGATTTGCATCCTGGCTGGCCGTTACGCTATCGGCCACGGTAGCCGGCACGCTGCTGGGGATAGCTGCCGACAAGATGGTCTATGAGAGCTACAGCTTCGGCGACTGGCTGCGCTGGGGGGCATTGCTTGCTGCCGGCATAGCCGCGCCGCTGTTATGTGCAAACGCGCTGATGTCCGGCCGCCCTTTGCCGACTTTCATTGAACTCATGGGTCCACGCGCTGGCCGGGCCAGATCGATCTTGACCGTCATACTCGGCATCACGTTGCTTGTGACGACTTTGATCGGAACTGAGACGGCGCTCGGTTTTGTATTCGATCCACGGTATCGGGATTTTCCTTTCGCTGCCCTGACAATGGCAGTGGTCCCGTGCTGGAGCTTGATGGTGCTGAACCGCCCGCAATCCGGTTCACGTCCAATTGCGGAAGCTGTGTTTGCGGGCCTGTTCGTCGTTGCGGCGCTCTATACCGGCTTCAACGAAGGGCGGGAAAACTGGCAGTCGCTTTGGACCTGCGCGATCTATGGCCTATTCAGCATCACGTTGTGGCGGGCGCGGGCCGTCGTGCGCGTAACCTGATCGGACGGTTCTTCAACAAGATCCAGCAGGGCGTGTCACGACCCGATATGACAAACTGGCGATCAACTATCTGGCCGAATTTGGCTACGCGCCAATCAGTCCACGCCCTGGAAAATTTGGTTCTTGGCACTTACTCACCAGTTCTTCGTCCTCAGATAGGCCCATTGCTGATACTCGACACGATCTTCGTCAAGCCGCGGCGATCCGGCCTATCTGGTCGCAGACCCTACCGCGGCGCGCGAGACCCTGAAATTCCGCACCACACATTCGGATCTGGCGACCATCATCCGGACCGCATGGGCCTGGCACCAAAAGGCTCACCCGCTGAAGACGGGTGAGCCGTTGTCTCCGGCCGCGTAAGTTATAACGGCTTGATCTGCACCTTGCGAAACTTGAGCACGCCGGAGCCGTATTGCAGCGCGAACGGACCGCTCAGGTGTGTACTGTCCTGCACGTCGGCGGTCTTTTGACCGTTGAGCACGATGACGAGATGCGGGCCCTGCGCCGTGATCTCGTAGGTATTCCATTTGCCGCCCGCCTTCGGCATCGGATCGACCTTGGCGACGCCGACGATCGCGCCGGTGCCGTAGCTCGGGTCTGGCCGCTTGTCGAAGATATTGACCTCGTAGCAAATCTTGGAATCGATCTTCTTCGACTGGTCGCAGCGGATAAAGATGCCACTGTTGACGTCATCATCGGCCCAGAACTCGGCTTTGATCTGGAAGTCCTTGTACGACGTCTTGGTGACGAGATAGGCGAGGTCCTTGCCGTCGAGCTTGTCGACGGTGAGCGCGCCGTCCTTCATCGCCCAATTGGCTTTGCCGACCTCATCCCAGTCGCCCATCTTGGTGCTGTCGAGCAGCGTGACCCATCCGCCTTCGTTCTGGCCGGAGGCCGAGTTGGAAAACTGAAAAGCGGCAGTTCCGATCAGCAGACCGATCGCGAGCGTCGATAAGCGCTTCATGAAGGCGTACTCCCTGCTTGTTTTAATTGGACGAGACGTTAGCACCGCGACGCGCGCCGTAAACGCGTTTTTCATGCTGCACTTGCGTTGTGTGTGGTGCCGCCTGCCACGCAGGCACGCGCACATCTTGCTACGCGGGGATGAGACCGGCTAGCATGAAAGCAATAAAAAGATGAGCAAGCGCCGCATTTCGCGCACGGAGTCAATGGAGGAAACCATGAAGGTCACAAACCGGCTTTGGCGTTACCTCGTGATGCCGATATCTCTCGCCGGCATGTTGAGCATAAGCTCGGCGGCCGAGTTGAACCCTGCGGCGGTGGTTTACAAATTGCCGGATCAGATTCCGTGGAGCGCGCCCGACGCCCGCGGCGTGCAGAACGCCGTTGTCGTCGGCGATCCCAGCAAGCCGGGATTTTATGTCGTCTTCACCAAATGGCTGAAGGGCAACCATTTCAGCCGGCCGCACTTCCATCCCAACGACCGTTATATCACCGTGCCTTCAAGGCACCTGGTGGGTGGGCTCGGGGCCGAAATTCGATCCCGACAAGGGCACTACGCCGATGCCGGCGGGTAGCTTCGTCACCCATTTCGGCAAGCAGGTGCATTGGGATGGCGCGAAGGACGAGGACGCCGTTCTAATGATTATGGGCGAAGGTCCGGCCACGGCAACCGCGGCGGAAGAGAAGTAAGCCGAACCACCTCATCCCCGGGGAGCGCGCATTGCGCGTCTCGAAGGATGGGTGCTCATTGCGTCATGCATCGAGACGCGCTTCCGGCGCCCCTCAGCATCAGGCGCGCGCCAAAGTTGGAAATGCCGATGCCGTTGTTTTTGCGACTGATCTTTGCGGTTCAATTCCTGCTCGGCGCGCTGCCTGCCTTCGCGCAGGATGCCTATCCGTCCCGGACCGTGCAGGTGGTGGTGCCCTACCCGGCCGGCGGCACGGTCGATCCCCTGGTCCGGATCATCTGCGACCGGCTCTCGCGCAATCTCGGGCAAAGCTTCGTCGTGCTCAATCAGCCCGGCGCCGGCGGCAACACCGGCACGGCCAGCGTGGTCCGCGGCGCCCACGACGGTTATACGCTGGTGGCCAGCGCCGCCGCGATCGCCATCAACGCCACCTATTACCGGAATCTGCCGTTCAATGTGGAGACCGATCTGGTGCCGCCGGCGCTGATCGCGCGATTTCCAATGATGTTCGTGGCGCAGCCATCGCTCGGCGTGAACTCGGTGAGCGAACTGGTGGCGCGCGCCAAACAAAAGCCGGGCGATATCGCCTACGGCACCACCGGCAATGGCGTGCTCGATCACCTCATCGCCGAGAAGTTCAAGGCTATGACCGGCGCCGACATGCTGCGCGTCCCTCACAATGGCGTCGCCGCCACTTTCACCGGCCTGATGAGAGGGGACATCAATTTCTTCGTGGTCGGCAGCGGCGCCGCGCAGCCGTTCGTCGAGGCGAAAACCGTAAAGCCGCTGGCGGTGACATCGGCGACGCGGTCGCCCCAGTTTCCCGATGTGGCGACCATGGAAGAACAGGGTTTTAAGAACTTCCAGATGTATGGCTGGGCGATGTTGTTCGCGCCGACAGGCACGCCGCAGCCGATCGTCGAAAAACTGCACGATGAAATCGCCAGGACGTTGACCGATCCCGCGCTACGCAAACTGCTGGCCGATCAGGGCGCCGAATCTCCCGCACTGTCACTCGCGCAACTGCGCGATTACGTTCACAACGAGATAGAACTTTACGGCGCGATCGTGCGCGCCGGCGACATGAAGGCTGACTAATTCCCGCCCGCCCGCGCCGCTCCGATCGAGCGGCAAGCAACCCCTCAAATTTCGAATGGATCGACCGATGCTGTTCCAATGCAAAGTATGCGGCCCCGCGACCGATCACGGCAGCGCGCCTTCGCGCTCCCGCAGCACCAAACGCTGGCGCACCATCGACATCCATTGCCACTGCATGGTGCCGGAGGCGAACGCGATGGTGCTGAAGGCGACCGGCATTCCCGGCGGCGGCGAAACCCCCAATGCCAACGCGCAGGTCAACGACCTCACCAAGAGCATCGCGCAGCAGCGCGGCAAGATCGATTTTCCGAAACTGACCGACCTTGAGACGCGCCTTTCGGACATGGACCAGCTCGGCATCGACGTGCAGGTGATTTCGCCCTACCCCGGGCACTTCGTCTACGCGGCACCGCCCGAGGTGGCACGCGACAGCGCGCGGATGGTCAACGATCATATTGCGGGCCTGGTCGCGAAACATCCGGATCGCCTGATGGGCATGGGCACGGTGCCGCTGCAGGACCCCGGCATGGCGATCGCCGAACTGGACCGCACCATTGGCGAACTCGGCTTTCGCGGCGTGGAATTGTCCACCAATGTCAGGGGCGTCGATCTCACCCGCGCCGGACTCGAGAAATTTTTCGCGCGTGTGGAGGAGCTCGGCGTCCTGATTTTCCTGCATCCGTTCGGGACCAGCCTGGTCGGGCGCATGAGCGATCATTATTTCCCGAATACCGTCGGACATCCCCTGGATTCCGCGCTGGCGGTCGGACAATTGATTTTCGACGGCTATCTCGAACGGTTTCCGAAGCTGAAAGTATGCATCGCGCATGGCGGCGGCTATCTGCCGGCCTATTGGGGCCGCTTCGACCACGCCTGGGCGCATCGCGAGGATTGCCGCATCAACATCAAGAAGCCGCCGTCGGAATATCTCAAGCAACTCTATTTCGACACCGTGGTGTTCGACGAGCGCGAGCTTGCGCATTTGATCGAGATTTGGGGCGCCGATCACATCATGCTCGGCACCGACTATCCATTCGACATGGCGGAGCCGGATCCGGTCGGTCATCTCAGTCGCGTCAGGGGGGTCAGCGACAAGGACATGGCGCTGGTTGCAGGCGGCAACGCCGAGCGGCTGCTGGGATTGTCGGCGAAGGCCAAATCGAGGGCCTGACGCGTCGCCAATGGCAGCGCAACTCGCATTGGCCGCAATTCCAAAGTCGCGTATCATCTGCTGTCTGGAGGAACCAATGCAGCAGGCTGCGAATGTGCAATTCGAACGCGCGGTGCGCGAATTCGCTCGATGGCGCGCGGTTCCGCAGCAAGCGAGATCGCCGGCTCCGGCACGGTGGTGGGGCCCGGCGTTTGAGGTGCTCGGCGTGCAGCAACCGATGCCGGCCGAGTGGTGCGCAGATCTGGAATTGCCTGATAGCGCGACTTACGCTGATGGCGCGACGATTTTTCTCAAGTCACTCGCCGGCCAGACGTGGCTGCCGTGGCCCGGCGAATTCCCACGCAAGGCAGGACATTCGGATCCGGCCTAGCGCGGTCGCCAAGCGCGTTGCCTATGGGACCGACTTCTTCAGCCTTGAACGCCGCGCTGGCTTTTCAGGAGCGGCACATGCTGCGGGCTGAAGAGGCGGGGAAACAAGACGAGGCGCGGAGCGAAGCAGATCGGCCAGCTGCTGAGGCGGGACCGCTTTGCTGAACAGGAAACCCTGCATTTCGTCACAGGAGTGATCGCGGAGGAAGGTTTCCTGCTCGGTGGTTTCCACACCTTCGGCAATGATCGTCATCCCCAGCGCCTTGCCCATGCTGATGATCGCCTGTGCGATGGCCTGGTCCTCGGAATCTTCCTGCAGATCGCGAACAAAGGAGCGGTCGATCTTGATGGTGTCGATCGGAAATTGCTTCATCAAGGACATTGACGAATAGCCGGTTCCAAAATCGTCGATCGCAAGCCGAATGCCGCGGCTCTGGATGGCGTCCAGCACCTTGATCGCCCGGGAAACGTTCCGCATCACCATGCTTTCTGTGATCTCGAGCTGCAGCAGCTCCGGAGACAGGCCGCTTGCCGCCAGCGCCTCATCGATATCCTGCAACAGGTGATCGTCGGCGAACTGCCTCGGCGACAGATTGACCGCCATCGATACCGGCCGCAATCCGCGGCGCTGCCAGGCCATGTTTTGCGCGCAGGCTACAGAACCGGACATGCGGGCCCGCATCCGGCTCTTTGGATTGATTGATCAGAACGCCAGCGAGAGCTGGCTTGATACCTGCGGTTGGTTGATTTCGTTCCAGAGGTCGGTGAGTGAAGCCATC